>Ga0209692_10001642_pt1 | contig 29163 bp, 20 predicted proteins | sample tdDd472_FD_187129 | JGI IMG/M metagenome (GOLD analysis project Ga0209692, IMG submission 187129) | Marine sediment microbial communities from the Atlantic coast under amendment with organic carbon and nitrate - tdDd47.2 (SPAdes)... | ecosystem: Environmental > Aquatic > Marine > Coastal >... | reverse complement strand
GGATGAGGGGCATTACCGTCTTGCCCGGGCCGCGGCCTGCGGCGGACAGCCCCAGCGGGCCATTGACGAATATCTGTACCTCATGGCCCGGCATCCCGGCGCCACCGCTTATTATCTCGACCTGGCCCTGCTGTACGAACGCGAAGGCATGTTGCAGGAGGCGGGTGACATTCTGGAAAAAGCCCTGCTCGTGAGTGGTTACAGCCGGGTATTGCTGTTACAGGTGCGGAATTTTTATGCCCGCACCGGACAAAATAAACACATGCAGGAAATCGACGAAGAATTGCAGCGCAGGTTTCCCGCGGAGAAGAAACGAAAAATGCGGCCATTGCGCCCCTCAAAAGGACGCAAAGCCCCCAAACGAAACCTGCGAAGAAGGTATTAAATGACAGCCAGTGGCGACAGTGTGAAAATAAGCCCCCTTGGGGGCCTGGGTGCAATCGGCATGAACATGATGGTCTACGAGACCGCCGAGACCCTGATTGTGGTGGATTGTGGCGTGTTGTTTCCGGAAAACCCCCTGCTGGGTATTGATGTCATTATTCCGGATTTTACCTACCTGCATCAAAAGCGTAAAAAGTTTGCAGCAGTGCTGGTTACCCACAGTCATGAAGACCATGTGGGAGCCCTGCCGCATCTGCTGCGGGAATTCAACGTGCCGGTCTACGCCTCGCCCTTTGCCGGGGCCTTTGTGAAAATGAAACTCAAGGACCGGGGCCTGTCATCTTTTGATGTGCGCACAATTGAGCCTGGTGACGATTTTGACATCGGTGATTTTCATATCACCCCGGTGGAAGTCACCCACTCGGTGGTGGATACCCTGGCCTATGCCATCGGAACCCCGGCGGGCACCATTGTGCATACCGGCGACTTCAAAATCGACCTGACTCCCACCGATGATTCCCTGTTTGATTTCACCACCTTCTGCGATCTGGGCCGCGACGGGGTCCGCCTGCTGATGATGGACTCCACCAACAGCATGGAAGAAGGCAACACCCGCAGCGAAATGGCGGCTGCCGCCAGCTTTGAAAATGTCCTGCGCACCCATCAGGGGCGTATTCTGGTAACCCTGTTCAGCAGTTCCATCCCCCGGATTATCAGCCTGCTGGAACTGGCGGCCACCCACAACCGCAAAGTGGTTGTCACCGGTCGCAGCCTGCGGCAAAACGTGGAGCTTGCCCGAAACATGGGCATTATCAATGCGCCGGATACCCTGTTTGTGGAGCCGGAAGCGGCAAAGGATCTTAATCCCCGGCGTCTGCTGATTTTGCTCAGCGGCAGCCAGGGCGAAGCCCGCAGCGCCCTTACCCGGGTCAGCTTTGACGAGCATCCTCATATCCGGATACTGGAAAAGGATCTGGTGGTGTTTTCCGCCCGGCAGATCCCGGGCAACGAGCGCTACATCAACAAGGTCATGGGCAATCTGGCCCTGCTTGGCGCCACCATTTACCGGGATGACGTGCTGGGCCGCACCCATGCCTCGGGCCATGCCTACCGCAACGAACTGCGGACCATGATCCACCTGACAGACCCGGAATACTTTATTCCCATCCACGGCGAAGCCATGCACCTGGTGTCCAACCGCCAGCTGGCGGTGGACATGGGCATAGACCGGGATAACACCCTGCTATTGCAGGACGGCGACTCCGCCCTATTGACTCCCCAGGGGCTCTATGCCGACGACCCGGTGCCCTCGGGCTGGGTGTATGTGGACGGCAAGGGCGTGGGAGATGTCACGGTGGACGTTACCCGGGAACGGAAGAAAATGGCCCAGGCGGGCATGGTGGCCCTGCATCTTTTGCTGGACGCGGAAACATGGGCCATTCGCAGCGATGTCATTATGGAGCAGCGGGGCGTTACCGACGAGGCAGGCATGAATCGCCTGCGGGATGACGCCATTATGATCGTGGAACGGGCGGTGGATGAATTTCGCGGCAAAAAAGGCCGCAGCATCGCCACCCTGTCCGAAGAACTCCGCATCCGGGTGCGTCGGCTGTTCAAGCGGGAACTTGACCGCCAGCCGGTGGTTATACCCATGATAACGGAGCTGTAGGCGTTTATAATCCGTGGCATATTTTACTTGCGGAAACCCGTCCGCTCTGGTAATCTTTAGCTGAAAGAAACGACATTTTTTGATTACTAGCTGAGGAGAGCTCATGCTCACACCGCAGATGGTTCTTCATGAAGAAGAACACAAAGAAATTAGCGTAATATGTGAACAACTGGTGGCTGAAGCCCATGCCAAGCTGGTGTTCCTGGTGGATAAGAACGGGCAACTCATTGCCTCTGCCGGAGACACCGAAAACATGGACACCACCTCGCTGGCAAGCCTTGCAGCGGGTAATATCGCCGCCACCGGCGGTTTGGCCAAGCTCATTGGTGAAGAAGAATTTTCCATCCTCTTCCATGAGGGCCGGCGTGACAACCTCCATCTGTCGCTGATCTCACAGCGGCTGATTCTGGTGGTCATCTTCGACCATCGCTCCACCGTTGGTCTTGTTCGCCTGCGGGTGAAACGGGCGGGCAACCAACTGACCAAACTTCTCGATGAAATCGACAAGAATCGGCAAGGCGAGGACGCAAACCCGTTGTTTGCGGAAATCACCGACGACGACATTGAGAATTTGTTTAACGATTAACCCCGGTGGGAATTGAACTAAATGTCGTTTATTAATTACTCTGCACGAGAAATCAATATCAAGCTGGTGTACTACGGGCCGGGCCTGTGTGGTAAAACCACCAACCTGCAGTACATCTATCAAAAATCATCTCCCGACACCAAGGGCAAGATGATTTCCCTTGCCACCGAAACCGAGCGTACCCTCTTCTTTGATTTTCTCCCCCTGTCGCTGGGTGACATCCGCGGCTTTAAAACCCGTTTCCATCTCTACACCGTTCCGGGTCAGGTGTTTTACGACGCCAGCCGGAAGCTGATCCTCAAGGGCGTTGACGGTGTGGTCTTTGTGGCGGACAGCCAGCTTGAGCGTATGGACGCCAACCTGGAAAGCTGGGACAACCTCAAGGACAACATGGCGGAACACGGCTACGACCTCACCAAGGTTCCCTCAGTGATCCAGTACAACAAGCGGGATCTTCCCTCTGCGGTACCCACCGAAGAGCTCCGGGCCGCCATCAACGAATTCAATCTGCCGGATTTCGATGCCGTGGCAACCACGGGTTTCGGCGTGTTCCCCACCCTGAAGGCTATTGCTAAAGTCGTGTTGCGGGAGCTAAAAAAACAGGCCGGCGCATAAGCACCGGCCCGGTTGCGATCAAGACACTCGGTTACTTACAATATTGAATAAACTGCGGGGCCTACGGAAACAAATACCGCTGTCATACCGGTTACCAGACACCATGCGCCCATGACCCGGTATTTTGAGTACATGATGCCCTCGGCGGCGCATGCCAGGGCATAGGCTCCCAGAATAAGACCAAGTACCGGCACAAACCAGGTGATGAGAATTCCCACCGCTCCGGCGAACACGCCGCTGATGGCCATAAAGTTGGCAACAGGTTTGGCCTCTTCGTAGATGTCTCCGGCAAAACGCTGGGAGACCTTTTCCCGCTTGTATTCGGTTGTTTCACTGCTCATGTGCGAACCTTTCGTCTGCGGCGCCATGCATAGGCGGCACCACAAACAGCTATCACCCACAACAGCATCATGTCAAGGAAATCTGCATTGCCCCGACCCATGGCCGCGCAGCCGGAGTCCGGCTCCCGGAAGCTGACATCCATGCTGAAGTCATAGCCTTCGTCAGCGGAATAGCCGTCAACCACCAGGTAAAACTCCGTGGGGCCATCAATATCAACAACAACGGTTTCCGCATAGCCGCTGACTTCGTAATCCCGGCAATAGCCGCAACTTGCCGCCGAAGGCTCGCAGGCGTCAAGCAAAAACAGCACCACGTCATTGCTGGTATTGGGGTCAACGGTAATATGAGCTTCAAGGTCAGCGGGACGCACAATGCGGTAAATGGCGTCATGACCATTGCCCGATGCGCCGTCACCGTCGCTGCATGAGCCAAAGGCGGTGGTGGTGTAATCGTTGAACTGATACTGGGTAGAGCCGTTCACCGTCTGATCCGTGCTGATGGTGTGCACATCGGCGCAGGTCTGGGCACTGTGGCGGGTCACCTCAACGGTATAGTTGTAGGTGCCGCTGTTGTATTTATCCACGCCCACAAAGACCTCGGCCGGGTTCTCGCTGCCAAGGGCAAAGCCTTCGCCGCTGCCGGAACCGTTGTCATCCACACCCAGAGGACAGGTGTTGGCGTCGCAGGAGGTCATGTAATACAGCACCGGATCGCCGCTGCCCGTGGGATTCACTTCCACTTCCACCCATTCCCGGGCATTGACGTGGAGCATATAGATCATTTCGTTGCCATTGGCGTTGGTGCTGACACAGGAAGGATTGAACTGGTTGGTACCGTTGGCGGTTGAGCCCCCGGTAACGCCATCGGCCAGCCAGCCGTTTTGGTTGCAGGCATCCGCAGGATCGCAGGTGCCCTGATAGCAGATCAGATCATTGCGGCAATAGATGGGAGGCGGATTGTTGCATGCCCCACCTTCGTTGGAAACACACCAGTTGTCTCCCTGACCGTCCACATCCTGACAGGTCATGCCCGCAGCGCCGCAGTCCACCCGCTCGATGTGATCGTCCTGGCAGTACACCAGCACATTGTCTTCGCAGATACCATTGTAGGTAATGTCGCCACAGCCTTCTTCTTCCTCTATTTCAACGTCGTCAACGCTGTCCACGTCGTCAACGGTATCGATGTCGTCGATTTCCTGCTCGTCTTCCACGGCGTCTTCGTCGCCATCTACCGGCTCGGCGCAGATGGCGCTGTTGCCGTCCATGCGGCACACCGTGCCACCGGCGCAGGTTTCCTTCAGGCTCCAGTAATGGTCATCGCCGCAGACAAAAGCATTTCCATCGGTGCAGGTTTCTTCGCCGGGGCTGCAATCGCCCACAAAGGTACAGCTGTTGTTTTGACATTCATAGCCTTCGGCGCACACCGGATCGCCTTCATTGCCGCATACCGCGCCTTCGTTGCCCAAACAGGCATGGATGCCCGCCTGCTCCCAGAATTCGCAAATACGGTTGTCAGCGCCGCAGTCTTCGGTGCGGAGATTGCCGGAAATGCAGTAATACAGCACATTATTGATACATACGCCCTGATATCCCACTTCGTCGCAGTTGATTTCCACCTCGGCCTCGGCTTCGGCTTCCTGTTCCGCTTCGACCTCGGGCTCAGGATCAAGCTCAACTTCCGGTTCGGTTTCTTCGGCTAATTCCGCTTCCAGCTCCTGTTCAGTTACGGCTTCTTCTTCGGCTTCCACAACATCGTCTTCAAGCTCCACGGTTTCTTCCGCATCGCCATCGATTTCTGCCTCAAGCTCGACTTCCAGCTCTTCCTCTGTCACATCGCCATCAATTTCCGCGTCCTGTTCAACCACATCTTCTTCGGGCAGATCGATTTCCGGCTCAAAGATTTCCGGGTCAGCCTCAAACTCCGTATCCTCTTCGGTCTGGTCGTCATCGCCATCGGCGGGAATCTCTTCGGTATCCTTTTCCAGGTCAGGCATTTCCACATCGTCGGTGCTGTCCACAGTATCGCCGTCAACCATGCTGCTGTTGGTGCAGATACCGTCAGTGCACATAAACCCCGGCGGGCAATCCATATTATTGTTGCAGGCCATTCCCTTTAACACGCATTCGCCGTTATCGCAGGTTTCATTGGCCTGGCAATCGGCGTCGGAGGTGCATTCCGCCGTGGGCGTTGCCTCTGAACCGGCGCAACCGGCAAGCAGTGCCACAAATATGGCAGTGAAAAATATAACGCTAACATCGGCGGTGAATCGAACTCGCATGGGAACCTCCTGGAATTACCCTGTAAATCATCATTTTCAGTTACCATGTATGACGCAGAGGGTCAAATATATTTCACTGATTAAAGCAATGTAATGTTTTTGCACAGGGGTTTTCCCGCTTGGAAAATGCCCGCTGCCGACGCCCTGACGCGCCGCGTTGTCGCCATTTTGCATGCATGAAATAATCACCAGAACATCGTTTTTGCTCCAAAATCCGCGGGACGCACTTTTAAAAACACGGGCCACGAAGGGTCCAAATTTGCGGTTTCACGGGCCCGCCCCGGGAAATGACGCAGCCAAAAATGGCCTGTTATCTATATAAAAACGATATGTAGCAAAAAATCGGCACTTGTGCCCCGAGAAATCGAAATTCCGTCCCGAGGAATTGACCTCTTTTTCCCGACAAGTTCCCGAGCGCATTTTATCTTATTGTCGTGATAATTGCCCCAAAATCCCCAGCCCTCTAAAAAAGCTTGTGGCCCGGGGCTTGATGGCCTACAATATCCCAATGATGTATTCGACTGTTTTGTCAGGAGTACACAAGCATGGGTAAGTTGAAACTACAGATCCTGGTGGTGGAAGACAACCGGAAAAACCTTAAGCTATTCCGGGATCTTCTGGAATACCACGGCCACACGGTCTACGAGGCCAACGACGGGCTGGAGGCTATTGAATCCGCCTGCCTGATGCTGCCGGACATTGTACTGCTGGATGTCCAGCTGCCTAAAATGAACGGCGTCGAGGTGGCCCGGGAACTCAAAAACCGCAACGAAACAAAGCAAATACCCCTTGTTGCCGTCACCGCGTTTGCCATGAAGGGAGACGAGCAGCGCTTCCTTGAGGCCGGTTTTGAAGGCTATCTTCCCAAACCCATCAACACCCGCTCCTTTGTGGGCCAGGTGGAAGATTTCTTCCTGCGTTTCCGCAGCGACACACACACAGCGGTGTAAATCATGGCCTTTGCAGCATGGCAGATAACCGATGAGGGCAGCGTTTTTGACGACCTGAAACCACAGGAGCAACAGCACATTGCCCGGCTGATGGAAATGCTGTTTATGACTGACAATTTCTGGCAGCTGTCGGATTTGCTTCTGGACGGCATCAACGAGGTCTACCCCTATCAGCAGGGGATTATCATCCGCATCAACCGGGCTCAAAAACGGGTCACACCCCTGGCTCACCGGGGTTTTGGATCAAGCCTGCCGGACGAAATACTCCGCTGGCCCCTTGCACCCTGGGAGCCGGTGATCTCAAAATCAAAAACCATATTCGATGCCGGGGCATGGGAAACCCTCTGCCATGAACTGCCCATCTCCCACCAGCCGGGCTCATGGGCCGTGTCCGCCACGGTGCATAACCGCCGGAGCCTTCCCACCGGCATGCTGCTGTTGACCTTCCCCGCAGAGGCCGTACCGCGGAAATCCGAGATTTCCCGGCTTTTGAAGGCCACGGAACTGCTGGTGCAGCGCACCGTCAACCGGGTCTGGAATGCAACGGAGCACCGCTTTTTGCAATCCCGTTATTACCGCTTTTTTGAGCGTCATAAGGACATCTGTCTGGTTGTGGGCGATGACGAAACCCTGCTGGACTGCAATTCCCGCTTTGAGGATATGCTTGGCTGCCAGCGGGAGGAAATCATCGGCCAGCCCCTGCAACGGTTTTTACCCCAACAGGAGCGCGGTCTGCTGGAGCGTCTGGAAGGCACCACCGGCGAAACCTTTATGGTGTTTATGGACAGCCAGGGCGCGGAAAAGGAGCGCCGCCTTACCCTGTGGACCGCCAAGCGCCCCGACGGCACCCTGAAGGAGATCGGCTGCATTGGTCGCGAACCGGCATCGGCGGTGGACCAAAACGCCATTGCCGAAGGCTCCGAAAAACTGGCTGAGATATTTGACCTGTTGCCTCTAAGCCTTTTATACACTGACCGCCACGGACGCATTACCGACGTCAACCGGCGGGCCCAGGACATGCTGGATGCCGCCGCACCACAACTGCAGGGAGAGTATCTGGTAGACTTTATTGTCGAAGACCAGCGCTCCGGTTTTTTGCGCAGCATCGACAGCCTGATGCTCCGGGGCGGCGAAATTCTGGTGGATACCCGGCTGACCTCCGGTAACAAGCGTGAAATCCCGGTATCGGTTCGCTGTGTCATGGGACCGGTGGACAGCCCCGCCATCCGCTATGTTATCGAAGATATCAGCGAGCGGCTGCGGGCGGAAAAAGAAATCCGCAAGCTGTCGGAATTCCCCAGGGAAAACCCCAACCCCATTTTCTGCTGTGACAACAAGGGACGCATCACCTACCAAAACCAGGCCATGCGCGACTATCTTACCAGCCTTGGATTTGGCCGGGTGGATAATCTGGAGGAAATGTTTGCCGGTGACGCATCGACCCTGCGCTATATCACCGGCTCTGCGGGTCAGGATATTATCGTTAAAAACCGCGAAATGCGCATTGAAAACCGGGTGCTGCTGGGTTCATACAGCTCATACAAGGACGCCCGGGACTGCTATGTGTATTTGCAGGATATTACCGACCTGGTGCAGATGGCGGAAAATTTGCGCGGCGCCAACGTGGAGCTGACTCACCTGAAAGAAGAGCTTGAAGTACAGGCGCGGCACGCGGTGTTTGCCAGCCGCCAGAAATCCATGTATCTGGCCAACATGTCCCACGAACTGCGCACCCCCCTGAACTCCATCATCGGCTTTGGCGAGGTGCTGGGGGACGAACTCTTTGGCGAACTCAACGACAAGCAATCGGAATATGTGGGCGATATTCTGGACTCCGCCCGGATGCTTCTGGATCTGATCGAGGAAATCCTTGATCTGGCCAAAATCGAAGCCGGTAAAATGGAGCTGGAGCCGGAACGCTTTGACACCTACTCCATGCTGGAGCGCTGCCTGCACATGGTGCGGGAAAAGGCCACCCGCCACAGCATTGATCTGCAACTTGATGTTGCGGACAATGTAGGCGAGATCGTTGCCGACCCCAAACGCTTTAAACAGATTGTGTTCAACCTGCTGTCCAACGCCGTCAAATTTACCCCGGACAACGGCGCCGTGGGCATCCGTGCCCTGCTAAAAGACGACATGCTGCAGGTATCGGTATGGGATTCGGGCCTGGGTATTTCACTTGAAGACCAGCAACGGATTTTCGAGGTCTTTGAACAGGCCGATGGCTCCATTACCCGCAAGTTCGAGGGCGCAGGCCTGGGATTGAGCATTGTGAAAAATTTTGTGCGCATGCACAAAGGCGACATATGGGTGGAATCCAAACTGGGCAAGGGCAGCACATTTACCTTTGCCATTCCCCCGGGCGTTGAAGAACCTGCGCCCATGGACGCGGTGTTTCGGGACACCCGCGAGGCCACGGACCTGCAAATGGAAGCAGAACCCGTTGACTGGGACCACGAAGAAGCCACCGCCGTGGGCAAACTGTTGCAGGACATGGTCGCGCCCCCGGCGGACACCACAGCACCCCCGCCCGAAGACGACAATGAGGCATCCTGATGGGAGACTATTCGGAAAAACGAAAAAAAAGCTGGAAAGACATCGACAAGGCCCGGGACAGCAGCGAACGGCGAAAGACGCCCCAGGAGCGCCACCGTGACGAGGCCGCCGCCAAAAACGCGGTCCGGAATTACAAAAAGGAACTTGAATCTTTTTTTGAAGGCGGCGATGTTCCCTCAGGCATGAAAAAAGACATGGGCAATGTAAAGGCCGGGGGCATCTTTCCCCTGCTGGCAGCCATTTTAAAATCCGAAAACGAAGAAGAACTGGTTGCCGCCACCGCCGCCCTGATCTCCGGCGGCTATGACATTCCTTCCGAAGACGGCGATGTCATTGTCAAACTGCTGGATCATCCCGACGAGGGTATTCAACTGCAGACCCTTACTCTGTTAAACGATCTGCTGGACGAGGGGCATCCCTGCCCCGATGAACAGCGCACCCGCCTGAAGGTTAATCTTATCAGCCTGTCGGCTTCCGACGAAGATCTTCTGGACCTGGCCGAAGAGGTACAGGACAAACTGTGAGGACACCCCACGGTTTCCCCCTGATGACGTTTATATTCGCCATCAGCACCGCAGTGTCCGCTGCGCTGTTGTGCTACGGCATGGGGGATAACGCCTTCAGCCTCCCCTGCATAAAAGCTTTGTGGATATTGTTCTTTGGCTGGAGTACGCTTTCCAGCGTCACCGCCCTGGTACTGTATTTTCTGGCGGAGTTCTTCGGGCTTTCCACGGGACGCTTTTTCAAACCCGGCATTTCCTCCCCCGCCGCATTGTTCGCCCGTATCGCCCTTGCTCCCTACCGCTGGCTTAACTGGCCGGTGCTGCTGACCCTGCGTAAAAAGGGCGAACGTCCCATTGATGTGCTTATGCCCGGTCTGGCCATCAGCGGTCGCCTTTTGCCCTGGGATAAGCAGCGAATTGCGGACAACAACATCGGCGCGGTGATAGATGTCAGCGGCGAGCTGCCGGAAACCCCGCTGATTATCCGCAACCCGGAGATCGCCTACCTTGCGGTTCCCCTGCCGGACAACAGCGGGCCCACGGTTGCGCAAATGCAGCAGTGTGTTGACTTTGCCCGGCACCACCTTAAGCGGGATGTCACGGTGCTGGTGCATTGTTCCTTTGGTCACGGCCGCAGCGCTGCGGTCTGCGCCGCAGTGATGATCGCCACGGGCAATGCCGACAGCGTGGAAACCGCCAACCGTCTGATGAAGGCCGCCCGGCCCTCGGTATCCATGAGCCGCCACCAGCGGGCTTCGGTAAGCCTGTGGCAGCAAAGCATTGAAAAATAAGGGTTTGAGCCTGCCCCAACAATATTCTCAATAAATATATAACGGAAAACCAAAACCCATAAAAAACAGGCGGCGTCAAAGACGCCGCCTGGGGAATAATTACGCTGTCAGTGTTCAGCCAAGGAGATCCAGACTGCGGCGGATGTTTTCCAGACGCTCTTTGGCATCCCGGGCTATCTCTTTTTCCTTTTCCACAATCTCCGCCGGGGCACGGGACACAAAGCGTTCGTTGTTCAGCTTGCCTTCGCTGCGTTGCAGTTCCTTTTCCACCTTTTCGGCGTCACGGGCCAGACGGGCTTTTTCATCGTCCACGTCGATAACGCCAGCCAGGGGCACAAAGACCTCACCGCCGGAAAGCACGCCGGTAGCCACAGGGCCGCTGCGCTCGTAGTCGGTGGAGGCTTCCACGCCTTCGACCTTGCACAACACCGAAACATAGTAGGAATATTTTTTCAGGTCGTTGATGCGGTCTTCGTTTTGTGTCTGCACCACCACCTGCGGCAGGATCACCTTGGGTTCGATGCGACTTTCACCGCGAATGGTGCGCACCGCCCGGATAACGTCCATGACAAATTCCATGCGTTCGCGGCTGGCGATATCTTCAAGAGCCGCATCCTTGCGGGGATAGCTGTCGACCATAATGGATTCCACCGGACGCGTCAGGGGCAGCAACTGCCACAGGTGCTCGGTGACAAAGGGCATGATGGGATGCAGCATCCGCAGGGAGGCGTCCAGGGCATGCACCAGAACAATCTGGGAGTTGCGCCGCTTTGTGGGATCATCGCTTTGCAGCGAGGTCTTCACCAGCTCAATGTACCAGTCGCAGAGCTCGCCCCAGAAAAAGCCGTAAATAACACGTCCGGCTTCGTCAAAACCAAAGGCATCCAGAGCCCGTTCCATATCCGCAGCGGTTTCGCTGATGCGGGTAAGAATCCAGCGGTCCGCAAGGCTGAGCTCCAGCTTTGTCAGGGCTTCGGCGTCCATGCGCTCGACGGGCTCAAAGTCCTGCAGGTTCATCAACGCGTAGCGGGTGGCGTTCCAGATCTTGTTGCAGAAGAAGCGGTAGCCTTCAATGCGCTTGACATCCAGCCGCACGTCCCGTCCCTGTCCCGCCATGGCGGTAAAGGTAAAGCGCAGCGCATCGGCGCCGGCGGTGGGAATACCCTGGGGGAACATCTTTTTGGTGGCCTTCAGGATGCGCTTGACACCCTTGTCTTCGATACCCACGCCCCGGGCGTCCCGCTCGCGTTTCACAAGCAGATCATCCAGGCCGATGCCGCTGATGACATCCAGAGGATCGATGACGTTGCCCTTGACCTTGGACATTTTGTCGCCGTCATGGTCGCGGACCATGGCATGCAGATAAATGGTTTTAAAGGGCACTTCGTCCATAAAGTGCAGGCCCATCATCATCATCCGGGCGACCCAGAAAAAGATGATGTCAAAACCGGTTTCCATCACCGTGGTGGGATAGTAGGTGGTGAGCATCTTGGTTTCGTCGGGCCAGCCAAGGGTGGAGAAGGGCCACAGGGCCGAAGAGAACCAGGTGTCCAGCACGTCTTCGTCGCGGCGGATATTTTTGCTGCCGCATTTTGTGCAGGTCGTGGGCTCTTCCCGCAGCACCATGACTTCGTCGCAGTCGTTACAGTACCAGGCGGGAATCTGATGACCCCACCACAGCTGGCGGCTAATGCACCAGTCGCGGATGTTGTACATCCACTCGAAGTAGGTCTTTTCCCACTGCTTGGGAATAAACACGGTACGACCGTCTTCCACCGCCTTGATGGCTTCGTCGGCCAGAGGCTGGATTTTGACGTACCACTGTTTTGACATGTAGGGTTCCACCACGGTTTCGCAGCGCTGGCAGTGGCCAATGCTCATGGTGTGGTCTTCACGACCGCGCTCCAGGCCCAGGGCCGCAAGGTCTTCTTTAATGACCCGGCGTGCCTCGAAACGATCCAGGCCCTTATACTTGCCGCCGTTCTCGTTGACGACGCCATCAATATCCAGAATATTGATAAACTTCAGATTGTGCCGCAGACCCACCTCAAAATCGTTGGGGTCGTGGGCCGGGGTCACCTTCACTGCGCCGGTGCCGAACTCCGGGTCCACCAGAATATCGTCGCCAACAATGGGGAAGGTATAACCAAGCAACGGATGCCGCAGCTCTCTGCCGATGAGGTGCTTGTAGCGATCATCTTCGGGATGCACCGCTACGGCGCTGTCGCCCAGCATGGTTTCCGGACGGGTGGTTGCTACCACCAGCTCGCCGTCGCCGTCAGCCAGAGGATAGGCAAAGCTCCACAGCTCGCCGGGCAGGTTATCCTTGTGTTCCACTTCCAGATCGCTCAGGGCGGTGTGGCAGCGGGGGCACCAGTTGATCAGCCGGTCGGCGCGATAAATGAGGCCTTCCTCGTGCAGCCGTACAAAGACTTCCCGCACGGCTTTGGAAAGACCTTCGTCCATGGTGAAACGTTCCCGCTCCCAATCCAGGGCCGCACCCAAAACCCGCAGCTGCTGGGTAATACGTCCGCCTTTTTCAGCTTTCCACTTCCAGACCCGCTTTAAGAATTCTTCACGACCAATATCGTGCCGGGAGACACCTTCGGTATTGGCCAGTTCCCGCTCCACCACCATCTGGGTGGCGATACCGGCGTGGTCTGTGCCCGGCAGCCACAGGGTGTTGTAGCCGCACATTTTTTTCCAGCGGATGAGCAGATCCTGCAGGGTCACGAACAGAACATGGCCCATATGCAGCTGCCCGGTTACGTTGGGAGGAGGAATGACGATGCTGAAGGCTTCCTTTGTATCGTCGTTCTCGTCGGCGTGAAAATAGCCTTTGTCTGTCCAGTACTGATACCAGTTGTCCTCGATTTGTGAAGGATCATATCCGCCTTCGAGGGTTTCCAATGCACGCTTGGTGTCCATGCTGTGACCTCCGTGGTTTTTACCCCTTGTTGTCGTTGATGTTCGGGCAGTCGCGCAACGGCGCAGGGCCGGTGGTTATCCGGCCCGCTCCGCCGTGAGGCGGTCCAGCTCCTTACGAATTATCACTTCCGCCAGCTCCGGCACGACTTCCCATGCGATGGCCTCAAGCTTCTGTTCTGTCATGCGCTTGAGCACCGCCGAGACCATTTCTTCAACCTGTGCCTCGGAGATGGATACGCCACCGGCTTGTGCGGGCACCTGTTTGAGATTCTGCGCCTTATCGAACAGCGCTTCCTCTCCTGGTGGCACCGCTAAAGCCACATCTCCTTTAAATTCAGACACATAGGCGGCCGGCGCTTCGTCCGCAGGCGGGGCCACAGGGCCGATGTCCTCTGCCGGGGAAATAATTTCCGGGACTTCTTCGAGTTCCGGCAGCACCAGAGGTTCGTCTTCGGGCTCGATTTCCTCAAGCTCCACAAGATCTTCTTCCTCTGCTTCTTCCACCGGTTCGAGAACCTCCATGGCCACGGCTTCCTGAATAGCAGGAACATCGTGGGCCCCGGTCTCTTCAATATTGTCCATGCCATCGAGTTCGATTTCCTCAAGCTCGATATCGGCGGGTTCTTCTTCATCCACCGCAATTTCACTGGGCGGTTTCATATCATCGTCAAAACCGAAATCATCGGCCTTGCTTTCGGTTTCCATAGAGAAATCCGCCTCGGAAATCGGTTCCATGTCGATTTCCGGCAGAGTTTCTTCCACATCCAGCGGCTCCATCTCGATGGGTTCCATCTCGATTTCCGGCAGTGCCTCGCCGATGGCCATACCCTGCTCCATGGGTGCGTCAAAACCGATCTCGGATTCCGGCAGGGGCTCAAACTCTTCACCGGCCTGGGGAATACCCAGCAGGGAAGGATCTTTGTCCGCCGGAGCATCGATGTCCACCCGCAGGCCGTTATCATCGTCCATGGGTTCCAGCATCGCCTCTTCCACGGGCTCCAGTACCGGCATGTCCATGGGCTCCAGGACTGCCTCTTCCACAGGCTCCAGCACTGCTTCTTCCATGGGTTCCAGCACCGGCTCTTCCACCGGTTGCAGGATATCTTCCTGCACAGGCTCCAGCACGCTTTCTTCTGCGGCGCCGGACAGTTGCGGCAGTTCTGATGCGTCCATATTGGAGGCCCGCTCCGCCATGTCGATCATGGCCTGGGTCTCGAAGGGTTTTTGAATAAAAAAGACAGCCCCGTAATCACGCACAGACGCTTCATCCAGTGTGGAGTTTTTTCCGGCCATGGCGATTATCGGAACGCTGCGGTTTGCAGGGTCCGTTTTCATCTGACGACAGAATTCCAGACCGTTTCCATCGGGGAGGCCTGCGTCCAGAATCACAACATCAGGCTTGATCTCCTTGACAAGAGACACTCCTTCTGCACCGGTCATGGCTGAAGTAGTGTCGAATCCCGTGCGACGGAAGGTCATCTCGAATATTTTTTGTATCGTCCTGCTGTCGTCGACAACCAGTAAGGTTTTGGCCATTAGAGCCTCCATCGGGTACGTTAATGCCGTTTGATACACATTATGTATTAACATGAAGCCCGGGTATAGTCAATTTTTCAGTACCCTCTTGTATGTGATATGTAAAGCTTGTTTTTGCCATAGATTACACCCCAAAACGCCGGAACATCCAGCCGGGGGACACCGGTCTGTCCCCGTGCCGGGCTTTGCCCCGAATTGTTATAATTTTCTTGACAACCCCGGACCTGTGGTTACTATTTAGATGTCGAACGAGGCACGTCTTACCTATCGGATATCGGAAAAAATTTAGATCCATTCCCCACAGGTTGAGATAATGGGTACACACCACCACGTTTGCCATCTTTAAAGAGTGCGTTGCATGAAACGTCAGCCCCCGTCACCAGTTGCGGTTTCGCACATCCCACATTACAACTTTTTGTAAATACAGCCGTGACGGCATCGGACGACATTTACTACCACGGAAATCACAAGCGAGGACACGATGACAGGAAAGGAACCCAAGGTAATCAGGGTCCGTAAAAAGGCCAAGGGACAGAAACTGCGCGAAGAAGTAATGGAAGAATTCGCCAAAACCCGTGCAGCCAATGGGTCCGGTTCCGACACCAGCGAAGAAGACAGCAGTGACGATTTTCCTTCGACGCCGCCTCCCCCCAGTGAAGATGACATCTTCGGTCGCCTGTCGGGTAAAGTGAAAAAAACCACCACGGGCAAAACCCGCGGACGTCCCCGCAAAAAACCAGTGGCCGAAGCGGCTCCCGCCGAAGCGCAGGCTGAAGCACCCGCAGCCACCGAAGAGCCTGCAAAAGAAGAGGCCGTGGAAAGCAAGCCCGCCGCGGAAAAACCCATTGATCCCGGCGTGTCCGAAGGCGAAAACGGCATCAAGCGTATTAACCTTAAGGCTCTCAAGGCGCTGAATTTCCGTGACCTGACAGAGCTGGCCACCCAGTTTGGCGTTACCAACACTGCCAACAAAAACAAGCAGGACATTATCTTCAACCTGCTGCAGGCCCAAAGCGAAACCGCCATCATTTACGCCGAAGGCACCCTGGAAATCCTCAGCGACGGATTCGGCTTTTTGCGCTCCCCGGATTACAACTATCTGCCGGGGCCAGACGATATTTATGTATCCCCTTCCCAGATCCGGCGTTTCAATCTGCGCACCGGTGACACGGTCTCGGGTCAGATTCGTCCGCCCAAAGAAAGCGAACGCTACTTTGCCCTGTTGAAGGTGGAAAGCATCAACTTCAAGCCCCCTGAAGAATCCATCCGCAAGATTCCCTTTGACAGCCTGACCCCCCTGTATCCCCAGGAACGTTTCAACCTGGAATACAGCCCGAAAAATTTCTCCACCCGCATCATGCACCTGCTTACCCCCATCGGCAAGGGCCAGCGTTCTTTGATCGTTTCCCCTCCCCGTGCCGGTAAAACCGTGCTGTTGCAGGATGTGGCCCACGCCATCGCCACCAGCCACCCGGAAGTCAAGCTCATCGTTCTGCTGATCGATGAACGTCCCGAGGAAGTGACGGACATGCAGCGCTCCGTACAGGGTGAAGTCATCAGCTCCACCTTTGACGAGCCCGCCAGCCGCCATGTACAGGTTGCGGAAATGGTGCTGGAAAAGGCCAAGCGCCTGGTGGAAAGCGGTCACGATGTGGTGATTCTGCTGGACAGTATTACCCGTCTCGCCCGTGCCTACAACTCCGTTGTTCCGCCTTCGGGCAAGATCCTTTCCGGTGGTGTGGATTCCAACGCTCTGCACAAACCCAAACGCTTCTTTGGCGCGGCGCGTAACGTCGAAGACGGCGGCTCCCTTACCATTATCGGTACCGCCCTGGTGGACACCGGCTCCCGTATGGACGAAGTCATCTTTGAAGAGTTCAAGGGCACCGGTAACATGGAGCTGCATCTGGACCGCAAGCTCATGGAACGGCGCATCTTCCCCACCATCGATATCACCAAAAGCGCAACCCGAAAAGAAGATCTGCTCATGGCTCCCGAGGAACTGCAGCGGGCCTGGATTCTCCGCAAACTGCTGCAACCCCTGTCCCCCATCGACGCCATGGAATTCCTGCTGGGCAAAATCAAACGCACCAAGAACAATATGGAATTTTTAAATTCCATGAACTCATAACGCACTGTCGCGATTATCAAAAACGGGAGCCATATGGCTCCCGTTTTTTTTTACAGCTTCCCGTGTGTTCTGTTCAGGACTGGCTTTGAAGGGCAATAAGCATGTTGGCCACTTCCCGGGCCATCTGGCTGGCGCTGGCCTGCTTATCAAGATTCCGGATCGTTCGGTTATCTGCCGCCACTGTGGGACGACTACCTATAATCAGAACACCGCATAACGATTTCCGGCGATCCAGCCCGGCACACACATCTTCAATAAATTCCCTGCCAAGGGCGGCATCCGCCACAAGCACATCCTGACTGTGATTAACAATATTTTTCACCACAGCCGCCGGACGCACCTGCATATCTTTGAGAGTTTCAACCTGAAATCCGTACAGGCCAAGCTGCTCTTTATAGCGGGCAGAGGTCTGCTCATCGGCACCGATGGCCAGCACCCGGGCGAAATGCTCCAGCTCTTCTATCAGTTCTTCGGTTGCCATCCGGGGGCGTTTTTCGGCATCTTTGCTTCGGGGCAGCACCACGGATACCTCGATGGAATGGCGTTGGCGGTCCACCATCAGAAGGCCTCCGCACTCGACGGCAATATCAGACAGACGCTGCGCCAGAGCCTTTTCCCCCCGGTCCGTCTCCGGGTTGGAAGACTGGCCACTGCCAAACCACCCGGCAATATACCGCGCGGTAATATCATCACCACAAATAAATGACAGGCGTATTTCCGAGTATCCGGTTATGTTCCGGGGCAGGCCGCTGCGGCCCAGCAATGACTCTTCCGCCCGCTGCACTTTGATCTCCGCCCGGGAGCGACTTCCTGCGTGGTCTACAAAGGCCAGCAGAATATCCAGTATGGTGCAATACAAGTCACAGTTTTTCAACTCCACAATTTCTTTGACATCCTCAGCAGGTATAAACTCCACCGTATTGCCGAAAAGCGTCTGCCGCATTGCCAGTATTTTTCCCAAGCCAGCGGATATGTCACAGTTTTGAAGGGCAGCGCCGAACCCCAGGCATTGTTCAATCACCATGCGCTGTAACAGTTGTACCGAGGACCGGGTGGCATCAAGGGCCTGCTGCAAGGTAGCAACCGCAGGGCTTTCTTCCATATTCAGGGTAATGCTACGGGCGATATCAAGCTGATTGTTCAGCAACACGGCGTTTTCCACCACAACCTTGCCCAAAGATTTTGCCCGCATTTCATGCAGTAACAGCCCAACCCTGGAATTTTCGTTTTCAAAGGACTCCCGTTCCTTGACCAGCACACAGAACAAGGGTTCCGGACCGTACATTTCCCGGGACAGTTTGCTGACCCGCACAAATACCTGCAGGCGCCGGGCGTTTTTTCGCCGGGGCTGCATAATGACCTGGGTTATTCGGTCCATACTTGAGGCATCAAAGAGCCGGTCTGTATCCTGTTCATCAACAACCTTAAAAACGCCGGAAAAGCGCCGCCCCATCACGCCCCGGTGTTCACCATCCATCAAACGCCACCACTGCTGAAATGACCGGTTTACCACGACAATTTTCTGATCTCCGGTGGTCAACATGGCCGGAAAGGGCATCATGTTAAGCATTTCAACGGCTTTGCTTTCCATTAGTTCGCGATTATTCATCACACTCCTGAATTCTTAAAGACTTCGTTAGCGCGGCTGGGTCTGCTGACTGTTACGAAGCCGCAAATGAACAATACGATAGCAAAAGGCCACATCTTCCCGGTCCTGGATAATCACCGGGGATACCGCCGGGTTTACGCTTTCAAGTAAAATGATATCACCGGAAAACCGTATGCGCTTTGCCATGATTTCGCCGGTGCTGTACAGCCGCACCACCACATAATCCTTGTCCCGCACCGGATTTTGGGGAGACACGATCACAACATCGCCCTGCTCAAAGCGGGGAGACATGCTGTCGCCCCGTATGGCAAAGGCCACGGCCTGGGTATCTGTGATGTCCGGGGGGCGACTCACCCGGAACATGCCTTCTCCCTTTGGATAGGCATCGGGTTCCCACAGGCCCTGAACTCCTGCTTCGCAGTAGCCAAGCACCGGAACGGAGTCGAAGCGATATATGCGACCATCGGCACTTTGGAAAGCCTCGTCCTCTGAAGGGGGCTCGTTGTCCGTGGCCTCTCCCCAGTGAATGCGGTACATTTCCGAAAGGTATTGTCTGATAAGGGGATTTTTTTCGTTTTCAAAGGCCGCCAGCACATCTATTTTGTCCTGGTGCTCCCCAATATACTCAGCGATGACCGGCAGCATATGCTTGCCCGGCGTGCGCACGCCTTTTATGATCTGAGACATATATGGAACCGAGATATGCAGCTCTGCTGCGAGTTCACTTTGGGTTATGCCGTTATCTTTTATGTATTTTTGTATAAGAATTCCCAGGGTTTCCATGCATACTCCTGCACCATCTTTGTATAGATTATAATGATATCATATATATGCAGATCTATCAAGAAATACCTGCGGAATCAGCAGGCGTCAAAGACTCCGTCACTGCCCAGATAGCGCACTTCCCGCTGTAGGGTTACACCAAACCGTTGGAGCACAAGACCTTGCAGTTTTTGTTGTAGGGCAAGAACATCCGCGGCCCGGGCGGCTCCGGTGTTAACCAGTATATTGGCATGTTTTTCAAATACCGCCGCATCCCCATGAGACATGCCTCTGGCGCCGCAGGCATCAAGCAACTTGCCCGCCGCACTGCGGCTGCCGTCTTTGGGATCAACAATGTTTTTAAAATAGCTGCCCGCCGTGGGGAGAGTTGTATAGTCCGGATGTTTGCTGTAGCGCAGATGCAGTATTTCGCTGCGGCGCTGTCGTGGATGATCGTCTTTGGCTTCCGCCAGTCGCAGCCCTACCCGCAGCACCGTAAGATCCCGGCCCTTGAGCACCGAATCCCGGTAGGAAAAGACCAGCTCTTCGGGCTTCATGCGCTGTACCGTTCCTGCGACATCAAGCACCTCTGCCCAGGCAACGGTTTCCGACATTTCCCGCCCAAATGCCCCGCAGTTACCCACCACGGCTCCCCCAAGGGTGCCGGGAATGCCGCTGAGTTCCTCCAGACCGCAGAACCCGCCGCCAATGCTGACGTCCACGGCGGTATCAAGGATGACACCGGCGTTTACCTCCCAGATACCCGCATGGCTCTGCACACGGGGCGGGGCATCGGAACGATACACCACCACTGCGGCTTCGATGGCGTCATCCGCCGCCAGAATATTCGACCCGCCGCCCAGCAGGACCCGGGGCACTTCGGCCATACGCAGCGCCGCCAAAACCCGCTGAAGATCTGCGGGATCGCACACCTGCAATACCACAGCGGCCCGCCCGCCAATGCGAAAGGTGGTCCAATCCGAAAGGCTGGTGTTGCTGCGGGCAAAGGCCCGACAGGCCTCGGGCAGCTTGTTGCTTGAAAAATGTGTCATGTATTCACCGGGTACAATTGACCTTCCTTGCTGCTTCCCGTACAATGGCGCACGAGAACGATGAAGACTTTACTATCGATTTGGGCCGGGGGCAAGACCCGGGCGGTCTTTTTGCCGCTGCTTGGTCTCATGATGCTGTGCTGCTCTGCGCCGGAATCACTCATGAATATCACCGCAGAGCATATCAATCTGCGGGATGCCTGGCCGTCGGGTTTTGCCAAACCTCCTAAAAACCTGACTCTCCTGGCCGGATGCAGGCTGCTGCATGGTCCCGGAGCGGTGTTTGTCGTGGCCAGTGAAACCATAACCTGTTCCGGAAACCCCACACAGCCGCCCCTGGTGCTGCAAAAAGAGGGAGCCCGGTATTTTCTTGTCAATCACAATCCCCGGCATATTTCAGACCTTTCCATCCCGGTTACATGGCCCGCCCCGCCCCTTGACATGCCCATGGCGTCAATCATGCCCTTGCCCGGTGGCGGGTACCAGCTGAGCGGCACCATACGCCACAAGGGAGCGGTTCCCTGGGACGGATTCCGTTTTTATGTGCTGGATCCCGCCGGGATCGGCGCACCCAAAGGCAGTTGTATCCGCGGTTCCGTCAAATCAAAGCAGCCCCTGAACCCCGGAAATATGCGCTTGTTTACCTGCTCCCTTGAGCAGAAGTATGTGACGGTCACCGGAGACAAAGCAGAACTATGGGTAGCCAGCGGATACCAGAAACACGGCGAACCAACCGCCCTTACCGCCCTGCGGCTCTCACCGTCACGGGTTTCGCTGCCACTTCCGCAGCACCCTGTGGTGCTTCTTTCACCGGGGACAACCTACAAGGCCATGGAAAACAACAGGCCGGCAAAACCCTTTGCACTCACCACCCACACCGTGGCCCGGATTGCCGGGACCAGAGGTTCATACTATATGGTGGAGCCGCATCCGCCCTGGCCGTTTCCCGGGGATCAACTGTTTGTGCGAGGGAAGTTCAGCTCTGGCAAAGCCCGGATCATGCAGCAACTGCGGCAGGCTATCCCGCCTCCAAAATCAATCCGGCTGAATCCCGAACCAAAACAGGGCACACCCCTGGCTGCGGTCCCACAGTCACAGACAGAAAACGATATCTGGCTGGCGGTTTCCCAAACCAGCGAACAGACCGGTCCCCGATTACAATGGTATGACTGCACTGAAGAAAAGGACAGCTACAACTGCCACGTCAATCCGCAGCTTAGCCCTCTGACGACTCCTTAGGATCATCACCGGCGTCCGGCTTCGGAATCGGCGGTGGCGCATCCTGGGCAGGCAGCATGGGTTGGGTGGAACGGGGGGCGTCATCTTTATGGACACTCTCCTCCACATCCACATCTTCCTTTTGCAGCGGCGTTGCGGGCTGCTTGGGGATAAAGGGCCTGGTGCCGGAACCTTTGTGGGTCAGGCCCAAAGAGCGGTCCAGTTCCTCAAGAATGCGCCGCTTTTCTTCGCTGTTAAGCATGCCCACCGCCGTGGAGCGCCGCACCGGTGCTGGTGTGGGCTTTGCAGGGGCCTGCGCTGGCTGATTCATATCGACTTTGGGCTCTCCGGTGGGTGCCGGGGCCTTTTTGGCACTGACTGCCGGTGCCGGGGCAGGGGCGCTTTGAGCCTCATCAGCGGCAACGCTGTCAACGGTGCCCGGTTGCACAGAATAATAGGTGCCGCTCAACTGGGGCTGGGTGTCTTTTTCCCGGGCCGGATTTTCGCCGGAGCCAAACCCCATATCCGTGTTGCTCCGCTGATGCACTGCCTGCCCCTGGGGTTCCGCCGGAAGATGGGGTAGTCCCAGTTCCTTGGAAACATGCTCGATCAGGCGGCGATCAATAATGGGTTGCTTGCGCAAAAACCCTTCAAGCAGCGCATTGTCACAGCAGGTGTTGATCTGCCGGGGGTTGCCACGGGTATAATAATGAATGGCCTTGATGGCCTCGACGGTAAAGAACATTTTGCGGGCGCCAGCCATGCGAAGACGATGAATAATGTAATGACCGGTGGCCTCCAGATCCAGGGGCTTCAGGCGATAGCGCAGCGCCACCCGCTGCCGCAGAGGTTCGTCGGCTTTCAGGTGTTCGGAAATTTCCGGCAGGCCGAACATGACAAAGGTGATAAGCTTGCGCTCCGGCACCTCAAGATTCAACATCCCGCGAAACTCTTCCATAATCTCCCGGGTGCGCAGCATCTGTGATTCATCGATGAGCACCACGGCTTTTTTACCCTGCTTGTAAATTTCCACAAGCCGCTTGTACAGCTGCGAAAGCATGTTTAGCTTGTTACCCGCAGGTTTTTCAACGCCCAGCTGCAGGGCAATGCGCTTCAGAAGCCAGTTGGCGGTAATCTCGGAATGCACGATAACCAGCATGGCGGCTTCGTACTCGTTTTCCGGCAGTTGCTCCAGCATGCGGCGGGCAAGGGTGGTTTTACCGGTGCCAATGGCGCCTTCAACAACCGCCAGACCGCGCATGTGCTTCACCGCGTAGGTGAGCTTTATCATGGCTTCGGAATGCTGTTTTGAATTGTAATAAAATCGCGACACCGGTGCATTGCTGAAAGGTTCTACCACCAGGCCGTAATATTTCAGGTAATCCATCTGCTACCTCGTGAACGGAATTTAGACGTAGGATACTCTGCCAGATCCGCCGTTGTTGCCACCATTGTTGTTGCCACGCTCATCAATGAGCTTTTTCAGTGCTTCCATGAGCGGATCTTCGCCGCTGAAAATGTCCACGCCCTCTTCCACAATATCCTGCAATTTCTCGGAGGTATTGCGATACTTTGCATCGATGTCGAGCACCATGCGGTAGTAAGCAAGGGCCATGGGCAGATTATTCTGCTCTTCAAATACCGTCCCCAATTCATAATAGATAAAGGCTGTATCATCTTCCGGTGGCGCGGGCAGGGCCAGCGCTCCTTCGAAAATGATTTCCGACAGGGTCATGTCCTCCTGCATAACATGACACACCGCAATCATGATCATGGCATAATACTGCTTGTCCACAGCATACAGACACAGCTTGAATTCGTCTATGGCGTCTGCAGTCATGCCCATCTCGCGATAGGCGGTGCCAAGATTGAAGTGCGTTTCCACCTCATCGGCGGCCACTTCTTTTACATCCTGGCGAAGCTCCTCAAGAATTTCCGACACCGGGCCGGCGGGAGCTTCCTCGGGTTCATCTTTTCCGATCTCACCCAAAAGGGCGTCACCGAAATCGTCATCCAGCACATCCGCCAGCTCATCACCCAGATTGAAGCTGTCGTCTTCGGTGTCATCCTGGAACATCTGGGCCGCCATGCCCTGAGAGCTGACCTGGGGCGGCAATGCGTTACCTTCCCGCAGCACCTTGCGAACACGGTCCCGCAATTCCTCGATGCGGCTGTCGCCCTGGCTGACGGATTCCGCCTCTGAAAGCATTTCCAAGCATTCGTCGTACAGGCCCTGCTCAAAGAAGAATTCCGATTCTTCCATCATTTCCGCAATGGGATCATCGGCGGTCTCTGCGGGCGGCTGCATATCCTCCATATCGCCAAACAGTTCTTCGTTGGAAAGAGCTGTAGGCAACGGTGGCGGCACGGCCTTTTTCTTTTTGGGCAAGGGCGGCGGCGCCGGTGCTTCGGACTCTATGGTGGGCAGGGGAGGGGGAGCCGCTGCTTTGGGCTTTGCCTGCGGCGGTGCCGGAGGTGCTGCCGGAGCTTCTTCCTCCAGTGCGCCAACCTGCGACAGGAAGGCGGCTTCCTCATCGTCAAAATCTTCTTCCGGCTCTATGGTGCCGGTTGCGGATTTCTCAAGCTCCCGCAAAAACGCGGCTTCTTCGTCGTCTTCCGTTTCGATATCAACATCGGTCTTAATGGATGCGGTGGCGGATTTCTCCAGCTCTTTGAGGAAGGCGGCTTCGTCGTCATCAAAATCAATGGCACCATCACCGGCCTCAATGGGCTCCGGTGTAATCATGCCGATATCGTCATCGATTTCTATCTCATCGCTGAAGAAGGGTTCCTCAACCTCTCCCTCATCGATTTCGGTAATTTCAAAGGCCACATCCTCAGAGCCATTGAGCATCTCCAGTTCCTGCTCAAGATCCAGCTCTTTGGGAGAACCGGTGTCGCTGATGGGCAAATCGTCCACACCCCGACGGATGGTGGAATCGCCGTAGGCCAGATCCACGATGGGAACATCGGAATCCTGCTCGTCTATGACAATGTCGTCATCGATAAACTCAACCTCTTCAAGCTCCTCATCTTCAACTTCCAGCTCTTCGATATCTACTTCCAGGTCGTCACCGGAAACATCAATACCATCCGGCATTTCCACAGAAATATCATCGGACAATACGGCCTGTTCAAGGGTTTCATAGGCATCAACCGGTGCGCTGAATCCACCGGGTTTGATATCTTCCACAACCATGGAAACATCTTCCGCAACAACCGACTCCATCTCTTCCCCGGAATATTCATCCACGGTCAGGGCAGAGGCGATAGGCTCCATTTCCAGTTCAATGTCATCCTCGTCAACCAGCAGGCTTTCCTCTTCCCATGAAACTGAGCTTCCGCCACCGATTTCATCGGCAATGCACTGGGCGACTTCCGGAGGAGACATGGCATCTATCTGCTCGATAAGATTGTTGAAGAAGGGATCTTCCGGTGTCAGGTTAAGGGCGCTGTCAATAAGCTGCTCAACCAGCAGCTTGTTGCCATCGTTTACCGCCAGCAGCAGTTCACGCAGGTAAATACCCCGCGCCGCATCATCCTTCTTACGTTTGATATATACATTCCGCAGGGCGCTGAGACCTTCGGGGCTCTCCGGATATTTTCCCACATATTCTTCCAGCAAAGGCTCCGCCTTGTCCAGAAGACCGTAGCGTATCAGCACCGTGGCCTCGGTAAGAGTGCTGTCCTCTGCCGGGGGCGATGCCGGAGCCTCCTGCGGAGTTGGGGTCACCGCAGATCCGCCACCGGAAGGGGGAGGTGCCGGAGCCGGTGTGGGCGTTGGCATGGGTGCCGGAGCAGGTGTCGGTGTTGCCTGCCGGGCAGCAGGGGCCTGGGGCCGGGATGACACCACCGTCATAAGCTCCTGAAGCTCTTTGCGGGCCGTGGGGTTCACCGGATCGATTTCCAGCACCCGCTTGTTAACCTCGATGGCTCCTTCGATGTCATCCTTTGCCCGCAAAATTTGTCCCAGTTGCAGGCTGACGGTAATCGCTTTGTCCGGCTGATTGATCATTAAAAACGAACGGGACAGCAACCGCAGGGTTTCCGGTTCGTGGGGATCGAGTTTCAGGCAATCCTGCAATCTCAGCAATGCCCGGCGCTGCTCGCCGCGGCTCAGATACAGTGATGCAAGTTCCCGCTGCCGTTCCACATCCTCAGGAGTGTGATGCAGCAAACGCTCCATGACACGGACGTATTCGTCTTCACGGTCATTTTCATGCAGCTCTGCGGCCATCTGACGGTATTCGTCCAGACCTTCTTCACGGTAATGTTCCCGTATCAGGCCCTCGGCAAGGCGAAGGCGCATGGGCAGATTATCCGGCTCAATGCGGCTCATACGCCGCAAAACCGCCAGGGCCTCACGGGTGTCTTCCCGAGCCTCGTACAGCTCCATCAGTTTCTGATAAACTCTAAAAGCCTCCAGCAGCAGTCCCAACTGCTCGTGCATTTCCGCAAGCTTTAAAAGTATTTCTTCGTCAGCCTTGCCGCCATCCTGTTCCTGCATGGCGATAATCTGGCGGTATACGGCTACTGCTTTGTTGAAGAACCCGCCTGCGGCGTAACTTTCGGCGGTTTTCCGGTAAGTGGTAATGGCTTCCTGCATTTTGTTCATGCGGCGATACAGGTCACCCACGCGCTGCAACACTTTGGTGTCGTCGGGTTCGGCCGCAAGGATTTTCTGATACTCCTTGATGGCCTTGTCCAACTGGCCGCGTTGCGTCATTTTTTGCGCAGCAGCTATGATTTTTGTTTTGTTGATAGCCATAAAGTAACTTGCTTTCCGTTGCTCGAAATCTTCCGGATGTCGCTTGTGTAAATTTGTCTGCGGTCATCTATTCTAGAGGTAATATAATGTTTGGTCAAGATTCGTTGCATAAAGTAAGCCATATTAATCTCTTTGGGCCTTGCACATGACCATGGTTTTACGGTATTATTTGTGAGCGCTGCGGTTATGGACGCAGCGCATATTTTCTATGGCATGTAACTTTTTGATATGACTGGTATTTGGAAACACCTATGAAATTCATCGACGTTGCGAAAATTTTGGTGCAGGCCGGGGACGGTGGCAGGGGCTGCGTATCTTTCCGCCGTGAAAAATATGTACCCAATGGCGGTCCAAATGGTGGGGACGGCGGGGACGGCGGCAGTGTGGTCCTGGAAACCAGCCGCCGTGTGACAACGCTGCTGGATTTCAAATATAAACACGTTTATAAAGCAAAACGTGGAACCCACGGCATGGGCTCTGACAAAACCGGCCGCCGTGGTGAACACTGCGTCATTAAGGTTCCGGTGGGCACCATGGTATATGACGCCGCCACCGGTGACCAGATCTGCGACCTTAGCGAAGAAAACCAAAGCTTTATTGTGGCCAACGGCGGGCAGGGGGGCAAAGGCAACGCCCGCTTTGTGACGCCGACCCGACAGGCTCCGGACTTTGCCCAACCCGGCACCGAAGGCGAACACCGCAATCTGGTGCTGGAACTCAAGCTGGTTGCCGATGTGGGTATCATCGGATTTCCCAATGCCGGAAAATCCACCTTTATCTCTGCGGTCAGCCGCTCGCAGCCAAAAGTGGCGGACTATCCCTTTACCACGCTAACGCCCAACCTTGGCGTGGTCAGTCTGGATACGGAGCGGGTGTTTGTGCTTGCGGACATGCCGGGACTCATCGAAGGCGCCCATCAGGGCACAGGCCTGGGCATCGAATTCCTGCGTCACATCGAGCGCACCCGGGTGCTTCTGCATATTGTCAGCCCCTCCATCCACGATGAAGAACACAATCCCCTGGCGGAACTTATCAAGATTGAGGAAGAGCTGCATCATTACTTCCCCCGGCTGCTGGAACGTCCGCGGGTGGTGGCTCTGAATAAAACCGATTTGCCCTGGACCGACAACTTCCGGGAAGAAATCGAGGCTCATTGCCGGGAAAACAATCTTCCCTTTTTCACCATGAGCGCCGCGACCCGCGAAAATCTGCGCCCGGTGCTTGAAGAACTGTGGCGGCAACTTGAAACCGCGCCGGAACCGGTTCTGAAAATTGAAGATCCCATGAAGGCATCAGAGTCCGCAGCAAAAGAAAAAGAATCTTCCGGGGTATGGGATGATGATGACGACGTGGAAGTCATCTATACCAAAGAAGGAAGCGATGAGTAAAATATATACCCGTGGCGGAGACAAGGGAACCACCAGCCTTGCCGACGGACGGCGGGTGCCGAAAAATCATATTAGGGTAGACGCCTACGGCGCGGTGGACGAACTGGTTTCCACCGTGGCCCTGGCCCGCAGCATTGCCTATCCCTGCGAAGAAACCCGGCAGCAGGCAGCCCTTGTGGATGCAGCTCTAAAGCGTATTCAGGAACATCTTATGGTTGCGGCAGCACGGCTTTCCACCGCCACTCCCGAAGACCTCAACATGCCAACCCTGGGCGAGCATCACATCGAAGAGTTGGAAAAAGAAATTGATGAGATGCAGCTCGCCACCGGTGCGCTGACCAGTTTTATTTTGCTGGGCGGTGTGCAAAAGGCCACCACGTTGCAACTGTGCCGCACCGTCACCCGCCGCTGCGAGCGCCGGGTGCTGGATCTGGCGGATGCCGAAGCGGTTGAAGAGCGCATTCTGCGGTTTCTTAATCGTCTGGCAGACTGGTTTTTTGCCGCCGGTCGCTATGTCAATCATATCTGCGGCCATACCGACGAACCCTGGACGCCATGAAAAAACAACCGTAACTCTGCCATGAAGCGTTTTACCCAACCCACGGCCCTTGTCGCTTGTTCCCTCATCTGTCTGTTCTGGATGGCGTTGCTGCTTCCCGGCTGCGCATCCATGCCCTCCGGCAACGCAGCCGATGAGCCGGCAAAGGACGCGGGTGAACAAACGGAAGCCGCTTCTGTCAACGAGCCATCAACCACGCAGGCCCCTGCAACGCCTGCGCCCAAACCGGAACCTCCCGCCCTTGCCCGGGTATTGCCCCAGCCGCTGTTTGACAAAGCCACCGCCGCGTTTTTGCAGACCACCTATGAACAGGGCGAGTTCGGCCTTGTGCTGAAAACCCTGGAAGGTTTCGATCTTTCGTCGGTATCCGAAGAAGTGCAGCGCCGTGTGGCGTTTTTAAAAGCCCTGAACATGGTTAAACTGGGACGGGGAGAAGACGCAGCCGCCCTGCTTGGGCCTCTGGCGGACAGCGACGATGTGCTGGCAGACTACTACAGGTATTTTCATGCCCGCGCCCTGCTGATGCACAAGCAGT
>Ga0209692_10001638_pt1 | contig 29206 bp, 34 predicted proteins | sample tdDd472_FD_187129 | JGI IMG/M metagenome (GOLD analysis project Ga0209692, IMG submission 187129) | Marine sediment microbial communities from the Atlantic coast under amendment with organic carbon and nitrate - tdDd47.2 (SPAdes)... | ecosystem: Environmental > Aquatic > Marine > Coastal >... | reverse complement strand
ATGAACACGGTGATCTTTATCAGATATATAAATTAAAAATATAATTTGTCATTATTTGATATGTATAGATATATTACATAACATATCTATAAATAATATTGTCCAATTTTAATTGGAATAGCTGTAAAAATTTGATAGGTTCATTAAGTTTTCCTATATCTATATTTCTAATATATGATACTAATTTTGAATAATCAGAATTATTCCTAAAATATTCAATTATAAATAACAATTTATAATCTGGTTCTACATATACTTTACTCATATTTACCTTATTTGCGTAATATTTAGTATGTGAGATAGAAATATATATACTAAAATAACATCAATTTTTTTATAATAATAAATAAGTAATTACCAAAAGCTATAAAAGATAAAATGATTTAGTTTTATATGAATGATATTAATCAATAAATGGACATCTGATAAACTAAACATATCTACTAATTCAAATAATAAAATAGATGATTTAAGAAATGCAGCAGAATGCCACAAACAAGTAAGAAGGAAATTATATGACATTCTAAAACCAGAATGTTCATATATGGACATTTGTAACACAGTTGAAAGAGAAACTACATCATTATTAGGAAATAATCAAAAAGCAGGAATAGGATTTCCTACTGGTATATCAGCAAATGATATAGTTGCACATGATTCTGCTAATCCAAATGATAAAAGAAAAATAAGTTATAATGATGTTATAAAAATAGATTATGGAACACATATTAATGGAAATATTATTGATTCAGCATTTACTGTAGCATTTAATGATAGGTATTTGCCATTACTACTTGCAACAAAAAATGCAACAAATAATGCTATAAAAATGGCCAGACCCGGAACACATCTTATAGATCTTTCAGAAACTATTAAAGAGACAATAGAATCTTATGAAATAATTATAGATGGAACTGTATATCCCATAAAACCAGCAACTAATTTCGGTGGTCACAATATACTCCCATATAAAATACATGGTGGAAAACTAATTTTCGGAGATCCTAAATTTATGAATAAAAATGATAAAATACAAGTTGATGAATGTTTTGCGATAGAAACATTTGCAACTACCGGAAATCCTAATTTAATCGCATCAAATAAGTTACAGACAAACCACTATATGATGAAAGATGATTTCAAAAAGAAACCTTTTAGATTACGAACTGTAAAAGAATTATATGCACATATTAATAAAACATATGGAACATTACCATTTACAAATAGGTGGCTTGAAAATAAATATCCTAGATATAAATTCCCACTATCAAAATTAGTTGATGATAAAATCATAGAAAAATATCCACCAATAATATCCACAGCCAAACATAATAATATATATACATCACAATTTGAACATACTATATACATCCATGATGCATATACTGAAATACTATCTGCCGGAGATGATTACTAAAAAAATTGATAAATAAATAGTATACTAGCATTATTATATAAATGTAGCCATATAAATCACATATGGCTACAGTTGATAAATATGTAATTGAAAAAGATAATGTATTACTTGTAGGAGTGTTGTACTCATCCAGTTCAAGATGGTACACCAAACATAAAAATACAGATTTATTGTATTACTATCCTCTTGTTAAATATATGCAAGATGGTGGAAAGCTAAATGACTTAGTATCGCTAGAAGGACCATATAACTGGCAACTCACAGAAAAAGGAAAAGAGGTGTTTTTTGGGTTCAAATCACATATACCAATTACAAGCATATATTCTTTAAAATTAGCATGGATTCCTATAAATACAAAATTTGTAGTATACTATGATAATAATAGAGAATTTGTAAGAACAATTGATAGTATTGAATGGCATACTGCATAAAAATTGAATTTTTAATATAATATTAATTTATCCATAAATAAGAATATACATACGTATATAATGTCGAAGGTACCTGCATTCCAAAAACCTATCCAAATTATATTTAACATATTTTTGAATGATAAAGATCCTAAAAATCATGATATACAAGTATTAATACGGCTAATTACTAATTTGCCTGATGAAGATATTAATAAAAAAGATAGGAATGGGGATACCGTATTACACCATTTGGCTTATTATGGTCATTGTAATATTATACCAATTATATTAGAAAGAGATACCGTCAGGCCTAATTTACTAAATAATTGGGGAATTACTCCATTACATAGAGCATGCCATAGAAAGGGGAATGTTGATACAGTCAAATTACTTGTAGAACATCCAAAAATAAACATTAATAAAAGGAATACCGACGGACTAACCGTTTTACATGAAGCATGTGATTATAATGATTATGATATAGTATCCTATCTCCTTAAAAATGATAATATAGATCCAAACGCAGTGGCAGACAATAATATAACACCATTTATGATGGCATGTATGACAAAAGGATCTGAAAAAATAATTAGACTGCTCCTTTCTGATAGTCGAGTAAATTTTCACATAAAATCAGATATTTACAATTTTGATGGATATGACCTAGCCGAATATTATAGTAATATAAATATATTGCCTCTACTAAGACAAGTATTTACTGATAAAAGGCCACTATATTAATTTATAAAAAATTGAAAATATAATAATTAGGTAGAACTATTAGTATATTATGTATCCTTCTATTTAATTAGAAATAAAACAGTAAAATAAAAATGGATGGTTTAAATTATTTAAAAAAATATGTTAATCCAAACAAAGGCCAAGGTATTGTAAATAATCAACAAAATAGCAATTGGAATAACAACAATAATGGTTCTAATTGTGAATCTTGTGGAGACCTTTTCAAACCTACAAGATTTAGTGATACTTGTTGTGATGTTTGTGTTGCTAAACAAAAATCAATTGAAGACATCGTTGTTGCTGATACAAAACCATGCCCTATTTGTGAGGACAATAAAATTCACAAAACTGATGTTTGTTGCAGACAATGCTGTGAAAATAGCAACAAAGCAATGGATATGATGGGTGGTGGAAATAAAGATGAAGAAATTGTTGATACAAAACCATGCCCTATTTGTGAGGATAATAAAATTCGCAAAACTGATGTTTGTTGCAGACAATGCTGTGAAAATAGCAACAAATCAATGGATATGATGGGTGGTGGAAATAAAGATGAAGAAATTGTTGATACAAAACCATGTCCTATTTGTGAGGACAATAAAATTTCCACAACCGATGTTTGTTGCAGACAATGCTGTGAAAATAGCAACAAATCAATGGATATGATGGGTGGTGGAAATAAAGATGAAGAAATTGTTGATACAAAACCATGTCCTATTTGTGAGGACAATAAAATTTCCACAACCGATGTTTGTTGCAGACAATGCTGTGAAAATAGCAACAAATCAATGGATATGATGGGTGGTGGAAATAAAGATGAAGAAGATGAGGAGGAAGATTCAGTAAAAAAAGCAACAATGGGGTATTGTCCACTTTATGACAATGAAGAAGAAACATATGTATGCACCAGATGTGACAATCCTTGTCGTGAAATATATAATAATGGGTTGTATTGTATCTTTTGTCATGTTGGATTGAAAATGAATCAATAATTTTATGTTTTTTTATTCTATAGTCAAAAAAATTGACAAATAAATTATTTGTTTGGCCATATTCTATAATATTATACTATTACTAGTATAATAATAATATAATGATGTATATATCAAAACAACAAGCATATTCTGAATTTTCCAATTTAGACAACCCTATATATCCTTCCAATAATAAATCATTATACACTAAAGCCATAGCAAATAAAAATAAAAATAGATACAATGACATTTTAGCAGTTGATAAATATATACCTTTATCAGATGAATATATAAATGCATCATATATATTTAATCAACATATAGCCTGTCAAGCACCATTGCCAAATACAAAAAATGAATTTTGGGAAATGGTATGGACAAATGATGTATCTGCTATAGTAATGCTTACAGATCTAATTGAGAATAGAAAAATAAAGGCACATATTTATTATCCAATAGAAGGAAATATAATAATAGGTAATATATCTATAGCGATTGAAAGTATATCAGAAAGTAATAGTTTAATCGTAAGGAAATTTAAATTGGTATGTGGCAATAATACTAAATATGTTAATCATTATCACTATAAAGGATGGAAAGATGGTAGTATACCTACTGACATAAATACATTTGTAGAATTAATACATTCTTTAAGAGATCAACCACATAATAGGATATGTGTTCATTGTTCAGCTGGTATAGGCAGAACAGGAGTTTTTCTAGCAACATATATATTTCTAGAAAATTATTATAATAATAAATGTATCAGTATTCCAACACTTGTTAATGGAATGAGACAGTACAGGATGAATATGGTTCAAACAAAACAACAATATTATTGCATTTATATTACTATAAATCAATATATAAAATCATTTTCACAAAATAATAATTAATATACTATAGCATTTTTTTAGTTAATTTAAGGAGCATATTTAACTCATCCCTATGAATTTTAATATCTGAACATAATTTGTTTAATTTTGTTTTATTTTTTTCACTTAAATCAATCCCTTTATTTGCAAGTATATATATATCCTCTAAAGCTACAATATGATTAATTTTTCCAGGATTATATGTTAGCAAATCTCTACAATCTCTTGATGCATTTTTAAATAAATATTCAATTATATCAGATATATCATTTATATGTGTTATACTACTATTTATATCAAATCCCTTATCAAGTAATAATTCAAATATAATAGGATTATGTGTAATCGCGTATAAACTTAAATTAGTTAAATCAATATAACTTGCTGAAAAATTTTCATTATTTATGATAATTAGTGATACATCATCAAGAGATGGATTATTTAACATCTCATTAAACAATTTATATGTATCAAATATACTATGTGATATCTGGTACAATAAAATATTTTCTATATCTTTATTAGTAAATTTTTTTGCACATTTTTTCATCCATTTTATACAATTTGGACAAAATTTGGTTCCGACGCAAAATTCACAATGTTTCTGATATGTTTGTATAAATTCTTCAAATGATGATTTTATTGAGCTGGCGACTTTAGACATTAGGAAGTATTTATTATTGGTTATAATCACAATATATTATTGAATCCATATATCAATTTTTATCATAAATATATTATCTATATTTATTATATTAATATGCCTGTATTAATTGAATCTAATAACGCAACAAGAATATATTCTGATTATACAGAATATATAAATAATGTACTAAATATTGAAAATTATGAAATTGAATTCTTCAAAAATATTGATTTAGAAGAATTGTATAATATAAAATACATTCCATACAAAAAGGAATATATATTACTAATAAAAAATAATTCATATAGTGTATATAAAGTAAATGTAGATAGTTGGATGTTATTTGGAAGTACAGTATCATATAAATTAATATCTAAATTCACAACAAGTACAATAAATCCAATAATTATTCCCACAAATTTAAAAAATGATATGGACAAAGTAAATTCTGATAAAATCGGTAAGTACATAACATCCACAAATATAAAACTATATCCAAATCCAAAAAGAATTTCACCAATATCAAAAAAATATTATAATAAAAGAGGTTGGTATGATCGTGTATATAGACCTATATCACCTATCCAAAAAAGAAAACATATACGAAGACCGATTACTCTAAAATATATGTATAGATAATCAAATGTGTTTTTGGTTGTGCTATAATGTATATATATTATACTATAATAATACTATAATATATGACAATTCTTGTAAGTTTTGGAACTAGGCCCGAATATATAAAAGTTAAATCAATTATTAATAATCTTGAAACAAAAGTAGTTATAGTAAAACAACATACAGATCTATTTGAAAATATTGATATTAAATATGATTATGCGATAGATATAGAAACTATATCTGACAATAGGTTAAATGATATAGTTATATCAATTATGAAAAGGTCAGATATATTTAAAGGTATAGACTATGTTATGGTCCAAGGAGATACAACATCTGCTTTAGCTATGGCTATTAGCGCATTTAATAATAAAGTAAAAGTCATACACCTTGAAGCAGGACTTCGAACATATGATATATATAATCCATATCCAGAGGAATCAAATAGACAACTAATAAGTAGAATAGCACATATTAATTTATGCCCAACATCTAAAAATTATGATAATCTAATAAGTGAAAACATACATCAAAAAATATATATTACAGGAAATACAGGCCTTGACAATATAGATAAAACAGGTTGTGTGTACGGTAATACCATATTAGTTACTTTACATCGAAGGGATAATCATCCTATTATGGACAAGTGGTTCAAAGTTTTAGCAAAATTAGCCACAAAATATACAGAATTAAAATTTATATTACCTATACATCCCAATCCAAATGTGCTAAAGCATAGATATATACTTGATGAATCAAATATCAATGTGATAAATCCTATACAACATCATGAACTTATTGATATAATAAAACAATGTAAATTTATCATAAGTGATAGTGGTGGTATACAGGAAGAAGCCTCCTATCTTAACAAAAAAATAATAATATGTAGAAATACAACCGAAAGACCCGAAGTATTGGAAAATCATGGTGTTTTATGCCCATTACCTGACCAACTGAATGATATATTTGAACAGATATATAATAATTATATCGTTGACCCATCCACTAAATGCCCATTTGGTGATGGACATAGTTGGAAATTAATAAAAGATATTTTGGACAGTAAAGTATAAAATTTCATATATAACATATATATTATGTGGTATTGCTATCTTATATTATCACAAGATAATATAACATATATAGGAATTACAAATAATTTGGAAAGAAGGCTCAAACAACATAATAGAGAAATATCAGGTGGAGCCAAATGTACCCGAAAATCCAGTGGTTGGCATTATATAAAAACATGCCAGTTTAACAATAAGATTGATGCATCTAAATTTGAATGGAATTGGAAACATATCAGATCAAAATCAGGTAAATGGAGGAAAACATCTGGACTTAACGAAAGGCTTGCAAGATTTGATCAACTTGTGTTACAAAGCGTCTATACAGCTTCTAATGGATAATATGGAAGAGCTAATTCTTGTGAATATTGTTCATTGTTGAATTTAATGTACTCAGTAACATATTTTTCATTATCTGGTATCTCCTTATCTTTATTAACTATATTTGTGTTATAACTAGTATCTCTTCTATTTATAACATCAATTACTGTCCTAAATGTTGCAAAATTAGCTTCTATATTTGCACATCTTGCTCTTAAATATTTTTTAAGAGGATCATATGTTATTGATCCGGATACTTTAATTACATCCACTAATCTATCCGGTGGAATATATATCTTGATAACTGAATATAAATAATCATAATGTTGCTGGGGCTTTGAATGTGCTACATATTCATCTTTTAACATAATTTTTTTATGTGGTTTTATATTGTCATTATTATCTCTCCATACAGCTACTCCATCTGCTTCATTATTAATATAATTTGGTAAACCATATTTCTTTATTAATCTAGAATATTCCTCTTTTGGAGCAGCAAATCTCCATTTGCTAAGTGGATCACTATTACCACCTACTTGATTATTCTTGTTTTGATAATATTTTGCTTTATATTTTTTATATTTATAACCTAATCTTTTCTTTTGCTCATCAGAACTTCCCATTAGATATTAGTATATATATATACTAATACATTTTATCATACATATATCCAGAATTTATTATTAATGTGTTGTACTATATAGATTACCTTTCAATATATTCTATTATCTTTTCTTGTAACTCTATACCTGAACTAAAAGTATCAATGTCAAATACAACATATCTTGACATATATTCTGATTGACATAGTGATCCTATATCCTGAAAATATATACTATTTGCCTTAAATATTCTACATAATGCATGTATGGTGCTTTCATTCATATTATCTGTGTTAAAATCTTTAGGAACAAATATCGGAAATATATATGTTTTTGGAACGTTATACTCCAAAAATTGGATATCACCTTTTAAGAATAAATCCAAATCTAAAAAAAAGTCAATACTATAAGGTTGTGTATCACCATTTAATCGCAAATGACATTCTATTATAATGTTATTAATTATTTCCATATTTACACATCCAGTATAGTGTGTTAAATGTGCTCGTATCCATATTTTTATAGTTTGTGGAATATCATAATATGATAATGTATAATGATATTTAAACGTTCCGTTATCTCCTTTTACTGATACCATACAACTATAAAAGGCAATATCACCATCTTTAAGGACTATGTCTAGGCAGTATTGGATACCATCTAAATATTCTTCCCAAAAAAATCCATCTTTTATATTGGCATCATATTCTTCATCATTGTTTATTATTTTAACTCCTCTGCTCATCCCATACAAATTTATTATAGGTTTCATTATAATCGGATAATTATTCGGATATATACCTACCGGTCCACAATCTAAACCTTGTGACTCTGCCAACCATAATTTGTTATATACTTTGTTATAATATGGATATTTTAACCATGCTGATCTATCATCTGATACTAAATCCAAACTATATCTGCTTATTATTTTATGTAAAGGTATATGATCCATATATATTATCATATATGAACAATAATCTTATATTATCTGACGATGTAATCAAAAAAAGACTGGAAATGGTAAATTACTCAATAAATAAAAAGACTCTTGCAAAAAGAGTATTGGATGCAAAAGAAAGAACACTTGCATTTCTTGATCCACTTATTAGCCATAATAAGACTGGATTGGAGAAAAGTAAGTACACCAATCCAATATTATGGGAATTTGGACATATTATATTCTTTTGGGAACAAAAAACTATTAAATATTTAATAGAGGATTATGAGTTGCTTTTGCCTAGTGATGTGTATGATTCTTTTAGGTTGTCTAGAGAAGATAGATTCAATGCTGATATATTGATTGATATCGATAATCTGGTTGATATGTTTAATAAGATAGTAGATATTGTAATTGGATTTATTGATGATAGAGGTGTTGATAGTGTATCTGGATATCTTATTATGCTAAGTGTTTTGCATAATGAAATGCATGGTGAATCAATTATATTTACAAGTAAATTTTTAGATTATCCTATGCCTCATAATTTCCGGTTATTTGGAGATAATTTATCTGAATCTCCACTAGAGATTGAATTTATTGATATAAAAGGGGGGAATTTTGTACAAGGGGTAGATATATCTGAGAAATATGATATTTTCAAGTTTGATAATGAAATGCCCAGCTTTAATATGAATATAAGTGACTTTAGTATAAGTAGGAACCTTATTACTAATTATCAATATCTTTTATTTATGGAATGTTGTGGATATGATAGGAAGGAATTATGGTCAGATGCTGGGTGGAGATTCATTAAAAAGAATAATATCAAATCCCCATTATATTGGAATTATAGTGGAGATGGATGGGTTATTAAAATATGGGATAATTATATCCCTGTTAAATGTAGATACAACCATCCTATATCTCATATATCATGGTATGAAGCTGAGGCTTTTTGCAATTGGAAAGGATGTAGAATGATAACCGAATCTGAGTGGGAATTTATAGCCCAGAAAGAATGTATTACATGTGATAATAATTTTGATTATGGTGGCGATACTACTCCTATTAAAGGTAATGATATATTTGGAAATTTATGGGAATGGTGCTATGAATCTATATACCCTTATGATGGATTTGTTATTGATCCAGTATATAGGGAAATGTCATACCCTTTTTTTGGGCATAAAAAGGTATGTAAAGGAGGGTCATGGGCATGCCCCAGATATTTGCCTACAAGACAATACAGGAATTCTCAATTACCCTCATGTAGGATACAATATATAGGTTTCAGACTAGCAAAAAAAAATTGAAAATTTGATTGCCAATTATATCCTTTATTTCTGGATATAGTATAATAAAAATATGAATAAAAACAATATTCAAACATTACAAACTCTTGTAGAAAAGATACTAGAAGTATATGGTGTTACAGGTATTAATCCATATACATGGAATTATACTGAATATTTGCCTCATATAAACATTAACACAGAATTGGAACACTTGTCCCGACCAATAGTATATATTGGTCTTAGGCAATTAAAAGGAACAAATAGATGTGCTATTTGTTTGTATTTTATGGGATATGCACAAAGGGTAAATCACGTGACATTGTTAACTTGTGACTACTCACAAACAGTAAATACTGTTATAAATTATATTAATGACAGATTTACCCATAATAATTCCCGTGTTGAAGTTTTCCTTGGGGAACAATTTTGGAAAAAATCTCTAAAATTTCGCTGTGATTTTTTTTGTAGTTTAGAAACTGTCCTTTTTGGTCAAGTTGAAAATGAAAATGAAAATAACAACAATGCTGATGACAATAATAATAATGACAATAACGACAATACTGATGAGGATGAGAATGAGAACAATAATAATAATGACAATAACAACAATAATGACAATAACGAAAATACTGATGAGGATGAGAATGAGAACAATAATAATAATGACAATAACAACAATAATGACAATAGTGACAATACTGATGAGGATGAGAATGAGAACAATAATAATAATGACAATAACGACAATACTGATGAGGATGAGAATGAGAACAATAATAATAATGACAATAACGACAATACTGATGAGGATGAGAAAGCATCTGAATGTGATCATCCTAGTTGCAGTAATCCAAAAGCTATTGGATTTAATTACTGCAGTAAAATATGTGCTGAAACTTGCCACAAAAAAGGTTGTCATTATAAAAAATATGTTGGGTATGATTACTGCAGTAGAAGATGTGGTGCATTGGACCTATATGGTGAGTGTGCACAACCAAACTGCAATAACCCATGCACACCAGGGTTTGCTAATTGTAGTCGAAGTTGTGCTATTACTTGCGTCATGGAAGGATGTAAAAACAGAAAAGAACCACAAAGACATTGTTGTTGGTATTGTTTAAATTGTGTTTTTTAATTTTTATTATTTTTAATTTTTCTTTATATAAATATGTATTATTATCATGACTTTTATTATTAGATGGATAGCAACAAATTAACTGGTTATTTGCTATTTGATAGTGCACCAATAGAATTATTAGTAAGTAACTATTACAACTATAATTTGCAAAACATATTATCCATAGGATCTGGAAATGGATATGTTGAAAGTGTACTAGAAAAAGTATACGGAATTAATGTTATATGTGTTGAGCCTAACATTAACAGATATAGTACCATATATATGCATCCTAAATTTAATACGATTGATGATATGGTTTTTTGTAATACAGATAATACATACATGTTTATCAACTATCCTGATCCGCATCAATTAGTTCAGTATGATTATTCTGCAATAGAAAACATATCACCTGATATGTTTATGGTAACATATAGTCCATCTGGAGGATCTGGTTCTGATAAATTAATAAATGAATTTGGTGATTATAACAATCCTCCAAGGAGGAAATTGATAGGATATACATATTATAATTTATCATATTGTTGTAATACAACTGTCAAATTTAATGATAGTATGACAAAATTATATAGAGTAATTAACTATGCTAAAGATAATACATGGGATGGAGAATGTAACATCGAACATAAAGAAATTGTTTGGACAGATTAATTATATTTTAATATCAAATATATTTCTTCCCATATACCAATAGGGCAACAACAGGCCCAAAATAACACAAATTTACTGGTTCTACTTTTTGCAAATGTAATATGTTCTTTATTTATAGGATAATTGTATTTTATAAGAACTATTAATGTATCAATATAGTCACTTGGTGGTACTTTAATATTTTTATAATTATTATCTAACAATTTCTTATCTGAATCAATTAATTGTAATATTTTTATTATCATATCATTATTGTATATATTATGTAATGATGATATATAACGATTTAATATAGCATCAGCTATTATAAATTTACCATACATAACAGCTTTATCTATAGCACTGTAAATAACCTCTATGTCTTCATCAGTTAAACATCTTCCAAATATAAAATTATCCATAAATTGATCAGATTCTATGTATGAATTTTTATATGAAGGAATACGTTGTACAAGAGAATATCTTTGCCAAAAATCACGAACATCTGTCATATCAGTCTGTATATTTATATATTCTAAATCTTTAGTCTATGCAATATAATATGATTTTATGATGTTACAAATAAAATATTCAATTTTTATTAGCATTTTGGCTAATTCTTGTATAAATCAAATAATGATTAACATTGTGCAACATATCCATCTTTCACTTCCAACAAAATATTCCAATCATATTTTTCTGCTAGTAATTCCAAATGAGATACTACAATTATTGTAATACCACTAAATTCATCTAATATATTACCAAGCATATCATATGCAGTTTCAGCATCAGAACCTTGTTCTGGCTCATCTAGTACTAATATTTTTGCATCTGGATTTCCATATCTTAATCTGTAAATCATTATCGCTATTATTAATCTACTTTTTTGTCCTCCAGAATGTTTATTATTGATATGTCTGTCAAATATATGATTATTAATAAACTGTTCATCTACTTTATCAATTACAACATCTTTTCTTCTAATCATTGACCAACTCTTACTTAATATTTTGCCTATTCCATTATATTCTTTTCCTTTATCCACTTTCTTTTTATCCAAATTTTTAATCCATTCATATGATTTTGCTAACTTCAAACATTCCTCAATTTTTCCATCGTCTTGTTCATCATCAAATAATTGTCTGACAGTTATTTTGCCACTAGGTGTTTTTTCTTTTATATCCTGATAGAATTCAACAACTTGATGATAATAATTTACTGGTTTATTTTTATCAAATCTAACTCCATCTATTTTTCCTAAAAAACCATTTACAAATGTTGATTTGCCATGGCCAGATTTTCCTCTGATCAATATTTTATCTCCTTGATTAACTGAAAATTTATCACCTTTTACATTAAAATTATTCAAATTAATATTAATATCTTCAATATAAATACTCTCAGCTACATCTATACTATCTGGTTTTTCTTTGTTCAACTCTTTTCCATCAAATATATTTTGTAAATCATCCCAATCTGTTGAATACCTTTGATAACAATTAAAAAATTGTGTCACACCATTTAATGCTGATACACAATTCATAAAAAGTCTATTAGTTATTAAGAAAGACACTGGGTTAGGTGGTGAAATAACAAATATTATTAATGGTAACACATTGGATATATTGGTCACTAATGTAATATATTGCCACTTATTTTGTATTGCGCATCTATCATTATCAATAATAAATTCTCTATCTATTATACACATAGGATCTAAATTATTCTCAATTTGTGGCAATTTACATTCTATATATGATTCTAACTCATTTCTTCTAAGTTTCGCTTCTCTTCTGAATTTATTGAAATCAAATTGTAAATATCTTGTGTAAATTACATACACTACAATATTCAAAATAACAATAATAATCAAAGTTGAAATCATATCTTTTTTGTAAAACACATACACAATTGAAATAAAACTTGCTATTAGATGAGTAAGTGCAGTCATCCCCCATGTAAATATCCCTATAACACTCCACATACCATTGACCAATTTTCTTCTAAAACTATAACTACTTGTTTTCTTCTTATCTTGAAAAGATAATGTACAATACTTATTATAATAGTCATGTGTTAAACTTTTAATAATATAATTTCCATATTTTTCTATTTTTTTGTTAAATACAAAATTAACTATTTTTCCTAATACTAGCAGAATGATATATATTCTAACATATACTTCAAAATCATTATTATTATCAATATTTGATAGTACATAAGATATAGCTATATCTACCACCATCATTATGATAATCCAACTAATAGAAGAAGCTGTATGACCTGTACTATTAACAATCTTGCAAGTGTCTTTAATCAACATATTTGCGTAGGATGTATTGCATGTAAATATATCCGAATATAACATACATTTTCAATTTTTTTCAAGTAGCTTAAATATAACACTATTATACAAATATATATAAATGTATAAGAAAATAGGCAGAAATAGTAAATGTCATTGCAATAGTGGCAAAAAATATAAGAAATGTTGTCTAGACACTGATATGGCTGGTTTTAATAGAAATATGTTGGATAAAGATTTTTGCCAAATAACAGAATATATTAAAACAAAGTATCATAAAGAAGTATTAGATATATCAAATAAAGTAACAATATCTAATTACAAGACCTTTTCAGACAAAACTATAGATAATAATAATTTAGTACTGATATGTAAAAAGAATGGTTTCAATAGGGATATATTTGAAATGTTTATTGAAAACAACAATAAAGATCCAAAATCTAGATATTATATATGCTATAATGATAATTACCTATTATTAAAAAAATTTGATCCACATGATGTTGATAAGGCATTTCCTTTTGAAAATGAGCAAGATATTGTGGAAGATATCGTGGCAGATGCTTATGATGTGATAGAAGATTAATAATAAAAATATATATTTTTTTTATTATGTATAAGTATAATATAATATGGCTGAATTATTCGGATTAACACAAGCACAATTTTACACTCTAGTATTGTTATTATTATTGATTATTTTAGGAATAGTATCATTCCATTACTACACCTATATATCAGGAAAGAATGGTTTGAGGGCTGGCGCTGGCTTCGGCATCCAATTATTAGGAAATAATAATAATAATGATAATTAAAATTATAAAAAAATTATAATTAGTATTAGCTCTGTTAATATTAATTATTTAACAATAAAAAATAGCTAAAATCATGTTTATAATCGATGTTACACATGACGGATCACAGATACAACACATATTATTATTTGTATCATCATCATCCTCTAACTCATTAAAATAATAATCATAATTATTATTCGCTTCATCGAGTGGCACATATTCTTCAATTGTCATATTAACTTGTTATTGTTATTGTTATTGTTATTGTTAATAAATACATTATAATATAAAAAGAATGTTAGGTAGTATAAATTTCAATTTTTATTATGTTCAAAAAGTATGTTAACAATTTGCTGTGTTTTCTCTGTTCTATACCGTGTATTTTGCTCATTTGCCACTATAAAAGGAGATTTAGGAGGATTTCCAGATTTTTTATTAATATCTATGTTTTTATGGTTAATTAGCTTTTCTATAATAAAAACAGATCTATTTTCAATAGCCGTTACAAGAGGTGTATTGCCATAATAATTGGTATTATTTACATCAATATCATTATGTGATAATAATATATTTATTATATCATATAATTTCCTTTTAACAGCGATATGTAGAGGCGCATCACCATAAGTGCCATTAAATCTATTTTTTGATAGTGTATTCACCTTTATATCATCCTTCTTTAATAATAATGATACTATATGAGCTGAATTGCAATCTACTGCAAGATGTAATGGTGATAAGCCACATCCATGTGGTGTATTAATATCTATACCATCTTGATCCAACAAAAGTTCAACTGTTGGGATATTTTTGCTTAATATAGCATAATCCAATAAAGTATAATTAGTAACATCAACAGCATTTATATCAAAGTTATTGCAGTAATTTATAAGTATATCAATCATGTCTACATTATTTCCAAACATTATTATACAAATTATATGCTCATTTATTTTTTCCTGATCATTCTTTATTGTATCAAATTTTTTTAATACCTCTCTCAAGACATTTGTATGATTATGGAATGTAATATAGTCTATTATATCCTTTTCATTATATTTTGCGCGAATATCAGTATCATCAGCAAGTTTTTTTATTAGACCAAGTATGTATTCTTCACTTACATTATCTGCATAATTGTCTGCATATTTATCATAAATTTCTAATATTGTATAGAATAGCGGTTTATCATAAAAAACCTTTGACATCTTATTCCACAAATATGTATATGTATATGTATATGTATATATGTATGCATGTGTGTATCAATTTTTTATAAATCAATAAATATGAATATCTGATGAACAAATAATAGGATAAGACTACATATCATACATATAGTTAATGTAAACAGTATAACAATTTTACTTCTTTTTCGAAATAAATTTATTAACAAAATACCAGTAGCACCACCTAGAGATCCTAACATAAAAAGAATAGGATAATACCAATATATTGTTAGTGAATTTCCAATATATAATATAATAGCTATAACAGATGCAAAAAATGATAAGAGACTAGAAGTAGCTACTACAACATCTGGCACTACATTAAGATCTATCATAATAGGATTGATTATCATAGATCCTCCTATTCCTAACATTGACGAAAAAAATCCTGTAAATAATCCAGCAATACCAAATTTTAAATAATTTACCTTATTAAACCAATCAATATCACCTCTTAGCCAATTAAATCCTTTGGCTTTTCTCTGCTTATATATATCATTTATATGAATTATATTCATATGGACAATTAACAGCAAAATGATTATCTGAATAATATAATATCCGATAGATACTAATAAACTATCATTATTTTTAATTATATAACTAAAAAAGGCTGATATCACAAAACTTGTTACAATATACAATATATTATTTACTACAAATAATTTAGAATCACCTCTTCTATCTGCTAGCTGACTTTCATTCCAATTATTTTCATTATCATTTATTATGTATATATTATCATTATTAATATCATTATTTTTGTAATAATAATATATTTTCTTTAATAATTTGACAATAAGTATTCCTAAAATAATAACTATTATTGCAAATATAAATATTTGTGGTAAGAGTGTATTAATTAAATATCCCAAATAACTTGAAATACCTATAAAAGGTACCACTACTCTTGCTATGTTGTAATTTATCATAGCTCTTTTTCTAGTAACTTTATGCCTCTTGAATACATAATATATGCCTCGGACAAAAGTATTACCAGCTATAGTAACAATAGATAATACTATGGCTTCTCGCAAAGTAATATTTCCAACTATTGCATATAATGGGATTAACATGCCACCACCTCCAATACCTGCCATACTTGATACTGTACTTGCAGCATATGCTATTCCAAATAATCCAATAGTGTTGTAAATAAACATTGATTCACATATAATATACTCTGTATTGAAGATGTATTATATATATATTAATTATCAATTTTATCAGCAAAAAATTGAAATTATGAGGGAAATTATATGTATAATACTAATATATCCTATAATAAAAGTAAAGTATGTTAACAATAATACCAAGATTAGAACAAGGGCCAGAACAAATCCGAGAACAAATCCGAGAACAAGCACAAGAGTCAGAACAAGAGCCAGAACATTTACAAAAACATATTGAATATATGGTGAATGGTATAAATATATTGTGCAATAATTGCAACAAAAATACTATTGTGTGTAATTATGTACCTAAATCATACAGTCATGTATGCACAATGAAACCATTCATTCTACCTTGGGGAGCAATAATTATAAAACCTTTATTTTCCAATAGAGATAATAGCATAAAAAAAGAAATAATACATGAAAACATCAAATATCCATATAATTTACTAGATAGTCTTAAAAGGGATAGTTGTGATATGGTAGATATTATGGCATGTTTTGAGGTAATTAGAAGATATTATAAGAGTGATCATATATACAGATGTGGCAATGATATATATATCAAATGTAACTAATACAAATTACCAAAAAATTGATTTTTTTATTATTATAAAGGAGTTTTTCATTTATTATCAATACTTAAACAATGTCCAAAATATTTGATGATAATGCAAAAGAAACAATCATATATGAATTATATGAAGCATTTACAACAAATAGTGACAAAGAAAAAGTATATTATTTAACAGAACGATTAATACAAACACAACAAATAACAGCATTTAAGGAAAAATACCTTGATGGGCCATTATATTGCGCGACAAAGTATAATTATATAGATTCCGCGAAATTACTATACGAATCAAGCAAAATAAATGATCGTTGCAAAAAAAATTCTTTGTTAGAAGCTGTAATTAACATATCTGTTGATATGGTACAGTATTTATTAGAAAAACAAGTGGATCCTAATTATGTCGATTCCTGGAATATATCTGTAATAGAGGCTAGTATAGTAAATTTAGATACAGAAAATATGAGTGATGACACTAAAACTATTGTACAATTATTGGTAGATTATGGTGCTGATATATCAGATCATTTGCTTGATATATCAATTAAAATAAAGAAAGTTTCTGTTCTAAAGTGGCTTCATAGCATAGGTGTTATTGATACAGTTAGTCATGATATAATATGGTCAACTATACGCAAACTATTTGATATAATTGCTGATACACATGAAAAATTTGATATAATCGAGTTTTATATCGAGAATATAAATAATTCATTTGATATAACTGATAGAGATCAGAAAATGATAGACTTATTGGTTAGTTGGGATGAATATTATACCCTATATATCACTGATTATACAAGTGATGATGAATACATGTATAAAAAATATGGTCTTAGAGATTCTACTGAATATTTGTTATGTAAACAAGAAGTCGCAAAATTATACAAGAAATTATGCAAAAAAATGATAAATATCGGTATAATTACATATGATATTGTTAAAAGTAGTGAGGCACTTGACCATGCTCTATATATCGGAAATTATGACATGTACAGGATTATCGTGAAAAATATGCCAAAATTAGTATTGGAAACTAAAGATGCATTATTAATGGTGGCTGATTTTATTGATAAAAACTATCCCTATCAAGCAGATAATATTATTAAAATAATAAAAAGTTTGATATCCTTAGGCATTGATGTTAATTATGAAAATGATAATTATACTGCTGTAATTATAGCATTTCAAAATGAATATTATGATATTGTTAAATTATTGCTTGATAATGGCGCTAATAATACTATAAATCTTGATTTATTTTGTTAGGCTTCCAAAAAATTGATATGTTAATTCACTGGTAATTTATCTCATTATATAGGAACATATATAATAATATAATGATCCCAGCAGCAGTAATAAGCAAAGTACATATTGCATCACTTAAACATACCGCAGTAGCAGGAGCACACCATCATCATGTAGCAGGAGCACACCATCATCATGTAGCAGTTGGTCCACATCATACTATGAAATTTGGAACTCATTCTGTAAAATATTCCGTTAGTAAATCAATACAAGGACCTGTCAGTCATAAATTCAATATTAATGGTCAATCGCAAGGTGGTCATACAAATATAAATGGTTCTTATGGAAATGATCATGGAGTTACTATTGGAGGAAATGTACATCATAATCATCATAATCATCATAGTGATTATGGTGTTAATGGTTCATATAAAGCACCAAATGGTAACACAACGATTAGTGGCGGAATCGGTAATGTTGGCAACGGAAAACCATCTGTTCAAGCTGGTATAGAATGGCACTTTTAAACCATAAAATAAATTAATTTATAATAAATTACTTAATCTACTAATAAAAGTATTAAAATTATCATCATTTTCAACAACAGTATCATAATTATTTAGTATTTTGTGAATTTTTTTCATATCTATCATATGACTAAAGCTTTTATTTACAATATTATCAACAATAAAATCATAATCTTTGTTTGATAATTTTTCTGCAATGTGTTCAATTTTATTTTGTCTTGTATGACCTGTGTCTGATATATATTCTAATAATTTTGTACATAATGTAATATTATTTTTTGTAAATTTATCAAAAAGTAACAAGTTTTCTCTACAACTAGATCCGATAGCTATTGAAGATATATTTCCAGGTGTTCCTGTTATAAGAATTTTATAACTCTTATTGCGGAAAGTAAATTTGCCAACAGTTGCTATATCTGGCAATGATATATATTTTTCTAACCTGTCTCCAGTAATATCACATACATCAACTACATCTATATTTTGTGTTTTAGTACATATACACTTATTTCCTAACCATCTTAATGTGTTACCGAACTGCTTCGGTGCTAAGTTAGGTGTGATTGATATAGAATATTTTCCTATATTATACTTTTTCCCATTATATATAATAGTTCCGACATTTATTGTCAATCCAATAGCACCTATAGCTACACTAGCTGATATAACACATAATATAATTATTGACACAATTTCTACCATTTTAATAAAATTATTTGACTGACTGTATAATATGATAATATGATAATATAATGATAATACATGATACATTCTAGGTGATAATTATTCAATTTTATTGTATGTTAAATATTCTTCATAATAAAAATTGATAAATTAATTGTATATACTTTTGTTCAATGTTTATTATATAATAATCTGTATTACACAATAAACGATATATTATAATGAGTAAAGTTCCAAATAGTATGTATATAAAATTAGATTTGAAAGATAAACAATTATATGATAATGTATATAATTGTTGTATGAAATTTATAAATGAAAAAAATATGATTCATATGTTATGCTGCTCAGTTGAGGAATATGATTCATTTTGGGTCCCATCAACAATATCTATTTGGCAAGATATTAATAAACATTGCGCAAAATGTAATACATATTATATGATACATGTGTATTCTAGATATAATAAAGGAAGAATATCAAACTATATATTATGTCCAAAATGTGACCTTGGTATGAATTAATTTATATTTTCAATATCATACACAGCATTAATAGTTTTTACTATAGAATCTGGTGTAATTGAAATTGAATCAATCCCTTCTTCAACTAAAAATTGGGCAAATTCTGGATAATCACTTGGTGCTTGTCCACAAATACCAATTTTTACGTTATTTTTTTTACATATTTTAATCGCCATTGATATCATTTTTTTTACAGCTGGGTTCTGTTCATTATATATATGAGATACTAATGATGAATCTCTATCTAATCCTAATGTCAATTGAGTTAGATCATTAGATCCTATCGAAAATCCATCTACATATTTACAAAATTCCTCTGCTAATATAACATTAGAAGGAACTTCACACATTACATATACTTTTAATTTATTTTTCCCCCTTATTAAACCATATCTGCCCATAATATCATATACTTTTAATAGTTCTGTAGGAGTTCTGCAAAAAGGTATCATGACTATTATATTTGTTAACCCCATAACATCTCTTAATATTTGTATAGCCTTACATTCTAATCCAAATTCCTCAATATAATTATCAGAATAATATCTTGATGCTCCTCTCCAACCTATCATTGGATTTTCTTCATCTGGTTCATAATATTTTCCTCCCAATAAATTATAATATTCATTTGATTTAAAATCAGAAAATCTTACAATAACATCATTTGGATAAAAGGTTGATGCTATTCTGGCCAAACCACAAACTAATTTATCTATAAAATAATCAGTTGGTGAATTATATCCTTTAATTAGTGCTGTAATATCGTTTTTGAGTTCTGCATCTGTTAATTTATCAAAATTCAATAATGCAGATGGATGAGCCTTTATAAAATTATTTATAATAAATTCTTCTCTTACAAGACCGACTCCTTGGACAGGATATGACCAATATTTAAAAGCTATAGATGGGCTGGCTATATTTAACATTATATTTGTATTTATTTTTGGTATGTTGTCCAAATTTAATTTATTTATACTATACTCAACCACTCCTTCATAAACATAACCAATATCCCCTTCAGCACATGATAATGTAATTATATCGCCACTTTTTAATAATGTAGTACAGTTAGAGGTACCTACTAGTGCAGGGATGCCCATTTCTCTTGCTATTATAGCACAATGACATGTCCTTGCCCCTTTATTTGTTATAATACCACCAGCTTTTCTTATAATAGGTTCCCAATCTGGATCAGTCACATCAGTTACTAGGATGTCTCCATTGTTAAATATTATATCATTAAACAAACCCCTATCATCTAATGTATCTATAATTCTAACTGTACCTGTTACTACTTTATCACCAACTGCAACACCACTGATAATATGGGTTGTATCTATACTTTTATTAATATTATATTCATTTACTATATTATTATTTTTTTGTGAATGAACAGTTTCTGGTCTGGCTTGAACTATATATAATTTGTCAGTAATGCCATCAATGGCCCATTCAATATCAACAGGTGTGTAACTGCCATATATATCTGAATAATATTCTTCAATTATTAATACCCAATTACCTAATTGTGAAACTTGATCCTCTGATAAACATAATTTATCCTTTTTCTCACTATTTACAGATATTAATTTTACCTTTTCGTCCGGATTAGTACCATATACCATATTATGTGTCTTATTCCCTAAAGATTTATTAATAATAGCATTATACCCTTTCCTAAGAGTAGGTTTAAATAATATAAATTCATCTGGCTTAACACCTCCTTGAACTAACAATTCACCTAATCCCCATATCCCATTAATGACTATAACTTTGTTAAATCCAGTTTCTGGATCTAGTGAAAAAGCAACTCCTGATGCTGCTAAATCTGATCGCACCATTTTTTGCACACATACAGATATACTTAATCTATCTGTATAATTTATCTCTTTTCTATAGGAAATAGCACGGTCAGTATACAGAGATGCAAAACAATTCTTAATTGCACTTATTACCTGATGCTTTCCTCTAATGTTCAAATATGTCTCCTGTTGGCCTGCAAATGATGCATCTTGTAAATCTTCAGCTGTACTTGATGACCTTACAGCCACATCTGTTGCCATTTGAGGGGAATTATCTACAATATAATTATTGGATAATTCAACATATGATTCTGAAATTAAATTTTCTAAATCTTCCGGAAATTCTCCATCATCTATCAATCTTCTTATAGCCAAACCGTTTCTCCGTAAACTTATCAAATCATCAATATCAATGCTATTAACAATATCATCTATCTTATCTGCAAGATTGTTATGTTCTAAAAATAAATCATATGCATGGGTTGTTACAACAAAACCATCAGGTACATTTATCCCTTTGTTTGTTAAATTATTAAACATTTCACCAAGAGATGCATTTTTCCCTCCAACTGTATCTACAAGACCTATATTTACATCACTTAATTTTAAAATGTAACTCATAATAATATATTACCAAATAACTATAATATTTATATGTTATTTACGGATGATTTATGAGTACACAACTTGTAAATTATTACCAAATAACTATAATATTTATATGTTATTTAGACTAAAAAAATTGAAAATTTGAGTTTTATAGTTTCTGTAACAAGAGTACTATTATAAAAAATGGCGAAAGTTTTCCCCAGTTGTGATTTTACATACTCATGCTGCTGTATTTGTGGCGATAAACACATATGTCCACAAACTAGCGAAGATACAAAAAAATTAAGAAAAAACAATACACCATATATTACGATATATATTAGAAAACATTGTGGGAAAGCAGTTTGTACAAACTGCTTTAAAAGCGATAACTCCAATTTTAGACTTCTTTCTAAATATATAATCCGGTATGAAAAAGTACCAAAAAATGATCATGAGAAAATTTCTCAAAGGATGGTAGAATATGTAAAAAATGGGCAACATGGGCGTAATTTTCTTAAATTTACACACACTTATCCAGTGTCATTACTTTTACAAAAAGAAAATGAAATACTATATTTATTTGATGGTCACGCTGAAACAGGAAAAGTAAACTTGATAATTTGTCCTGATGGTGTAGATGCAGGGAAATACAAAATTTCCACAAACAGAGATTATAAAGATAATGTTTATAATACAATATATCTTGAAAAAATGGAGATTGATGGATATAATAGATATATTGATAAACTATTATCTACTGAATGTGGTAGTTTTAAATTAGATAATATTTACATCAATTTGCAAAAAGAACAAAAATATTATGGATATTGCAATAAATGTGATTATACATCTACTTCTAAAACAGATGATGGAATTATGGAGTGTAGTTGTGATGATTTTGCCACAATTTTCACTAAAACAAGATCTGTCCATACACATAATCAAACTAGGCAATTTCTGCACTTTCTAGAGTATATGAGTATTCTAAATATAGAATATACTCTAGAAAAATCCTCTGAAAATAACTCTAATAATAACAATTAATTTTTTATTTTTTTATTCATTATACTATTTAACTTTGATTGATATACTTTTTGCAATTATTTACAGCTATTACAATTAAAATTGGACAATATTATTTTTATATATGTTATGTAATATATCTATACATATCAAATAATGACAAATTATATTTTTAATTTATATATCTGATAAAGATCACCGTGTTCATTAAAACATTATCTTATTAGGTGAGCTTTATATTTTGACAAATGTATCAGTAGGGCTTCAATGGATCAGGAATAACTATTCCCCCTAAAAATGGATTATTAATTTGTCCAATTTTAATTGGAATAGTTGTAAAGTATATCCATAACTAATTTATATATATTATTTAGACTAAAAAAATTGAAAATTTGAGTTTTATAGTTTCTGTAACAAGAGTACTATTATAAACCTAAAAATGGGAAATATTCTTAGCAAAAAACAACAATCATGCATATGTGATATTTGTGACAATGAGTGCCTATATGGAAACAAAAATAAAACTTCATATTTTAGAAAAAAAGAAATTCCATGCATTAGAATATATATTCTCAGCCATTGTGGCAAAGCAGTTTGCACTGCTTGTTTTCCCAGAAAAAATAATATATTTCGTAAATTATCAAAGTATATTATTAGATATGATGGTATACCTAAACAAGATCATCAAAGAATCTCTGCTAAAATGGTGGAATATATTAAAAATGGTAAACATAAAAATTTAGTATTTCCGTCAACTAGTGGACATATTGTCTCACCTTTCCAACAAAAAGAAGATGAAATAAAAACCATATTGTCAAATAATGACTCTGGTTGCATAAAATTAAATCTCCCAAAAGATAGTGTAGAAATAGCTACAACATGTATTATTGTAGAAGAAAATAAATGGACACCTAACAAAATAAAAATTGGAGGTCAAACAATTGACGGATCTAACATTTACATAGGTAAATTATTCGAAAATAATATTGCTGATTTTGAGATTACCATCCGCATAAATTTACAAAAAACAAAAAAAATTTTTGGATATTGTAATAAATGTGAATCAACGTTCACTCCTGAAGTTGATGATGGAATTATGGAGTGTAGTTGTGATGATTATGCCACAATTTTCACTAAAACAAAATATATCCATTCGCATAATCAAACTAGGCAGTTTCTACACTTTCTAGAGTATATGAGTATTCTAAATATAGAATATACTCTTGAACAAGTATCAAATAATAATAACAATTAATTTTTTTTATATTTTTGTTCATTATACTATTTAACTTTGATTGATATACTTTTTGCAATTATTTACAGCTATTCCAATTAAAATTGGACAATATTATTTTTATATATGTTATGTAATATATCTATACATATCAAATAACTATAATATTTATATGTTATTTAGACTAAAAAAATTGAAAATTTGAGTTTTATATGGTTTCTGTAACAAGAGTACTATTATAAAAAAAATCAGGAAAATGAATTTTACAACAAATCCTAAATGCACAAATCCTAAATGCACAAATCCTCAATGCACATGCTATATTTGTGGCAACGAATACCCTTGTCCCCCAAGTAGCAAAACAGCTAAACATTACAAACAAAAAGATGTACACTACATAATTGTGTACATTATAAAACACTCTGGCAAAGCAGTTTGCACTTCTTGTTTTCCCAGAAAAAGGAATATATTCCGAGACTTAATGAAATATATCATTAGGTATGAAAAAGTGCCTAAGCATGATCATCAAAATATTGCTTTAAAGATGGTCGAATATATTAAAGCTGGTAAACATAAAAATTTAGTGTTTCCATCAACTAGTGAAAATATTGTATCACCTTTCCAGCAAAAAATAGATGAGATTGAAAGAATCTTACCATATAATGACTCTGGTTGCATAAGATTCAATCTTTCGGGAAATTATGTAAAATTCGCACAAAGTAAAATTACAATTGAGGAAGGACAGCATAAATGGAATCCTGCCCAAATGATCATTGGGGATAGACAGATAAAAGGTACTAATAAATATATTGATGCTATATTATCTGCGGAAGATGATGGTCCTTATACAATTGTTGTATATGTAAATTTTGGGGAAAAAGAAAAATTACATGGGTATTGTAACAAATGTGGGGAGTTATCATATCCCAAAAAAAATCAGTCGTTTGAATATTATCGCGACTTGCAATGCAGTTGTGATGACTATTCAAAAATTAAACTCGTAGAAAAATCTGTCCATACTCATAAAAAAACAAGACAATTTATACACTTTCTGGAGTATATGAGTATTCTAAATATAGAATACACTCTTGAACAAGTGTCAGATAATAATAACAACAATTAACATTTTTTTTATTTAATATATTGACTTTTTATTTACTCAAACTATAAATAAAAAATACCATGTGAGCGCTTTTTTTGTTGCCATTTTCTCTTGTATATTTATGTGGTATTTCACTTTTAGTAATAGTATATCCAGCTCTTTCAATAATATCAAGAAGTATTCTTTCCGTATGTTCAACTGCAGATATCCCTTTTAGTTTCCTTTTACAACGCTGTGAAAATGTTGCCGCAAGTACTATTTTATCATTAGTATTTGCCATTAAAAAATTTTCAATATCATCTTTAGGAAATAAATTTCTAGAAATATTACCATCAATTGTGCCTGTATAATCAGCATATAATACATTTGCATCTGATCCATATTTAGAAATTACATCTCCTAATGGTTCATTTATAGCAGTACATAGGCCATATTTTTTTTGTCTTTCATGAGTCTCTTTATCTATCTCAGGAACTAGCACATATTTGCTTGCAATCCGTAGATATGTTCTAAGAATTATTGTTGTTTTTTGATAGTAACCATCAAGTGCAATTATTTTTTTTATATTTTTAATCCCGATATGTTTAAGAATATATTTTGCAAGTTTAATATTATGAGCATGTTTATGCTTTGAATTAAAATCTAAAAAAAGTCTCATTAAGACAATTTGTAACACTGTTAATACACTATTAGGTAGGCTGTAAATTGGTATATTATTTGTTAAATATTGTATTTTTCAATTTTTTTGTACAAGTTAGAGATGCAAAAAAATTGAAAAATTAAATTTTTATACTGTTTAAATCTCTGTTAGTATACTTTTTGTAATTATTAAAAGTATATCCATAATTAATTTATAAATGTAATAATATAATTATGAAAAGAATTGATTTTTTTTCAGAAATTATAAAAGTTGTTAAGTCAAAATATCCTAATAAGTATAACTATACATATAAGACACAAAAATATAATATTTATACTATATTGGACGAATTATTACATTTTTTAAAAACTGGATCATCTTGGAGGAATCATAAGGGGACTGTTAATCATTCTGCTTTATATTATCATTTTAAGTTCTTTAAAGATAATGACATATTTAAGATAGCTTATCAAAATATTTTAAATTATTATTATAAAGTAAATAAGGCTACAAATTTAAAATATCAAGTAATTGATTCTAAATTTATCCAGAATCAATTTGGGGTAAATAAGGTTGGTAGGAATAAATTCTTCAAAAATAAAAAAGTTTCTAAATTATCAATTATAACTGATGTTAAAGGTATCCCTATAAGTGTACTTTTTGATAGTGGCGTTATACATGATTCTAAATATGTACACAATAATTTAAAGAATTTATTAATTATCACTAATACAAAAAAGTATGAAGGGTCAAACAAACATAAACAATATTTTCTCGCAGATAAGGCATACGACTCAAGAAATGTTAGAGAATTATTAAAAAAATATGGTTATATACCTATTATAGATTATAATAAAAGAAATATTAAAAATAAAGATTTAATAAAAAGTTTGACAGAAACAGAACTTAAAAGGTATAACAAAAGAATAATTGTAGAAAATAGTTTTAGTTGGTTACGCCATAAAAGAAGATTGATACAAAGATATGATCAGCTAGCATCTTCCTATTTAACATTTGTGTATATGGCTCTTATTGATATGTTAATAAAAAGAATTAAATAAGTTTAATTTTTTTTATTTTTTACCCCTATATATTCTTCCTGAAAATCAAGGTGATAAGGTGGCTAACTTGAATTTTACTAATAAATTATAAAAATAAGATATACAAAATATCCAATATTAAAGTTAACAATAATAAATTAATTATTGATATACTTTTAATAATTACAAAAAGTGCATCAGTCAAAGTTAAACAGTATATAACAAAATATGCTCTTCATATCTTTATGATTCGCTATTATATATAGCTAATTGTGATATGATTATGGCAATTTATGCTATCTAATCTTATAAGATCCTCTTGAACTCTGTTTTTTACTAAATTATCTGTATTCGCAGTATCCATTTGTCTTTTTTTGTATTTATCATATTTTTCAATAATATCCCTTGTATTATCATATAATATATCACAATCAATATTATCAAGATCCACCAATCTATCATATAGTGGTATCAATATTTTTAATAATTCCACCTTTTTCTCTGCAACTTCATCTAATTTATCATCATATATTAACTTGTTTAGTAATACAGATAATTTACTGTGAAATTGACTAATGCCTTTTTTAGTGTCAACTATAATATCTGTTGTCATTATGTATTATGTTAAATTTATATATATTAACATATATATGCATAAAATAATCAATTTTTTTTAGTTATATCGTCATACTTAATATAATCACTTTTTAATCTAATCACTTTTTAATCTAATCACTTTTTAATCTAATCACTTTTAGGTGGTGTCTTTCTTTTGGATTTTACTTGTGCTTTTTTTGCTGGTGCTTTTTTTGCTGGTGTTTTTTTTACTGGTGTTTTTTTTGCTGGTGTTTTTTTTGCTGGTGTTTTTTTTGCTGGTGCTTTTTTTACTGGTGTTTTTTTTACTGGTGTTTTTTTTACTGGTGTCTTTTTTGCTGGTGTTTTTTTTGCTGGTGCTTTTTTTGCTGATGTTTTTTTTGCTTTGTCTGTTTTAATTAGATTATCATCTATTTCTT
>Ga0209692_10001637_pt1 | contig 29215 bp, 32 predicted proteins | sample tdDd472_FD_187129 | JGI IMG/M metagenome (GOLD analysis project Ga0209692, IMG submission 187129) | Marine sediment microbial communities from the Atlantic coast under amendment with organic carbon and nitrate - tdDd47.2 (SPAdes)... | ecosystem: Environmental > Aquatic > Marine > Coastal >... | reverse complement strand
TAGGAAACGTTTTTTCATTATGCAAGACTCCTGCATGTTGTTTATTGTCATAGCTATAACTTTTTGTGTGGTCAAACAAAAAATCATGTGTATTTATAAACATTTACCCAGTCAAGTCAACCTTTTTGCCAAAACAATTTTTAAAAAGGCCCTGTAATTACAGCGCTTTTGAACACATTCACAGAGTTTTTTAAAAAAAATTACGTACTGATTTTTGCTGTTAAGCACATCATTCAGTACAAAAATTATCCATTACAATCTGTTTTAAATTTCGCTTTTCCGTCTTTTATCGAAATCCCGAGCTTTCTCACTAGCACAAGCGATTAAGCGTCGACAGCGCTTTAATACCAGCCATGCAGTGCACACAGCAGCACCTACTCTAGCTGAATATAAAATTAACTTATATGAATCACACCAGCTGAAGCAGCAACACTCTATAGAAAATCACAGACGACCGCGACACAACAGGCTATCAGCAAATTGCTTAAAAATTAATATTCGTTAATATTATTATGTTATTAAATAGATTTAATTTATTGGATTATGCCCCTGTACCGACAGGCAGCGCACAATCACTCCGCCACCTGTATTTGCACGACAGTATGAGCGGTCCAAAAGGCGTATAAAAACTGTCACCATATAATGCCAATGCGGTACGATGAGTGTTTCTTGCTGTATGAAGAGAACGCTATGCAGATACGCACTGGATCAGCCTCGCTTGATAGCTTCAGCCTGCTCTGGACGCGAACAAACTCAACAAAGGACACCCCCGACCAGCAGCCAGTCTACATAGCGTCCTGTCTGTCGCCTGACAACCCATTTTACGCGCATAAAAAAAGAGCCGGTTGATACCGGCTCTTTTTCTGTGCCAAACAGGCTGCAGGTTAATGACAGGGTATTTATACCTGACACCTCCCTCTTTTGCCTGATAGCTGATCTGCAGATTAACGCTTGGAGAACTGAGTCGCGCGGCGTGCTTTACGCAGACCCACTTTCTTACGCTCAACTTCACGTGCATCACGGGTAACAAACCCGGCTTTACGTAAAACGGGACGCAGACTTTCATCGTAAGCCATCAGTGCACGGGTAATACCGTGACGGATCGCACCCGACTGGCCCGTACCGCCGCCGCCGGTGACTGTTATATGAAAGTCGAACTTGTCTTGCATATTAACAACATCTAATGGCTGCTTAACCACCATAATCGCGGTTTGACGACCAAAAAACTTATCGATTGGGCGACCGTTTACCTTGAATTCACCGCTGCCAGGGCGCATAAATACGCGAGCGCTAGATGTTTTGCGTCGACCAGTTGCGTAATATTGAGTTTCTGCCATGAGATATCTCTACTGATTAAATGTCCAGCACCTGTGGTTGCTGAGCTGTGTGTTTGTGTTCTGAGCCCGCGTAAACCTTCAGTTTACGATACATTGCACGACCCAACGGGTTTTTAGGCAGCATGCCTTTTACCGCTTTCTCAATTACCATTTCCGGCTTCTTCTGAATCAGCTTGTCAAAGGAGATGGATTTGATACCGCCGGGGAAACCAGTGTGACTGTGATACATCTTGTCAGTCGCTTTATTGCCGGTTACCGCTACTTTCTCAGCATTGATAATTACAATGTAATCACCCGTATCTACGTGAGGCGTGTATTCAGGCTTATGCTTACCACGTAAACGACGGGCAACTTCAGTCGCCAGTCGACCCAGAGTTTTACCTGCTGCGTCTACTACGTACCAGTCGCGCTTGACCGTTTCAGGCTTGGCACTGAATGTTTTCATGTTCTAAATCCTAAAATGTTCGTACTCTACGAAAGGCGGCACATAATACAGAATCTACCGAGCATAAACAAGCAATATTGCAAACAATATCGCAGATGAAGTCAGCTCGCCTGCCATCAACTGTAAGGGCTTCGCCGGAGCGTGGATGATACACCCAATTTGACAAAAAAAAAGCGTAGCAGGGGGTGCTACGCTTAAAATAACCACCAAAGGAGGATGGAGGAGTCACTAATATGAATAACGCTAGTCAGCAATTCATAAGATAAGCATATTCTAATTTAGTGAATTATATTAAGCAAGCATTTATTTCTACCGCCTGTCGGTCGAACTGCCTGTCCAGGATGCGGGAGACAGGGATGTCGGGAGCAAAGATGTGCAGGTGCGCGGTATTTCGCGAGAGGCAATTCGTAGGTTGGGGTAAGGAACGCACCCCAACCTACATACGCTCAGGGTGCATTCGTTGGGGTTCCTGCGTCACCCCAACCTACCGGCTGCTTTTTTTAATTTGTTTTGCGTTGTTCGCGTTTTCTTTTTGAGTTCGTAGATTAATCGCCCAATGGATATAATGCGCATCAGGTGGATCCGCTACGCTTGAGCCACCCTACGAACCTTTCCCATTCATAAATTTGCGTTTATTCGCGTTCATTAGCGGACTTTTCTGTTTTTATGTTGCCGACCGCTAGTTCGTAGGTTGGGGTAAGGAACGCACCCCAACTTACATACGCTCAGGACGTATTCGTTGGGGTTCCTGCGTCACCCCAACCTACCGGCTGCTTTTTTAATTTGTTTTGCGTTGTTCGCGTTTTCTTTTTAAATCAGACACCAGCGGCTAGTCTTTCACCCGCAACCGCTCAACTATCTGATTATTAACGAAATGTTGTTCGATAATCTCGTCCACATCCTGCTCAGTGCGATAGCTGTACCAGATTTCCTCCGGGTAAATCACCATCACCGGCCCCAGATGGCAGCGGTCCAGGCAACCGGCGGTATTCACCCGCACCCTGCCCTCGCCGGACAGTCCCAGTTCCTTGACCCTGGCTTTTGCATAGGCGCGCAGCTCGGCGGAACCTGAATTGCCACAGCTGCGTCGACCGTCATCTCGCTTATTAGTACATAGAAACGCATGGTGTTGGTAGTACGACATAAAACCCCCAAATCAGTCAGTCACGGTACTCTATACAGTGATAAAATTCTGCGCAATGAAAACCAGCTCAACACTCTCCGATACCGACCTGTGCGTAATGTGCGGCATGTGCCTGCCACAATGCCCGACCTACCAGCTCTATCAGAGCGAAGCCGAATCTCCCCGCGGACGCATTGCGCTGATGCAGGCGATTGACCAGGGCAGAATCAACACCGACAGCAAAACACTGACTCACATCGATCACTGCCTTGGCTGCCTTAACTGCCAGACCATCTGCCCCTCCAGGGTGCCCTACGGCCGCCTGATCGACGAATTCAGGCACCAGTATGCCGCCGACATTGAAAAGCCCGCTACGGCTCGCTGGCTGCTCAGGCAGATTGCCTCGGAGCACGGCCTGAGCCGCTATGCCTCGGCGCTCAATATCCCGCTGGTCAAACCCCTGGCCAGGGGCCTTAGCGCCTTAAGTAGCAACCACCAGGCCAGTGTCGACGCCTTGCTTGGCCAGCACGTAGACGCACTTAAGCCATTCTACCCGGCGCAGACCGCAACTGCCCAGGGCGAGGTCAGCCTGTTTAGCGGCTGTGTCGGCGCACTGGCGGACTCAACCACCCTGCAGGACGTCGCATGGCTGCTCAATCAGCTGGGCTTCGATGTACACATACCCACAGAACCAGCCTGCTGCGGCGCACTGCACCAGCACAACGGCCAGACAGAGCTGGCCAGCCGGCTATTAAAGCAGACAGAACAATTGCCAGGCAATAAAAACACCACCCCGCTGCTGGTTTTCAGCCCTGCCTGCGGCCAGCAGTTAAGTCAGTCCGGGTCGCTGCAGGCGGTGGATGCACGGCAGTTTATGCTGCAACAGCTGAAACAACAAAACTTCAGCTTCAGGCCTCTCGATAAGCCGGTTGCACTGCACGAAAGCTGCAGCCATCGCAATATGTCAGCCCGGCGCACCCTCAACCACGAGCTGCTGCAGCTGATTCCACAGATTGAAGTAATTGAGTCGTCCCAGCCGTCGCTGTGCTGCGGTGCCGGCGGACTGCAGGCGGTCAATTACCCGCAACAGGGGCAGGCACTGGCTGAGCAGAAGGCCCGCAGCTTTGCGCTGGAACAGGTCGAGCTGTTGATCAGCGACAATATTGGCTGCAGCCTGCATATGAAAACGGCGCTGAAACGTTATAATAAATCCATCGAAGTTATTCACCCCATTAGCCTGCTGGCGCGTCAACTGCTTTGCAGCAATCACCCAGCACCGGGTTAACGGGAACAGCAGGAAAGAGAGCCCTATGCGCCACCACAACGCCATTGACCAGTTTATTATGCAATCGGATCATGCGCTGCGCACCATCTTCGGCGCGGCGGTTACTACCGAGCGCAGTAACCCGGCGGACGGCATCAGCGAGCCCACCCTCAGCGACAGTGAACGTAAGCGAGCCGCGGCATTAATGCGCGTAAACCATGCCGGCGAGGTTTCGGCACAGGCGCTGTATCAGGGGCAGGCCCTTACCGCCCGACTGGACACTGTAAGACAGAGCATGGAGCGCGCTGCACTGGAAGAAAATGACCACCTGGCCTGGACCGAGCAGCGCATTGGTGAACTGAGCAGCCATAAAAGCCTGCTCAACCCGATCTGGTACAGCGGCTCATTTGCGATTGGCGCCATTGCCGGTCTGCTGGGGGATAAATGGAGCCTGGGATTTGTTGCGGAAACCGAGCATCAGGTGATTCGCCATCTGGATGAGCATCTGCAGAAGCTGCCCCCACAGGATGCTCGCAGCACCGCGATTCTGCAGCAAATGAAGACCGATGAAGCCCACCATGCCACCGTGGCGCTGGAAGGTGGCGGGGCCGAGCTGCCCTGGCCAGTGAAGAAACTGATGACGGCTATGTCGAAGGTGATGACCAGTTCGGCTTATTATCTTTAGAGTCTTTAGTCTTTAGTCATTTGTCGAGAGCCTGACTAACGACAAACGACTTTTTATACCGCCTTCGCCCTGGCGACTTCAGTCGAAGGCACAGTGACGTAGGCCGGATCAAACGAAGTGGATCCGGCGTGTGCCAGCAGGTTGGGCTGCTTTAAAAGCTATACTCTTCGGGAACAAACTGACATTTTACAGGGATGAGATGTAACACTGGTTCCCACGCACCTGCGTGGGAACCAGCAATAGTTGCTGGTGCTATGCGTTCCCACGCGGGAGCGTGGGAACGAGTAAATGTATCGACGGTTTTGTACGGGTATCAGGTGGATCCGCTGCGCTTGATCCACCCTACGTGAGGCGCCCTTTGTCGTTTGTCTGACTAACGACTAAAGACCAACGACAAATGACGTTTATACCGCTTTCGCCCTGGCGACTTCAGTCGAAGGCACAGCGACCTTGCTCTCCGGCGTCTGCCGACTGACACCCACTTCAGCCGTCCAGCGGCTGACCTTCTGCAACAGCTGCATTCTGTCCGCCGGCTTCTGGATATAATCCCGGGCGCCCAGTTTAATCGCCCACACCTTATCCGACTGCTCTTCGGAACCGCTGATAATCACAATGGGAATATGCGCCGTATCCGGCTGCTTGCTCAGGTAACGGGTTGCCTGGAAGCCGTTGATTTCCGGCATCACTATATCCATCAGAATCAGATCCGGCTTTACATGGCGCGCCATTAATATGCCCTGACGACCATTCTCTGCAGTATAGGTTTTCACCCCTTCGGCATTCAGCATTTTCTGTAGCGCATAGAGCTGGGTACGCGAGTCATCCACAATCAGTACAGACAAGCCATCACGTAATTGAACGCGGGCTGTGGCCTGCCTGGCATGACCGAACCATCGAGAAAGCATATTATTTTTCATTTAAAAGATTACCCCACAGGCCTGAGCCCATAACATCAAATGGAAACTTTTTGATTGAGGAGAGTAACGATAAGTTGCCCTGGTACACCTGGACGGATATCCGGGAATGCAGAAACAGCCGCTGCACAGTGAACTCAGCCAGGAAAGCTGATGGTTATCACTGGACGGTTATGTTCGTCTTTATGGGCACTCAGGCGTAGATTAACTGGCTCCGGCTGACGCTGACCTTCTTCTGCGTCATTGGAAATGCGGTACACCCTGAAATCATACTCAAGGTCTTCCACTCGACCATGCAACGCGCTGGCCGCCATAAACAGCACATGCCGCAGACGCTGTAATACCGCCAGTTCATCATAGGCTACGCCATTACTGGCCTTCAGGTCGACACAGTCTTGCCACACATCCATGGTGATATACACTGGACGACGAAAATTAAACAGGCGCGCGGTGCTGGTTACATCACGCAGATCCGGGCGCTCGACAAACTCCAGCTGTGTCGTATCATCGTTAAGGTTATAGGCCACTGTGCTATCCACTCTCGTTACTGCTACTCGTCGGGGTGTTTGATAGTAATCAGCGGTTGCCCGTTTTCCGAGCTGGCAACCAGCTTTAGTGTAGTTTGCTCAGGTCGATGCAAATCGCCACCATTGGGAACCCGATGAATACTGAATTCGCACTCGGTATCGGTTACCCGGCCATGCAGTGCACTGGACGCCATAAACAGCACGTGTCTGAGTCGCTGCAGTACAGACAACTCATCTTTAATACGGCCATTTGCATCCACCAGCTCCACGCAGTCTTTCCATACACTGTCTGTCATATAAACCGGACGATTAAAATTAAATAACCGTGCCGTGCTACTGACATCACGGTGCATCACTGGCGCTTGCTGTAGTTGTGCGTTGCTTAGCATATAATCACCACCAAATACCTCAATCACGAAATGAATTGTAAAGCGTGGACTTGAGGACTGTTGTTAAACTGTTCACAGATAGAAATTAATTTTAACCCTATTCCAGTCTATCTATCTAGCTTTTAGTGTTTTTTTCAAATTATTCAAGGGTTTTTACAACTTATAACGCCATATTTCTGACAGAAGGCGAGCAGCGCATCCCCCAAACAGGGGATAACACCGACCTCTCCGAGCCGACTTGCATAAATCGACTAAAGACCCGAAATCTCGATTTCTTCCTGAATTTCCAAACTTTGTTGTATGGCATGCAGCACTCCGGCCAGATATGGCTGTATTTTTTCGGTTTCCAACGCATCCCACTCGAGCTTTTCCAGCCAGCCATAGAGCGAGACTTTTAACTGGTGCTGATTGCGCACCTGCTGCTCTATGTCATAAATCAGTTTTCTGTATTCGTGCAGTGTGGGCGAAATCCCCAGCACCTCCAGCAAGGCCTGCAATGGCGCCAGCCAGGGACAGTCCTCCTGATTCAGACCCAGGTCAGCCGCCACCAGGCTCACCGAGGCGGCATCCTGCTCACTCACCCGCGCACGAAAGGACACGCTCTGCAATGAGTGATACAGGCGCTCGTCCGAAATAAGGAACAGTTTCAGATTATGCATATTAGCCTGGTACTGCACATCGGAATAAGCCCAGACGCCGGTGCGGATAAAATCATACAGCCGGATATGATTAAGAAACTGGGTTTTATGCAACTGATCCAGAATCAGCACCGTCTGTTCCGCTTCACTCTGCGCACAGGCTTCTGTCAACACCCGGTCAAATGCCTCAACCGGCGGCTCTTCCACCACCTCTTCGCCTTCCTGGATGCGTATAATCTGCGGCACCGGCCTGTCTCGACCAAACTCATAATACAGCACCTGGGATGCCCCCAGTGCATGGGCCAGCGCATTGGCAAAGGCGGTGCGTCGGCGGCCGCTATTGCCATCAACATTGAGGCAACGGATAGTGTCACAGGGGGTATTCAGAAAACAGCGCAACGCATGGTCGTAACTCTCTTCAGAGTTAAAGCCGTGCTGCGCCAGACGTTCTTTGAGTGAAGACATGGTAAATCACGATCTGCAAAAAATGTCTGATAAGATTGCCCCACTCGTGCTATAGATTCAAGCGGCGCCTGTATTTTTAAAGCCCTGTTTAACCAGCAAATAATAAACCATGCCTGATCAAAAAGACCTTGAATTACTGATACACGGACATGTCCCGATTATCAGCATTGAAAGCCATGAAGAGCGCCGCGCAGTGGAACTGGTGCGCAAGGCAACGCTCACAGACTATCTACCGACCTTTCAATGGACCATCACCGATGGCCTGCAACGACTCGACCTGAGCCTCGACCCACAACGGCACATTGCACAACCACAGGATGCGCTCAAACACATCAAGGCCTCTGCGCTGCAGGCTGTGTATATTCTGCTGGATTTTGATCCCTACCTGGATGACCCGATCAATGTACGCCTGATCAAGGAAATCGCCATGAACTTTGATGGCGACAGGGGCAAGCTGATTTTTATCAGTCACCAGTTGAACATGCCACCCAGTTTAGATTCCCTGTCGGCACGTTTTGAGTTGCGCCTGCCCAGCAGCAGCACACTGAAGAAAATGATTCTTGAGGAAGCCCAGGCGTGGCAGCAGAAACAGAACAACCGGGTGCGCACCGACCGGCAAACCCTGGAACGCCTGAGCAAAAATCTCAGTGGCCTGACCCACCGGGATGCACGCCGCCTGATTCGTAATGCAATTATTGATGACGGGGCAATTACCGAGTCTGACCTGCCGGAGGTGATGCAGGCCAAATACAAACTGCTCAACCAGGGCGATGTTTTATCCTACGAATACGACACCGCGAAGTTTTCTGACCTGGGTGGCATGCAAAAACTCAAAAGCTGGCTACACCAGCGGGCGATGATGTTCACCCTTGACGATGCAGCGGAAAAGCCGATGCTGGACATTCCCAAAGGCATTCTATTACTGGGTGTGCAGGGTTGTGGCAAAAGCCTGGCCGCCAAATCGGTGGCGGGCATCTGGGGGCTGCCGCTGCTGCGGCTGGATTTCTCCCGCCTGTATGACAAGTACGTAGGGGAAACCGAAAAAAACCTCAAGCAGGCACTGCATATGGCAGAGATCATGGAGCCCTGCGTGCTGTGGATTGACGAGCTGGAAAAAGGCATATCTTCCGGCGATAGTGACAATGGCACCTCAAAGCGCCTGCTTGGCAGTTTTCTCACCTGGATGGCGGAAAAGAAAAAGCGCGTGTTTATCGTTGCCACCGCCAACCAGATTGATGCCCTGCCACCGGAACTGGTACGCAAGGGCCGTATGGATGAGGTGTTTTTTGTTGACCTGCCCTCCGCACAAAACCGCCAGGTCATCTTTGAAATCCACTTCGAACGCCGCAGTATTGACTCAAGCCAGATCGACCTGGCACAACTGGCCAGCGCCAGCGAGGGGTTTTCCGGCGCCGAAATAGAACAGGCGGTTGCCTCTGCCCTGTACAGCAGCTACAACACGGAAGATGGCATTAACACTGAACTGATGCTGGCAGAACTTGCCGCCACCCAGCCGCTGTCGATTTTAATGGCAGAACAGATTGACCAGCTTCGCCAGTGGGCAAAGGGTCGCACTGTGCCGGTGGACTAAGCCTCCGACCGGCTGGATTTAGAAACTTTTTGACAGACTGAATTTGCGGCGCAAATTGCGCAGTGTAAGGAACAGCCAGGGCCAGAGCAGGGCACCGGCGAGGCTGGGCAGGAAATAATACTGCAGTGGTGGCGCCTGCCCAACCAGGCCGGACACCCAGAGCACCAGCAGCTGCTTGATCATCAACAGCACAAATACCGCCAGTGCCTGCTGAACCAGCGAAAACACACGAATCCGCTGATACTCAAGCTGCACAATAAACACCACCAGCACCAGGCCCAGTGCATGCTGACCGAGAATCGCACCATGGGTCACATCCAGCAACAGTCCAACCACCCAGGCCACGGTAACCCCCACCCGCTCTGGCAGGGCGAGCGCCCAGTAGACGAGCACCAGGGTCACAAAGTCAGGACGCAGGTAGGCCAGCCAGTCGGGCAGAGGCCACATCTGCAGCATCAACGCCACAATCAGCGTTGGCACCACCACATTAAAACAGCCCTTGCCCTGCATCACTCGGCCCCTTCAATACTGGCCGGCTCGGCTGGCTGGTTTAATAGCACATCTTTTACCGGTGGGTTATGCCACACCAGCAGTACCTCTCGGCTGCGATCCAGATGCGCTACCGGCTCCGCCAGCACCGTAGCAAAGGATTCACCCGCCGGGCGCTCAATCGAGATTATTCGTCCCACCGGATAATTCGGCGGAAAACGCCCGCCCAGCCCGGATGACACAATCAGGTCACCGATTTCAATATCTGCATTATGGGGAATATAACGGAGTTCGAGCTGCTGCGAGCTACCCATGCCAAAGGCAGTGCTGCGCAGGCCACTGCGATTAACCTGCACCGGAATAGCATGACTGGGGTCGGATATCAGCAGCGCGGTCGCGGAGTGAGAACCAAGATGCACCACCTGCCCCATCACGCCCCAGGCATCGATAATGGCCTGGCCGATATAGACTTCATTACTGCGACCTTTATTGAGTACGACCTGCTGTTTGTAGGGGTCCAGGTCAATCGAGAGAATTTCCGCCACCAGCACCATTTCACCGATCTTGGTTTGGGCACTGAGCATCTTGCGCAGGCGCTCGTTTTCCTTTTCCAGCACACTGAGTTTTTGCAGGCTCACCTGGGCACGCAGTTTCTGCTCTTCAAGCTTACGCTTTTCCTGCAGCAGAACCTGGTGTGAACTGAAGACTTCATCACCCCACTCAATAAAACTGCCGGGCAGGTTAATCACATAACGCAGGGGATAAACAAAATAGGTTTCGATACTGCCGCGCAGGGTTTGCAGGTGCTGCCAGCGATGATCCGCCACCATCACCACAATTGAGATAACCACCAGTAACAGCGTGCGCAGGATAACTGATGGCCCACGTAGGAATAACGACTGCTGCATTAAGCTACCTTAAACACGCAATATCACAGGCAGCCAGGCCCACTGGCTTATTCAACGGCGAAGAAATCGCCACCGTGCTCATCAATCAGCTCAAGCACCCGGCCGCCGCCACGGGCCACACAGGTCAGGGGCTCTTCTGCCATAATCACCGGCAGGCCGGTTTCTTCCATCAGCAGACGATCCAGGTCACGCAGCAGGGAACCACCGCCAGTAAGTACAATGCCGCGCTCTGCCACATCCGCGCCCAGTTCAGGGGGGGTTTGTTCCAGTGCGGTTTTTACTGCACTGACAATGCCGTGCAATGGCTCCTGCAGGGCTTCAAGAATTTCATTGCTGTTGAGGGTAAAGCTGCGGGGAATACCTTCTGACAGGTTACGACCCTTAACTTCAATTTCCAGCAGATCCTTGCCGGGATAGGCCGAACCAATCTGGTGCTTGATGCGCTCGGCGGTCGCCTCACCGATCAATGTGCCGTAGTTGCGACGCACATAGGAGATAATGCCTTCGTCAAAGGTGTCGCCACCGATGCGCACCGACGCCGAATACACAATGCCATTCAGTGAGATCACCGCCACTTCCGAGGTACCACCACCGATATCCAGCACCATCGAACCACGGGGCTCGTCTACCGGCATGCCGGCACCGATCGCTGCGGCCATGGGCTCTTCAATCAGGTACACCTTACGCGCACCGGCACCGGCAGCGGATTCCTTGATCGCACGGCGTTCCACCTGGGTCGCGCCACAGGGTACGCAGATCAGCACCCGTGGGCTGGGGCGCAGCATGGCGCTTTCATGCACCTTGCGAATAAAGTGCTGCAGCATTTTTTCGGTGACATGGAAGTCTGCAATCACCCCGTCACGCATGGGACGGATGGCGGTGATATTCAGCGGGGTACGCCCCAGCATGCGCTTGGCTTCGTGGCCATAGGCTTCAATTGCTTTGGCACCACTGCCACCCCGGTCCTGACGGATAGCAACTACAGAGGGTTCATCAAGAACAATACCTTTTCCCCGGGCATAGATCAGCGTGTTGGCTGTTCCAAGGTCAATCGAAAGGTCATTAGAAAACATGCCGCGAAAGCGTTTTAGAAACATTGCCTGTATTTACTCATTATATTAGTAGTGGATAGCTTCAGGGGTAAGATGTAGCCCGCACCCTTAAAAGCCCTTCAGTGATTAGCGCTACTCTATCAACGAGTGCTGATCAGGGCAAGCTTACAGGTGGTCTCATGCTGCATAATATGCTAATTTTGCGCGGTTTTTAACGCATTTGGCGACTTCGCGAATAAATTCCTGTTACTCTTGCCATACGCCGTAGACCAACAGTGAAGCAGCGCCAGCTTAAATCAACCGCCATGCCCCGACGCGGCCATAACACACACGGAGAAATCTATGTCATTGGGACCCGATGATGTAAAACAGATTGCGCACCTGGCGCGTCTGCAAATCGACGAACAGAACATCGATGGCTACGCCAGCAGCCTGTCGAATATCCTCGACATGGTCGAGCAGATGAATGAAGTGGACACCACCGACGTGCAGCCCATGGCACACCCCATGGATGTGGCACAGCGCCTGCGCGCCGATGAAGTGCTGGAAGAAAATCAGCGTGAGGCCTTTCAGGCGATTGCGCCAAAAACCGAAAACGGCCTGTATCTAGTACCCCGCGTAATTGAATAAGACTGACCAGTAAACCGAACGATTTAATGCGAACAGATAACAATCGCCCGGCCACGAGCGAATTTTACGAGACACAGTATGACCTATCACACCAAATCCCTGAGTGAACTGAGCGCCCTGCTCGAAGCAGGCGACGTCACCTCGGTGCAACTCACTGAACATTTCCTGGCGCGCATTAAAGCCCATGATGCCGAGCTCAACAGCTTTATCAGCGTTACCGAATCCGAGGCACTGGCTGCCGCTGCCGAAGCGGATGCACAACGCAGCGCAGGCAAGGCCGGCCCCCTTACCGGCATCCCCATCGCGCATAAAGATATTTTCTGCACCCGGGGGGTAAAAACCAGTTGCGGCTCGAAGATGCTCGACAATTTTACCTCGCCCTACGATGCCACCGTGGTGGAAAAGCTGCAGCAGGCGGGCGTGGTTATGCTGGGCAAAACCAATATGGATGAATTCGCCATGGGCTCATCCAATGAAACCAGTTTTTATGGTGCGGTAAAAAACCCCTGGAACACCCGCGCCGTACCCGGCGGTTCATCCGGCGGCTCCGCCGCTTCAGTGGCGGCACGTCTGGCCCCGGCAGCGACTGGCACCGACACCGGCGGCTCAATTCGCCAGCCGGCATCCTTCTGCGGCATCACCGGGCTCAAACCCACCTATGGCAGGGTATCCCGTTACGGCATGATTGCCTTTGCCTCCAGCCTGGATCAGGCCGGGCCCATGGCACAGAGCGCGGAAGACTGCGCACTGCTATTAAATGCCATGTCAGGCTTTGACCCGAAAGACTCCACTTCGCTGGAGCAGCCCGTGCCGGATTATCGCGCCGAGCTGGGTAAACCACTGTCCGGTTTACGCATTGGCCTGCCAAAAGAATATTTCGGCGAAGGCCTGAGTGCCGAGATCAATGGCGTGGTGCAAACCGCACTGCAACAGTACAAGGACATGGGCGCAGAAATTATCGATATCAGCCTGCCCAACACTCACCTCGCGGTACCGGTTTATTATGTAGTGGCACCGGCGGAATGCTCATCCAACCTGTCACGCTTCGACGGCGTGCGTTTTGGCCACCGTTGCAAAGACCCCAAAGACCTGGAAGACCTGTACAAACGTTCACGGGGCGAAGGCTTTGGCGATGAAGTTAAACGCCGCATTATGGTGGGCACCTATGCTTTATCAGCGGGTTACTACGATGCCTATTACATCAAAGCACAACAGTTACGCCGTATGATTTCCGATGATTTCAAACAGGCATTTGAAAAAGTCGATGTAATCATGGGCCCGGCCGCACCGGAAACCGCCTTCAATATTGGTGAAAAAGCCGACGACCCGATTTCCATGTACCTGTCGGATATTTACACCATTGCGGTCAATCTCGCCGGCCTGCCCGGCATGAGCGTACCCGCCGGTTTCAGCAATAACATGCCGGTGGGACTGCAGATTATTGCCAATCATTTCGAGGAAAGTCGCCTGTTGAATGTGGCACACCAGTACCAGCAACACACCGACTGGCACAAACAGATACCTGAAGCCTATGCGTAAGTACGTATGAAATTATTAATGGCTTTTGTTAACAGGCAAAATATTTAAGAGGCATTCTATATGGAATGGGAAACCGTTATCGGTCTGGAAATACACGCGCAACTGCGCACTAAAAGTAAAATTTTTTCCTCCGCATCAACCGCCTATGGTGCCGAACCAAACACCCAGGCCTGCGCAGTTGACCTGGGCCTGCCCGGCGTACTGCCGGTGGTGAATGCAGAAGCGATTCGCATGGCGAGCAAGTTTGGCCTGGCTACCGGCGCGCGAATCAACAAGCATTCGGTGTTTGCACGCAAAAATTATTTCTATCCCGACCTGCCCAAGGGCTACCAGATTTCGCAGATGGACCAGCCGATTGTTGCCGAAGGCAGCATCGATATCGAACTGGAAGATGGCACAAAAAAAACCATTGGCATTACCCGCGCACACCTGGAAGAAGATGCCGGTAAATCACTGCACGAAGACTTTCATGGCATGACCGGCATCGATTTAAACCGTGCCGGCACACCACTGCTGGAAATTGTCTCCGAACCGGATATGCGCTCCGCCAAAGAAGCGGTGGCCTATATGAAAAAAATTCATTCACTGGTGCAGTACCTGGAAATCTGTGACGGTAATATGGCGGAAGGCTCATTCCGTTGTGACGCCAATGTATCGGTGCGCCCCAAAGGACAGAAAGAGTTCGGCACCCGTGCTGAATTAAAGAATATCAACTCCTTCCGCTTTGTCGAGCGCGCTATCAATATTGAAGTGGAACGGCAGATTGACCTGATTGAAGACGGCGGCGAAGTGGTGCAGGAAACCCGCCTCTACGATGCAGATAAAAATGAAACCCGCTCGATGCGCTCCAAGGAAGAAGCCAATGACTACCGCTACTTCCCTGACCCGGATTTATTACCGGTGGTTCTCGACGAAGCCTACCTGGAAGATGTGCGTAAAACCCTGCCGGAACTGCCGGCAGAAAAAGCCGCGCGTTTTGTCAGCGAACTGGGTCTGAGCGAATACGATGCCGGCATTCTTACCGCATCCCGCGCACTGGCGGATTATTTTGAAGCGGTCACCCGGCAATCGGTTGATGCCAAGCTGGCGGCTAACTGGCTGATCGGTGATGTATCGGCCCGGCTCAATAAAGATGACCTGGAAATTAGCCAGTGCCCTGTATCCGCCAACGACCTGGCCGGCATGCTAAAGCGCATTGAAGACAACACCATCTCCGGCAAGATTGCCAAGGATGTTTTCAATAGCATGTGGAATGGTGAAGGTGACGCCGACACGGTCATTGAAAACAAGGGGCTTAAACAGATCACCGACGACTCGGCGATTGAGACGATGATTGACGAGGTCATTGCCAGCAGCCCGGACCAGTTGCAACAGTACCGTGCCGGCAAGGATAAGCTCTTTGGTTACTTTGTCGGGCAGATTATGAAAGCCTCACAGGGCAAGGCGAATCCGGCCCAGGTCAACAAAATACTCAAGGCAAAACTGGACGCGTAAACCACTATGCCAGACAACGACCTGTTACACCGTTTTGTAATTGAGAACACCCGCGTGCGTGGCGAGATGGTTCACCTGCAGGCCAGCTGGCAGGCAGTGCTGGAACGCCACGACTACCCGAAAAATGTCCGCACCATTCTGGGCGAAGCCTTTGCCGCCTGTGCGCTGCTCTCCGCCACCATTAAATACGATGGTTCGCTGATACTGCAGATTCGCGGTGACGGCCCGCTGCATTTACTGGTGGTGCAGGCCACATCTCAGGGCACACTGCGTGGACTGGCACGCTGGCACGGTGAAGTGCCCGCGCAAAATCTGCAGGCCATCTTCGGCCAGGGACAGATGGTAATGACGGTTGAATCGCCAGACGGCGAGCCCTACCAGGGCATTATCGGTTTACAGGGCGAGCATATCCAGGACGCGATTGAAAGCTACTTCAACCAGTCGGAACAACTGCACACCCGACTGTGGCTGGCCGCCGATGACACCCGCTGCAGCGGTTTTCTGATCCAGGAAATGCCCGCCAGCGAAACATCAATGACTGAACCGGAGCAGGCACAGAAGGACTGGGAACACGCCGAGCATCTGGCCAGTACCCTGAGCAAGGACGAACTGCTGTCACTGAGCACCGTGGAAATATTGCACCGCCTGTTTCACCAGGAAGACATTCGTTTATTCGAACCCAGCCTGATGAGTTTCCGCTGCGGCTGCTCCACTGAGCGGATTGAACAGATGGTGCTTGCACTGGGTCTGCAGGAAGCCCGTGAACTGCTTGAAGAACAGGGTGAAATCAAGGTAGATTGTGAATTCTGTAATGCGCAGTACCGCTTTGATAATATCGACATTGAAACCCTGTTTGCCGATAACAGCCAGCCTGACTCAACCACCCAACATTAGAGGGCCGATCAGCCATGCCTGTCCAGCACACCTACGACAGCACCAGCAAAACTCTGCAAATCAGCATTAGCGACCATTTTAATTTTGATGTGCACTCTGAATTTCGTGAGGCTTACCGCAATATTCCAGCGAATGGTGCCAGTAGCGTAGTGGTTGATTTACGCCGCACTGAATACATGGACTCATCCGCACTGGGCATGCTGTTATTGCTGGATGAACACTTCCCCTCGGTTAAAATCCAGCTGGTGAACTGTTCGGACTACATCAAACAGGTGCTGGAAATTTCCAACTTCGACCAGAAATTTACGGTTGCCTGAAGCCGGGTGCAGAGTAAAACATCACACCAGTATTTTCTGCAACGGGCGATTGCACTGGCCACTGATTCTGCACAGACTGATGGTGGCCCCTTCGGTGCAATCGTGGTGCGCCAGGGTGAGATAATTGGAAAGGGACATAACCAGGTCACCCGCAATTGCGACCCCTCGGCCCATGCAGAAATCATTGCCATACGGGATGCCTGTAAACACCTGGGCACACACCACCTTGCTGATTGCGTGATCTACGCCAGCTGTGAACCCTGCCCGATGTGCATGTCGGCGATTTACTGGGCACGCATCCCGACACTGATTTATGCTGCGTCATCAGCCGATGCGGCGGATGCCGGTTTTGATGACCAGTTTATTTACGATGAGCTGGAAAAACCCTACGCCGAACGCCGCATACATATTCAGCAACTAGAACGGGATGCTGCGCAACAGAGTTTTATAGCCTGGAAAAACAACCATCAGCGCACCGACTATTAGTTCCGGTTCGCACCGTTAAACCTCGTTTAGCGCAGCTTTTTTAATCGGCCTGTTTATCGTGATACAGCGGAATTTTCAGGTAATGCTTGCCGTTGGATTCCGCTTTGGGCAATTGACCTGCAGTTAAGTTTACCTGCACACTTTGATAGATGAGCCGTGGTAAGGCCAGGGTGGCATCACGATCATTCATAAACTTCACGTACTCCTCTTCTGATCTTGAGGCGGGTAAATCCACATTCGATGCCTTGCTTTCGCCAATGGTAGTGAAGGTCTGTAGTTCACGGCCATCAGGGTAATCATGTCCGGGATGCACTTTGGTCTCATCCGGCAGGGTATAGAGTTTTTGCGTGACCGAATGATACAGGTCACGGGCACTGCCTTTGGGAAAATCACAGCGCCCCGTACCCACACTGGGATTAAACAGTGCATCGCCGGTAAAAACATGGTCTGCAATTTTATAACTGGTGCAAGCCGGAGTATGACCCGGGGTATGTAACACTTCGATTTCAATGCTACCGGCACTGAACTTCTCACCGTCTTTCACCAGCAGATCAAAGTCCGCACCACTGGTGTCAAAGTCATCGGGAAAATTAAAGACCTCTTTAAAGGTACTCTGCACCAGGGTTATCGCCTGGTTAATGACCAGTGGCACCCCGTACTTCTGCTTGAGAAACTGCATACCACTTAGATGATCTGCATGGATATGCGTGTCCAGCACATAGTGCAGTTTCAGCTGATTGTCGCTAATAAATTGATCCAGAACCTGCAGGCTGTTGGTCATGGTGCGCCAGCCAATGGTGTCCAGATCCAGTACCGGATCAAATACCACCGCATCTTTCGTTGCACTGTCATACACCAGATGGGTCAGGGTGCCTGTGTCGTCATCATGAAATGTTTTTACTTGCAGCATCGGTCAACCTTTTTAGTCTTGAATATATATTCTGTGATGGTAACAGCTTGTAATGGTTCCTTGCTGTGGCGCTTAATGTCTCTGCAGCCAGTCGAGCACTGTATCTGCCAGCTGCTGCGCATGGGCACGGTCACTGAACAGATGATCTGCGGATTCGATCTGTATGCGCTCATGCTCCGCCTGCGTATAAGCGACAATCGCCTGTGCGGCATCGGCGGCAACCAGCTGGTCATTAGTGGCACTGAGCGCGAGAATCGGCAGGCGGCAGTTTTGCATCTTCGCCCGCATGTCACAGGACTCCACGTCCTCTACAAACGCCGGCTTCACCGGGTATAGCTGCCCCGCCACCTCGATCTGCGCCATCTCTCCCTGCCTGAGCAAGGGCATGGCTTCACCGAAATGATGCAACACATGCTGCGGCTCTGCCGGTGATGCCAGGGTAACCAGGCTGCGCAATGCGGACAATGAGTCGCGAGCCAGCTGACTCGCCACCAGGCTGGCGGTACCCCCCATACTGTGACCAATCAGGGCCTGTGCAGGCTGGTAATGCTGCGCAAGAAAATCCGCCGCACAGGCCACATCCTCCACCATACTGTGAAAGCTTGAATCAGCAAACGAGCCTTCACTGTCTCCCAGGCCGGTGAAATCAAAACGCAGACAGGCAATCCCGCCCTGTGCCAGCGCCCGCGCCAGCCGCGCGGTGGTCAGGGTCTGTTTACTGCAGGTAAAGCAGTGGCTGATAATCACATAACGGCTTTGCGCCGCGTCGGCCTGCGTATCCAGGGGAAAATCCAGCTGCCCTGCCAGCATCGCCCCCTGGCTGCCGGGAAAACTCACCGCCCGTGATTGCACCTTATAGGCCATGGGTAGATCCCGCCCCGGTAATACAGGTATTTTGTTGCCCCGGTTTAATATTCATGTAAAAAACAGCCCCTGGAATACGTTTAACTGACCGATGGGTCAGTTAAAAAATCCTAATATTTCATAATGTTATGCTTTATCACCAGCCACGGGAAGGGTCTGACGTTAATTCGAGCACTATTTCACAAAATAACCTGATCAGGGGTTTAACAAAATCAGAATATTAGGATATAATGCCGCCCACTTGAGGTGGATCAAATTTATGACTACCCAAGTGGAATTTATAAAGCGCATGCTAAATGCGCAAAATTCTATATCTGTAAACGCCCATAGAAAAAAAACGACAAGGGGCGATTAGAAATACAGAATTTTATTACTCTTAAGGAAACCCACATGTCTAACTCAGCAAAAGATAATAATTGCGGCAAATATGCCTATGCAATTACCCAGACCGGCTTTAAAGGCGGCATGATCATTGATGATAACGGTGACGCGATCCAGATCACCGAAACCCATATCACCAATGCAGTGAACCAGGTACACGAAGCCTGGGACGCGAATCGCGAAACCAAGCAGTCTATTCTGCGCTAGTCACGAACGGCCAGACACAATTTTCACCTCCCCGTGAAGTCTAAAAACCTCCCTCTAATGGGAGGTTTTTTTATGCCCGGATGACTAAAGACAAACGACTAAGGACTAAGGACTATCAATCCCCAGCTCTTCCATCACCCGAAGCTTTGTCTGCAGATAATCCCTGTGCGGTACATAAATCAGATCGCAGATTTTTCGCACCATCTGCTCTTCGTATTTATCCAGCTCGGCATCGGCAAAAGCCACGCGCCATAATAATTCAACCAGATGCACTTTTTTATCCTGATCGTAATGCTCGGCTATCAGGCGGGTGAACTGGTGATAATCCGTAGCCTCCTGCTTTTCTTCCTGCGCCAGCTGGTAAAGCTCATCCAGTTCATGTTCGGATACATCCAGATGCGCCAGTAAGGCCTGACGAACCGTGGCAATTTCCTGCTCGCTGACCTTTTGATCCTGTGCACTCATTTCCAGCAACAGTGCTGCCGCCGCCAGGTTCAGCTGATGTTCGACACTCGCTGTCGCCTCATCACTTGCGGCAAAAAAGGTATCAAAAAATGTTTTTATTTTATCCAGCATAAACACATCTCCAGCAAGTCACTGATTAATCCACAAACACCTTCCGCCGCACCGCCTGCCATGTCTCATCACCAAAGCGGGATTTTATGACCAGCGGCAAGGCACAGGATCCGGCAGACAGCAGGCGATCGTGGAACACCTGTAAATTAAAGTCGGCTTTCTGCATTTCTTCTTCACGCAACGCCTTGATCATCGCCCAGCCAAGTGCATAACTCATGGGCACCGTGGGCGCCTGGGTATACCAGCTCAGATCAGCCCTGGCCTGTTGCATATCAAAACCCAGTGCATCACACAACCGCTGAGCAGCACTGTCCACATCAAGCCCACGGGTATGCAGCTCAACATCCAGCATCACCCGCAGTGCGCGCCACAGGCGATCACGCAACATCATAAAACGGTGCTCAGGCCTGTGCAGAAACCCCTGCTCCTGCATCAGTTCTTCACAGTACAGGGCCCAGCCTTCATACAGGGTTGCCGATGCATTCAGCATACGCGGCAGACTGTTTTCAGGGCTCTGGTTAGCACTGACAAACTGCAGATGATGACCGGGAAAGGCTTCATGTACACAGGTTAAATCGATGGACGTCCAGTTATGCTCCAGCAACTGTGCATCCGAACTGACCGGCGTGACATAGTAATAACCCTGCTGCTGCACATCTTTACAGGCCGGTTCTTCGTAGGCTGCAAATGGAATTTCATGACGCAGAAACAGCGGTGTTTCCATCACTTTCAATGCCTGGTTCTCCGGCAATGTCAGTAGATTATTGTTCTGCACAAACTGGTAGGCCGCCTGCATTCGCGTGCGATAGGCATCCAGCAGGGATTTGCCTGAATTTTGCGGATGTTGCTGGCGTATATCCGCCATCACTTCATCGATGGTTTTGTCCGGCCACTGCTCATGCACCATCTGTTGCAGTTCCTGCTGTGTGCGTAAAAACAGCTGCTCGCCAAAGCGGTATAACTGATCTGCATCTATGTCCAGACCATGCCAGTTTTGCAGCAACATATTAAAGTGTGTTTCGCCACAGGCAAATTCACCGGCGGCCCTGGGCAAAATATCCTGCCGCAGGAATTTCTCGAATTGCTCCATCGCTACCGCGGCTGTATCGCAAATGGTTTGCAGCCGCGACGGGTTCTGGAATTCACGGGCAACCACTGGCTCCCTGAGCAGTCCACGTAAATACACCACGCCTGCTGCGGCACTGCTGATTGCATCCATCACCCAGTCTGCGGGAATGTTTTGCGGCGACTGCGCCAGGTAGGTTTTGGCTGCACGCAAATGTTCCGGAATTGCTTCCAGCCGGTGCTTTAGCGCCTTGTGAATATGCTGTACCGGGCGGTTGATCAGCTGGTGAATGGCATCCAGTGGTAGAAATTTCTGCGGTGACAGAAAACGCCAGTCACGCTCCAGTAATTCATGCAGTTCGATGCTCGCTGCATTATATAGAATAGTAAAATCAATCTGCTGTGCCGGTGACAGCTCGGAGAGTTTCAACTCTTCCAGCGATGACAGTATTTTCTGATTCAATGAAATCAGTGCACCTATGTCTTCATCATCGAATGGCGTCAACTGCTCTTCATAGCCACCCACGCCCACATGCACCGCCATCTCGGGGTGAAAACGGAACCAGGCACTGTAATACTGTTTGAGCAGCTGATCAAAAGCTTGCTGCGTGGTCGTCTGTGCCATGGTTACTCTTCAACAATCTCGAAATCGTGGGTCACTTCAGCGGTTGCCGCCAGCATAATCGACACTGAGCAATATTTCTCCGCCGTCAGCTGAATGGCTTTTTCCACCTGCTTTTCACTAAGCCCCCGCCCTTTAACGATATAGTGCACATGTATCTTTGTGAACACTTTAGGGATTTCCTCCGAGCGCTCCGCCTGGATTTCCACAATACAGTCATCAATTGGCTGGCGCGCTTTCTGCAGTATCATCACCACATCAAAGGCGGTGCAACCACCCATGCCGATCAGTACCATTTCCATGGGACGTGCCGCCAGATTACGCCCTCCCGCCTCGGGCGAGCCGTCCATTACCACAGAATGCCCGCTGCCGGACTCCCCCACAAAAGACATATGATCTAACCATTTCACTCGGGCTTGCATAATTGATACCTGAATCACTGATGTTTAATTAAAATTTTGTGCTAAATAACGTAGACTACACGGAATACTGAAAAGTCACTATAATCAAGTGTCCACACTGAAAATGAAATTTATACCATGAGTCTGCTACCTAAAGTCGATAAGTCCAATCCTTCACTGGAATTGCTGCTAAATCATTGCCACAAAAAGACCTACCCGGCAAAGAAGAAGATCATCCACGAAGGCGACCAGCCGCACAGCCTGTACTATATCATCAAGGGCTCGGTTAGCGTACAAACCGAAAACGAAGAGGGCGCGGAAATTATTCTGGCCTATCTCAACAGTGGCGATTTTTTCGGTGAAGCCGGATTATTCAAGGAAGACCTGGACCGCAGCGCGATGATCGTTGCCAAAACTGCCTGTGAAATTGCCGAAATCTCCTATACCCAGTTTCGTAAGCTGGTTAAGGAGGATCCTGAAATCCTGTTTCTGCTATCGTCCCAGGTGTTTGATCGCCTGATCAAGACCAGCCAGAAAGTCAGGGATCTGATTTTCCTCGACGTATCAGGACGTATCGCGCGCACCCTGCTGGAACTCAGCCAGCAACCGGATGCCATGACACACCCGGATGGCATGCAGATAAAGATCACCCGTCAGGACATTGCAAAAATTGTCGGCTGTTCCAGGGAAATGGCGGGGCGTGTATTAAAAGAACTGGAAGAAGACGGGCTGATCAGCGCACACGGCAAAACCATTGTGGTGATTCAGCCACGCTGAAGCCATCGGCATCCGCGAGCATCGCTGCAACTGAAATCTGACTCAGGAAAATAATGCAGCGAGTTTTTCCCCTGGCACCTCGGCCCGCATAAAGGCCTCGCCCACCAGAAACGTATTCACATTGTGCTCCCGCATCAGCTTCACATCCTGTGGCTGGTGTATACCACTCTCGGTCACCAGAATTCGATCTTGCGGAAGCATATCCAGCATACCCAGGGTGTTATCCAGGCTCACCTCAAAGGTTCGCAGGTTACGATTGTTTACACCGATCAAACGCGCGCCTGTCTGCAGTGCACGCTGCATTTCATCACGGTCATGCACTTCCATTAACACATCCATATTCAGGTGATGCGCCAGCCCCAGTAATTCATTTAACATGGCATCACCCAGCGCAGACACGATCAGCAGAATGCAGTCGGCATTCATCGCCCGTGCTTCGTATACCTGGTAAGGATCAATAATAAAATCCTTGCGAATCACCGGCAGGCTGGTGGCTTCTCTCGCCTGCATTAAATACTCGGGGGCACCCTGGAAAAAATCCCTGTCGGTCAACACCGACAGGCAGGCGGCACCGGCGGCTTCATAGCTTCTGGCAATTTCTGCCGGTTGAAAGTTTTCACGAATCACACCCTGACTGGGTGAGGCTTTTTTAATTTCCGCAATCACCGCCGGCTCGGACGCTGCCAGTTTATTTTCAATCGCCTGGATAAAACCACGCACCGGCAAGGCGGCCTCGGCACGTTTGCTTAAATCCTGCATGGATTCATTTACCGCGGCGGCAGTTATTTCCTCTGCTTTGCGTCGAAGAATTTTCTGAAGAATATCCGCTGCATTACCCATAATAGTTTTTTACCCGGCTCAATTATTCTACTTATGCGTTTTTAAAACGGTTACTGTATTCAACCAGTGCGCTGAATTTTTCTCTGGCACGGCCATTGGCAATCACTGCTTTCGCCTGCTCAACACCCTGCGCCAGGCTATCCGCCAGCCCGGCCACATAAATCGCCGCACCTGCATTCAGGCACACAATATCTGTGGCAGGCCCCGGCTGGTTATCCAGTACCGACTGGATAATCAGCAAACTGTCAGCCGAATCTTCTGCCCTGATGGCCGTAAGCTCGGCTCTCTGCAGATTAAAATCTTCCGGCTGAATACTGTAACAACTGATTTCGCCATTCTTTAATTCCGCCACAGAAGTTGCGCTGCCGATGCTGATTTCATCCATACCGTCATCTGCATGCACCACCATTACATGGTGACTGCCCAGCTGTTTTAATACTTCTGCCAGCGGTTGCAGCCAGTCCTTGCTGAACACACCAATCACCTGATTAGGCGCACCCGCAGGATTGGTTAAAGGGCCCAGCACATTAAAAATGGTACGCACTGCCATTTCCTTGCGCGGACCAATCGCATGTTTCATTGCACCGTGGTGTTTGGTGGCAAACAGAAAACCCGCACCGACATTCTGGATACACTCGGCCACCTGTTGCGGTGTAATATCCAGATTCACACCGGCGGTTTCCAGCACATCAGCACTGCCGGATTTACTGGATACCGAACGGTTACCGTGCTTGGCCACATGGGCGCCGGCAGCCGCAGCCACAAACACCGAGGCGGTGGAAATATTAAAACTGCCGGAGGCATCGCCCCCGGTACCGCAGGTATCCACCAGGTGTTCAACCGGCACATCCACTTTGGTCGACAGCTCACGCATAACAGCCGCAGCCGCCGCCACTTCATCAACCGTTTCACCTTTCATGCGCAGACCGATCAGAAAGCCACCAATCTGTGAGTCGGTTGCCTGCCCGGTCATAATCAACTGCATCACCTCGGTCATCTGTTGACGACTCAGGTCCTGCTTTGCTGTCACCATTTTAATTGCTGATTGCATATCCATCGTTGATTCCCGTTTTAAATATTTTTCTGCGCTGTATGTCCGGCCGCTGTTATTTCATCTCAAGAAAGTTTTTCAACAGGGCATGCCCATGCTGGGTCAGGATTGACTCGGGATGAAACTGAACCCCTTCTATCGCCATTTCTTTATGGCGCACACCCATAATCTCGTCAAAGCTGCCGTCCTCATGCTGGGTCCAGGCAGTAATTTCCAGACAGTCCGGCAGACTGTCTTTTTCAATTACCAGTGAGTGATAGCGGGTTGCTTCATAGGGATTTTCCAGCCCTTTAAACACACCCTGGTCGGTATGATAAATCATCGAGGTTTTGCCATGCATGATCTGACGCGCATGCACAATTTTTCCACCAAATACCTGGCCGATACTCTGGTGCCCAAGACACACGCCGAGAATCGGCAACTTTCCGGCAAAATGCCGAATCACATCCATCGATACCCCGGCTTCATTGGGTGTGCAGGGGCCGGGGGAAATCATAATGCGTTCCGGTTGCAGCTGTTCAATTTGTGCCAGGCTAATCTGATCATTTCGATGCACCTGCACATCGGCACCCAGCTCCCCCAGGTATTGCACCAGGTTGTAGGTGAACGAATCATAGTTGTCGATCATGATCATCATAGGGTGGTTTGCTCCACTTTTTCCTGCAGTCGCCGCAGCATTTTCTATGGCTGCCGCAATTCTTTTAATAGCTTGTCTTTAACGATTAACGATGTGAACCATCCAGACCGGCTTCCGCCATGGCCACGGCACGGAAAATTGCCCGCCCCTTGTTCATGGTTTCTGCCCATTCATTCTCCGGCACAGAATCATATACAATTCCCGCGCCTGCCTGAATATGTAATGTCTTGTCTTTTATGACTGCGGTACGAATCGCAATGGCGGTGTCCATATTGCCGTTCCATGAGAGATACCCCACAGCACCGGAATAGATACCCCGCTTCACCGGCTCCAGCTCGTCAATGATTTCCATTGCCCGCACCTTGGGCGCACCACTGACCGTACCCGCCGGGAAGGTGGCGCGTAATACATCCATTGCATTCATACCGGATTTGAGTTCCCCCACCACATTGGAAACAATATGCATCACATGGGAGTAGCGTTCGATGATCATTTTATCGGTTAATTCAACGCTGCCGATTTCACTCACCCGGCCCGCATCATTGCGCCCCAGGTCAATCAGCATTAAATGCTCGGCCAGTTCCTTGGGGTCCGCCAGCAATTCTTTTTCCAGGGCAATATCTTCTGCTTCATTTGCGCCCCTGGGACGTGTACCTGCAATCGGTCGCACTGTCACCTGCTCATCTTCCAGGCGCACCAGAATTTCCGGCGACGACCCAACCACATGGTGGTCCGCCAGATTCAGATAATACATATAGGGTGATGGGTTCAGGCTGCGCAGTGAACGATACAGGTCCAGCGGCTCGGCGTTAAACGGTATCGACATGCGCTGTGACAATACCACCTGCATTACATCGCCATCGATAATGTATTGCCTTGCCTTGGCGACCGCCTGCTTGAAACCGTCTTCGGTAAAGCCGGAAATAAAATCACCTTCATTGACTTCAACACGTTTTGCCGAGGGCTGGTAACTGGGCACATTCTGCCGCAACTGCTGTTCCAGTTGTGCAATCCGCTTTTTACCGCTGGCATAGGCATCTTCGTCCTGCGGCTTCACCATCACAATAAAATACAACTTACCGCTGAGGTTATCGAACACCACCACTTCTTCCGACAGCATCAGCAGAATATCCGGGGTGTTTATCGCGTCCGGTTTCTCTGTGCCCGCCAGTTTTGGCTCGATATAACGAATGGTGTCATAACCAAAATAGCCCACCAGCCCGCCGGTAAATCGTGGCAGTCCTTCAATATCCGGCACATTGAACTGCGCCTGGTAATCTTCAATCCAGGCCAGTGGATCTTCCACCTCAAACTGCTGAGGCTCTAGTCCATCCTGTTCTATAACAATAGTTTTGCCATAGACTTTAATGCGTTTTTTACAGGGCAGGCCAATAATTGAATAACGCCCCCATTTTTCGCCACCGTGTACCGATTCGAATAAATAGGAATAAGGCGCATTGGCCAGTTTAAGGTAGGTGCTTAAGGGGGTGTCCAGATCTGCCAGTACTTCATGCACCAGCGGAATATGGCTGTAGTTTTGCTGTTTCAGTTGTTCAAATGTTGCTTGGCTTAAATGCAGTGGTGTCATGATTTTTTCCACACAGGTTTAGATACTCGGCGATTGTTCAGGTAAACAATTACCATCGCCAGTGGGTATATAAACGCAGATCTGTTTTGCGGAAAAAAGTCATAGATTTTCTATTTACTCAAGCTGTATCAGTTTCAGGCTGTATCAGTTTTCGACTATCAGGGTCAGTTGATCAATTCCGGGCTCAGCCCCAGTCAATCAGCTGTTTAATTTCGTCCATGCGATCCACGACCGCATCCGGATGGTAGTCACGGATATCTTCGCCGTGATTATACCCATAGGACATGCAGATAATCGAAAAGCCCGCCGCCCGTGCGGCTTTTACATCGGACATGGAGTCACCCAGCATTAACGAATCCTGCGGCTGCACTGCCAGCTGTTCAGCGGCATGCAGTAATGGCAATGGATCCGGTTTCTTCTTCGCCAGTGTATCGCCACAGATAACAATTTCAAAGTAATCCGCTATGCCCAGATCCTTTAGAATCGGCAGGGTAAACTGGGCCGCCTTATTGGTCACACAGCCGATTTTCACATCGGTTGTACGCAGAAAGTCCAGCGCTTCCTTTACCCCGGGATACAGGCAACTGCGTTTCGAGGTGTTTTCTGCATAGAGCGCATTGAAAATCGGCATGGCTTTTTCAAACAGTGCTTCATCCGGCTCGCCATTCAGGTCATTCACCAGCCCCCGGCGCACCAGACGCTCAACACCATTGCCAACCCAGTGGCGCACACGTTCTTCACCACGCACCGGCAACCCCAGTGCTTTCAACATCTCATCAACACAGTAGGCCAGGTCCGGCACACTGTCGACCAGGGTGCCGTCAACATCAATCAGCACCATCTCGGGTTTTTTCATCATTCGCTTAAAATCTCTGGGGATGCCGCTGTGCTACGGCTATAAACACAGCGCACATTAACTTATGCCCTGAACTCAGGCTTTCGCCAGCTCATCACGCATTTTGCCAATCACTGTGTCATACACATTGGCATCCGCATCATTTTTAGCATTGAAAATTGCCGAACCGGCAACAAAGGTATCTGCACCTGCTGCGGCAATCTCGCGAATATTGTCCACCTTAACACCGCCATCGATTTCCAGGCGAATGTCATAACCCGACTCATCGATCAGTTTGCGCGCTTCACGCAGTTTGTCCAGTGTGCCGGGAATAAATGACTGGCCACCAAAACCGGGGTTAACCGACATCAGTAGAATCATATCCACCTTGTCCATCACATATTTCAGGCAGTCCAGCGGAGTGGCGGGGTTAAACACCAGGCCCGATTTACAGCCCAGCTCGCGAATCATCTGCAGGCTGCGATCAATGTGCTCGGAGGCTTCAGGGTGGAAGGTAATATAGCTGGCACCGGCTTCGGCAAAATCAGGAATGATGCGGTCAACCGGCTTTACCATCAAGTGCACATCAATTTCTGCGGTTACACCATGCTTGCGCAGCGCATCACACACCAGCGGGCCGATCGTCAGATTGGGCACATAATGGTTATCCATTACGTCAAAGTGCACGATATCCGCACCGGATTTGATCACATTGTCGACTTCCTCGCCCAGACGCGCAAAGTCAGCAGATAATATAGATGGAGCGATCTTGAAATCAGCCATGTTAACTTCCTCAGCAAAAGCCTAAAAATAAGCCGCACACTTTACCTGATACTGCGTAAATTTTCAGCTTAATCAGTACTTTTCTGCACTGCACACGGGGGCTGTGCGCCTATTACCGAACATCTGCGACCACACCTGCGACCGTAGAGCAGACCTGCATGTGGGCAAAGATATATGCGTTTTGTCGCGGAATCAGCCCGGAACACCCCTTAAATAGCCATTAAACAAGCATTTTCCTGCACCTGGGCCAGGATCTAACGCACCATGAAAGAGCGCCGTAAGCTATTGATTAAATTGATAATTACATTGCAGATAAAGCCCCTGAGGGTGCATATAAGAAAATCTTGATTTACATCACCTGCCTGCTCTGCGAAAATCGGCCTGCTAAATTAACAATTCGTGTAACAAACACGACCAGGAGAACTCAATGAAAAAGCACGTATTATCTCTGCTGGCAGCTTCAGTTATGGCGGTTTCTGCTCCTTCTGCAA
>Ga0209692_10001636_pt1 | contig 29220 bp, 26 predicted proteins | sample tdDd472_FD_187129 | JGI IMG/M metagenome (GOLD analysis project Ga0209692, IMG submission 187129) | Marine sediment microbial communities from the Atlantic coast under amendment with organic carbon and nitrate - tdDd47.2 (SPAdes)... | ecosystem: Environmental > Aquatic > Marine > Coastal >... | reverse complement strand
ACTGCCGATGGAGCCGCGCGAACCGCCGGAGCGTCGCTATATGGTGAACCTGCTGGTCGATCACGGCGACGAGACGGAGTGTCTGCCGGTCCTGGAGGCCAATCCCTTTTACGAGAATTTGTTCGGCCGGATCGAATACCGCTCGTCCGGCGGTTATCTGGACACCGATTTCACGCTGATCCGCGCGGGGGCGCTGCACAGGGCGAATGGCAGCATCCTGGTTCTCCGGTCCGAGGCGATCGGCGTCCACCCGATGAGTTGGTCCTTCCTGAAAGGGGCGCTGCGCGACCGCGAGATCAGGATCGAGGAGCAGCACCGCCAGGGCGGCATACAGATCACCGGGTCCCCGAACCCCAAGCCCATCCCGCTGGACATCAAAGTGGTGATCGTGGGGCCGCCGCGCTGGTACTACGCCTTCTTCTCCATAGATCCCGAATTCCGGACCCACTTCAAGGTCAAGGCCGATATCGATCCGGATATGGACGCCACGACGGAGAACCTGTCGGCCTTGGCGTCCGTCATCCGCGAAACCGCGGCGCGCGTCGGGGCGACGTCGATAAACGACGACGCCGTGCAAAGGCTGTTGGGGCAATGTTCCAGATGGGCCGGCGACCGCAACAAGATAACCGCCCAGGCGGAAGTGGTGGAGGATGTGCTGTCCGAGGCCGCGCATATCGCCGCCGCCGCGGGCGGCGTCATTACATCCGATGTGGTGAAGGACGCGGTGGCGCGCCGGCGCCGGCGGAACGCACGGATAGAGGACCGGCTGCAGGAGCTCGTCCACCGCAAGACGATCATGATCGACACCGACGGCGCGGTCGTCGGTCAGGTGAACGGGCTGACGGTCAGCGATGTCGGCGACCATACCTTCGGCAGCGCGTCGCGCATCACCGCCCGCGCCAGCATCGGGCGGCGCGGCGTCATCAATATCGAGCGCGACGTGGAAATGTCCGGGCCGATCCAGCAGAAGGGCGCGATGGTCCTGCATGGATATCTGACCGGCGTCTTCGCGCGGACGACGCCGGTCTCCTTCAACTGTTCCATTACCTTCGAACAGAATTACGGCGGCGTGGAAGGCGACAGCGCCTCCCTCGCGGAGTTGATCGCCATCATCTCCGACCTCTCGAACCTGCCCGTGCGCCAGGACCTGGCCATCACCGGTTCGGTCAATCAGCGCGGCATGGCGCAGGCGATCGGCGGCGCGCATCACAAGATCGAAGGCTTCTACCGGACCTGCAAGGACAATGGCCTGACCAACCGGCAAGGCGTCGTCATTCCCCGGGCGAACGAACGGAACCTCGTGCTGCGTTCGGAAGTCGCGGAAGCCGTCGCGGACGGGTCCTTTCATGTCTATAGCGTCGATACGATCGAGGACGCGCTTGAGATGTTCCTGGACAAGCCCGTCGGCGAACGGGACGACAAGGGGCGCTATCCCGACGACAGCATTTATGGGCGGGTTCAGGCGACGCTTGCGGAATTCGACCGAATTCTGGCACAGCGTCGGGTCGGCGGACTCGATGCCGCGGACTGATTTCCTCTTGCCGGAGTGCCGATGTGACTGAGACGCCAGCCTTCTACGATTCCGAGTTCGATGAGCATATGGCCGTCGCCGCGGCGACCCGCGACGCGGTGCGCGCCGAGTTCGCCGCCCTGCTCAAGCTCAGCATCGGCGTGATCGAGGGCGGCGGAAAAATACTTCTTTTCGGGAATGGCGGCAGCGCAGGTGATGCCCAACACATCGCGACGGAACTGACCGTGCGTTATGTGAAGGACAGGGCGCCGATCGCGGCTATTGCCCTGACGACCGACACATCGGCCCTGACGGCGATCGGCAATGACATGGGGTTCGACGCCTTGTTCTCCCGTCAGATTGCCGCTCTGGGGCGGCCCGGCGACCTCGCCATCGGCATTTCCACGTCGGGCCGCAGTCCGAACGTCATTTCGGGGTTGAAGACGGCAAAAGAAATGGGACTGCATGCGGCGGGTCTGTCCGGGCGCGACGGCGGGGCCATGGTCGGTCTGGCCGATCCGCTCCTGATCGTGCCGTCGCAAACCACGGCGCGGATCCAGGAAATGCACATCACCTTGGGTCAGATGCTGTGCGGCGGATTGGAGAAGGAACTCGGCCTGGTCTGAGTTGCGGCGCCGAAAAGACAGTCGACCGAACAAGCAAGAAAATAGTCAGAGAGGTTGGTTCAAGGCCATGACGGATATCTACGAGGTTTACGCCATCCAGTACGGCTCGCTCGGCAAGCGGATGGAGTCGGAAATGATGGAAGGCGGCGACCCCCATGAAGGGCCGCTGTCGATCAGCTATTACGTCTGGCTATGCGTCGGCAAGGACCGGACCCTCATGGTGGATATCGGCATCAGCCCGCCGGTCGGGGAACGGCGCCAGCGCACGATCCTGCGCACGCCGATGGAAGGGCTGGAGTTGATGGGGGTCGCGCCGGCGTCGATCCGGGACATCATCATTACCCATATGCACTACGATCATGTCGGCAATTTCGACGGCTTCCCGAACGCCAAGTTCCACCTTCAGGATTCGGAAATGGCCTATACGACCGGCCGGCACATGCTGGACGAGCGCAAGCGCCACTTCTTCGAGCCGGACGAAGTCTGCGCCATGGTCCGCAACATCTACGGCGACCGCGTGGTCTTTCACGACGGGGATGAGGAACTCGCCCCCGGCATCAGCGTCCACCATCTGGGCGGGCACACCGCCGGGCTGCAATGCGTGCGGGTCAATACGCGGCGCGGCTGGGTCGTGCTCGCTTCCGATGCGGCGCATCTATACGCGCATTTGGAACGCCGGATGGTGTTCCCGAACTATTTCGATTCGAAGGCGGTGCTGGCGGGCTACGATCGGGTCGCGGAACTGGCGGACAGCTGGGATCACATCATTCCGGGCCACGATCCGAAAGTGATGCAGCGCTATCCCGCGAAATCATCGGATTTGGAAGGGATCGTCGTCCGGCTCGACTGACCCCTTCCAACGCGTCCCGGTCAGCTCTTGGGCTTGTCGACCACGGCCGTGTGGTCGACGTCGGGCCCGACCTTCTCCATGGCATCCGCCCAATAGGCGAGGCAGGCTTCCGCGAAGGGAACCGCTTGGCCGGTGGCCTTTCCGACGGCGACCGCCGTCGCGATATCCTTGGTCATAAGGCCGAGAGAGAAGCCGGAAGCATATGTCTGCGGAATGACATGCTGTTTCAGCTTCTTCTCGGTCGTGTTGTTGCGGCCGGTGGAGACGTTGAGGATGTCGGCCATGTGGTTCGGATCAAGGCCGAAGGCCTCGCCCATGCGCAAGGCCTCGATCGCGGCGACCACCCCGGCGGCTGAAACGTAGTTGTTCAGCGCCTTCATGGCGTGTCCGCAGCCGAGCGCGCCGGTCCGGAACAATTGACCGCCCATCGTCGACAGCAGTTCTTCGCATTCATCGATGACCGCAGCGTCGCCGCCGATCATGATAGACAAGGTGGCGTTTTCGGCGCCCTTCACACCGCCGGAGACAGGCGCATCGATGAATTTCAGGCCGCGGGCCTCCATTTCCTTGCCCAGGTCCCGCGTGCCGTTCGGGTCGGACGAACTCATGTCGATGAAGATCGTTCCCGGGCGCGCCGCGTCGGCAAGGCCGCCATCGATCAGCAAGGTCCGCACGGCCTTGCCGTCGGGCACCATGGTGATGACCACATCGCACTCCCGCGCCAGCGATACCGCGTCCGGCGATGCGGTCGCGCCGGTGGCGGCGGCGACGTCCCGCTTCGTGCCCTCGTTCATGTCGAAGACGGAAAGCCGATATCCGGCCCGCGCCATGTTGGCGGCCATCGGCGCGCCCATCTTGCCCAGGCCGATCAGGCCGACATGCTGTTTCGCCATGATCAGACGCCCATCTCGTCAAAGACTTCCTGCGCGATCTTGAAGGCTTCCAACGCTGCGGGGACGCCGCAATAGGTGCCGATCTGAAGGAAAATTTCCCGCATTTCGTCCTTGGTCACGCCATTGTTTACAGCGCCGCGGCAATGAACCTTGAATTCGTTCGGGCGGTTCAAGGCGCTCAGCATGGAAAGGTTGATGATGCTGCGGGTTTTGCGGTCCAGACCCGGCCGGTTCCAGCAGTCGTTCCAGCAATAGGTCGTGACATATTCCTGGAAAGCCATGGTGAAGTCGGTCGCCTTGCTCAGCGAATTGTCCACATAGGCGTCGCCCAGAACGGCTTTGCGCGTGGCGAGCCCCTTGTCGAATTTTTCCTGATCCATCGTATTCCTCCAAAGCAGGGTGATTGTGTTTTGATTGAGAGATCGGTTGGGCGGGTCCGTGCGCTCAGCGTTCGGACAGACCCTCTTCCTGGATTTTCCGCAGCAGGAAATCCCTGAACACGGTGATTCGCTGGGAGTGGCGCAGTTCCTCCGGATAGACGAAATAGGTCTTCGTCTGCGGGCCGTCCAGGTCGGGTAGGACGCGTTCCAGATTCGGCGCCGTCCGGGCCATGTATTCGGGGATCGACGCGATGCCGAGGCCCGTCCGCACGGCCCTGAAAATGCCGTAGGAGTTGTTGATCCGCAGAATCGGCCGCCGCGGGTGCTGCGGATTGGCGCCCAGCGATAACAGCCAGTTCATGCTCGCAACCGGCAGGGGCGTGTCGTCGCCGAAGACGATAAGGTCATGCCCGTCCAGATCTTCCGGCGTTTGGGGGCGTCCGCGCCGGTCCAGGTAGTCCCTGGTGGCCCAGACAGTGGATTTCACATTCATCAGGGGCCGTTGAATCAGGTCGGGCTGGCGCGGTTCCTTCATGCGGATGGCGACATCGGCTTTCCGCATGCCGAGGTCCACCTCCTCATCCGTCAGGAACAGGGTGATGTCCACATCCGGATAGTGTTCGATGAATTCCTTCATATGCATGGTCAGCCAGGTCGATCCGAATCCGATCGTGGTCGTGACCTTCAGGGGGCCGGTCGGCCGGTCCTGGCTTTCCGCCAATTGCGCCTGGGCCATGGACAGCTTGTGAAATACGTCCTTCACCGTCTGATACAGCAGTTCGCCCTGTTCGGTCAGAATCAGTCCCCGCGCATGACGGTGGAACAAAGGCGCTTTCACGCTTTCCTCCAAGGCGCTGATCTGGCGGCTCACCGCCGATTGGGACAGATTCAACGTGTCCCCGGCATGCGTGAAGCTGCCGGCTTCCGCCACGGCGTGAAACACACGAAGCTTGTCCCAGTCCATCGGCATGATGTCCGCTCCGGCTTGGATGTTGGCGTTTGAATTGTGTCCCCCAGCGGATGCTCCACAGGGAGCGGCCGACCTGGCGCGTCAACTTTAGGGGCTTGATTGCCGAACCGCCAGCGCAAGTTCCGGACACGGTCTAGTGAAACAGCCGCTTCACCGCCGCGGCGACCCGGATCGTCTCCTCCAGGGGGGCGGGCTGGAAGGCGATATCAACCGAATCGTCGAAGAGTCGCGCCGCTCCCCTTTCGACCAAGTCCTTGCTCAGACGGTCGAATTTTTCGGCGGCCCGCGCGGCGCCCTGCGCCGGTTGCAGGGGGATGATGAAAACCGGTTTACCGCTGCTCGCCGCTTCCGAAACCATGTTGACCGAATCGCCGGTGACCAACACGGCATCCGCATAGGCCAGGAAGCCGAAATAGGGATTGTCCCCGGTTCCGTCCCAGAAATAGACATTCGGTCCGTTCAATGCCGCTCTCAGGACGGCTTCGTTCTCCGCCCCCGTCCGGCGCGAAGCGGTGACGACCAATCCTGCGCCGAGGCGGTCGGCCAGGGCCTTGATGTCAGCCGCCATGCGCTCCGCGATGGCATGGGTCAATGTGAAGGCCTTGCTGCTGCCGCCGATCAGGACGGCGATCAACGGCCGGGCCAGATGGTCGAACCGGCCGGCGAACTGCGCCTTCGCCTGCTCAAGCTTGGTTCGGGAAACGCGGTGTATCGCCCCGGTCGTGACGATGACGTTGGGTCCGCTCAATCTGTCGTGCCCGGGCACGGCGATCAGGTCGAATCGGCCGAGCGCCATGTGCGGATGCTGGATATGAACGGCTTTCGTCCGGCCGCCGCTTGCCCGTTTGACGGCGAGCGCGGGGCCGATGGCCTTTCGCCCGCATGAAATCACCAAGTCGGGCCATGGCGGCGTCAGCGCGGCGCTCTCCCCCTCTTTCAGGCCGAACAGGCCCGGCGGCCAGAGGGCGGGCGGCAGGCTGCGCCAAGGCTGCCGAAGGACGATCACCTTGTGTTCGAAGGGAAACCCGACCGCTTCCGCCAGTCCGATCGCTTGATTGATGGTTCCGGCCCTGTCGTCGGTGATCACCCAGCAAGTCTTCTGCCCGGGTTTCGATCCTGCGCCGGGTCGTGTCTCTGCCGATGATGTGGTGTTCGCGGGCATGCGGCGCTTTCGGTCCGGGCTGGAAAAACGGGTTTCAGTGCCAGACGGTCTAGCAAATACCGCCCGGCCGCGCCATTCCGAACGGTCCGGGCAGAGGACCTTGCCGGCGGCCGCGGCGAGGATTTGTCCGAGCCATTGATGATAATAATCTTGCGCAAATGCCCCATTCTGTAATACGACCTTGCCAGCCAAAGAGGGGCGGTTGCCGCTTGCAGACCGGTGGCGGCCGGCCCATTTAAAGGCCCGAGCCTATGTTGTTGTACCGCCAAGGGGACCCTTCGTGCGCCGCGAAAAACTGGACCAAATCGACCGCCGAATTCTGGATGACCTGCAGTCGGACGGGCGCATGACGAATGTGGAACTGGCCAGCCGGGCCGGGATTTCAGCCCCGCCCTGCCTGCGCCGCGTTCGTGCGCTTGAGGAATCCGGTTACATCCGGGGATATCACGCCGATATCGACCCTTCGATGATGGGGTTCGGCGTGACCGTCTTCGCTTTCGTCGGTTTGACCAGTCAGGCTGAAACCGATCTGGTGAAATTCGAAGCATGCGTGGCGAAATGGCCGCTCGTCCGTGAATGTTTCATGCTTCAGGGGGAAACCGATTTCCTGCTGAAGGTCGTTGCCGAGGATCTCGCCAGCTACAACAAGTTCCTCACCAACGAATTGACCGCGGCGCCGAACGTGTCCCATGTCCGCTCCGCGATCACGATCCGCCATTCCAAACAGGCCTTCGGCGTCCCGATCGATACCGGCCCCGACGCGTAACCGTCGCTCTGCGGGCCGCCTGTGCCGGCCCCGGTGCGCGATGCCTAGTCCCCGATAACCTTGTGATGACCGGTGCTCCGGCCGATTTCGTCGGCGACCTCGTCATGCCCGTTGCGGTTGGATCGGACAACGAGCCACATGAGGCCCACATTCAAGACCAGAACGCCGATCCCGCCGAAAATGAAGGCGATCCAGCCGTGGACGGAAAAGTCGACCCCGGTTGCGCCGTTCATCCAGGTCACCAGCCCGTTCAAGAAATCCAGAGACATGATAGTTTTCCTGTCAAAAACGAAAGAGGCGCTTACGGGAAGCGCCTCTCTACCCCAGACGCCGGGAAATCCGGCCGGAAATCGTAATTACTTGAACTCGACACTGACGATTTCATAGTCTTTGGTGCCGCCCGGCGAATGAACTTCGATCACGTCGTTGACGGTCTTGCCGATCAACGCGCGCGCCATGGGCGAGGTGACCGCCAGTTTTCCGGATGCGATGTCGGATTCGGACTCGCCTACGATCTGATAGCGCCTCTCCTCGTCCGTCTCGCAATCCGCGACGACGACGGTGGCGCCGAACATGATCTGGTCGCCCGAAAGCTTCGACGGATCGATGATTTCAGCCCGACTGGTCTTGTCTTCCAGCTCGGCGATGCGGCCTTCCACGAAGCTCTGGCGCTCACGCGCGGCGTGATATTCGGCGTTTTCCGACAGATCGCCATGTTCGCGCGCTTCGGCGATCGCCTGAATGATGGCGGGACGCTCGGTCCCTTTCAACATCTTCAATTCTGCCTGCAGGGCTTCGTAGCCTGCCAAAGTCATAGGTACTTTTTCCATGGTCCCACCTATAGCGGTGTGCGGGTCTTCTTGCCCAATCGCCCGCACGCCCCTCCATAAAAAAGACAGAGCCGGTCAAGCCGGCCCGGAAGAATCTTCCAAAATGTCAGGAAGCATCTTTAAAATATGACTGAAGCGACGCAACTTCAAGCCCGCCCTTGGCGACCGCCTTCATGGCGAAAGCGGCGGCACGGATGCCGGCGACGGTCGTGTAGTACGGAACAGACCGCGTCAATGCCGCGCGGCGCAGCGAGAACGAGTCCTCGATCGCCTTTTTCCCGGCCGTCGTGTTGAGGACAAGCTTCACCTCGCCATCGATAATCGCGTCGACGATGTGCGGTTGTCCTTCCAGAACCTTGTTGATCTCCTCGACCGCCAAGCCCTGCTCGCGCAGATAGCGCGCGGTTCCCCGCGTGGCAACGAGGGAGAAGCCCAAATCCAGCAGCGCTTTGGCCGGCTCAAGCATCGCTTCTTTGTCGGAGTCCTTGACCGAGATGAAGATTTTCCCTTCCGTCGGAAGGTCGGCGCCGCAGCCGAACTGCGCCTTTGCGAAGGCGCGGTGGAAGTCGGAGTCGAGGCCCATGACTTCGCCCGTGGACTTCATTTCCGGACCCAGCATGACGTCGACGCCTGGGAACCGGCTGAACGGGAAGACGGCTTCCTTGACGGCGACATGGTCGAAAACCGGGCGCGACCCGAGATTGAACGCGGCCAATTTTTCCCCGGCCATGACGCGGGCGGCGATCTTGGCGATCGGAACGCCCGTGGCCTTGGCGACGAAAGGCACGGTCCGGCTGGCGCGCGGGTTCACTTCAAGAATGAAGACCTCGCCGCCCTGGACCGCGTATTGCACGTTCATCAGGCCGACGACATTCAGGGCGCGCGCCAATTCGCGGGTCTGGCGTTCCATTTCGGCGACGATCTCGGGCTTCAGGGAATAGGGCGGCAGCGAGCATGCGCTGTCCCCGGAATGGATGCCCGCTTCCTCGATATGTTCCATTACGCCGGCGACATAGACGTCTTCGCCGTCGCAAAGCGCGTCGATATCGACTTCGATGGCGTCCCGCAGATAGAAGTCGACCAGGACCGGGTTCTTGCCCGAAACGTTGACGGCGGTGTTGATGTAACGCCGCAGGTCCTGCTCGTCATGGACGATTTCCATGGCCCGCCCGCCGAGGACGTAGGACGGGCGCAGCACGACCGGATAGCCGATCTCCGCGGCGATGGCGACGGCTTGCTCTTCCGACTTGGCCGTTCCGTTCGGCGGCTGCTTGAGCTGGATCTTCTTCAGCAGCGCCTGGAACCGTTCGCGGTCTTCGGCCAGATCGATGGCGTCCGGCGAGGTGCCGAGGATCGGGATATTGGCCTTTTCCAGCGCCGCGGCGAGTTTCAGGGGGGTCTGCCCGCCGAACTGGACGATGACGCCGACGACCGATCCCTTCGCCGCCTCGGCATGGACGATTTCGACGACGTCCTCGCCGGTCAACGGCTCGAAATACAGCCGGTCGGAAGTGTCATAATCGGTCGAGACGGTTTCCGGGTTGCAGTTGACCATGATGGTCTCGAAACCGGCGGCCGACAGCGCATAGGCGGCGTGGACACAACAATAGTCGAACTCGATCCCCTGGCCGATGCGGTTCGGGCCGCCGCCCAGGATCAGGATCTTCTTCTGGTCCGTCGGCTCGACCTCCGTCTCGGCAGGCTCGAATCCATCGCCCTCATAACAGGAATAGAGATACGGGGTGGGCGAGGGGAACTCGCCGGCGCAGGTGTCGATCCGCTTGAAGACCGGCCGCACATCAAGGGCGCGGCGCGTGGCCGCGACCTCCTCTTCGGTCTTGTCGACGAGTTCCGAGAGCCGTGCATCGGAGAAGCCCATCTTCTTCAACTGCAGGAAACCGAGCGTCGTCGTCGGCAGACCGTCCTTGCGGACGCCCGCTTCCGCATCGACGATTTCCTTGATCCGGTCGATGAACCAGGGATCGATCTTGCAGGCGTCGTGAATGTCGGCCGGCGAAACCCCGTGACGAAGGGCCTGCGCGACGACCAGCAGACGGTCCGGCGTCGGCTTGGAAAGCGCATAGCGAATCGAATCGGGGTCTTCCGCGTTCTCGATCTTCACTTCGTTCAGGCCGGTCAGGCCCGTTTCCATGGACCGCAGGGCTTTCTGAAGGCTTTCGTTGAAGGTCCGGCCGATCGACATGGCCTCTCCGACGGACTTCATCGACGTGCTCAGCAGCGCTTCGGCGCCCGGGAATTTCTCAAAGGTGAACCGCGGCATCTTGGTGACGACATAGTCGATCGTCGGCTCGAAGCTCGCCGGGGTGATCTTGGTGATGTCGTTGTCCAGCTCGTCCAGCCGGTAACCCACGGCCAGTTTCGCGGCGACCTTGGCGATCGGGAAGCCGGTCGCTTTCGACGCCAGGGCGGAGGACCGGGAAACGCGCGGGTTCATCTCGATCACGACCAGCCGGCCGGTTTCCGGATTCACCGCGAACTGAACGTTCGATCCGCCGGTATCGACGCCGATTTCGCGCAGGCAGGCGATCGATGCGTTCCGCATGATCTGGTATTCCTTGTCGGTCAGCGTCAGCGCCGGCGCGACGGTGATCGAATCCCCGGTATGAATGCCCATCGGGTCGATGTTTTCGATCGAGCAGATGATGATGCAGTTATCCGCGTTGTCGCGAACCACCTCCATCTCGAACTCCTTCCAGCCGAGGACCGATTCCTCGACCAGGACCGAACCGACCGGCGAGGCCCGCAGGCCCGTATGGATCAGGTTCGTGAACTCTTCCCGGTTATAGGCGATGCCGCCGCCGGTGCCGCCAAGCGTGAAGGACGGCCGGATGATCGCCGGCAGGCCGACCATGTCCAAGGCCTTCAGCGCCTCGTCCAAGGATGCGACCATCTGGGAGCGGGGGCTTTCCAGGCCGATCTTGTCCATGGCTTCGCGGAACCGCTGCCGGTCTTCGGCCTTGTCGATGACATCGGCCTTCGCGCCGATCATTTCGACGCCCAGGCGCTCCAGCGCGCCGGATTTGTCCAGTGCCAGCGCCGTGTTCAATGCGGTTTGTCCGCCCATGGTCGGCAGAACCACCAGCTTCTCGTCGGGATGGGCGGCGCGTTCCTTTTCCAGGATGCGTTCGACGGTGGCGGGCGTGATCGGCTCCACATAGGTGGCATCGGCCGTTTCGGGGTCGGTCATGATCGTTGCCGGGTTCGAATTGACCAGCACCACCCGGTAGCCGCATTCGCGCAAGGCCTTGCAGGCCTGGGTTCCGGAATAGTCGAACTCGCATGCCTGGCCGATTACGATAGGCCCTGCTCCGATGATCAAGACAGCGTCAATGTCTTCCCGCTTAGGCATGATGAAATCCTGAGAACTGTGAGAATTTTGCGAACCGAATGGGGTAATCCCGCGTTTGGCGCTTCATTTATCGTATGGGCCCCGATATGACCAGTCGGCATTGCAATTCATTGCGCCGCCGAGTACGGACCTTTCGAGCCGGAATTCGCCGGACTTGATGCTTTCGCCGCGCCGGCCACGCCGGCCGGTGGATGCGCGCTCTACCAATCACCCTCCTATCGAGGCCGGTGTGACCGAAAAGTCTAGAATCTATGGCAATGTGTTCACCGTACTGGTGTTCGCTGGCAGTTTCGCGGCCTCTGTTCTGTCGCCGCAGGCCATGGCGCCGCTGGTCATGCTCTACGCCGTCGGGATCGCCGCGCTGAATTGGCGCAACTTCCACCACTGGCGAGGGGCCGCCCTCCCGGCCGGATTGTCCTTGGCTTTGCTGGCCTGGGCCTTGGCGACCGCGCTTTGGTCTCTGGATCCGAGCCTCAGTCTGGAGCGGACGCTGCGTCTTTTTCTGATGATCGCCATGGCCGCGGTGGTGGGCATCGTTCTCCCGAATGTCAGGGTCGGCAAGCGCGGCGCAATGATCATCGCCGCTGCGATTTTCTGCGCTTCCGGATTGATCGTGTTGGACGCCGCGCTCGGATTTTCGATCGGCCCGCATCTGAAAAAGGGCGGGGATCCCTATGACCGGACCGGCCCGCTGTTCGTGCTGTTGCTTCTGCCGACGATCACGATCATCGACGGGCGTTTCGGGCGAAAGGTGTCATTGGCCCTGGTCGCCCTTTCTGTGGCGGCCGTCCTGCTTCTGTCGAACAAGGCGTCGGTCCTGGCGCTGGTCCTGGGGCTTGGCGCATGGGTGTTCTATATGGGCGCGCGCCGGTTCGGGCCGGCGCTTGCGGTTGCGGTGGTCCTGCTGTTCACCACCGTCCAGCCCCTTGTACTGGCCGCTTTTCATGCGGACCTCAGGGAATGGGCCCTTACGACGGATGCGGAATCGGGTATCCGCCATCGCGCCTATATCTGGGCCTTCAGCGCGGAAAAAGCGGTGGAACATCCGCTTCTCGGCTGGGGCATCGGAACGAGCCGGTCGATCCCGGGCGGCGACGCGCGCGCCGTTTTCCTGAGGCCGGACGGTACGGTCGACGGACAGGGCGAGGCGCTTCCGCTGCATCCGCATAATGCATTCGTGCAGGTTTTTCTGGAGATGGGGTTGGTCGGCATGGCGCTGGTCGCGGCGACCTTGTCCGTCATCGGCTACCGTTTCGCGCGGCTGCTGCAGCAGGCAGGCCTGTTGGGGCCCGGCATGGCCTTCATCGTCTCCGCCCTTACCATCTCGTCGATAAGTTTCGGGGCGTGGCAGGGATGGTGGGTGTCCGCGCAATTGCTCGTCGCGGCCCTGCTGACGGGATTGGCCAGGGCGCGCACCGCGCCGGCGGCCAAGGACGAACGGCCCGGTTAGGCGGGCACCTTGCGTTCTTCAAGCATGTCCACGAACCGCTGGAACAGGTAGTGCGAGTCCTGCGGCCCCGGGGAGGCTTCGGGGTGGTACTGCACCGAAAAGACCGGGCGGCCTTTCAGGCGGATCCCCTCGAGCGTGCCGTCGAACAGCGACACATGGGTTTTCTCCAGCGTCTCCGGAAGATTGTCGTCCCGCACCATGAAGCCGTGGTTCTGGCTTGTGATCTCGACCTTGCCGGTCTGCAGATCCTTGACGGGATGGTTCCCGCCGCGATGGCCCAGATGCATCTTCTTGGTTTCGGCGCCAAGCGCGAGCGCAAGGATCTGATGGCCCAGGCAGATGCCGAAGATCGGAATGTCCTTGGCCAGCACCTGCTTGATCGCGGGGACCGCGTATTTTCCGGTTTCGGCGGGATCGCCGGGGCCGTTCGACAGGAAGACGCCGTCGGGCTTGTGCCGCAGGATATCCTCGGCGGTCGCGGTCGCGGGAACCACCGTGACCCGGCAGCCCAGGCTGGCCAGGCAGCGCAGGATATTCCGCTTCGCGCCGTAATCGACGGCGACGACATGATGTTTCGGGTCCGTCAGCTGCCCGTATCCCGCGCCGAGGGTCCAGGCCGTCTCCGACCACTCATAGGTCTGCAGGCAGGTCACCTCTTTGGCGAGGTCCATGCCTTCCAGGCCCGGCCATTCCTGGGCCTGCTTGAGCAGCGCCGGAATGTCGAAGGCGCCGTCGGGGGCGTGGACGATCACGCCGTTCGGCGCGCCGCCGTCCCTGATCCGCCGCGTCAGCTTACGGGTGTCGATCCCGGCGATGCCGGGCAGGTCGTGCGCTTTCAGCCAGCCGTCAAGATGGCTGACCGCCCGGAAGTTCGACGGTTCCGTGATATCGGCGCGCAGGATGCAGCCGCGCGCAGCCGGTGTCGTCGTTTCGATATCTTCCAGATTGGCGCCGACATTGCCGATATGGGGGAAGGTGAAGGTGATGATCTGCCCCGCATAGGACGGATCGGTCATGATTTCCTGGTACCCCGTGAGCGAGGTGTTGAAGCAGACCTCGCCAACCTTGGCGGTCGCCGCACCGACGCCGCGGCCCCAGAAGACACTGCCGTCTGCAAGCACAAGAACAGCTGTGGCGCCCGGAGGAGGCGTCAGGCCGGAAGCGGTGTCTGTCATCGAAATCAGTCCTTTAGCGCGTCGCGGGAGACACATATGTCAGCGCAGCCTAAAAATCAAGCCGGCACGCAATAAAATTATCATTCTATTTCAGTTGCTTACAGGAATGGCAATGGTTGCTAGGCAAGGCGCTTTCGATTAGGGTCTCTCGCTTGCCGGGCAAGGCTATGCTGGCCCGCGTATGGGAATAGTGTGGAGGGGACATGTCGTCATTGCGCGATTCCATAAACCAGGCGCTGAAAGACTCACTTCGATCGAAAGACTCCGTCGGCACCAGAACGCTGCGTCTGATCATCGCGGCGATCAAGGACCGTGATATCGCGGCGCGCGGCAAAGGCGCGACCGAAGGGATCAGCGACGACGAGCTTCTGCTGATGCTGCAGACGATGATCAAGCAGCGTCGGGAAAGCATCACCATGTACGAGCAGGGCGGACGCCTGGAGCTCGCCGAAGGTGAACGCGGCGAAATCGGCGTTATCGAGCGTTTCCTGCCGAAACAGATGGATGAGGCGGAAATGAAGGCCGCGATCGATGGCCTGATCGGCGAGCTGGGCGCGTCCGGCTTGAAGGAAATGGGCAACGTGATGGCCGAGTTGCGGACCCGATTCGCCGGCCAAATGGATTTCGGCAAGGCCGCCGGCATCGTGAAGGCGAGCCTTTCCTGATCCTAGGGCGGACCACGGGCGGCGCTCCGCCGCCGTTCGGCCCGCCCCTTGGGCTTCCCGGGGATTTGGCGGTACTTTTTCTCCGCCCCCTGTGGTCTACTTTCATGCTCGATCGTCTTTAAGGCATGATCGGCGGCGATTTTTGAACGGCTTTGAATTGCGGTATGGGCGGTACGGCCGTTTGGCGGCCGAAGAACCGCGAAGGCATGAGTTATGGCGTTTCCCCCGGGTTTCCTGGATGAAGTGAGGGCGCGGGTCTCCTTGAGCGGCCTTGTCGGCCGGCGAGTCCAGTTGAAGCAAAAAGGCCGGGACGACTGGTGGGGCCTGTCGCCTTTCGTGAGCGAAAAGACCCCGTCCTTCCATGTCCGCGAGGACAAGGGCTTCTTCCATTGCTTTTCCAGCGGCGAGCACGGCGATCATTTCACCTGGCTGATGAAGGTGGAAGGGCTGACTTTCCCGGAAGCGGTGGAACGGCTTGCGCAGGATGCCGGCCTGGATATGCCGGAGCGGACGCCGGAGCAGAAAGCGGCCGACGAGCGCCGCGGCGGTCTGACGGAGGCGACGGAAGCCGCCTGCGGCTATTTCCAGCGCGCGCTGCGGTCCGAGGCGGGCCGGGACGCCCTTCGGTACCTTAAGGACCGGGGCTTGAAGGATGAGACGATCGCCGCCTTCCGTCTGGGCTACGCGCCTGGTGACGGCGGCGGCTTCAAGGATGCGATGGCCAAGGCGGGGATCAGCGATCAAGCCCTGTTCGAAACGGGATTGATGCGCCGGTCCGACAACGCCCGCAGTCCCTATCCGTTTTTCCGCGACCGAATCCAATTCCCGATCCTGGACGCCCGCGGGCGCGTCATCGCCTTCGGCGGGCGGTTCATGGGCGATTCGAAAGCGGCGGGGGTCGGCAAATACGTCAATTCCCCGGATACGCCGCTCTTCGACAAGGGCCGGACCCTCTATAACCTCCAGAACGCCCGGCACGCGGCGCATGACGGGCAGACCGTGCTGGTGGTCGAAGGCTATATGGATGTCATCGCCCTGGCCGAGTTCGGGCTGGAGGCGGCGGTCGCCCCGCTGGGCACCGCGATCACGGAGCACCAGTTGCAGATGCTCTGGCGCTTTTCGGACGAGCCGGTGCTGTGCCTGGACGGCGACGACGCCGGTCTGCGGGCGGCGCTGCGCGCTGCGGAACGCGCCCTGCCGCTTCTCAAACCCGGGAAAAGCTTGCGGTTCGCCTTCCTGCCGTCGGGGGAAGATCCCGATACGCTGGTGCGCGGGCAGGGGGCGAAGGCGATCACGACCCTGGTCGACACGGCCGAGCCGCTGGACCTTGTTCTTTGGCGGTCCGAAGCCGGCAACCAACCGGTCGACACGCCGGAGCGCCGCGCCGCGCTGGACGACCGTTTGAAGAAACTTGCCGGGCAAATCGAGGACGAGACGGTCCGCCGCGAGTATTTCCGGACCTTCAACGACCGGGCCTGGTCGGCCTTCCGTCAGAACCGGGGCGGTTCGGGCGGGCAAGGCGGGGGCGGCCGGGGCGGCGGTTTCCGCGGCGGCCGGGGCATCGGCAGAACGGCGAACGGAAGGCCGGTCCAACCGCCCATGTCCAAGCGGATCATGCGGTTGCGGCCCGGCATGTCGCGCCGGCGGCAGCAGGTCCTGCTCGCGGCGCTGTCGAATCACCCCGCATTGCTGCCGGATTTCGACGAAGACCTGCGTTTGGTCGAGTTCGATGCCGATCTTGACAAGCTATTGCAGGCGCTTCAGAACATGGCGACCATCGGGGTAGATCTTGACGTCGAGGCCATTAACCACCACTTCGCTGAGAACGGGGGCGAGCAGCTCTTGCGGTTGGTCCGCAATCGTGAGGTTCTGGATCTCGCCCGGCAGGCACGGGCCGACGCGCCCGACGCGGAAGCCAGAGCGCTGATCGAACATATCTTGCGCTTACGCTCCCAGGAAACTCTTCAGAGTGAGTTGGAAACGGCGGCTCGCGGAGCGAGTGATGAAGTGGCCGAAGCTCGGGTGGTCGCCTTTCACGATACGTTTTCGGACGGTGAAAGGGATTTGTGCGACGGGGATGACGACATTCGCTAGAGTGTCGTCGCGTTAGTGTATTGTGTGCCGCTTTCCTGGCGGATGGGCGGGCAGGAGGCGATACGGTCGACGGTTCGGCGACAGGCCGGATAGCGACCGCTCTAGATAGTGATACGTCAAAATCGCGTGGCGGTTAGGCGATAGGGAAATAGCCAATGGCAACAAAAGCAGAAGCGACTGATCGTTCCGAATCCGGTGATGAGCAGACAGACGGTCCCCTGTTGGACGTGATTGAACAGGCTGTCAAAAAGCTTGTCGCGAAGGCGAAGGAGCGGGGATTCATCTCGATCGACGAGTTGAATGAGGCGCTTCCGCAGGAACAGGTGTCCTCCGAACAAATCGAAGACACGATGACGATGCTGTCCGAAATGGGCATCAACGTCGTCGACACCGAAGACTCCGACAACGACGCCGAACCCGCCGAAGAAGGCGAAGCCGAGACCCCCCAGGCCGTGGCCGGGAATATCGCCGATGACGATGTCGGCCGTACCGATGATCCCGTTCGCATGTATCTGCGAGAAATGGGGTCGGTCGAACTGCTGTCCCGCGAAGGCGAAATCGCCATCGCGAAGCGGATCGAGGCCGGCCGGGAAAAGATGATCGGCGCGCTGTGCGAAAGCCCGCTGACCATGCGCGCGATCACCGAATGGCATGATTCCCTCGTCGAAGAATTGATGTTGCTTCGCGACGTCATCGATCTGGACGCCACGATGAGCGGCGGACCCGACGGCGATGGCGATCTGGTGCCCGGCGCCGCGGTCGCCGACGGCGAATCCGAGGACGATGACGAGGAAGATGAAGAAAAGGCCGCCGGTTCCGAAACGGAAGAGGAAGACGGCGAGGACTCGGACGAGGACGGCGAAGAAAACAACATGTCCCTCGCGGCCATGGAACAGCTTCTGAAGCCGACCGTCCTGGAAACCTTCGAGCAGATCGCGTCAACCTACGCGAAGCTTCAGCGCGCGCAGGACAAGCGCGTGCAGTCGCTGCAGAAGGGTGAAAGCGCCTCCGCGTCGACCGAACGGACTTACGAGAAGCACAAGAAAGACCTCATCGAACTGCTGAAATCCGTCCGCTTGAACAACATGCGGATCGAACAGCTGGTCGAGGAACTCTACCAGTTGAACAAGCGGCTGACCGCCGCGGAAGGCAAGCTGCTCCGCCTGGCGATCGATTCCAAGGTCAAGCGCGAGGACTTCCTGGAAAAATACTACGGCAACGAACTCGACCCGAACTGGATCGACGAAGTCGCCGGCATCAACAAGAACTGGGCTCATTTCGTCGAGCGCAGCCGCCTGAAGATCGAAAATATCCGCAATGAAGTGGCGGAAATCACCGAAGACGCCGCCATGCCGATCGGGGAATTCCGCCGCATCACCTCGACCGTTCAGCAGGGCGAGCGCGAAGCGGCGCGCGCCAAGAAGGAAATGGTCGAGGCGAACCTGCGTCTGGTGATCTCGATCGCCAAGAAATACACCAACCGCGGCCTGCAGTTCCTGGACCTGATCCAGGAAGGCAATATCGGCCTGATGAAGGCGGTCGATAAATTCGAATACCGCCGCGGCTACAAGTTCTCGACCTACGCGACCTGGTGGATTCGGCAGGCCATCACGCGGTCCATCGCGGACCAGGCCCGCACGATCCGTATCCCGGTCCATATGATCGAAACGATCAACAAGCTGGTCCGGACCTCGCGCCAGATGCTGCACGAGATCGGCCGCGAGCCGACGCCGGAAGAGCTGGCCGAAAAGCTGCACATGCCGTTGGAGAAGGTCCGCAAGGTCCTGAAGATCGCCAAGGAGCCGATCAGCCTCGAAACCCCGATCGGGGACGAGGAAGACAGCCATCTCGGCGATTTCATCGAGGACAAGAACGCGATCCTGCCGGCGGATGCGGCGATCCAGTCCAACCTGCGCGAAACGACGACGCGGGTTCTGGCCTCGCTCACCCCGCGTGAGGAACGCGTGCTGCGCATGCGCTTCGGCATCGGCATGAACACCGACCACACGCTGGAAGAAGTAGGTCAGCAGTTCAAGGTGACGCGCGAACGTATCCGCCAGATCGAAGCGAAGGCACTGCGGAAGCTGAAGCATCCCTCGCGCAGCCGGAAACTCCGCAGCTTCCTCGACTACTAGGGTTGGGGCCATGGACCGGCGGGGACAGGATAGAGACCCGCCGATCCTGAAGGTCGCGGGACCAGGGGATGCAGAACGTGTCACCGACCTCCTGCGCGCCAGCTATCCCGTGCTTTGGCAAGGGGTTTATGAAAAGCGGATATTGGACGCTGTCCTGCCTCTCTTCTGTCAGGCCCAGGACGAACTGCTCAAGGCAGGGACTTTTTATCTAGTGGAAACCGCGGTATCGGGCCGAATCCTCGGCGTTGGCGGTTGGGCGCGGCGGAGGGGTGGTTGCAAATCCGTTGTTCCGGGGGAAGGCCATGTCCGCCATTTCGCCGTCCATCCCGATGCCCAGCGCCGGGGCATCGGCAGGCTTTTGATGAATGCCGTCCTTGCGGCGGCGGCTTCGAACGGCGTTGATACGCTGCATTGTACATCGTCCCTCTCCGCCGGCGCGTATTACGAAGCTTTCGGCTTCCGAGAAACAGGCCGCGTTACCATCCCGATCGCGGGTGTCGACCTTCCTGTAATCGAGATGCGGCGCGACGCCTGAGTTTTAGGGAACGTCAGGCCATGCTACTAACTCTGGTCGGTTACACGGAAAACGCATATCGATTTCACTATCCGCCGAAACGATAGGGCGCTATACGCGCTCGCTAATCTCCGGGCTCCGAGCCGAATGGGCGTAGCGGCACCGGATTGGAAGTATCGAAAATGGACGGCGTCCTTGCCACGGATGACATACGAACCGCTACTCTCGACGACGTCGATGGCCTCGTCGCGTGCGAGGAGGCGTGCTTCGATACCGACCGTATCAGCCGCCGCAGCTTTCGCCATCTTCTGACCAAGGGCCATCAGGCGACCCGCGTGCTGTGCGACCCGTCGGGCAGGATCATCGGTTATGCGATGATCTTGTTTCATCGGGGCACGTCGCTTGCGCGGCTCTATTCGCTCGCCGTTCTACCGGATCGGCGCGGGCACGGCTTTGCCCGCAAACTCCTCGCCGCGGGGGAGGAAGCCGCCTCCGAAGAAGCCGCTTTCCTGCGGTTGGAGGTCCATGCGAAGAACGAGGCGGCGATCGACCTCTACCGGCAGGCCGGTTACCGGCCCTTCGGCCGGATTCCCGACTATTACGAAGACGGGGGCGACGCGCTGCGCTTCGAAAAGGCGCTGGCCGGCACCCCGCCGCCGGGTTTGGAACGCTTCCCCTATTATCCGCAAAGCCTGAATTTCACCTGCGGGCCCGCCTGTCTGCTGATGGCCTTCGCCGCTCTCCGCCCCGGCATGACGCCGACCCGGATCGAGGAACTCCGCCTGTGGCGCGAGGCGACGACCATCTTCATGACGCGCGGCCCGGCCGGGTGCTCGCCCTATGGCATGGCGCTCGCTGCCGCTGACCGGGGCTTCAAGGTCGGCCTGAATGTCCACGACCCGGACGTGATGTTCGTCGATTCCGTGCGCGACCCGGTCAAGAAGGACATCATCCGGCTGGTGCAGGAAGACTACCTCGCCCAGCTCAAGGCCCGCAGGATACCGGTGAAGAGCCGGCCGCTGACCTTGAAGGAGCTGCAGTCCGTGGTGGCGAAGGGCGGGGTTCCCATCGTCCTGATCTCGACCTACGCGCTGGACCGGGAAAAGGTGCCGCACTGGGTCGTCGTGGTCGGGTTGGATGATCGCTTCGTCTATGTCCATGACCCCTTCGTGGATCCCGATGTGATCCAAAGCCAGACAGACCGGATGGCGCTTCCCATCCCGCGGGAGGATTTCGAGCGCATGTCCCGATACGGCCGGGCCCGCCAGCGGGCCGCCATCGTCGTTCAAAATACCTGACCGGAGGAAAGGCCGTGAGCCGCACCGTCTTCATTCTCGATGACCCGAAAGATTTCCCGTTCGCCGGGCCGGGCCGGGAAACGATTTCCGCCCGCGACTATCTCGGCCGGGACAAGCCCTATTCCTCCCGCACGCGGCTGGTGAACCTGTGCACCGACTACAGCTATCTCAGCAAGGGGTACTACTGCGCCCTTACCGCCGAAGCCCGCGGGGATAAGATCCTGCCGTCCGCGGAAGCGATGCTCTGGGTCGGCTGGAAGCGCATCTACCGCCGGGCGCTCGGCGATCTGGAGAGGCTCTTGACCAAGGCGATGGTCCACCGCACCGGGGAAGAAACGGCGGAAGGTGAGCCGCATGGCCCGATCACGGTTTGTTTCGGCATGGCCGGCGACGCCCGTTTCAAGATTCTGGCGCGGGTGATTTTCGATGCTTTCCGCTGTCCGATCCTGCGGATCCAGTACGAGAAGGCGGAAACGGAACGCGGCAAGCCGATCTATCGCATCCGGGACGTGACGGTGCCGAACTGGCGCACTTTGCGCGGCGCGGACCGGGAGCTGTTCGCCGCCGGGCTGGACGCCTATACCAAGCGCAGCCGGCCGCTGGCCGGACAGGCCCGCCCGCCGCGCTATACGCTGGCGGTCCTGTTGGACCCCAAGGAAACGATGCCGCCGACCAACAAGCTCGGCATCGAACGCCTGATCCGCGCCGGCGCGTCGCTGGGCGTGAAGGTGGAGACGATCGACAAGGGCGATCTGGCGCGGCTGGCGGAATACGACGCGCTCTTCATCCGCGAGACCACGGCGCTCGACCATCACACCTACCGGTTCGCCAAGCGCGCGGAACAGGAAGGCATTCCGTGCATGGACGATTCGGTGTCGATCCTGCGCTGCACCAACAAGGTCTATCTGGCGGAACTGTTCCGCACCCATAATATCCCCGCCCCGAAGACGGCGGTGATCGACAAGGACAACCTGGAACGGATCGCCAAGGAAAGCGACTTTCCCGTCGTCCTGAAAGTGCCGGACAGCGCCTTTTCCAAGGGCGTGAAACGGGCCGACGACAAGGACCAGATGATCGCGCTGGCGAAGGAGATGCTGGAGCATTCCGACCTGATCCTGGCCCAGGAATACATGCGGACCGACTTCGACTGGCGCATCGGCATCCTGAACGGCACGCCGATTTTCGCGTCCAAATACTTCATGGCGCGCGGACATTGGCAGATCGTCAATCACGCGGCCAAGGGCGGGCCCGACGAAGGGACATTCTCCACCGTGCCGATCGAGGAAGTGCCGCCGGCCATCCTGGACGCCGCGCTCGCGGCCGCACGGCCGATCGGGGATGGGCTCTACGGGGTCGACTGCAAGCTGATCGACGACCGGGCGGTGGTGATCGAGGTGAACGACAACCCGAACCTGGACGGCGGGGTCGAGGACAAGCTGCTGAAGGAAGAGCTGTGGCGCATCATCGTGCGCGACTTCATCCGCCGGATCGAAGCCACCCGGTGACGCCGGGAAGCGGTGCCGGGCCAACCTTTGGCTGGCATACCGGGTGCAGCTTTGCTATACGCGGAATGGATCCGGGCCCCCTGAAGCTGGGGGCGCCCGGACCATCCCATGATGGGGGCCTGTAGCTCAGTTGGTTAGAGCGGACCGCTCATAACGGTTTGGTCGCGGGTTCGAGTCCTGCCGGGCCCACCATCCCTCAATCTCCTGCCGACACCGCATGCAGGGACCGCACCAGTTTCGCCATCCGCTTGTTCCTGCCGATGACATCCGCGAGGGTTACGTCATCGAGCGTCTGGAAAAAGGCTTCCTTCGCATCCTGAAGATAGGGCAGCAGCCCGCAGGCGGGGGAGAGGAAACACGCGCCGCCGTCTTCCCTGAGGCATTCGACCAGCGCCGTCCCGGCTTCCGTTTTCCTCAACAAACGCCCTATTGAGATCTCTTCCGCCTTTTTCGCCAGCACGATGCCGCCGGCCCGACCGCGTTTCGCCTGGATATATCCTTCCGACGAAAGCCATTGGGCCACCTTGGCGACATGGTTGAAGGATACGCCATGCCGGGCGGCGATCTCCTTGGCCGAGTGCCTGTCCTCCCGCGTCACGGCAAGTTGGATCAGTGTCCTGAGCGCAAGGTCCGAGAATTTCGTGATCTGCATAACGGAAATGTAATCGAATAAACCAGAATGTGAAATGCCGATTAATTGACGTGGCGTCGGCCCGGGCAATAAATACGCATCTTATTTACAGAATATGGTGTTTGTCATGCAGTCGGTGGTCTTGATCGTAAGTCTGTTTCTGATGGGGGGCATCGCCCTCCTGTTCTGGCGTGCCGTGGCGGCTTCGTCGGGCCCGCTTCCCGACGGCGGTGTAAACCGTCGGCGGTCGCAATTGATTTGGGCCATGGCCGTTATAGGCCTGATCGTATCCGTGGCGTCGCTGCGGGAATGGCCGCATGCCGTTGCCGCCGAATCCTATGATGTGACGATCTCAAGCGGCCAGTGGTGGTGGGAAATCGACAAGGAAAAACTCCCGCTCGGCAGGCCGGTCACGTTCCACGTCACGTCCGAAGACGTGAACCACGGGATGGGCATCTTCGACGACGACCTGCGTCTTCTCTTCCAGACCCAGGCGATGCCGGGATACGTCAACAAGATTTCCCACACCTTCGATCAGCCGGGCACCTACAAAATCCTGTGCATGGAATTCTGCGGTGTGTCCCATCACGACATGGCCGTCGAATTCGAAGTCGTCGCGGCGGAGGAAATTCAATGATCGTGGAAAGACAAACACCTCAAAGCGGGGCCGTGCAATTTACCATGCTGATCGCCGGCGCGGTTTTTATCCTGATGATGGTTTTCGGGCTGATCATGCGGGCGGCGCAGGCGCAGTGGCTGGAATTGGATCCGGCACTGTTCTATCAGGTCCTGACCGCCCATGGCGCCGGCATGGTCGGCACGGCGGCGCTGTCGGGGGCCGGCATCATGTGGTATTTCGTCGGCACGCATGTCCGCCTCAGCCACGGGGTCTTCTGGACATTCCTGGGTCTTTTCCTGCTCGGCGTGGTGCTGATCCTGGGGGCGATCTTCGTGGGTCAATATGCCGGCGGCTGGACCTTTCTGTTCCCGTTACCCGCCCAATCGGGCGGTGTCTGGGAACCGGAAGCCGCGGCGGTCTTCCTGCTGGGTTACGTTTCCATCGGGGTCGGATTTCTGCTGCTCTATCTTGAAATCGGGCGGAAGATTTCCGCGGCCTTTGGCGGCCTTGCGCGCGCCTTGGGCTGGCGGGTGATCGCCACCGGCAAGTTGGACGATGCGCCCCCGCCGACCATCATCGCGGCGGGTGTCGTCACCATCTTCAACTCGATCGCAACGGTTTTCGGGGCGGTGGTTCTGGTCGCCAGCCTGGTCCACCTTCTGGTCCCCGGCTTTGACGTCGATCCGCTGCTCGCCAAGAACCTGATCTATTTCTTTGGCCACACCTTCATAAACGCCAGCATCTATATGGCGGTCGTCGCGGTTTACGAGATCATTCCCCAATACACGGGAAAACCCTGGAAGACGACGCGCCTTTTCGCGATTTCGTGGAGCGTCGTTCTCGTCTTCGTCATGATCGTCTATTGGCATCACCTGCTTCAGGACACGGTGATGCCGCCCTGGATGCTGGTGATCGGGCAGGTGATTTCCTATTTCAGCGGCATTCCCTTGCTGGCCGTGACCGCATTCTCGCTCTGCATCTATATTCGCGGATCGCAGATGAAATGGGATTTGACCTCCTCCCTGCTGGTGCTGTCGGTCGCGGGATGGTCCATCGGGTCGGTGCCGGCGATGATCGACGGCATGATCACGGTCAACAAGATCATGCACAACACGCAGTGGGTGCCGGCGCATTTCCACACCTATCTGCTGCTGGGCCAGGTCGCCATGGCCTTCGGTTTCATGACCTGGCTGGTGAAGGGCAAAAAGGTGGAGGAACTGGTCGGCATCGATCGGGCGGCCTTCTGGACCTATGTCGGCGGGGCTGCCGGTTTCGTGCTGGTCTTCCTGGTTTCCGGTGCGCTTTCGGTGCCGCGGCGCTGGGCGGTCCATTTGCCGGAATGGGTCTTGCAGGATCGCATCGGAACGGTCTTTGGCGGTTTGGTTGTCCTGGGGGCGGCGCTTTTCGTGTTCCGTTTCGCCCGCGGCCTGGCCGAATCGAAATCGGAGCAATGAAAGCGGTTACCGTTCTTCCCGTGCTCGCCGCCCTTATGGGCGGCGGGCTCCTGTTTCAGGCGACCGATGGATTCCGGGCGGTGACGACCGAAGGCGCCCGTCGGATCGATGTCGCGGAGAACCCCACCCTCGTCCCGGACATCGTGCTGGAGGGGATGGACGGGAAGACGGTCTCCCTGCGCCCGATCAGGCACGAAACGGTTCTGGTCGAGTTCATCTATACGTCCTGCCCGGTGGTTTGCCAGGAAGCCGCCGTGGACTTTGCCAGAATCAGGGATTCGTTAACCGAAGCCCGAGCGAATGTCCGGCTGATATCCGTAAGCTTCGACCCCGTACAGGATACGCCTGGCGCCATGAGTGAATACGGGGCCTATCATGGCGCGGACGGAACGGTCTGGACGGTGGCCCGTCCGGACCGCGGTGATCTGGATAGGCTGCTGAACCGGTTCGGCATCACCGTAATTCCCGATGAATGGTTTGGGTACCAGCACAACGCGGCGATTCATCTAGTCGATGGCGCCGGCCGTCTGGCTGCGATCTATGACACCGATGCCGTCAAGCAGGTGATCGACAAGGTCTTGCAGCCTGATGACTGAACGACTCTGGGGCGGCGTGATCATTCTGGCTTGCATAACGTTGCGGCCATTCGCTGAGACCGATCCGGTCGTCCACATTCTTGTCCAACTCCCGGTGCTCGCGATCGCGGGATACGTGTTGAGCCCGCGTAAAGTTGTTCGCCCTGCGACCGCGATTGCCCTGACGGTCGTCGCCGTTACTGCGACGGCATTCTGGATGCTGCCACGGAGCATCGATCTCGCCGTCGCCAACGGGTGGGCGGATGCCGTGAAATTCGTCACGGTTCCGGTCTGCATCGGTATGGCCTTGTCAATGGCATGGCCGAACCTGCCGGATCTGGTGCGTCCGTTTCTGAAAGCGCAGGTCCTGTCGATGCTCGGCGTTCTGGGCTTCGTGTACCTCCATGCCCCGATCCGCATCTGCAATGCCTATCTGCAAAGCGACCAGGAACGGCTCGGGTTTGGATTTCTCTTCGTCGCGGGGTTCCTCGCCCTGCTTTGGATTTATCCGGTCTTCAGCGGTGGCGCCTTCCGCGCCCCGGCAAGAAATGATGTCAGGCTTCCGATATGAAATATGCAGATACGATTCAGGGGTTTGCCCAAACCGCCCGAAGCAAAGCCGATATGATCCGGGAAAACCCGCTCGGCTTTCTTGTGTTGGCGATGAAGGCCGGGGCCTATGTGGGGTTGGGGATCATTCTGATCTTTTCCGCCGGGCAAGGTCTTGATCCCTCCCTTCGCCCGATCGTGATGGGTGCCAGTTTCGGCATCGCCCTGACGCTGGTCGTCTTTGCCGGGTCCGAACTCTATACCGGCCACACGATGTATATGACGGTCGGCTGGCTGACCGGACGGACAGGGCCGACGGACCTGCTCAAATGCTGGGCCGGAAGCTGGTTCGGCAATCTGGCCGGGGCCGGCCTCCTTGCCTGCATTTTCGTCATTGCCGGCGGTGGGGTCGTGCTGAAGGGCGAGGGCGACATCCTGCTGCATGCGGTTGCGGCCAAGAAGATCAACGCGCCGGCAGTGGAACTGTTCGCCCGGGCCGTCCTGTGCAACTGGCTGGTCTGTCTTGCGCTGTGGTGTTCCGCGCGCAGCCTGAGCGACACCGCGAAATGCATCCTGATATTCTGGTGTCTGTATGCTTTCATCGCGGCCGGGTTCGAGCACAGCGTGGCCAACATGACCGTGTTCGGAATCGCGCTGTTGTCGGAACATCCTGACGCGATCGGTTGGGCGGGCGCAGCACGGAACCTGCTCATCGTGACGGCGGGCAATGCCGTTGCCGGCGTCTTCATCATGGGGGTGGGCTATTGGCTCGCGGCCGGCCGCCCGCGCGTATCCACGCCGGCGCCCGCAAATCTTCCGATGGTGGAGAAAGCCGGTTCGTCCGTTACAGGGTGAAGAGTTTCCCGTGCTGCGGCATTTTCTCATCGATGCCGGCCAGACGCAGGCAATGCCAGGTCATCGCGTGATTGGACGAGGTGACGGGAATGCCCAGATCCGCCTCGATTTCCGTCACGGCGGCGGCGATCCTGACCGAGGTGCAGGAAATGAAGACGGCGTCGGCCTGATGGTCCCGGGTGATCCGCGCCACGGCGGATTTCAGGCTGGCCGTGTCGATGGCGGCCACGGTCGGGTCGTTCGGTTCGTTGAAACTGCCGAAGACCGGAACCTGGAAACCGGCTTCCTCGACGGACCGCTGAACCATTTCGTTCACGTCCCGGGAATAGGGGGTCAACAGGGCGATCCGTTTCGCGCCCAGCGCCCGGAAGGCGGTGAAGGCGGCGAAGGCCGGGTTGGTGGTCTTGGCTTCCGGTTTGGCGGCGCGCAGGCATTCGTCAACCCGCGGCGTGCCCAGGACGATGGAGGCCGACGTGCAGCCGAAGGCGAGCACGTCCAGCGTGTCGCCCGGCAGAATCAATTCGGCGGTGGAGGTCAGCAGCGGTTCCATCGCGCGCAGCGTTTCCGGCGTGATGGAAACCGAATTGGCGATCCGCGCGTGATAGATGTCGACGCCGGGGATCTGCACCAACTGGCGCATCTCGTGCTCGATCGTGTAATCGGTGGCCAGCACGACGACGCCGATCCGCGCGCGGGACGCGATGACGCGTTCCGTCGTGAAGGGCAGATGTTCGATGATTTCCGTTTCAGCCAACATAACGCATGCCCTCGTTAGAATGTGATGGTGTCCGCTGGCCGACCATGTCGGCGATCATCCGGGCGCAGCCGTTGGACATGGTCCAGCCCATATGGCCGTGGCCGGTATTGATGAACAGGTTGTCGATGGGGGAGCGATCGACGATCGGCAATCCCGTGGGCGTCATCGGCCGAAGCCCGGCCCAGTATGTGATGCCCGAACGGCCCAGCTTGTCGCCGAACAATTCGCGAGCCTTTTCCAGCATGACGTCGAAATCCGACGGCTTGTGCGCGGTGGAATAGCCGGCGATCTCCGCCGTCGCCGTAAGGCGTATCCGGTCGCCCATCGGGCAATAGGCCAGCAGATTCTCCTCGTCCACACCGCCGATGACGGGGGGCGTATCGAGATCCTTCGACGGCACGGTGACCGAATATCCCTTCACCGGATAGATCGGCAGTTTCAGCCCCAGGGTTTCGGCGAGATGCGGGCTATAGACGCCCAGGCACAGGATAACCGCATCGGCGGCGACGGACCCCGCCGTCGTTTCGACCGACTGGACGGCGCCGTCCTTGCGGGTCAATCCGGTGACTTCCGTGTTGTAGCGTATGTCCGCACCCTTCCCGGCGCAGACCTTCGCCAGTTCCCTGGTGAAAAGATGCGCGTCGCCGCTGGCGTCGGTCGGGGCGAACAAGCCGCCGGCGATCTTGTCGCGCGCCGATTCCAGCCCCGGATCGGTGGCGATCACTTCGTCCCGCGACATTTCCTGAACGGCGACGCCCTGGTTGCGCAGGATGTTCGCCTTTTGACTGGCTGCGGCGAGCCGGTCGAGGCTGCGGTAGAAATACAGCAATCCGCCTGACAGCCCGTCATATTCAACGCCTGTTTCCGCCTCGACCTCGTCAAGCATGGACTGGGAATAGAGGCACAGGCGCGCCTTGATCTGCGTGTTGGCGGCGGCGCGTTCGGCGCTGCATTCCTTCAGAAAGGCAAGCGACCATTTCCATTGCCGCAGGGACAGTTGCGGCTTGTAGCGGATCGCCTGATCGCCGCGATACAGCGACCGCAGCATCATGCCCGGCGCGGCCGGCGACCCCCAGGCATAGGCATGCCCGGGGGCGACAAGACCGGCATTCGCGTGGCTCGTGAATTGAGCCGGCGCAGCTTCGCGTTCGAGGACCGTGACGGCATGGCCGTCCTTGAGGAGTTGGTAGGCGGTCGTGATACCCACAATTCCCGCCCCGAGAACAACGATATGCATGATGCGCTCTTCCGTAAGGACTGCGTTATGGTGCCCCGGTCTCCGGTTCAGATGATCACTTGGCGGCGATCAGGCCGATCTCCACGGTGAATTGCGGCGCCGCCAGTTTCGGCGACAGGACGCAAGCGCGGCAAGGGGCAGCGCCGCCTTTGGCCCAAGCGTCCCAGACACCGTTTACGGCGTCGAAATCGCCCATGTCGCAAAGCCAGATGGTGGCGGAAAGGGCCTTGGATTTGTCGGTGCCGGCTTCGGCGAGCAGCGAGTCGATCTGCTCCAGGATCGCCTTGGTCTGATCCGCAGCGCTGGCGCCCGGCGCCTTCAGTGCGACCTGACCGGCGAGATAGACGGTA
>Ga0209692_10001634_pt1 | contig 29235 bp, 17 predicted proteins | sample tdDd472_FD_187129 | JGI IMG/M metagenome (GOLD analysis project Ga0209692, IMG submission 187129) | Marine sediment microbial communities from the Atlantic coast under amendment with organic carbon and nitrate - tdDd47.2 (SPAdes)... | ecosystem: Environmental > Aquatic > Marine > Coastal >... | reverse complement strand
TATGATTCAGGCGGACAGTTCAATCTGGGAAGTTCACTGGAACGGACAGCAAAAGCAGTTTAACTATACCTCGTTGGCAGCTGTGCGAGGGTTGTGTGAGGCCGCCAAAATGGCTGATACCAAATCAGACAGTATAAATCGGGATCTCTACAAGCAGAAAGCAACAAGTATCCAAAGCGCAATCAAAACCAACGCCTTGGACAATGGTTTTCTTGTACAAAGTGTCGAGGAATATGTGGCTGATAGCGGTTATGTAGATGCAGCAGTGGTGGATGCTTTCAACTGGGGCGTATTCAATCCTCAAGGAACAATTGCGGATACGACCCATGCCACCTTTGACTCGAACCTGAAAGCCGCACATGGTAAAGGCTACTTCCGAAATGATGATGGTGGCGAATACGACTCTAAAGAATGGGTGTTTGTGGACATGCGTATTGCTTCTGCCTTGAGAGCAGGAGGAGAAGACGCCAAAGCCAATACCCTGATAGATTGGATAACTGCTCAGGCCATCAACAACATGGGGATGATAGCCGAATTGCATAGCCCTACAACTGCGGCTTACGATGGGGCAATCCCAATGGTCGGCTTTGGCGCAGGAGCATATATCATTAACCTCTGGATGCGTGCAGAGGGCGTAACGGTTGAACCGGCCTGCTGGGATAGCTGGCAGGAGTAAACATGTTACGCTGGGCTTATACAACCATTGTTCTGGGATGTTTGGTGTTTGCAAGTTGCTCATCTGAGGAAGGTGAGGAACTATCACTAAATCCAACAATGAACTGTAAAGCTTGTTTTGAATACAATAATTCTACTGAAGATTCAGTTTTTGTAATTGGTGATTTCAATAACTGGAACAAAGAAGGATACAGGTTGAATCTGAATACTGCTACAAACAAGCTTGAGCTTTCAGTCCCGCTTGGCGGTGGAGACTACGCCTATCGCTTTGTCGTGGGTGATGAAGAAGTACTTGATTCATCAAATCCTCTCACCACTTATGACCGCAACAATACCGAACAGAGCTGGCTAATACAGCCCGACTGTACTATACCTGCTTTGCAAGTTGCTTCTATTAAAAATGCTGATAATGAATTTGAGGCGAGCATCCAGTTTGTTGCAGCCGATGGGGGAGTGGAATGCGATCCGGATTCGATTGAGATTCAGATTGAACCGGAAACTGAATACAAATATTCATACGATACCAATTCAAATGTAATTTTACTTTCTGTCAGTGCTGAAAAAGGAAAGTATGTGTTTAGTGTTACCGCAAAAGACAAATCGGGAACATCAACCGAAACGCTGAGGCTTCCATTCTGGCTGGCAGAAACTAAGTTCAACTGGTCAGATGCTATTGTTTATCAAATTGTGACAGATCGCTTTCGCAAGGGGAGTGGAGATTTAACAAGCGATGCAGCAATCACGTACAGAATGGGTGGTGACTTTGCTGGCATTGTGGACGCTATAAAAGACGGCTATTTTAAACGCCTAGCTGTAAATACCCTGTGGATATCACCAGCCTATACCAATGTGGATGGCTTATGGCAGGGTTTTGATGGAAGAGAGTATGAGTCTTATCATGGCTACTGGCCCATTGCCCCACGTGAGGTTGATCAACGCTGGGGTGGATACGACTCATTGAAAGAATTAGTGAAAACAGCGCACTCCAATCAGATGCGAGTCATTCTGGATGTAGTGCCAAACCATGTACATAAAGAACATCCATACTTTACCGACAATCGTTACGACTGGTTCAACTACCCGCAAGGGGATTGTATTTGCGGGCGTGAATGCAGTTGGGGAACAGATATAGAAACCTGCTGGTTTACAGATTATTTACCCGACCTCGACCTTAGAAAATCTAACGTTATGAAGACCATGGTTGATGATAGCTTGTGGTGGTTAACAGAGTTCAATCTTGATGGTCTACGTGTAGATGCCGTCGCCATGATGCCACGAAGTGTGACACGCTATATGAGACACAGAGCCGACATCCTTGCTGCTTATGGTGGTGAGCATGTCTATCTGATTGGAGAAACCTTCACTGGTGCTAATGGTCGCCCAACCATTCGACAGTCGCTTGGCCCATATGGCTTGTCTGCTCAATTCGATTTCCCGCTGATGTGGTCCATCAGAAGTACAATTGCCGAGGGTAATGGTTCTATGAGCGACTTGCTTGTTGAGGCTGACAAAAGCATTGAAAGCTGGAAAGGCTCTGGATCAATAATGGGAATGATTACGGGTAATCACGATGTTCCCAGAATTTTGTCCGTAGCAAACGGTGATGATGTGGGTGATGTTTTCTCGCCACCTGAAAAGCCTGATTCGATTCTGCCGTACAAAAAATTATTGCTGAGTCATGCATTCGCGTTTTCACAGCCCGGCGCACCAATTATTTATTACGGTGACGAATATGGTATGCCCGGTGCAGGTGATCCCGATAATCGCAGGGCCATGATATTTGAAGACGACTGGAATCAATATGAAACCTGGCTGGCAGAGCGTGTATCTATGCTATCAATGATTCGGCATGAGGTTTCAGCTATGCGATATGGAACACGCATAGACCTCGTAAAAGAGAAAGATGTGATTGTGTTTGCACTGCAAGACAATGAGAGCACAACAATTATGGCATTGTCACGCGCCGAAACTGCCCAACATGTAAGTTTTGACAATGAAATCGGAACGGCAATTGTTGGAGGAAATTACTATAAAGATTGCTTTGGAAGTATTATTAAAACAGATAACAACAAAGTTTCGTTTGTAATGGAACCTGTTAGCATGGTGTTGATAACCGAGAGTGAGGTTTGTGATGAGATCGAGCAGACGCTTGGTACGAATTTCCTGCAATAAGCTGGTTGTACTTGTCTTTATTTCGTTGTGCCTGTTTGCATGTGCAGACAGTGGCGATAGTAAGTTTAATCCAGATCCCTATGTACCAGGAGATGAAGACGACTCTGGTGACGAAGATGAATTTAACCCGACCGATGGCGATGAAGATGACGTGTGTAGTGGTTACGGTTACGGTGGAGAATGTCCATCAAACGATGGACTTGACTGCGACGACGACCCATGTGTCTTTGGGTCGTGTGTGAAGAAAAATGGAGAAGGTGTTTGCGAGTGCTGGGATGGTTATACTGGTGAAACATGTGCGACATGCGCCGTAGGCTATGTAGTTCAAGGATTGCGCTGTGTCAAAGAAGATATCTGCGGCAACTTTAATTGTCTGTATGGAACCTGTATCGAAATAAACGGTCAACCAGTGTGTGACTGCTACGACGGATATAGTGGAACATTGTGTGACGAATGCGCTGATGGCTATGTACCAGAGAACCTGCGCTGTGTACCAAAAAACTAAACGAATATTTACAAGACTAATCGGGTGAATAAATGAAACATCAAATACTTGCCACGTGGTTATTTACATGCTTTTTGCTATGGAGCAGCCAGGCGATTGTAAATGCAGAGGAAACAACAACTTCTCAGGAACAAAGGCCTGTGGCTCTTGAGAATAAGCTTGAGGGCGAACAAACAGATTCCACAAAAATGGAATTGTTTCAAAAGCAAATTGACCTACTTCAGTCTCAACTTGATGAAATGAAGGAATCCAAACAACAAGCAGATCCTGAACAGGACGAAAGCGACATGGACGAAGCACTTGATAACACTAGCCCAGACCCTCGCGCCCAAGACGGATTTTCGTTTGGCACCTATGGACGTATTCAGGGTAGCTTTAACAAAGATAAGCAGCCAGGTAAAAGCAGCAATGTAGTATCCCATGGTTCACGTCTGATGGAAGGGCCGTATCTGGAGCTGGACTTTAAGTACAGCATCCATACTGATGATGGTTTTGGTGTGAAGGTTTTGGCTACATTAGCCTTCTTTGAAGAATTTTTCCATTTCAATGCAGACACCTATCAGGCAATCGGAATTCGTAATCTTTACGCCATGGCAGAAAACATTATTCCAGATGTTAATTTAAAATTGTGGGTCGGGTCACGCATGTATCGAGGTGATGACATCTACCTGCTGGACTTTTGGCCTCTCGATAATCTCAATACAATTGGTGGTGGCGTTCAATGGGATGGTTACAACCTGAGGCTCAAAGCACATGTAGGCGTAAACCGTTTGATGAACAGCTACCAATTCAACTCAATCGAAGTACCCAGTGCCTACGGATCAGACGAGATGGTGATTATGGATCGCCAAAGGATTATCTCATCATTCAAGGCAACATATTTTTTGCATAAATTTGCAAACGACTTGAGCATGAAATTTTCACTGTATGGCGAATATCATCACCTGCCAAGTGGCAACTACCGTTACTCTGATGAAGATGCAGAGTACTTTGAGCAGTATGGTCTGAAAATTACTCCGGGTACAGACATGGAACAACCGAAAGACTCCGGCGGTGTGGTGGGTGCCCAAATCGGTTTGTGGGGCTTTGCTGAAAATGCACACTTAAATCTGTTTGTCCGATATGCCTGGGATCTGGCGGCCTATGGCGAATGGGGAGTTCCTTTCGGCGTAAACCTTGATCGCACGGCAAAAGGAGCCAAAGAGCTGGTAACTGCCTTGTCATTTAACTGGGAAAGCTACTGGGTTGGAATGATGGCAGGTTGGTACGGTCGCTATTTTGAAGATGCAGACCAAAACACCTATGACTTTGACGACTACTGGGAAGGAATCACAGTTGTGCGACCCGCGATATTTGTTACGCGCCATTTCCACCAGTTGTTTGAAATTTCGCACCAATGGAAATATCCGCATGGACTGGGGCCAAACGAAGATACACACCTTATTCCACAGGTGTGGCAGATGTCCGTAATTCCAACCTTGTCACTTGATAAAGGTATGTACAAGCGACCTCAGTTTCGTCTGGTGTATACAGCCAGCTACTTAAACTATGCCGCACGAAACCTTTATCCAACCTTTGACAAACGTCGGGATGAGGCATGGCAACACTATATAGGGTTGCAGGTTGAGTGGTGGCTGGATAGTGCGAGTTATGAATAAACTGTGTGATTGGAGATCAAAGCGATGAAAACATATATTACAGGCCTGACCATTCTCTGGATTACATTATTTTTAGCAAGCTGCGTGAATCCGAATGATGCGACTAAATTGGTACCGGTAAACATCGAGGACTGGCGAGACGAAGTGATCTATCAAGTAATAATAGACCGCTTTGCCAATGGCGATCTTAACAACGATTACAACGTTGATCGGAGCGCACCGGCAGCCTATCACGGTGGTGATTATCAGGGACTGATCGACAATCTGGATTACTTGCAAAACCTTGGCATTACAGCGCTCTGGATTTCTCCTGTAGTTAAAAACGTAGAGGAAGATGCTGGAGTAGATGGCTATCATGGCTATTGGACACAAAATTTTGTGGAGGTGAACCGCCACTTTGGAGATATGGCCAAACTACGAGAGTTAGTCAATACCTGTCATGATCGTGGTATGAAAGTAATCCTCGATATTGTCACCAACCATGTGGGTCAACTGTTTTATTATGATATTAACCAAAATGGTGTACCTAATGAAGTTCTGATCGGAAGTGGCGACCAGTCTTCCATTGACCGCACAACTGAATGGGACCCTGATTTCGAAAGTCGTGGCGTACAGGCTTTTACGTCTTTTGGAGCATCCGGGCTTGCGCCCATCACCTGGGTATGGAGCCCTGAAATTAACCGGGTGCCTCCGCAGCCTGCCATATTTGCGAATCCAGACTGGTATAATCGTAAAGGCCGTGTATTTGTGTGGGGTAACGAGGCTGAGGTTTGTGGAAAACTGGATGATTGCGTGGCAGGGAGCTGGAATAACATGTGTCAGGAATTTCAGGATTCCTGCCAGTCATATGGCATCCCTGCTGAGGAAAGAAGTGATACAACTTGTCAGAGCAACTATCCAACCTGCAAAGAGTATATGCGCTTTCAGGAAATTAAGGGCGATTTTCCAGGCGGACTTAAGGATATAAATACTGAGTTACCGGAAGTTCAGCAGGCAATGGTGGATGTGTTTTCCTACTGGATCGAAAACGCCGGTTTTGATGGCTTTCGCATTGATACGGTGAAACATGTTGAGCATAGCTTCTGGGAGTATTTTTGCAGGGAAATCAGAAAACGTGCGATCTATTCGGGCAAGGATAACTGGTTCATGTTTGGTGAAGCCTTTGACGGCGATGATAAATTGATTGCCAGCTATACAGCAAAAGATCAACTTGATTCAGTATTTTACTTTTCACAAAAATTCCAGGCCTTTGATTCTGTCTTTAAATACAACGGGGCAACCCGTAACATCTATAATCTGTGGTCCAACAGACTGCCGGATGGTTTTGATATGGACAGCAATACCGATGGCGGTGCGCGTATTAAACCTGATACATTCGAGAAATACTACAATCTGGAATCGCAACCAAATGGCCCGAAAGCCTATACCGGCAGACGCTTGCGTCCATATGAAATGCTGGTCAACTTTATCGACAACCATGATGTTCCCCGTTTTTTATACATCGGCGATGGCGACCAACAGATGCGCTGTATGCCAAATGACGGCATCTGTACCGGTGAGAAATGTATGAACGCTGACTGGGAAAGCAGTAACATCTGCCAAACAGAAAATGAAAACTTCCGCTGTAATTGTGACATCAAGGGTTTACATGCTGCCCTCGGTTTGCAATTCACCATGGACGGTATCCCCTGTGTCTTCTATGGCACCGAGCAAAATTTCAATGGAGGCAATGATCCCTCAAACCGTGAAGACCTCTGGGTAAGTGGATACGATCAGCAAAATGTAACCTATCAATGGGTGAAAAAACTGGCCGCAATTCGTGAGCAAAATGCTCCACTGAGACGGGGACGCATGGTGATTACATGGTCTAGCAACAATACCGCAGCCCAGCAGGATGCAGGCATCTTTGCCTTTGAGAGACAGCTAATCAATGCGGATGCGGATAACCTCAATCCGGCTGAAGTTAAAAACAGCGATATTGAGGACAGGGTGCTTGTGGTGATTAACAGCAGTCGCAGCAAGATCAGTTCTACAAGCGAGTCTGACACCGGAGGTCAGGATATGCTGACCACATTCTCATCCGGTACCAGATTGTATAATGTATTGAGCGACAATGAAGCACCGATAGTCGTTGACAACAATCAGCGTGTTGCGGTTAGCGTTGATCCCCTTTCAATTAAAATTCTTGTAGCGCGCTAAAGAGGACTTGATGGCAACCATAAAATTGAATGGATTAAAAAAGACCTACGGCAAAGATGTTCATATCCTCAAGGGAATAGATGTAGAGATAAAGGATGGTGAATTCCTCGTACTGGTCGGGCCAAGCGGATGTGGCAAATCAACCTTATTGCGTTGTATTGCTGGTCTGGAGGAAATCACTGGTGGCGACTTGTATATTGATGACAAGCTGGTCAACAATGTTGCACCAAAAGATCGTGATTTGGCGATGGTGTTTCAGTCCTATGCCTTATACCCGCATTTGACGGTTAGAGAGAATATGGGGTTTTCACTTCAGATTCAAAAACGACCCAAAGCTGAAATCATTGAGCGTGTGGATGCTGCGGCCAAAATGCTTGGCTTAACCGATCTTCTTGAACGCTTGCCCAAACAGTTGTCAGGCGGGCAGCGTCAGCGTGTAGCTATTGGCCGGGCAATCGTGCGCAAACCCAAGGTGTTTTTGTTTGACGAGCCCTTATCCAATCTGGACGCTAATTTGCGTGCACAAATGCGAGTAGAGTTGAAAAAACTCCACCAAAAGCTGGGTGTCACCATGATTTACGTCACTCATGATCAGATTGAGGCTATGACTCTTGCCGATAGAATTTGTGTACTGGAAGGTGGCTGGGCAAGGCAGGTAGATTCGCCACTCAACTTGTATGATAAACCCAATAGCAAGTTCGTAGCCGAATTTATCGGCTCACCTCCAATGAACTTTATGGATATCACATCAATCGAAAACGGAATGATGTTTGGTGAAAACATGCAAATGCCACTTCCTGAAGGGATGAATGAATCTCAATTGGGGGATGGTGTAATTATAGGTATTCGTCCTCACGAGCTTAATCTGGATGATGATGGAGATGGCTATGTGGAAGCAGAGATTGATGTCGTAGAAACTGTTGGCTGGGATTTACATTTACATGCACGTATTGGCGAAAAAAAGATAATTGCGCAGGTTGAAGCAGAAAAAGCAAGAGGCTTGAAACCGGGCGAAACGTGCCGGTTTAGAGTAGATAGTAAAAAAGTGAAACTCTTTAACAAAAAGAGTGAACGTGCAATCATGAAGTCGGAGTGAGGCATGTCAATATTTCGACTTACAACATGTTGCCTTTTGCTGGCACTGTTTTTTATCTTCATACCAAATGCGTATGCTGATGATGAGAACAATCAGTCGATTTCATTATGGCACAGCTATCGAGGAGCGGAGCGTAACGCACTTGATCTTGTGGTGCAACAATGGAACCAAGACAATCCCGAAACACCGGTTTCACCTTTGTCTTTGCCGTATGAAGCCTATGCAAACAAGTTGACATCAGCCATTCCTCGTGGTCATGGACCAGACGTTTTTATTGCAGCTCATGAGCGGATTGGTGACTGGTCAGCCTCGGGTTTGATTGCACCATTATCTAAAACCGAATTCACAAACGATCAGCAAAAGCAATATCACGATAAAACATTAGCTGCATTCAAGCTTGATGATCATATTTACGGTATTCCGCTTGCCTTTAAAAACGCTGCCTTCTTTGTAAATAAAAATCTGGTGTCGCCTGAAAACTATCCGACAACAACCGATGACTTGCTGGCCATTTGTCAAACATTAAAGCAACAACAGTCTGGTGCGTTTTGTATTGCTTATGAGGCTGGTAATTTCTATCATCACGCAGCATGGCTGTATGGTTTTGGTGGCGGCATATTCACACCTGATGGCAGTGTTGAACTTGTTCGAGATAAAAACGCTGCTTCCATCGACTTTGTGAAACAGTTGACAGACAACGGATATTTGCCAGAAGAGCCCTCTTCCTCGTTGGTCGCACAACTGTTCAACAATTCTAAGGCTGCGTTTGTGTTGAACGGGCCGTGGTTCATGGGAGAAATAAAACCAAACATTGATTATGATGTTATCGGAGTTCCATCTGTTAGCAGTAAGGGAAACAAGGCCACGCCATTTTTAACGGTAGAGGGTGTCCTTCTATCATCTCGTTCGAATAAAAAGGAATCAGCCTTACGCTTTGCACATTATCTGGCAAGTCGTGTCGGTTCTCAAATACGCTTGGAACAAGGAAATCAAGCTGTTGCATACAAACCTATTTACAATAGTTTGAAAGATACAATTGATCCCAAAATATTACAGTTTACGAACCTTGTTGGTGATACGATTCCCATGCCAAACACTCCTTTGATGCGCTCGGTTTGGGAACCTGCCTCACAGGCACTGCGCAAAGTGCTGCGAGGTTCTGCCACTCCTGTTGATGCTCTTAAAGGCGCACAGCATCAAATTAAGATTGTTACACGTCCTGCACCTCAATCTGCCAACCCGTTTATATATATTCTCATAGCGTTAGTTGTGTTGCTGGCTGGGTGTTGGCTTGCTTTCAGGAAGATGAAAAAGTCTGATACATTGGCCCAGATGAAAGCATCCGGCACAGCCTATGCGTATGTGGCTCCCGCTGCACTGGGGATTCTTGTGATTGTGTTTGTACCGTTTATTGTCGGTACAGCGGTATCATTGTTTTCACACAGGGCCGGTGAATTCACCTTTGTCGGGCTGTCTAACTTCTGGAACATTCTTTCCTGTGCCGACTACGCAGTAGACGATCCACTATCGTTTTATTTCACACTGTTTGTAACCGTGATGTGGACAGCGACCAATGTTTTTTTACATGTATTCATTGGCCTTTGTCTGGCGTTATTGCTGCGCGACCCGTGGATGAAATTGCGCGGTATATATCGAGTTCTGCTGATCATCCCGTGGGCTGTTCCTAATTACATTACTGCTTTAATCTGGAAGGGAATGTTTCACAAGCAATTCGGTGCCATCAATGGCTTGCTTGTGTGGATGGGGATCGAACCTGTATCATGGTTTAGTCATTTCTGGACTGCGTTTGCAGCAAACCTTACAACTAATACATGGTTGGGCTTCCCATTTATGATGGTAGTTACACTCGGTGCATTGCAGGCAATTCCTCGAGATTTGGAAGAAGCCGCCGAAGTGGATGGTGCTGGCTGGTTTCGCCGTTTCTTCACTATCACCTTGCCGCTTCTAAAACCGGCTTTGTTACCTGCGGTTATTTTGGGCAGCGTGTGGACATTTAACATGTTCAACATCATCTACCTTGTATCAGGTGGTGAACCGGACGGAGGAACCGAGATTCTGATTTCAGAAGCGTATCGCTGGGCCTTTACTCGTCAGGAGCAATATGGCTATGCGGCAGCCTACGCCACTTTAATCTTTATTGTGTTGCTTATGTACAATTGGGGCACAAAAACTCTTATGAAGGAATCATAATATGGGACGAAATCCGGGCATCGTTAAAGTGATTCTTGCAAATATGGCGGTAATACTAATGTGTGTTATTGCAATCTATCCTGTTTTATGGGTTGTAAAAATGGCCTTGACACCATCACAGGCCTTTTCGTTATCATTTAATCCATTACCAACAAGTGTAAGCTTTGACAACTTCCATGACATAATTTTTGCAACTAACCATGCGGGAAACTGGTTATTTGGGCATTGGCTGTTTAATTCTGTTGTAGTTGCGACTGTAACAACACTTCTTGGAATAAGTCTTGCGACATCGGCAGCATATGCGTTCTCTCGCTTCACCTTTCCCGGTCAAAAGTTGGGGATGTCACTGTTTTTGGTCACCCAAATGTTCCCGGGCGTGGTGATGGCAGTACCGCTTTATATCCTGCTCGACACGCTTGGTCTGTTGAATTCCATGATTGGTTTAACTCTGGTATATGCCACCACCGCTATTCCGTTTTGTATCTGGATGCTAAAGGGTTACTTTGACACGATACCTAAAGACCTTGAAGATGCAGCAATTATGGACGGTGCAAGCAGATGGACAATCTTTACAAAAGTCATCTTGCCACTGGCTCGTCCGGCTATCGTGGTTACGGCCCTTTTCTCATTTATGACAGCCTGGAACGAATTTATCCTGGCAGCCACTTTTTTGGGTGATGAAACAGCCTTTACTCTGCCGGTAGCATTACAACGATATGTGGGCAGCTACAACACAGAATGGGGACACTTCGCTGCCGGAGCCATTCTGGTTAGCACACCTGTCATGCTGTTATTTTTTGCACTCCAGAAACATCTTGTTGGCGGATTAACAGCAGGTGGCGTAAAAGGCTAATACTCTTTTATTATCAAAAGCATTGCTGCTAGTGACTTATTTAATTGGCTTGTCACCTGACAGGTTTTTCTTCAAATTTAAAACCGTTAACATTTGTCATTAAACCACGAGGTTAGCTATACTCAGGACAATCAGCTAACATATCAGTTTTATCGAGGTCGATAGTTAAGCCTTGCAGTAGGCTGGAAATATTAATACTGTTTCGCATAAAACAAAAAAAGCCTCTGGTCGAGCTACCAGAGACTTGAGTTAACACATTATGATCATTCAGTTTTTTATCATCATACTTACAGATTCGGTCAAAGCCTGACGGTCAAAAGGTTTCTGCAGAAACAAGATACTTGAATCCTTGCTCATATCTCCTTTTATCACCTCTTGTTCATCATAACCACTCATCATTATAACAGGTTGCTCGGGAAGCTGGTCTTTTATGCGCTGACAGAGCTTAACTCCATCAATATCATCCAGAGAAACATCAATCATTAAAAGATCAAAAATCTCTCTATCTTCAACAACTTTAGTAAAAGCAGCCTCCCCAAACTCCTCCGTAATCACATTATAACCGGAATGAATAAGCAATACACTTGCAATTTCCCTAATATGTGGAGAATCATCAATCACCAGAATTCTTCCACCATTCTTCTCAGACACAGCCAACACTCCACCTCTCGTCATACAACCCAATTGTAAAAAGGAAACACCTCCACCCTTCTATAGAGTTTAATCTACTTGCACCATCTTGGCAAGTTGAAATCAGAGTATTGCAAACTTAAACCGCTTTTTAATTTTTGCAGCAGATACTGAATTGCGATTTTACATTTCTATGCTATAAAAGAGTGGAAGAAAAATACAAGTTCCAAGGAGATGAGAGTGAACATTCGTCGACCCCTGCATTCGGAAATGGAAGAGGTAATCGTAGCCCACGATGAAATCACCGGATTTCACGCTGTAATCGCCATCCATTCAACACTTTTAGGCCCGGCAGTCTGTGGTACCAGATTCAGACATTACCATAATGAACAAGAAGCATTGGAAGATGCAACAAAAACGGCACCTCAGGCAACCAACAGGGCAGCTTTGGCCAATATTCCCTTTGGGGGAGCCAGTGCAGCGGTATTCTGCAGAGCCGGGGAAGAAGATAAGCGCGCGCAGTTTTTCCGAAGTTTCGGCAAACTGATTGACACCCTTGAGGGCCAGGTAATCGCTACCGAGGATCTTGGCTGCAACATGGAAGATGTCAATAATATTAAAAATTCCACTCCGTTTTGCTGCGGAGGTTCTAACGGTGGCCCGGGAGATTCTGCCTATTTCACAGCGCTTGGTGTTCTTCGAAGCATCGAGGCCTGTGTGCGTCACGTCTATAAAACCAACAGTCTGCAAGATGTAAAAGTGGCTGTCCTTGGCGTCGGGCGTGTCGGTTTTCAGCTTTGCGAAATGCTGCATATTGCCGGTGTTAAACTATATGTAGCCGATATATTCTCGGAACATGTTCAAAGAGCCCAGGAAGAGCTTGGGGCCAAGGTAATCAGACCACGAGAAATAATAGAACAGAAAGTGGATGTCATTTCTCCCTGCGCCATAGGCAGTTTGCTGGATGACAGCACCATTCCAAGGCTCAACTGCAAAATCATTGCCGGCTCAAGCAACAACCAGCTTGTCAAACCCTACAGACATGCCAGAATGATACACAACAGGGAGTTGATTTACGCCCCGGACTTTGCAGTCAATGCCGGAGCCCTTTATACAAATGCCTGTGAAATAGATAATCACGATGCCTCATATTCCACCATTCTGGTCAATGGCATTCACGACACCATAGACAGAATTCTGCAAAACTCCGACAAAGAAAACATCCCAACATACGATATCGCCATGAAAATGGTAAAAGATAAATTACGAAGATATAAAGCCCGAAAAATTACCCAGTATCTGTAAGAGGTTTCCATGAAAAACTATTTGTTGATGCTAGTACTTCTTTTTGTTTCCATGTTCGCTGTTGCCTGTGGCGAAGACTACGATGATTACCATTTCGAGCCCGATGGCGATAAAGAACAGGAAATGGAAATTGAAGAGGAGATCTCCGAAGCCAGCGATGGAGACATGGATGCTGATTTGGATAAAATCGAGGAAGAAGCTGAAATAGAAGTTGAGCTGGAAGTAGAAGAAGAGCTGGAGGCTGAAGACGAAAGCGACCCTCTTAAAGGTCAACTGGTGCAGAAAGCCGGTTTTGTGGAAATAGAGCCGATTGATTACTCCTTTAAAAAAGGTACCAGCGAAACAGAGCTTACCTCCACCGCAGCGCGCCTCTGGTATTTCTTCCAGCCCGCAGATGAAAACCCGGAAGATAAACCTTTGGCAATCTTCTTCAACGGTGGCCCCGGTTCGGCCACAGGTTTACTCTTCGGCTTCAATACCGCCAAAAAGACACTTGATCCACAGGTTCTGGCAGATGGCGAGACTATGATAGACAATCCTCATAGCTGGAGTAAAATCGCCAACCTGATATATGTCGATGCAAGACAAACCGGCTTTTCCCATTGCACCATGGAAAATGCCGATGATTTGGAGCTGCGCAAAAAGGAGTTTGCAGCCAAAAACTTCAACAGTATGTTCGATGCAGCAGACTTCATTCGTCTGATGCTACGCTTTTTAGCGGATCATCCACAGATTCAGAAAAACCCGGTAATGATAGTCGGCGAAAGCTACGGCGGTATCCGCGCCACTGCCATGCTGAACATCCTGCTTAATTACAAAGCCTTTGCTGACGGCAGTCGTTTCTACCACGATGCTCTTTTAGGCGAGGAAATACAAACACATCTCGAAACGGTATTTCCTGAATTTACAGACAAGGAAGTGCCCAAGGAAACCATTGCCAATCAGTTCAGCCATCAGGTTCTTATCCAGCCCCTGTTAAGCGGAATTTATCAGGATGATGTAACCGCAGAAATGCTTGAAAAACCCGGTTCACCACTTTACACCATTGCCGAAGAGGAAAACATCACCTATAGCCCCTGCTCGGCATTCGATCCGAACTGCGATCCCTACAACAATATTATCATGTTCCTGTTCTATGAAAGTGGCAGAGATCCCTACAATTACTCCATGCCGGTTAACTGGATGGACGAGCTGTATGATGTCGTAATACAAAACATGCTGCAAAAGGAAAACCTCGATATCCTTAGCGGTATTGACAGCTCTGAGATATCCCAATTATACGCCGAAAACAGAATTGACGCCTACCGCATGGCGGATCTGGATGTGGACTGGGCCAAGAAATCTGCCAAATTCGAATTAACCCAAAAGGTACCGCTGGCCGTAAGGGATTTACGCTACGAAAGACAACTCCTTCTGGCACAGCTTGATCCTTCTTTAACAATGGGTAACCTGCCAGACACCTTTGGTAGTTTGCAATTATGGGATCGCTATTATGTAGCCCTGAATCGTGCGGCAAATCTGGCCTTCCGTTTTAACGAACTTCTGGCCTACGAGATTGACCCCTGGAACACCTTGTACGGCGATATGTTTTTGGAAAACTTGCTGTACGTAAAAACCTTTGTCACAAACGCCGCCTACGATCTGGTTATCTACAGCAACGCCATTCCTGATTCTCTGGCCATGCACACCAACATTGTGGAATCATACCTCTGGCAGCAGGAATTGCAGGAAGGCGAGCAAAGACCGGGACATCTGACCATCAACTACAAGCAGGACAGCTTTGAAGGCGTAGCTTCAGGCACAACAAGAACCTTCCGCTTTGCCGAATACCCCGTAAGCTGTCACGCAGTTGAAATGACTGAACCTGAGGAACTGTTATACGATGTAACCGAATGGCTGAATGACAACAACAAATAAGTTTAGCATGACACATACTCAGTGGTGTTCATGCTTCTTTGCAGAACACCTTTGAAAACACTGCGCTGTCAAGCAGGATGTGTTCAAACAATCAGATTTGTATCCCTGTTTGACATCCCGTCAGCACTTGAATACAATGCCCCCCCAATGTGGAGGATGTTAATATGTATCTTAAAAATCGCCTGTTTATCTGGTTAACGATGTTCTGTTTTATTTTTTCGAGCATAAGCATTAATGCCAGCTTGGTTTTCGCAGAAGAAACAGAAAACGTCTCGCCCCTGCGCCAAAGCACAGAAGCTGTAGAAGAAGAAAAGCAGGAAATTTCTGAAAGCGACAAACAGGAAGAAATTAAAAAGCAAAGTGCAGATAAAGAAAAGGCTGAAGCTAAAAAAGACAAATCTGAAAACAGCGACACTGATAAACAAGAAAAATCAGATCCCGTAAAACCTACCACGGCAAAAACGGATCAGCAAAAAACAAGCGACACCACAACTAAAAAGGACGAAAGCAAAAAAGAAAAAGCAGACAAAGATGAAGCCAAAGCTGGCCCCAGAAAAAGCAAAGCCAGTAAAGAAGAAAAAGATGCTTCCTTTTTAAACAATCTTCTTGGTGGAAAAAATACCAAACAAAAAGAGCATTACGATTTGGACTACTCTCCAAGTACAAAAAAGGATACTGGTAAAACACCTTTTTACAAACACTGGATTTTCTGGACAGTCATTGGTGCAGTGGCAATCACCGGAACGGTTTTAGGAATCAAATACGGGACAGACAGCTCCGACAGCATGTCCTTTAATGTAGAGCGGAGACAGTAATGAAGCATATATTTATTTTCACGATAATATTGGCAACTCTTCTTGTTGCCTGTGGCAGCGGTAACAACTATGGCATCAACCTCGAACTGGTAGAACCGATAGACCAGACCAACGATCCCTTCGCCACCATAAAAACAATTAATTTCACCGTAATCAATGCTGCCAATATGGAAGAGACGAAAAAATTCATTTTCGAATCCACCACAGGTTTCAGCGATTTTGCAGCCAATTTAAACGATCTTGAATATTGGCCGGAAGTGATTATTCGGGCAGAAGGTTTCGACCCAGAGGAAAAACTTGTAGCCATGGGTCAAACCACACACCTTTCAACCCAGTCATACGCCAGCACAACAGTCGCCATCTATTTTGCCCCGGTTTTAAGCATCAGCATCCCTCCGCAGTCGGTACAGATGCGACATAAAAGAGCCGGCTTGAAAATGGTGGTTCCAAGCAGTACCAATTTGCTTGTGGTAGGCGGTATAGCTATGAACAAAGATGGCAGCCTTGACAACACAGTGTCTGAAGTTGGCCTGTTTTTACCGCAATCCTATTATCTGGATATTTTGCAAAATGGAGAAAACAACTACAACAGCGGAAACGGTCTGGGCATTACGGCTCACAGCCTGACACCCTTAAGTTCCGGTTCCATACTGGTTGCAGGTGGCTACAGCAAACTGGCCGAGCAAATCAGCTATATCGAAAAACCGGTTATTCTCTCTGCGCTTACCACCTCCATTGAAACCGAGCTCATCCAGAAAGACATCTTTACTCCAAGAATCAATCATCAGGCCAGCATTAACTACACAGAAGAATATGCGCTGGTTTGTGGTGGAAGGGATCAATCGGGTATTACTTTAAACGACTGTTTCAAGGTTACCGAAGATGATTTCAGCATGGAAAAACTGTTCGAGATGCAGCAAGCCAGATCGAATTTCACTCAAACCAATGCGGTAGATGAAGAAAGCTCCGAGGTCAAGGGAGTATTGTTCTACGGTGGAAATTCAGATGAAAACAAAGTTGCCGAATGGCAAACAGCCTATAGCAACGAAAGTATTTTGCTTGGAAATGCAATTCAGGAAACAAGAACATCCCACGCCTCTGCCTCACTATCAAAGGGCAGAATAATTATCAGTGGCGGACTTGTATCGGGAACAGCTTCCGACTCAGTGGTGCTTTTCGATTCAAACTGCATGGATCTCGAAACCTGTCAAGCCTTCAGCCTGCATCAGGGTTTGCTTAAAACCGCCAGATACGGCCACAGCTTAACCGCCATATCTGCCAACGAAGTTCTGGCCTGTGGCGGATATGATAAAGATGGTCTGAGCATTGGCGATTGCGAACTTATTAAAACCGACGACGAGAATAGCGTTACCCAAAAGGCTACAATTGCCATGAACTACAAACGCGCAGAGCACGATGCGGTATATTTGCCAGATGGTACGGTGATGATTGCCGGAGGCTACAACGAAGAAAGTGGCGCACTGGATTCGGTAGAAATCTTCATGCCAGAAACTTTTTAGTCAAGCAAGCAGACTGGCCACACCCTGCAACCAGTCTGCACATATCCATCTAAACTTATGCAAACAATGTTTGCTTGATATTTTCTGCTGCCTCTTTGGTATCCTGCAAAAGTTTTGTGGCACCGTCAGCCAAACGTTTGACATCATCCTGATTTTTCAGGCTGTCTAGATTAATCATCACATTTCTGTAGGCACCTTCACTGGCTGTAACCAGCATCAAAGAACCAACACCAACATCGGTAGAAGCAAAGCGATTGCCTTTTTCGGCACAAGTTTTTAAAAGAGCTGCAACTTCAAAAGTCTTTTGCATGGTTTCAAGAGGAACTTCCGCAGCATTGAGGGTCGCCTTCTGAATCGCTTCACTGCGTGCAACCTTATCCTCGTCGCTTTCTTTGGGAAGCCTGAAGGCCTGCATCACCGCCAGATACGAATCGCTGTCACGATCAACCAGCTCCAGCAAATTGTCTTTCAAAGCCTGAGCCGTATTCTGAAGCTCTTTCATCTCTTCCTCAACTTCAAGATAGGCCTTTTTACCAATAGTCAAACCAGCCACCATCGAGGCCAACGAGGCTGCCATACTACCGGCCAAGGCAGCAGCAGAGCCACCACCGGGGGCGGGAGCCTTGGAAGCCAAAGTATCCATAAATTCTGTAACTGTCATATCTTTAAGCATTTTTCACTCCATATTTGCAATTATTTTTTCGATTACTTTTTCATTCACATCAAACTCGTGCAAATCGGAAAGCCCAAGTTTCTCAATCGCCAGCTTCAAAAGTTCATCGCTGTTTTCTGTATCCAGACCAGAAGCCTCGGCAAAATATTTTCCCGCCTGCAAAAGCGCATCTTCAGGCACCAGACCAACAGCCTCACTGCCTGTAACACTGATGCCAAGCTTCTCTGCTTCTTCAACGCAGGAGAGATAAACTTTTTCCATTCCGGTAATAGTGTAATCGGTAAGGTTCATCGAAACCTGGGTAATCCCGTGGTCGGGCAGTGCCACACCCAAACCCTTGACATTTTTCAATTTGCCCTTGATACGCAAAGCTTTCCCGTTTTCATCAAAGATCTTGTTACCCTCGGCATCCTTCTTCAAGCGTCCACTCTCGCGCAGGGTAAAGGCAATTTCCTTGGCCAAGGCAAGATCTTCACTGTTCAGGTTGACGTTATAAGCAATGAGGAATTTTCTCACGCCGGTAATGGTGGCACCGCTTTTGGCATTGAATCTGGCCTCACCAAAATCCGGTTTCCAGCTTTCATCCTGCAATTTTTCGGCAAGCCCTTCGTATTGACCAGCGCGCACACTGGCCAGATTGCGACGTTTTTCCTCGGTGGCAGCCTCTTCATATAGATAGACCGGGATTTGCAAATCTTCCGCTATTCGCCTGCCATATTCGCGAGAGCATCTTATGCAGTCTTCGACGCTGGCATTCTGTACCGGCACAAATGGCACCACGTCGGTGGCTCCCATGCGCGGATGCTCCCCCTTGTGTTTTGTCATATCAATCATCTTCGCTGCAACCTTGGTCGCCTGATAAGCAGCTTCCACCACGCTTTTCTCGTCTCCCACAAAAGTGCAAACCGCACGATGATAGTCTGCATCCGGCTCCAGGTTAAGCAGATGCACCCCGTCTACATTTTTGATAGCCTCTTCTATGGCCTGCAGAAATTGCTTGTCACGGCCTTCGGAAAAATTCGGTACACATTCAATAATTTTTTTCATCGACATATCTCCATCAGAAGAATCAGGTTCATCAGTGGTTTATCTTCAACGATTATCGTTAAGAGTCAAGAAAAAGCTCAAAAGAAAAGCCGGAAAAGTTAAACTTAACCGGCTTTTTCTCTATAAGTATTGATAATTATAGTACACGTCTTCTGAGAACAAAACTCAGTGAGAGCAGTAGGAGCAGCATCATCGGCAGGTTTGCATTGGAGCTATTGCAACCTCCACCACCGCCATTGGTGTCATCATCTTCCCTGTCACCATCCGGCTCTACCGTATCCTCGTCACCGTCAACCACGGGCTCATCGTCACCATCGGGCAAGATGTCGTCCTCGTCTCCGTCAATGGTTTCCAGATCTCCATCCGGATCAACCTTGTCCTCGTCGCCGTCAATCACTTCCACCTCAGCTTCATCATCGTCGATTTCCACTTCAGGCTCAAGCTCTTCTTCAAGCTGATCCAAATCACCGTCAACTTCAATCTCATCATCCATATCGGTATCGCCATCAACCACAGGTGGCTGACAGACACCATCCAGACAAATGTAATCGTTGCCCGCACCACAAGGAGTATTATCGGCCACCTTGCTGTTCATGCAACCTGAAACAGCGTCACAGCTATCATCGGTACATGGCTCGAAATCATCGCAACTTTCATCGTTGGGTTCATTAACGCAGGACTCCAGCGAATCGCTGCAAATATCCACGGTGCAGTCAATACCGTCATCACAGTCAGGCGGATCAAGTTCAATGCAGCCCTCACCCACCACACAAGCAGCAATCGGGTCACAGAAGTTGCGTCCGAGATTGCAAACAGCATCGTCAGTCAGATACTCGCAGTGACCATCACTGTTGCAGCTATCGCTGGTGCAATCAAAGTCATCATTGCAATCCGTGTCAAGCTGGCAATCCGCCACGCAAACACCATTCTGGCAGGTCTCGTCTTTTGTCGAATCTACGTCACATGCAGTATCGTCCGCCACGTTGCTGGTCGTGCAACCTGTATCGCTACACTCATCAGGCTCTGTGCAAGGATTGGAATCATCGCAAACCGTATCATCGGGGGTGTTCTGGCAAACATCATTCTCCTCGTCACAACTGTCAACAGTGCATTCAAGGGCATCGTCACAATCGCGGGACAAGGTTTCGCAACCGGTTTCCAGAGAACAGATTTCCTCTCCGCTACAGAACAGACCATCATCGCAAAGGCTGTTGTCGGCCAGGTGCAAACAACTGTCGTCATCTTCATTGCAACTGTCGGCGGTGCATTCGATCTGATCGTCACAGGCCGGTTTCTCGCCCTGCTGACAACCAAGAGTTGTATCACAGCTCTCGGAACCGTTACAGAACAGGCCATCATCACAACGGGAATCAAGCGGAGTATTAACGCAGCTTGCAGATGCATCAGAGCAGCTATCTTCGGTGCAGGCCACATCATCATCACAGTCGGGAGGATTGCCATCGCTTATGCAACCCTGATTTAAATCGCAGGACTCGCTGCCGTTGCAATATTTCTCATCATCACAAAAAGTGTCGTTTGCCGTATTGGCACACTGATCAAGTGTTGCATCACAACTGTCAGTGGTACAGTCAATCGCATCGTCACAATCCGGCAGTGCTCCAGCTTCACAACCGCTATTTTCATTACAAACCTCAACACCATCGCAGAATACTTCATTGTCACACAAAGCATCATCCGGTGTATGCAGGCAGGCATCGCTACTCTCGTCGCAACTGTCGGAGGTGCAGGCAACTTGATCCAGACAGGGATCTTCGCCAGCCACGCAGCCAGCAACGTCGGAAGCACCGTTATCGGGATCGCAAACTTCAGCACCGTTACAGAACAGGGCATCATCGCAATTGGCATTGTTTGCATCATTGCTGCACTGGTCGTTCTGCTCGTCACAGTTGTCATCGGTGCAGGCATAATCATCTATACAGGGGTCAGAGCCCGCCACACAACCCATGGCATCGGCACTTGAATCATCAGGATTACAAGTTTCTACACCACTACAGAAAAGGTTATCCGAGCATTTGCTGTCATCATTTTCAAACAGACAGGAATCATTACCCTCATTGCAGAAATCGTTGGTGCATCCGAATTGATCCACACAGGGGTCGGAACCAACCACACAACCAGCAGCATCAGCCGAGGCATTACCCGGGTCGCATATTTCCTCGCCGGTGCAGAAGAGATCGTCCGAGCAATTGCCGTTGTCCGCCAGATTCAGACAGCTATCAAGCTCTTCGTTGCAAGTGTCATTGGTGCAGGCGAAATTATCCAGACAGGGATCTTTACCCGCTACACAGCCATCCAGATCAGACGACTCGTTAGCGGGGTCGCAAATTTCGAGACCATCGCAGTACTGCTCATTGTCGCAGAAGGTCTTGCTCTTATCATATACGCAGACGTCCTGATCTTCGTCACAGAGGTCGGTGGTACAGGCAAAGTTATCATCGCAAACAACATCTTCGCCAGCCACACAGCCGTTTAAATCGGCAGATAAACTATCGGGGTTACAAACCTCAACACCGGTACAGTACAAACCATCATCGCAATTGGTATCGACAGGCTCGTTTGTGCAGGTCTGCTCCTGCCCATTGCACAGATCATTGGTACAGGCTACCCCATCATCACATCTGGGTACATCTGCAACACAACCTTGAGAATCGGCAGTCACATCTTCAGGATTGCAAACGGCATCTCCCGTGCACCAGTCAGCATCGTCACAAACCGCATTGTTGGCCAGATGGGTACAGATGTTGTTCTCTTCATCACAATCGTCTGCGGTACATTCAAAACCATCGTCACAAGTGAAGTCGGGGCCGGCCACACAACCAAGTGTAGTATCACAAACTTCCGTACCATCACAGAAAATACCGTTGTCACAAATTTCATCCAATGGCTCGTTCACGCAGTGTCCACCTTCGTCACAGGTATCGTTGGTGCACGGAACATCGTCATTACAATCTGCATTGGTCTGGCAATCAGGCACACACAAACCGTTCTGGCAGGTTTCGTCCAGTGCCGGTAAAACATCGCAAACCTCATCATCAGGGTGATTGGTATATTCGCAACCACTTTCGACATTGCAACCAACGAGGTCTTTACAGGGGCCACCATCATCGCAAAGCGAATCGTCCGCTAGCTGCGAACATTGATCATTATTTTCATCGCAACTGTCCACCGTGCAACTGACATCATCGCTGCAATCTATATCGGTGGCTTCTCTGCAACCAAGAAGCAGGTCACAGGTTTCTGCGCCATCGCAGTAAAGATTGTTGTCGCAATTGGCATCGTTTGGAATGTGGTCACAGCTATCGGTTGCCTCGTTGCAACTGTTGTCGGTGCATTCATTTCCACCAACAGAGCAGTCCGGCACATCTTGCGTCTGACAACCGGAACCGGCCACGCAAATTTCTTCACCGTTACAAAATGCACTATCGTCACAAAAATCATTTTGCGGGATATTGTAACATACGTCAAACAAGGGGTTACAGGAATCACTGGTGCAGTCAATTCCGTCATCGCACTCTTCAGGAGTTCCATCTACGCAGCCCAAAAGAACATTGCAGACTTCTTCACCGTTACAAAAAGTATTATCCTGACACAGTGTATTGTTTGGCGCGTTGACACAAATATCCTGTGTGTCATCACAACTGTCCACGGTACAGGCAACATCATCATTGCAGTCCACCGCCGAACCGGCTATACAACCCTGTGTCACGCTGCAAGTTTCAACGCCATCGCAATAGGAGTCATTGGCACAAAGGGCATCGTTTGGCACATGGGTACAGATGTCGGTGGCCTCATCACAGCCGTCAGTGGTGCAATCAAAGTTATCTGCGCTACAGGGAACCGAACCGGAAACACAGCCTCTGGCATCATGCCCCGCACCCGTCGGGTTGCAGCTTTCCGTACCATTGCAGAACAGGTTGTCGTTACATAAATCGTTGTCCAGAATAACTGCACAGCTATCGCTGTTTTCATCGCAGTAGTTGTTAGAGCATTCCATCCCGTCGTCACAGTCAACCAATACTCCGCCAATACAGCCATTGGCATCGGCAGCAGGATCATCAACTGCGCAAACTTCCACACCATTACAGTAGGCCCCATCGGCACATACTGTGTTGTCAGCCTCGTTTATACAACCTGCTTGCGGATCGCAACTATCAGTGGTGCAGGTAAATCCATCGTCACAGTTGAGGTCTTCTGCGACCACACAACCATTTGCGTCGGCCTCGGCATTTTCTGGATCGCAGGTTTCAACTCCGTTACAAACATTGCTGTCGGAACAGAGTGAGTCATCTGGAGCAGACTCGCAAAGGTTACTTTCGTTACAGGTGTCAACCGTGCAGGCCAAACCGTCATCACAGTCTTCATCTGTATTACAGGTAGCAAGACAAACACCTTCCTGACAGGTTTCTGCCACTTCCGGTATCACATCACAGGCGGTACCATTTGCAAGCTGAGAGGTATAACAATCACTGGTAGCATTGCAAAGTCCAACAATACAGGGGCCAAGATCGGCACAGTTACCATCGTCGGCTATATTGTCACAACTGTCACTTTGCTCATTACATGAATCATCGGTACAGCCAACGCTGTCATCACAATTCGGTGCAGTGCCATCTACGCAACCCACAAAGGCCTGACAAACTTCAGTGCCATTGCAGTATTCTCCATCACTGCAAACAAGCGGAACCCCGGCAACACAGCCGGTAGCAGGATTGTTCTCAGGATTATCCGGGTCACAGGTCTCGGCACCATCACAGGGATTGGCATCCAGACATTCGCTGTCACGGGAGGTATATTCACAGTAAGATATGGCCTGATTGCAAACATCCAGGGTACAGTCAAATCCATCATCACACTGATTGTTACTGGTGCAACCCTCAACACAGTTTCCGCTAATGCAGACTTCCAGAATCTCGGGATTGATTTCGCATTCGAGACCATCAGCCATCAAATCATAGGTGCAACCAGAAACAGCATCACAGGCCGTGTCATCGGTACAGGGATCGCCATCGGATGCGCAAACCAGATCGGTACCGGCCACACAACCGGTTCCAGCAACAGCTTGAGGATCGTCCGGGTTACAGACTTCCACACCGTTGCAGACATTGTTGTCATTGCAACTGGAATTTACCGGGGTGTTTTCACAATAACCACCAGCCGCACAAGTGTCGGCGGTGCAGGAAAGACCGTCGTCACACTGGCTATCGAGGGTACAGAACAACTCGCAGACACCTGAAATGCACTTACCATCAAAAACCGCCTTGCCGGGAACAACACAATCGGTTCCATCGGCCACGTTTGTATTGGTGCAACCATTTGTCAGATCGCAGGTATCGGTGGTGCATTCGTTGCCATCATCGCAGGAGGAATGGTCGGGATCGTTTAAGCAGGCATCGCCATTTTCGTCACAGCTGTCAATGGTACATCCAACCAGATCATCACAGTCAACATTACCAGAGGAAGCAACACAACCGTTGGCATCTGCCGAACCATTGGCGGGATCACAAAGTTCCGGCCCATCGCAATAGAGGTTGTTGCTGCAATTATCATCGTTGTTCACATGTTCACAAAGATCACTGTCTTCATTGCAGGAATCATCGGTGCAGGCAATGGCATCATCACAGTCAATCGCTACTCCTGCCACACAGCCTTCTATAGGCACCACAGAAGGCGTGTCGTTACAGGTTTCCACACCATTGCAGTAAAGGTTGTCATTGCAATAGGAGTTAGATGCCACATTCGAGCATTGACGATCAATGCCACAGGTATCGGTTGTGCAGGCAACATTGTCATCGCATTCCGCATCGGTTAAGCAGTCAATATCGAGACATTGTCCGCTAAGACACAATCCGGAAAGAGCTTTTCCCAAAGCACAAACAGTACCATCATCTTTGTTTACCGCTTGATAACAACCACCATTGGTATAGGTACTGAAATCACTGGAATTGCATGCACCATAAATCTTACAATCATTGCCAAGGTCACAATTATCATCGTTATCCAGATACTGGCAGGCATCAATATCCTCGTTGCAGGAATCGTCAGTACAAAACAGACTGTCAGCACAAATCTTTTCGGTACCGGCAATACAGCCAAACTCGTCAGGGGAATCACCCTGGGGATTGCAAACTTCGTCACCATTGCAGTATAATCCATCATCACAAACACTATTCACAGGCTCGTTAAAGCAGGAGTTGGTGGCCTCGTTACAGCTATCAGTGGTACACTGAAATGAATCGTCGCAGACAACGTCCAAACCTGCAAGACAACCTGTAGTAGTATTTGCAGCAGGGTCACCGGGCTCGCAAGTTTCTTCGCCATTGCAATAAAGTTCATCATCACAACGAGAATCGAACCTATCCACCACACAGGAATCGGTAGCTTCGCTACAGCTTGTAGTCGTGCAGCTCGGGCCATCGTCGGGACAGGGATCATCTCCGACGACACAGCCACTGCCATCAGCCGAGGGATCGGTCGGGTTACAAAGCTCAACGCCGTTGCAATATAAACCATCATTACAAGTATCAGTATTTATACATGCTCCACCCGAACAAACGTGGGTAGTGCAACTCAGCCCATCCTCGCAATCGTCATCAATTGCGCACTCGGCAGCGTACAGATTTGTCAAACCAAACCCGGTCACAAAAATAAACAGACCGAGGACCAAACAAAGCCTGAGGAACGATAGGAACCTCATAATCAACCTCCATATTCAGACAGTGCAGGAGACGACGGCCCATCTCTCCATGCTATTCGAATTTTTCACAATGATAACCGATTGTTACAATTACAATCAAGAGAAATTATCAAGATATCCTCTTAAACACAATGATTTCTCTATATATAGACCGCAATTTTTGATGGAAAATTCAAGATTTAGAGCACAAATTACGCTTTAGGGTAAAAACACCTTTACAAACCACCCCATCACCGTTATCTATTATTATGTATTTTTCAAGGGCTTGAAAATATGTATTAGCAAACTGAAAATCCATTGAGATTTTTCATTCACCAGAAAGGCGATAAATTATGCCAAGAAGCTATACCGGGGAAAATATTACGTTGTTGAGGTTGGCCAGACAGGGTGAAATCACTGAGGAAATGCAACTGGTAGCCAAAAAGGAAAACATTAGTGCAGAAAAAGTGCGCGATGAAATAGCTGCCGGAAAGATGGTCATTCCCGCAAATATCAATCACACAAAGCTTGACCCCATCGGCATTGGAATCGAATGCACCGTCAAAATAAATGCAAATATCGGTAATTCACCACTGGAAAGTGATGAGCATTGCGAGCTGGTCAAACTTGACGCATGCTTAAAATATGGTGCCGATGCGGTGATGGATCTCTCCACCGGCGAAAATATCAATGGCATAAGAAAGGCCATGCTAAAGGCCTCACCCATACCTTTGGGAACAGTTCCACTGTACCAAGCTATGGAAATCGTTGATAAAGTCGAGGATCTTACCACCGAGTTGATGCTGGACGTAATCACTCAGCAGGCCGAACAGGGCGTGGACTTCATGACCATCCACTGTGGATTGCTCAAGGAACACCTGCCCCTGACCAAAAAACGCATCACCGGTATTGTCAGCCGTGGCGGATCTTTAATGGCCGAGTGGATGACTTACTGGGACAAGCAGAATATGCTCTACGAAAACTTCGACAAAGTTCTTGATATTGCAGAGAAATATGATGTTACGCTTTCTCTTGGCGATGGTCTGCGCCCCGGTTGTCTGGCAGATGCCAGCGATGAGGCTCAGTTTGCCGAACTGGATGCCCTGGCCGAACTGGTACAGAAATGCTGGGATCGAGACGTGCAGGTAATGGTCGAGGGCCCCGGTCATGTGCCATTAAATGACGTAGAACGCAACATCAAACGCCAGCAGGAAGTCTGCAAAGGCGCACCATTTTACGTACTTGGCCCCATCGTAACCGATGTCGCGCCGGGCTATGATCATATCACCTCAGCCATTGGTGCAGCAGTTGCCGGAATGCATGGAGCAAGCTTCCTCTGCTACGTAACCCCCAAAGAACACTTGGGATTACCGGAACTTGAGGATGTTCGCAACGGAATTATCGCCTATAAAATTTCGGCGCACAGTGCCGATATTGCCAAAGGCCACCCCGGTGCAAGAGACTGGGACGACAAACTTGCCCGTGCCCGCTATGCCTTCGACTGGCCGACACAGTTCGAGCTCTCGATGGATCCGGATCGCGCCAAAAGCATGCGAGAAGAGACACTTTCCACCTCCGAACATGGAAAATCAAGTTTCTGCACCATGTGTGGCCCCAAATTCTGTGCCATGAACATCAACCAGCGCATTGCCAAAAACGAAGCCCGCACGGCTGCCAAAAACAAATAATTTTGTAATGAAATTTCAAAACCGGGTAGATTTTCTGCCCGGTTTTTTTATGCTTTTCAAACTTGGAACAGTGGTCTAAATCGAAACGGCTCGCCTGATTTGCTCCACACATTATTGCCTCAATTACAATACAACTCGTACAAAATATTTTTATAAAATTTCCTGTTGAAGTCCACTCTGCTTTTCGGCTATTATCATCGAAATTACATCCTGAACATTTCTTTTTTGGGGGTGGGCAGGCAGAATTTTCTGAATTATTAGATAGTCATTTCAATCTGATTTTAACGATTAAGGACAAGCGCATGTATACGGTAAAAATCAACAACACAGACTATACCGCCGAGTCTCTGGAAATCTTGCAGCAGTGGAAAGAGCAAAACCGCTTGACAGACGAAACAGAGGTCTACGACAATCCCAACTGTCGCTGGACTAACGCGGGGGAACTTTTAAACCAGACAGAGCACGAATACCTCTACGGCAGTGAGCAAAACACTGAACCCTGGTATTATCAGGACTGGTTTATCGGTTTGATGGTCTTTGTTTTTATTCCGATCTCAATTGTTCTATGGCTAAAGAAGCGCGCCCTAAGAAAAAAGACGAGTGACAGAGACTCAAAGGTGTGAGTCAATATGAATAACATAGCAGGTCGGATAAATTCTTTATCCGACATTGTTGATAAGCAGTTCATACGAGGTATCTACCCGGCACTTATTCCGAGCAATCATAACTGCGATGTTCGCAGTAATCGTTTAAGCCGTCGCAATCATTGTCCTGACTTTCGCTCAAGAGATTTCCTCGTTCATCATAGATGCTTTGAAAGCATTCATCCACCAGATTGTCGCAATCGACATCAATCTCCAGGCTTTTCTGGTAACCATTCTCGTCATAGCTGTACAATTCACAAAGCTCCGTCATGCCATCACAGTCGTAGTCTTCCTCATGACCCAATATATTGCCATTTTCATCATAAGTATCTCTAAAGCAACCATTGTCCTCTATGCCGTCGCAGTTATAATCCTCGCCATATTCAACCAGATTGCCCTGGTCATCATATTTGTAGGAAAGACAATAATAATCCATTGTGCCATCACAGTCCTGATCCTGCTTGAGTGTCAGCACTTGATCGTTATCATTAAATGTGCTTACTTGACAATATTGGTCAGCTATATCATCGCAATCGTTATCGTTGCCGGAGCTAAGTAAATTTCCTTGCCCATCGTAGCTCTTCAGATAACAGGAATCCATTTGCCCATCGCAATCATTATCCAGCCTGCGATTTATCTCATTACCATTTTGATCGTAGCTATAATAGGCACAGGCATCAGCTTCTTCATTGCAGGCAAGATCCACAATGTGACTAAGCAACCTGCCATTATCATCATAGGTCGATTCATTGCAGTAATTGGGTCTGCCATCGCAGTTGTCATCCACCAGATAACTAAGCTGTAAACCGGCTTCATTATATGTGTGCGCTTCGCAGTAGTTAGCAGTGCCACTGCAATCGCTGTCCCATTGCATGACCAGTTCGTTGCCTGCCATGTCGTAGGTATAGCTGTAGCAATCCTTGTCCGCGCTCT
>Ga0209692_10001633_pt1 | contig 29262 bp, 29 predicted proteins | sample tdDd472_FD_187129 | JGI IMG/M metagenome (GOLD analysis project Ga0209692, IMG submission 187129) | Marine sediment microbial communities from the Atlantic coast under amendment with organic carbon and nitrate - tdDd47.2 (SPAdes)... | ecosystem: Environmental > Aquatic > Marine > Coastal >... | reverse complement strand
CATCCATCAGGATGTATCACTCGGACCCAACCCAGTCTGCCGGGGAAGGAAAAACATCATGACACGCCATCTGTTCACCCTCTGGATGGTCCTGACCTTCGCGTGCGCCGCCTCCGCCCAGGAAATCGGCGGCGAAGAAAATCAGCCCATGGTCACCGAATCCTTCGACGAGGTTTTCCTCACCGACGGCAACGTGCTGCGGGGGACCCTCATCGAGGAACAGGAAACCCACATCATCTTCGAGACCGTCTCCCTCGGCCGCCTGGAAATTCCCCGCAGCAGCATCAAGCGGATGGCCATGCGCGGTCAGGGCGCCGGCGAACTCACCGATCCCGACTACAACTCCATCATGTTCTGTCCGACGGCGGCCACCCTGGAAAAGGGCGATGGCTACTTCCGGAACTTCGAACTCTTCATCCTGAACTTCGGGTTCGGCGTGACCGATGCCCTGGACCTGAGTTTCGCCACCCTGTTTCCGGTGTCCTCAGGCGCCCTCATGCTGTCGGGCGGCGCCAAGCTTCGGCTTGTGGACCGGGACAAATTTCCCATCGGACTGGCCCTTACCGGCAGTTACACCCAACTTGAGGAAAGCCACTTCGGCGCCGTGGGCGCGGTGGCGGGTATCGGGAACAATCAGCGGAGTTTGAATCTTGCGGTCAACCGCACCTTCGACGACGATGGGGACGCCAATACGGCCTTCATCATCGGAGGCGATATACAGGGCGGGGCAAGGAGCAAGCTCTTTGCCGAGTACTTCAACTCGAACACCCTGTTCTTCGATGATACGGACGACGACCTGAAAGGCTTCGTTAACATCGGCTTCCGTCTGTTCGGCGAACGACATTCGTTCAGCCTGAGCGGATTTCGGCCCTTGTGGGATGACAGCGACGGCTTCATCGCCTTTCCCATGGTCATGTACAGCCATCACTTCTAGGAGTTGAGATGAACATCATCGTGTTGGGGGCCGGCCTGGTCGGCGCCCCCATGGCCATTGATCTGGCCGCCGATTCGCGCTTCACCGTGTCCGTGGCCGACCGGGATCAGGCGGCCCTGGACCGACTGTCGGCCAAGGCGCCCATCCTGCCCATTCAGATGGACCTGGGCGATCCGTCCAAGGTGCAGGACCTGGTGGCCGACTACGATTTCGTGGTGGATGCCGTACCGGGTTTCATGGGGTTCCGCACCCTGGAGGCCATCCTCAAGGCGGGGCGCAATGTCATCGACATCGCCTTCTTCCCCGAGGACCCCTTCCTGCTGGATGATCTGGCGAAGGATATGGGCGTCACCGCGATCATGGACTGCGGCGTGTTTCCCGGCATGGGCAGCGCTTTGGTGGGCCGTGCCAAACGCCGTCTGGACAAGGTGACCAACGTGCTCACCTTCGTGGGCGGCCTGCCCGACAAGCGCGAACAGCCCTGGGAGTACAAGGCGGTCTTTTCCCCCATCGACGTGATCGAGGAATACGTGCGCCCCGCCCGCTACGTGGAGAACGGTGAACTGGTGGTCATGCCCGCGCTGTCCGCCCCCGAACTGCTGGACTTTCCCGGCGTGGGCACCCTGGAGGCCTTCAACACCGACGGCCTGCGCACCCTCATGCAGACCATCGGCGCGCCCAACATGAAGGAAAAGACCCTGCGCTACCCGGGTCACATCCAGAAGATGGCGGCCCTGCGCGACAGCGGATTCTTCAGTGAAGAGCCCGTGGAGGTGAACGGGCAAATGATCAAGCCCCTGGACCTGACGGCCAAACTGGTGTTTCCCATGTGGCACCTGGCGCCCGGCGAGAGCGAGTTCACCGTCCTGCAGATCAACGTGGACGGCGAGAAGGACGGCAGGCCCGTGAGTTACCGGTACGACATGCTGGATCGATACGATGCCGCCACCGATGTGACCAGCATGGCCCGCACCACGGGTTATACGGCCACGATGGCCCTGCGCATGGTGGTGGACGGCCTGTACGACCACAAGGGGATCTCCCCGCCGGAATACATGGGCCGGGTGGAGGGCTGCGTGCCCTACCTGCTCAAGGGCCTCGCCGAGCGCGGGATCACCTACACCGAGACCCTCAGCTAGGAGACGGGCATGGACTGGAGCGAGCGCCTGAACAACATGGTCTGGGGTTACAAGAATGCCGCGGTGGTGTTGAACGCCCTGCGCGTCGGCGTTTTCGAGGCCCTGGGTGAGGACTGGCACACGGCGGACGAGGTGGCGGCGGCCTGCCGGCTGGATCGGCGCGCCACGGAAGTGGTCCTGCTGGCCCTGGCCGCCTGCGATGTGGTGCGCCTGGACGGCGACCGTTTCTCCACCGAACCCGGCGCCCGGCCTGTTCTTCTGGAGATGGGTGACACCAGCCAGTATTTCATCTACGGCCACAACCTGAGCATGATGCGCAACTGGGCCCACCTGGAGGACGTGCTGCGCACGGGGCAACCGGTGCCGAAAAAAGAGCGGTCGGAGCAGGAACTGCGCGACTTCATCCTGGGCATGGAAAACGTGTCCCGGCTGAGCAGCCGGGAGGCCTCGGAAAAACTCGATCTGGCCGGGGCGCGTCGCCTGCTGGATCTGGGCGGCGGCCCGGGGACGGCCGCCCTCACCTTCGCCGCGGACAACCCGGACCTGGCGTGCGTGGTCTTCGACCTGCCGGGGCCCGTGGACATCGCCAGGGAGCAGATCGCCGCCGCCGGTCTGGGCGACCGGGTCACCACCGTGGCCGGCGACTTCCTCACCGATGACTACGGCACCGGCTTCGACGTGGTCTACATCGCCAACATCATCCACATGCTGGGGCCGGACGACACCCGCCGGATCTTCGAGAAAAGCCGCGCCGCCCTGGCCGACGGGGGCCGTCTCATGGTGAAGGATTTCTACCTGGAGCCGTCGCGCATCGCGCCGGCCGCAGGGGCCAGCTTCAGCGTGAACATGCTGGTGCACACGCCGGCGGGCAAGACCTACACTCGCGAGGAAACGCTGGAGCTTCTGACGGCCGCGGGGTTCGGCACCGTGACCTCGGTGGAGATCGGGGTGATGAGTTCCATCCTCGTGGCGACGGCGGTTTGACAGACCCGGCCCACTGACCTATGATTCGCGCAGCCGTTAGGGGTGGCACGGTCCGGGACAAATCCGGATCGGCCTGAGATACACCCTTGGAACCTGAACCGGATCATGCCGGCGTAGGGAAACGGGCCGCAACTGGCACCGAACGGAGGTGCCTTTTTTTGTGCCTGATGTCCTGTGGGACACTTCCGCGTCTGGCTAACCTCTCGAGGTGCGCCATGCTCAAGTCGATCGCTCTTTTCCTGTTCGTTCTTCTGCTCTTCCCCGTGCAAGCCGCTCTGGCCCAAAGTGCCGAGCGCGACAGCACCATCTTTCCCGTCGCGGAGATTATCCACGAGGATGACGATGTCGTGGTCACGGCCAGCCGGTACGACGATGCCGTCCACCTGAGCCGGACCAACATCACCGCCGCGGAACTCAAGTTCCGTGAGCCGGATCTGCCCATTCCCATGCTTTTGCAGGACGTCCCCGGCGTTTTCTCCTACTCCGACGCCGGCAGCGGCCTAGGCTACACCTACCTGAAAATCCGCGGGTTCGACCAGCGCCGCGTGGGCGTGCTGATCAATGGTATTCCCTTCAATGACCCGGAGGATCACCAGTTGTGGTGGGTGAACATGCCCGACTTCGCGGCCAGCCTGGAGGACGTTCAGGTGCAGCGTGGGGTGACCAACAGCATGGGCGGGCTATCGGCCATGGGCGGCACGGTGAACCTGGAGACCAGCCGCATGCGCGACCAGCAGTCGGGCCGGGTGACCTTTGCCGGCGGAAGCTACGGCTTCAACCAACAGGCCCTGACCTACCACACGGGAGACCTGAAGGGCGGATTCCGTTCCATGGCGCGCCTGTCCCGTCAGAACAGCGATGGTTACCGCCAGCGCTCGGCCGTTGACCAGTGGGGCGTGTTCTGGAGCGGGCTGTGGGAGAGTGATCGCAGCACGTTACAGATGAACATTTACACCGGACGGGAGCTGACCCATCACGCCTGGGACTCCAGCCCGGCGTCCGAACTGGCCAAGGACCGCACCCATAATCCCGAGGCCTACCACAACGCCGTGGACAATTTCCGTCAGCCCCACTACGAACTTCACCACAGCTACTACCTGAACGACGCGTTGACCTTCAAGAACTCGGTCTACTATGTGAAGGGCGAGGGCTACTACGAGAACTTCAAGGACGAGGAGCGGGCCGGTGATTACGGTCTGGATCTCTTTCTGGGCCTGGACCCGGACGATGAAGTGGACCTGGTCCGCCAGAAGTGGGTACGCAAGGAGCAGGTGGGCTGGGCGCCGCGCATGAAGTACGACCACGGAAACAGCCGACTGGTGGTGGGCGGCGACCTCTACAACTTCCACTCAAACCACTGGGGCGATGTGCTGGGTGTGGAAGGGTTCACACCCTGGGATTTCACCGACGGCGACTTCAAGTACCACCACTACACCGGTGAAAAGGACGCCTTTTCGGTTTACGTGAACGAGATGTTCCGTCCCACCGAAAGCCTCACCCTCATGGCCGACCTGCAGTTCCAGCACAAGCGTTACGACATGATGCAGGAGGAAGCCGGGAACTTTGTCGGCGACCTGCGCAACGCTTACCAGGTGACTTACGACTTCTTTAACCCCAAGGGCGCCATACACTACCAGTTCCCCGGCGAAGTGGCCGGTGGTCGGGTGGCCAGCTATGCGAGCGTGGGCGTGAGCCAGCGTGAGCCCGCCGACAACGACCTGTTCGATACCTGGCAGGGCGCCGACGACCTGGGCGTGACCCCGCTGTTCGGTCGAAGTGAAGAGGTCCGGAATCCGTCCACGGGGCAGGTGGAGTACGTTCGCTGGTTCGATCCCCTGGTGAAGGAAGAGAAGGTGGTGGACTACGAGGCGGGCGTGTCCGTGTCCGGCCAGCGCGTGTCGTTCACCCTGGGCGGTTACTGGATGGACTTCACGGACGAGATCGTGCCCTACGGCGGCGTGGACGAGGACGGCTACGGCATTCGCGGCAACGCCGGCAAGACTCTTCACCGCGGACTGGAGCTGGGTCTTCGGGCGAAGGTGGCCACCCAGCACGATCTGATCATTGCCGCCTCGCGCAGTTGGGACGAGTTCGACGAATTTATCTTCACCGACTACGACGGCACCCAGACCGACTACTCAAACAATCCCATCGCCCTGTTTCCCGAGCATCTGTTGTCCGCGGCGTGGCGGAGTCGGTTGACCAACAGCTTCGTGGCCAGGATGCGCGTGCGCAACGTGGGGCGTCAGTACCTGGATAACACGGGTAACGAGAGCCGCAGCATCGAACCCTGGACCACGGTGGACCTGTCTCTTTGGTTCGACCTGGGCGCCACGGGCCTGAACTGGCTTGACGGCGCCACCGCTTATTTGCATTTACGCAATCTGGGGGATGTGGAATACGAGACGACCGGTTACTATAACCCCTGGGGCGGCGCGGACTATTCAGGCGAAAACCATTACACCCCCGGAGCCGGCCGCAACTTCGCCTTGGGTGTGAACTACGACTTCTAGAGGGACGATGTCGAACTACGATCCGGAAAAGGGCGGCGCCAGCTGTCCACTGTTTCCCAAGCGGGGCCCACGCGCAGTTGTGCTGTGTGACGGGCCCCCGCCTGCCGCCGAGGTGCTCCAATACTGGCTTGCCGGCGCTGACCTGTTTATCTGTGCCGACGCAGCCGGACACCCCTACGACCAGTTGCCGCGCCTGCCGGACGCTGTAGTGGGTGATTTCGATTCCCTGGCCGGCCGCATTCTCGATGGAAAATCCGGTCCCAAGTATCTGCAACTCAAGGACCAGTTCACCACGGACAGCGAGAAGGCCATTCTCTTCGCCGTGGAGCAGGGCATGCAGGAAGTGGTCCTCATCGGCAGCACCGGATGGCGCCTGGACCACACTGTCTACAACTGTCAGTTGGTGGAGCGTTTCGCGGGTGAACTCCGCATCTGTGTGGCCGGCGAGTATGCCGACATGGTGCGCCTGGCCGGCGGCGAGAACGTGGCCTGGCACCTGCCCGAAGGCACCTTGTTCAGTCTGCTGCCCATCCTGGGGACGGCCAAGGGCGTCACCGTGGAGGGTGCCCAGTTCCCCATGCTGGGGGAAACGGTGGAGCCCGGCGGACCGGCCATGATCAGCAACCGGGTGACCATGTCGCCGCTGCTGGTCACCGTGGGCGAAGGCTCCATGCTCGTGTCGGTGCACCGGGAACTGGATATCTGACGTGTCCTGGCTGGCCGGCGCCGTCTATGCCCTCTTTCTGGTCTATGTGATCGGGCGCCTCTTCCGCGCCCGCACCGAGGGCGCCGCCGACTACATCGTGGCCGGTCGCCGCCTCACCCTGCCCGCCTTCACCGCCAGCCTGGTGACCACCTGGTACGGCGGCATCCTCGGCGTGGGCGAATACACCTGGAGCTACGGGGTCAGCAACTGGCTCGTGTTCGGCGTGCCCTACTATCTGTACGCAGGCGTATTTGCCCTCTTCCTGGCCGGCCGCGCCCGCCGCAGCCAGGTTCTCACCGTGCCGGACATGCTCGAACGCAGCTACGGCCGTCCGGTGGCGATCGTCGGGGCAGGGGTCATTTTCGTGATGACGGCCCCCGCCGCCTACGTGCTCATGCTGGGCGTGTTGGTGAACTTCGCCACGGGTTGGCCTCTGTGGGTGGGCGTGGTTCTGGGGACAGCCCTCTCGGTGGCCTACGTGTTCCGCGGCGGCCTGCGGGCGGTGGTGGCCACGGACATCGTGCAGTTCTTCCTCATGTTCCTGGCGTTTGCGGTGCTGGTGCCGGTGTGCGTGAAAACCTACGGCGGCTGGGAATTTCTCCAGGCCAATTTGCCGACGGGTCACCTGCAGTGGGACGGCGGCCTGGGCTGGCAGGCCATCGCCGTGTGGTACTTCATCGCCCTGTCCACCCTGGTGGAACCGGCCTTTTATCAACGGTGCTATGCGGCTAAAACTGAGGGAACGGCCAAAAAGGGCATCGCCGCGGCCATCGTGCTGTGGATGTTCTTCGATTTTCTCACCACCACGGCCGGCCTTTACGCCCGCGCCCTGCTGCCCGATCTGGCGGATCCGGTGTCCGCCTTTCCCGCCCTGGCGGCGCACGTTCTGCCGGCCTTCTGGCAGGGCATCTTCACCGTGGGACTGCTGGCCACCATCATGTCCACCGTGGACAGCTACGCCTTTATCGGCGCGGTGACCCTGGGCCGCGACGTGATCGGGCGCTGGCGCGGCGGGTTGGCCGAGACCGACGAGGCCGCCGAGGACGCCCGGTTGCCGGTGATCCGGTGGAGCCTGCTGGCCACGGCGGTGCTGTCGGTGGCCCTGGCTTTGGCCGCGGGATCGGTGATCAGTCTCTGGAAATTCCTGGGCACGGTGGGCACACCCATGCTGCTGCTGCCCCTGCTTCTGGCCCACACGGGGCGGCGTGCCTCGGGGCCGGGTGTGCTGACGGCCATGCTGGCGTCGGGTCTGGTCGCGGGGGGGTGGCTGGGGCTGGGACGCGGAGGCCCCTGGCTGGGGGTGGAGGCCATTTTCCCAGGCTTGGTCGTGAGCCTGATCCTGATTGGGATAAGTCTGAAAAAACGCCCGTAACCGGCTCAGTCCGGGTCGGATTCAGCCGTGGCCAACCAGTCGCCCAGGACCTCCTGGGCATCCGCATAATCCTCTGCCGAAACCAGAAACTCCACCGGCCCGGTGATCGGATTGATCCCCACCAGTCGGCCCCACCCGAAAAGATCCTGGATCTGTTGGCCCCGGGCCAGGTACGGAATTTCCGCCTCGGCGAGCAGGCTTTCAATGACCACGAGATCCGCTTCGCGGGTGGTTTGAAGAATGGGCACCAGTTCCAGATTGGGATCCGGCGTGGACTTGTCCCGAGGCAAGGTGTCGGGGGCCGGACCGGACACCAGATCGGCTCCGCAGTCGGAACAGACCATGGCCGTGTCGTTGAACTCGGAAATGGTTTTGAATTTTTCCAGGCCGCCGCAGCTGGGATTCGGGCAATATTTCATGAGGGTGTCTCCCGCGTTTGGGGCATACCGAGGCCACATACCGACAATAGGTGCGGCACGGGCAACTGTCAATCCAAGGCGGTCCGGGGGCCTCCGGGGTCTCACCGGGCTGTGACCGATACCAGACAGACCCGTCGGGGAAGGGGAACTTCGAACAGAGGGCCCCGGATTTGGAATATCTTCAACCCCTTTAAAAAATCTCCAGTTAGAGGCGTGGCCCTCGGGACCCTCAAACGGCATGGTCCCTGCGTTTCCTCTCCCAGGGTTAAGGGTCAATTCAACCAGGAGGGACCATCATGACGAACGGGATCAGGACGTTTTGGGTGATCAGCCTGATGATTTTTCTCACGGGATGCGGGGGTTACAGGATGGGGCAGGTTTCCGTTGCGGGCGATCCCGCCGCCACTGTGGGGTCAGAAGAGGGCGTCTTGGTCAAGCCGGGCGACAAGGTGCGGGTGACCCTGCAGGATGGCCACCAACTCAAGGGGCGGTACCTCAGCCAGGAGGCCGGCACCCTGTTGATCGAAGTCGAGGATTCCGGGGATACGGAAGCGGGACCCGGTCACGAAGCCTTTGAGACCATGGTGCCGGACTCCCTGGTCATTCCGATTGGAGACATCCGCGACCTGGCAAAATTCCAGTCCGGCACCGCCGGTGGCATTCTGGCCGGCGTCATGGTGGTGACCGTGGTCGGAGGCGCCATTTTTGCCCACAATTTCAAACCCATGGGGAACTGACCCATGAGCAGGAGGGGAGGCCGCGTCATGTCTACCGGGTTCAGGATATTCTGGGTCATCAGTTTGACCATTTTTGTAAGTGGATGCAGTGGATATGCCACCACCGCGATTCCCCGGACCGGGGACCCCAACACCGACTCCGCTGACTTTGAGGCCGACACCATCAAGCCGGGCGACAAAGTGCGGGTGACTCTTCTGGACGGCCAACAGGTCCTGGGAAACTATGTGGGGCGCGACGCGGAGGCCCTGACCGTGCATGAAATCCGGGACGCCGACCTGTCGGACGAGTCGGGTCACTATGGCGGGGCACCCAATGTGGACAAGATGCATGTCATTCCGGTCCGGGATGTGGCGAGGGTTGAGGGACGCAAAAAAAGCAACGATGGGGCCGTATTGGCCCTGGTCGGGTTTTCAGTCCTGATCGTGGCCCTGCTCGCGAATTCCATGAAGGACGCTTTTGATATGGGCTTTGACGTCTCCGACTAGGCCGTGGGTGCCAATCTGATGGCAGGCAATCCCTCAAGACACAGCGACCGCCTTGCGGTAGGATCCCAAAAACAGGATTCCCGCCGAAAGGATGCCCCATGCTGCCCGACCAGACCCAGGCCCGCGCCCAGTTTCCCGCCTTGGCCGGCGACACCGTCTTCCTGGAAAACGCCGGCGGGTCCCAGGTGCCGGCCAGCGTGGCCGACGGCATCCACGCCTACCTTACGCAAACCTACGTCCAGTTGGGCGCCGGGTATGCCCTGTCCCAAAAATGCACGGCCACGGTGGAGGCCGCCCACGACTTCGCCCGCACTCTGCTCAACGCGGGGGACGGCCATGCCATTCTCGGGTCGTCGTCCACCGTCTTGCTGAACATCCTGGCCGACAGTTATGGCCGGATCCTTAAGCCCGGCGACCGCATCATCCTGGCGGAAACCGGCCACGAAGCCAACGTGGGTTGCTGGAAGCGCCTGGCGGACAAGGGTGTGGAAATCGTCTGGTGGCGCATGGATCCGGAGACCTTCACCTGCCCGCTGACCGATCTGGAAGCCCTGCTGGACGACCGCACGGCTCTGGTCGCTCTGCCCCACGTGTCCAACCTGCTGGGGGAGATCGTGGACCTGAAGGCGATCACCGACCTGGTTCACGCCGCGGGCGCCAAGGTGGTGGCCGACGGGGTGGCCTTCGCGCCCCACCGCGCGGTGGACGTGCAGGCCCTGGGTGTGGACTGGTACGTGTATTCCACCTACAAGGTCTACGGCCCGCACATGGCCGTCATGTACGGCACCCACGCGGCCCTGGCCGAACTCACCGGTCCCAACCACTTCTTCATTCCCAAGGACGACCTGCCCTACAAGTTTGAACCCGGCGGCGCGAATCATGAGAGCTGCGCCGGCTTGCTGGGTCTGGGGGACTACCTCAAGTTCCTCACGGGGACCGCTGTGGAGGCACCTTGCGACCGCACCGTGGTGGAGCAGGCCTTCGCGCGCATGCAGGCCTGGGAGGAGCCTCTCATGGCCCGGCTGCTGGACTACCTGAATAATCGGTCCGATGTGCGGGTCATCGGTCCGCGCGCGGGTGGTCCGGAAAGGGTGGGTACAATCAGTTTCGTGCACGACACCAAGTCGTCGAAGGAAATTTCCGACGCGGTGGACCGCACCGAAGTGGCGATCCGTTTCGGGCACATGTATGCCTGGCACCTCTGCGAACGGCTGGGTCTGGACCTGGAGGACGGCGTGGTGCGCGTGAGTTTCGTGCACTACAACACGCCGGCGGAGATCGAGCGGCTGATCGAGATCTTCGAGCAGGTTTTATAAGGCCGGCCAGAACGCCAGCAGGATATCGTCCACCAGGGCGCGCCAGTTGCCCCAGCTGTGCCCTTCGTTTACCACCTTGAAACGGTAGTCGTAGCCCTTTTTGTCCAGGATGCGCTGGAAGCGGTCGGTGGTTTCGCCAAAGTCGTTGAAGGTGCCCCAGGTCATGTAGATGTCCACGTCCAGGCGCGGGGCCTTCTGGAAGAGGCCGATGATCTTGCCATCGCCCGCATGATAGGCCGGCGACTGGATGGCGATGCGCTGGAAGGTGTCGGTGGCCTTAAGGGCGAAGAAGGCGGAATTCAGGCCGCCCAGGGACGTGCCCAGGATGCCGCGGTCGGCGCGGTCCGGGCTCGTAGGGTAGGCCGCGTCGATAACGGGCACCAGATCCCGCGCCACGAATTCCACGAACCTCTCATTGAGAATGTACTGCTCGGAGCGCAGGTTGCGGCCGCCCACCCGCGGGTCCATGAACACCGCCATCATGGGCCGGAGCTTTCCGGCGGCGATGAGATTGTCCATCACGGCGACCAGGCTGCCCATGACGTCGTGGGCATACTCGTGGCCGTCGGTCACGTAGATCACCGGCAATGCGCTCATTTCCGCGAAACCCACCGGTGTGTAGACCAGGTAGTCGACGGCATACCCCAGGGCCGGGCTGCTCAGGGTTCCGGGGGTGAGGTCGCCGCGCGGCACCTCCGGGCGGCGCTCGGCCCAAGGCGACGGCACGTAGCCGGGCATGGCCAGCTCCGAGTTGTCGCCGAACCCGCTGCGCTGGATAGCGGGGTTGGCCGGGTCCAGGATCCAGTTGCCGTCCACCACCACCTTGTAGTCCAGGCGCGCGTCGGCGGGGAAGGTTTCCTCCCGGAGCCAGACGTCGGAATTGCCCATCCGCCGGGCGACGGCGGCATCGGGGGACCAACCGGTGAAGTCGCCGGCGAAGCTCACGTGGTTGGCCGGCCCGCGGTAGAGGAAGGCCACTTGGCCGCCCGCCACGAAGGGGATGCGGTCGAGACTTTTCCAGAGAGCGTCCACGGCTTCGGCCCTGGCGACGGAATCCTGCAGGTCGGTGGCGGTGATGAGTTGGTCCTTGAAGGCGGCGAAGGAAGCCATGGAGCGGGCACCTTCCGGGGTTTGGGTTTCCGGCTCCGGAGCCCCGCCGCAACCGGCGAACAGGATCAGGCAGGCCAGCAGGATCAAACCGATGCGCACGTGGAAACCTCCGGCAGGTATGGGGTTCTGGTCTCCGGTCCATTGTACCGAATCCCTCGGCCAAGACCTACAAAACAACTCTGAAACCTGAATTTCATTTGCCCGTATGTCCCCTCTGGAGCAAGCCCTGCTCTCTTCGGCCCCGGGGGGCCCTGGCCACCGGGTTCGATGACCGCCCCACTCAGTGAGGAGTCGAAGCCATGTCCAAAGTTGTCGTCCTGCTTGCGCTGTGCCTGTTACTGGTCGCCGCGAGCGCCTCCGCCGAAATGGTGGCCGGCCTCCCCCTTCACATTCACAAGTACGATTCGGGCGCCATTCGCCTCTGGCTCGGCGACCACATTTCCTCCACGGCCGTCATGGCCTTCGCCACGTCGGACGGGCTGGTGATCATCGATACCACCGGCAATCCCAAGGTTGACGGCGAACTGCGAAAAATCATTGCCCGCGAGCTAGGGCGTGACGACTTCAAGGTGCTCATCAACACCCACGAGCACGGGGACCACACCGGAGGCAACGCGGTCTACCAGGACTGCGCCATCGTGGGGCACGACCTGGTGGCCGCGGGGATGAACCGCACGCCGGAACAACACCAGCGCATGGTGGACTGGCTGACGTCCCGCGTGGCCGAGCAGGAGATCGAGTTGGCCGGACTGGCCGCCGAGGCCCCGGAAAGGGCGGCCCTCGTGGAGGATCTGACCCTCAACCGCATGGAACTGGAAGTGGCCCAGGCCAACCATCCCCGCGTGGTGCCGACCAAGACCTTCAAGGATCGCAAGGTGCTGAAAATGGGGGACACCACCTTCGAGATGTATTACATCGGCGGCATGCATTCGGCGAGTGACATCGCCATCCTGGTGCCCGAGCACGGCCTGCTCATGACCGGCGACACCATGGCGGACATCTGGCTGACCGACACACCGGGTTGCCTGGCCTCCTTCATTGCGCGGCCGGGGGTCCAGCACGATTTCCCGCTGCTGCTCAAGAATTGGAACGCCCTGCTGGCGAGGAAAGACGAAATCCGCACCCTCATTCCGGGCCATTGGAACGGCGAACTGACCTTCGACGGCTTTGAGAACCGGGTGAAATACGTGGAGGCTTTGTGGGAAGGCGCTCACCAGGCCACTGTGGCCCAGGCCAGCCTCAACGAGTTCCTCGCGGACTACACGCTGGCCGACCGCTTCCCCCAACTGGTGGACAGCCCGGGCTGCAGCCAGGGCAACACCTACACCACCATGACGGAGATGTGGTCGACGGTCACCGACCAGCAGGCGGCCGCTCCGGCCCTCTTTGCCCTGCTGGAGGAAGGCGCGGACGAGGCCGCCATCCGGAACATCGTGGCGCAGCACACGGCCGGGAAACCGACCCACTATTTCCTGGAGACCCAGGTCAACGCATACGGCTACCGCTTCCTGCAGTCGGACCGCCCGACCCAGGCCGTGGCCATGTTCCGCATCAACGTGGAACTGTATCCGGCGTCGTGGAACGTTTACGACAGCCTGGGGGAAGGGCTGTACGCCATGGGCGAGAACAAAGAAGCTCTCGCCATGTACGAGAAGTCGCTGGAACTGAATCCGGAGAGTCCCACCGGCGCGGACATGCTGGCGCGGATCAAGGCGGAGGGCACTGTAAACTAGAGGAGATCACCTGAACAAGCGGCCGGTTCGGGACCCACCCGGACCGGCCTTTTCGTTGCCGCCTTCAAGCAGGAATTTTTGACCCTCGCCGGGCCGCCCTCCCGTGTATACTCCCCGGACCCACAAAACTTGGAGGGACAGTTCATGCGTACGCGATTCACGGCCCTGATCATTCTGATGGTGTTGCTGACGGCCGCCGGCTGCAACGACGACGGCACCTCGCCTCAAAACGATTTCCGGATGACCATCAAGGTGGTGGATTTCGACGGGCTTCCGGTCCCCGGCCTGGAGCTGAGCCTGATGAACGACCATCCCTTTTTCCAGAAAGCGGGTCCCCCGAACAAGGCGGCGGTGAAAATCGAGTTCTATATGCCCCAGGAGGCCTTGGGCGAGATTTCCATCTGGGACATGGAAGGCCGCAAGGTGCGGACGGTGACCTCCACGGTCCTTCCGGCGGGGGTCCACCAGGTCATGTGGGACGGGACGGATGACGAGAGGGTTCAGCTTCCTTCAACCCGTTACACCGTGCAATTTTCCCTGCGTGACGAGGCGGAAGGCCTGTCTCTGGAAACCCGTATGGACGTGCTCATGGCGGCGTGGCAGGGCCCCTCCGCGGGCAAGACCAGTCAAAACGGTGCCCTGATCCTGAGCGAAAAGGCGCTGTTCCCCCATCTCTATGATGTGGAAGGACTTCAGACCACCGACGAGGACGGACAGTTCATGGGGGTTCTGGAACTCGGACCCGCGATGTGGTTCCAGTTCTATAGCCCGGACGAGGATCGGTGGCAGCATTTTGAGAGGGACGTGACCGGTTCGGGCCTGACCCTGACCTTCACCTGGGCGCCCCCGCGCACCCCACTGTCTGAACCGTTTGTCTCCGGTGCGGCGGCCCCGTCCGGGGAAAAAGTGCCCCCCTACGATGGGCTGAATTTGAACGTGTATCCGAACCCCTTCAACTGATCGACCCGGAACCTTCCGTTAAACGGTGGGATATCTCGGCGTTTCCTGCGACCCACTTCAGTTAGGGTCGCAGGATTTTGCGGAGGGCCCTGGGTCCCGTCCCTGCCATTCCAAATAACTCAAAAAAACAACGGGCGATGACCCTTGGTCTTCGCTCGTCCCGCACGCCATTCCCATCAAGCCCGGACCATTTATTGCTCGACCCGCTGGCGGAAATCATTCGCGGTCTACCAGGTGGAGGGGCGCCTGAGGAGGCAATTCATGAAATTCCTGCGCGTGCTGCCCTTTATCATTCTGATGGGTTTCGGTGCCTACCCGGTGATCGCTCACCACCCCGCGGCCGACATGGTGGACGCGGACATTTACGCCAACATTGACGAAATGGTGTCCGACACGCCCCATGCCACCATGGTCTTCGACAGCGACATGACCACCGGCACGACGACCATCGAGATCGACGGTCGCGTGAACGACATGATCCAGTTGGTGGACAGTGAGTTGCTGAGTTACATCGCCCTGTTGGACGGCGACGTGACGGTGACCATGGAGTTTCCCCAAACCCGCCAGGCGACATTGACCATCGTACAGGTGGAAGACCCGGGCATCCCGGTCAAAGACATACTGCTGGAGGAAAAGGCCCAAAATCTGGCTGAGGAGACGACCTTGGATAATCTCAAAGCCAGTTACAGGTAGGAAATCCGCCCGTTTCCTATCTATACAAAGCAGCGCGCTGGGGGGACTGGCGCGCTGCTTCTTCTTGAGTGGAGAGGAAAGGGGACCCGCGCCAGGCGTCTCATCTATTCCGGCCTCCCGTACACACAAAGTCGGATCCTCATTTCCAGGTCGGTCCAAAGGCCGTCTCCGTTGGGATTGCTTCCCGGGCTGGTGAGTCGGAAGTGTTCAAAGTGGTAGACCAAACGGGTGAGTTGGTAGCCGACGAAGTCCGGGTCGAGGGATCCGTCGAGTCCGCCTTCGAAAAAGGAGTCTTCACCGCGGGCGGTGCTGGTTAGACTTCCGTCCGGGCTCATCCGGTACCTCAGGATCATGGCGTTGCTGACACCATTGGTGAGGCGGGCGGTCAGGGAATCCCAGGCGGCGCAGTTACTGGAGTCCACGGTGAGGGAATCGCCGATATCCCCACGCTGGAAGAGGTAGTCCTCAAAGAAATAATGATCCGGTTCACGCGGCCGGAAATCGTCGGGATTGAACATGCCCGAGGCGACTTCGAGGCCGTCGAAACCCACCTCCCGGGAACCGGTGTTGTTCATCCACGTCCCCTCGGCCAGAACCTTGTCGGGAACCGCGGGTGACGTGGCGTCGTCCCCGCAACCGGTGAGCAGGAGTCCGAGAATCATGAGCGGGAACAGAAGGTGCTTGCAGGACATGGATTTCCCCTTTGGTTGACCCGCATCATGACAGAATTTTGCGACGGTTGAAACCGCGATTTCAGCGCTACACCCCGGATTCATGTTATAATGTGTGCGCTCGTCGGACAATTTTGAAAGTTACATCGGGGGACAGCATCCATGCCGCGCATCCTAGTCGTCTTTCTGGCCGTATTGGCCCTTTTGGCCCTGTCCGTACCCGTCGGCGCGGAACTCCCACCCGCCAAACCCTACGCCGACCTCGTGTCGGAAGTGATCTCCTTCCTCTATTCCGACGTGGGGAACGGCGGCATCCGCACCAACGACGGCGACCCCGACGGTTACGCCGTCCCGCCCTACTTCTACCACTACGCGGTGCGCGACGGGAATGGCCTGTGGAGCAATCTGGAGGGATACCCGGGTTACGCGGCGGTGAGCTATCCGGCCTACACGGCCTGCGTGGCCATCGACGCCTTTCTGGACTGGCGCCGCTTCAGTGGCGACGCCACCGGCCTGACCCGCGCCCGTCAGTACGCCGACTGGATCCTGGAACACCGCACGCCCGCCGCCGACCTCTACGGTAATCTGCCCTACAGCACCCAGACCGACGGCATCATGGGCGGCGGATGGGACGGCGACGCCAACATGACCGACAAGGGCCCCATGTTCGCCCTGCGTTTGCTGCGCCTGTACGACATCACGGGTCATCAGCCGTATCTCGACGGTGCCCTGGAAATCGCCGCCACCATGATGGCCACCCAGATGACGGGCGGCCCGGAGGACGACGGCCGCTGGCCCTTCCGCACCGTGCCCGCGGACGGCACCGTGACCCAGGACTACACCAGTCACCTCACGCCGGCGCTGCGCTTCTTCACCGAACTGGCCAACCGCACGGGCGATCCGTCCCACACCACGGCCGCCGAAAACGTGTGGGCCTGGCTGCTGGCCAACCCGGGCAATCCGGGTTCCGACAGCTGGATGCGGTGGGAGGCCTTCTACGAGGACCAGTCGCCGGAAATGCAGACCGGCCTCATGGATCATTACTCCGCCCACGAAATGATCATGGAGCTGCTGGAACGTCGGCCGTCGGGCTGGGAGGATCTGGCCGTCACCATCCTGGATACGGTGGACGCGCGCTACCTCATCACCGACACCAATACCGTCCTGCAGGACCGGGTGCCGGTGACCCTGGAGTGGACCGGTTGGCCAGAGGCCACCTACGCCGCCAGTCTGCAGTATGCCCGCACCGCGTTGCGCCTGTACCAGGCGCTGGAGGGTGACCCGCGTCAGGATCCCACCTTCCGTGACACGGCCCTGGCCATGGCCGCGGTGTGCTCCCACGGGCAGAACGATCGGGGTCTGGCGGCGGACGGCCGCATGTTCACCACCATCAAGGACCAGGTCCGCTACTTCAACGTGGACAGCTGGTACGAGCAGAATTTCAACACGGTGAAGTACTTCCTGGAGATCATGGATCTGGAACCGGACCTGGCGCCCGCGGGGGAAAACCACATTCTGGCGGCGGACCGGGTGTTGTATGAGGTGTCCTACCCCGGTGATGACACGATGGCGTATTACGTGACAGCCCAGCGGGAGGGCTACGAACGGGTGAAGCTGGCCCACAAGCCGGCCGGCGTGTTGAACCAGGGGTTCGCCCTGCCCGAAATGGACACCGAGACCGCCGCCGATCATGGCTGGCACTGGAACGCCACCACCCAGGTGGCCACCGTGCGCCATCCCGGCGGTGAGATTGAAATTCTGCAGGCGGTGACGGCGGCGCCCCTGGGCGACGCAACCGGCCCGGTCCTGCGCCTGGCCATAGGCGGTCCCACGGGGGGCGGCCGCGTGTTCCTCACCGCGGATCTGGCCCGGCCCGCAGACCTCACCGTGGACATCTTCGACCTGCGCGGCCGCCGCGTGCGCCGCCTGGCCGCGGGCCTGCCCCTGGACGCCGGTCGGCACGACCTGATCTGGGACGGACGGGACGAATCCGGCCGCCTCAGTGCCAGCGGCGTGTATCTGGTGCGCGGCCGCACAGCGGAGGCCCACGCTTCCACCCGCATCGCCTGGGTGCGTTGACTCTTATTGTCCGGGTCAGACTTCCGCTTCGGCGGCCTTGAGCCGGTCCCTGTCCCGCGCAGCATCCTGACCCGCGTGCAGCGTGATCACCGGGCAGGGTGACAGGCGCACGATCTTTTCCGCCGTCGAACCCAGAATGGCGTTGCGCAGCCGGGAGTGGCCATGGGTGGCCATCACGACCATCTCGGTGCCGGCCTTGGCGGCAAAGTCCAGAATCTCGTCCGCCGGGTCGCCCTGCAAAACTTCCAGGGTGAGTGCCACATCCAGGGATACGTAGTCGTGGGCTTCCTCGGAGAGGGATTCCTGGGCGTTGCGCAGGGTGTCCTGGGGGGTGGGATCCACGCCCACCGGGCTCACGCGGTAGCCGTCCACGGGCCAGACCGAATTCACGGTGGGCGGCACCACATGGACCAGAGTGAGATCGGCGGCGAAGTAGAGGGCCATTTCGTTGGCCACGCGGATGGCGGAATGGGCGTCGGGGCTGAAATCAGTTGGGCAAAGAAGCCGTTTGAGAGGTAACATTGCCTGACCTCCTGAGAATCCCCGGCCATCCCGCGGCCGGGACAGAAACAAGTTAAAGAAATTGCCGGACGCCGCCAAGGGGGCGGCCCGGTTCCGGAATTCACCCCACGCCTTACGGAGCGAACATGCTGGACTTCCAACCCGAGCCGTTGACTTTCCTCGCCCGAATTTTCCTGGCCGCAGTCCTGGGCGGGCTGGTCGGCCTGGAAAGGGATATCCACGGACGCGCGGCGGGTTTGCGGACCCATCTGCTGGTCAGTCTGGGGGCGGCCGTCTTCACCGTGCTGTCCCAATGGGTGGCCGCCGGCGGGGCCCAGGGCGCCACGGTTCCGGACCCCGGCCGCATTGCTGCGCAAATTGTCACGGGAATCGGCTTCCTGGGGGCGGGGGTCATCCTGAAGGAAGGGGTCAGTGTCCGGGGCCTGACCACGGCGGCCTGCCTGTGGACGGCCGCGGCCATCGGCATGTCCGCGGGCGCCGGTTACTGGAAGCTGGCGGTGGCCACCACTTTGGTGGCCTTGTTGAGCCTGGTCGGGCTGAAAGCCTTTGAAGGCCTTTACAAGAAGGATTCCTACCGGTCGCTGACGGTGGTCACCCAGGGTGCCCATTCCGGGGCGGTGGTGGATCTGGTGGGGCGTGAGAACCTGAAAATCGTGTCGTGTGAGATCGAACGGGACAGCCAAACCGATCAAACGGTTACCAAGCTGGGTCTAAGCCTTTTCCACAAGGGCATTACGGACAAGCTGGCCCACGGCCTGATTCAGGAACTGGAAACCGCGGACTTCAAGGTCCTCAAGGTCAAATGGCGGCGCAGTCACTAGGCCTTGGCAGCCATCCGGGAAAAAAGCTGACAAATGTGGTATTATTAATACCTTCTTGGTGGAAATTCCATTATCCCATGTCCAGAAACGGGAGTCATCGTGTGTAATCTCGCCCACGGCCTGCGTGTTGTCTGCTTAACATCCCTTCTGTTCGCCGCGCCGGCGCTGGCCGGCCTCGTGCCCATCCAGGTCGACGGCTTCTACGACGACTGGCAGGGGGAAACCGCCCTGATCGACGATAGCGGTGACGACGCGGGTCCCGTGGACTTCGGCCGCGTGTGGGTGGCCAACGACCAGGACTACCTGTATATCCGCTTCGAGACCGGTGGGGAGGTTCAGTCGGACGAACAGCAGACTATGCGGCTGTACCTGGACACGGACATGAATGCGGGCACCGGCACCAGCTACGGCGGCATCGGCGCCGACCTCATGTGGGAGTTCGGCTGGCGCGAGGGCGACTTCCGGGGCGCCAACATCCGCCACGATGACATCGGCCTGCTCATGGGGTCCACGGTGAGCGACACGCAGTTCGAGATAGGCCTGCGACGCGACGCCACGCCCAACGGCGCCCTGTTCCCCGGGGCCACCGTGCGCTTCCTGCTGCGGGACATGGATTCCGCCGACGTGACCACCGTGGTGGAGTACACCTTCGCCGCCGGCAGCGACGTGCCGCCCGTGCTCGGGCTGGGCCGAAGCAACCCCACGGATATTCGCGTGGCCAGTTGGAACGTGCAGGGCGACGGCCTGTTCGACGGGGGCACCGCCGAGGCGGCCCAGAACCGTCTGCTGGACGCCATGGACCCGGACGTGCTCATCATCACCGAAGCCTGGAACAGCACGGCCAGCGACGTGGTGGGCATCATTGAACAGCACCTGCCCAGCGGCGCGGGGGAGACCTGGTACGGCGTGAAGGAAGACGCCGGCAACGTGATCGTGAGCCGCTTCCCCATTTTGCAGAGCTGGGAAGTGAATCCGGGCTACCGGATTACCGCGGTCCTGCTGGAACTGGGACCCGACTACGACACCGACCTGCTGGTCTTCGGCTGCCACTGGCGCTGTTGCACCGCCGACGACGACCGTCAGAACGAAGCCGACTCCGTGATCGAGTTCATGCACGACGCCCGCAATCCGGGCGGTCTGATCACCCTGCCCGCCAATACCCCCATGGTGTTGGGCGGCGATCTGAACCTGGTGGGCTGGCGTCAGCAACTGACCACCCTGGTGACCGGCGACATCCAGGACGAAAGCACCTACGGCCCGGACTCCGCTCCCGACTGGGATGGCGCCGACTTCACCTACGCCAACTCGCGCCATCCCGAAGGCCGCGGCACCTACACCTGGCGAAACGACGGCAGCAGCTACTATCCCGGGGTCCTGGATTTCATCTTCTATACCGACAGCGCCCTCGACCTTCAGACCCACTTCGTGCTGGAGACGCGGACCATGTCGTCCGGCACGCTCAGCGCCAACGGGCTGCAGGAATTCGATACGACCAACGCCAGCGATCACGCCGCGCGCGTGGCCGACTTCAGCATGGGGCCGGATGTTTCGCCGGTGCCGGACGCCGGTCACGGACTCCGCGCCGCGCGCCTGCTGCCCAACGTGCCGAACCCGTTCAACCCGACCACCGAACTGCGCTTCGCCCTGGAGGATGCCGGTCAGGTGGGCCTGCGGGTGTTCGATGCGCGCGGCCGCCTCGTGCGTCGGTTCGCCCCCGAGGGCTACACTGCCGGCACTCACGGTGTAACCTGGGACGGCCGCGACCAGACCGGCCGGTCCATGTCCTCGGGCGTGTACTACGTGCAGATGGTGTCCACGGTGAACGGGGAGACCGGGCGCGAAATGCGGTCGGTGGTACTGGTCGAGTAACCGGCCCCGCGAGACGAATGATCGGCGCCCCGGCCCGGGTGGGTCGGGGCTTTGTTTGGCCCAATCGGCAATATTGAAAATGTAAATGCAAAAAGCTCTCATTATGCTATAATGGCCCCCAATCACGGGAATCCACGGTGAGGGATCCGGGCACTCCGTCCGGACCGTGGCTTCCGTCAGGGGGAAAATCATGTACCGCAATACTATTCGGGTGGCGGCCCTGGTGGGCATTGTCCTGCTGGGATCATGGACGGGTCCGGCCCTGGGCGCTTGCAGTGTTTACGGTGAGTACCTGGCCTTCGCCTCCAATTCCGACGGCATCACCCTGGAGGGCGAGATCGAACTTGTGGGCCAGGCCTACCTGGAGGGCGCCTACACCAAGACCGGTGAATACGGAAACTTCGGGTCCAGTTGGTTCCAGGCGGACCTCTACAACGCCCGGGTCCGAGGCATCGCGGCCAGTCACGGGGAGGAGCACGGCAACAACAACTGCTCTTCGGGAGTTGGACGTGTGGATGACCTCGGTCTGACCGACGACCTCACCTTCCACATTCCGGCCGGCACGTATCCCGAGGGGGTGACGGCGCGGATGTCGGGCCATGCCAGAGGCGTGATCTGGTCCCAGGTTGGAGCTGCGGCGGCCGGCAAGTACTGGGTGGCCCTGGGGCCGGAAGTATTCGAAATGCCCATCGTGGTGTCCCTGAACACGAAGGCGGATACGGTTCAGGTGAATGATGACTTCGAGATAGCCGTGCAGCTGGTGGCCCCGGGCACCACGCTGTCCGCGCCGCAGGACCTGGTGCACACGGTGTCCATTTGGCTCCACCGGTGCCGGGCCGGGTCGGATGAGGTCAACATCCTGGGTGTCAATGTGGTGGGTGATGCGATGGTGGATTTCGGGGAAGGCGTCTGGGTGGACGATCTGACGGTGAGCCCCTCGGTTCCCTGGACCTCGGAGTCGGGGCATTTCCTGGCCAATACGAGCCCGGCGCCTCCGGAGGTGGCCGGCCTGGTTCTCGGGCAGAACCATCCGAATCCGTTCAACCCGAGCACGGCCATTGCCTTCCGGTTGCCGGAGGATCAGCAGGTAAGCCTGAGGGTGTACGATCTGTCGGGTCGCCTGGTGCGAAACCTGATCGCGGCGGAGACCCTGCACGCCGGTCCCCATGAGGCGGTCTGGCGGGGACGGGACGACTCCGGTCGCCGGGTGGCCTCCGGCACCTATGTCTACCGCCTCGAGGCGGGCGCCTTCAGCCGGACCAAGCGGATGGTGCTGGTGAAATAGCCAGGTTCCTTTGGGTCCGGTTCAGTCAATTTCCTGGGCCAGGGCCATGACGGCCCGCACGGATCGCCAATTGCGGGCCGTGCCCGCCACACCCAGCGCCTTCTCGATCTGGGCCGCCAACCTGGACCGCGCAAGGCCGTCCGGGGCGTGGAGATAGAAGATCGTCCCGGACAGCTTGTACCGTTCGCTGGCAGTGCGGAGCGCGTCGAGTTTGGCGAGGTCCGGGGTCTTTGGGGGTGTCTTCATGAAGAAGAGATGCAGCGACTTCGGTTCATCCTCGGCGGCGAGGAAGGGGTTGGTGTCTATGGCGGCCTGCAGCTCTTCGCGGGTGAGGACAAGGACGTCAGGGGTCCAGCCGCACTGGGTGTGGATGGCCGCGCCGATGTCCTCGGCCAACCGACCGCAATCATCGGACTCACTCCGGAAGACCGCGTTGCCGCTCTGCAGGTAGGTGCGCACGTGCGTCAGCCCCAGGCCTTCCAGGATGGCCCGGAGGTCCTTCATGAGCAGGCGGCCGTGGCCGCCCACGTTGATGCCGCGCAGCAGGGCGACAAACGTGTTCATCTGGCTCCCTCCGACTCTTCGGATTCCAGGATTTGGCGCAGGCGATCCAGGGTGCGGTGAATATGCCGGATGTCGTCCTTGGTCGCCGGTTCGCCGGAATGCCTCATACTCCGGAAGAAGAAAAACAAGGCAGCCCGCAGATCGTCGATTGACGTCTCGTCCGGTGACTTGGCGATTTCCGCACATTTTTCGAAGGATCCCGCCCATTCGTATCCGTCCATGGTGTGGGCGAACTCGATGATCGAATTCAGATCGGCCTTGGGTGGGGGGATGTCGGCGAGTCTTAGATTATGAGTGTTTGACATGGTTTTGATTGCTCGTGTTTCACGGGTAGTTTGTCGGGTGCAAGCGATTGTACCACAGCCTTTGGGCCGGTGGGACACGTTGACGGCATTCGGGACACTGCAAACCCATGGAGTCTGCCCCCCGAATTTTCCATTTGAAATCTTCCGGAACTTTAGTTAGGCTTCCCTAACGAAAGGTGGCCCAATGCCCAAAAGCCCGACAAAACCCAACCTCACCGGCTCCTTGGAGGACTACCTGGAGACCATCATGCTCCTGGCCCGTCGCGGCGAGCCGGTCCGGGTCAAGGACATCGCCGCCGAACGCGGGGTGCGGGCGCCGTCCGTCTCCCTGGCCTTGGGCAAATTGGCCGACCTCGGACTGCTCACCTACGCCCGGCGCGAGTTCATCGAGCTCACCCCGACCGGACTGACCGAGGCGCGGCGCGTCTATTCCCGCCACCAGATCCTCTCGCGCTTCTTCGAGGAGATCCTTCGCATGGATCCGGCGGCGGCCTCCGACCAGGCCTGCGCCCTGGAACACGCCCTCACCGACGACGGCATGGACCGCCTTGCCCGCTTCTTTGAGTACCTCGCCGGCTGCCCCAGTGTGCCGCGCGGCTTCCTCAAGGATTACGGGCAGTGTCCCATCGTCAGCGGTGACGGTGACAGCTGCGGCCCGCACGCCGACAGCCCCTTTGCCTGTATCACGCCTTGCCACAGCCGCACCGACGACCAGGGCGGCGAGCGCCAGGCTGTTGTGCGCCTGTCCGACCAGCCCAGTGGTACAACCGGCGTGGTCACGCAGATCGACGCGCAGGGCGCCGTCCGTCGGAAGCTGCTCGACATGGGGTTGCTGCCCGACGTCAAGCTGACCGTGGAGCGGGCGGGGACGGGTGGCAAGAGTATCGGCATCAAGGTGGGTGTCTGCCTGCTCACCCTGACCGTGGAAGAGGCCCAGGCGGTGTGCCTGGTGCCCTCGTGAATTTTTTTGACCCTAGAATTAGGCAAGCCTAACAAAATGAAAACCGGTTTGCACCGGGGAGGAGATCCGACATGAAAGCCCTGAGGACCATCCCCCTCATCCTGGCCGCCATGTTCGCCGTTGGCGGGGCCATCGCCGCCGACACCGTCGAAACCTGGGACGTGGGCGCCACCGATGTGGATTTCTACACGGGTGCCGAGAACCTCGGACTCACGCCGGAGGAGGGCCTGGTGTTCGGCGACATCATGCTGGGTTACGGCCTGGTCGACCGCCTTTCCGCCTACGCGGGCATGACCTTTCAGACCGACCGCAACCTGGGGCAGAGCGACCCCATGCTGTACCTCGGCCTGTTCGGCACGCCCTTCCAGAGCGACCACGTGGACCTGGACCTGTTCCTCGACTTCACCAGCTCGGGCGGCGAAGCCTCGATCACGCCCAGCCTGGAACTGAACTGGGACCACGACCCGGACATGGCCACCTTCGGTCTGTATGTGAGGACGGGGATCGTGTTCGAGCAGGCGGATCCCGACCCCGCGTCGCCGGACGTGACGCCGGGGATCGGCCAGTCGGTTGAGGTCAATCCGGGCGTTTACTGGAGCGTAACCGAACGCAGCCAGCTTCTGGTGGAGTACAGCACGGGCTACTTCCCCAATCCCGCGGCCGAGCAGGACCGCTGGGACCTGAGCCACCTCCACCTGGGCTACAACCGTACCCTGGTGGACGCCCTCGAGCTCATCACCGAGGTGAACTTCACCGTCGACAAAGTGGATGGAAAGACGCCCTGGGGCGCGTTCGCCGGAATCATCGTGACGATGCCGTCAGTAAGGTAGGGGGCGCCCGAGGTCAGAGTTTCTCGGCGGTGAATTCCATCGTGCCGCTGAGGTTGCCCAGGGTCAGGACAATGGTCCAGTCGCCGGCGACGCCCGCGGAGGTGGGTTCGGAAAAATCCCGGGTGAGGGCCTTGTTGTAGACCACGGTGTCGTCGGCGTCCTTGATCACCACGTTGGCCGTTCCGTTCTGGATGGTCGCGGTGAAGCTGATGGTGGCCTGGGTGCCGGAGTTCGACCACGTGTAGGTCCGGGTGGTGATGATGTCGGTCACATCGGTGGCCAGGAGGGCAAAGCTGTCGGGGTCGTTGGTGATCTCCGGCTGGAATTGCCCGCCCAGGGTGGTGGGCGTGTCGGAACACCCGATCATCACGACCCCCATGAGCATGAGACCCACCAGGATGAAGGCGGAGCCCCGTAATTGGCGCAGGCGTTTCATGGGAACGTCCTCCGGACTTGGATGAAGAGATCTTTAGCTAGTTACGCCGCACTATTTTACCAGCGCCACCTTGTGCGTCAACATCCCTTCGGGCGTGATCAACCGACCCAGGTTTGACCTTCACAAACTTTTCAATCGGCGTATACTGACCGCAATTCCGGGGGAGGGCTCCACCGGCAAGTTCAGTTGGAAAGAAGAAAGGTGGAAACATGAAACGCGTAGTCATTTTTACCACGTTACTGGCTCTCAGCCTGGCGGCCTCGACCGCCACCGCAGGCGGCATGTACTTCGGTTTCGGCGTGGGCAATACCTTTTTCAGTTCGGAATACACCGACGCCCTCGACCAGATCAAAAAGATCGACGAGAACTCCACGGCCTGGAAAGCCTTCGGCGGATTCAATTCCGACAGCTTTTTCAGTGTCGAAGGGGGTTACCGGGATTTCGGAAAGATTGAGTCCGGGTCCGGCGACGATCTCGTCACTTCCAAGACCTCGGGCTGGGATATCGAGGCCATCGGTCGGCTGCAGATCGCCATCGTGGATATCTTCGGCAAGGCCGGAATCATGTTCTGGAACTCGGAGGCCACCCTCGGCAACCAGAGCGATGAAGGTGACGGAACGGACTTCATGTGGGGCCTGGGGGCCGGGGTGCATCTGGGGCCCTTCGGCGTCCGTTTGGAGTGGGAGTCTCTTGAGGTGGGCGGACCGGACAACCTGTCCATGGTGAGTCTGAGCGGGACCCTGGGGTTCTAGCGGCCCACTAATCCACATCGATGGACTTGATGCGCAGTTCCCTGCCCTGGCTGGCCTCCACCAGTGTGTCGCCGCACTCGGGGCAGGGGGCGATGAAGTATTCCAGGGGAACATCCTTGTCGCAGTCGGGACAGTGGCCTCGGCCTTCGATCACATGGATAACCAGGTTGGCCTTGGCGGCGAGGGTATCGGTGCGCGCGGCGTCGTAGCAGAATTCCAGCGACGGGATCTCCACGCCGGCCAGTTCGCCCACCTCGATCTCGATGGTATTGACCACCTTGGCCCCGTTCAACCGGGCCTGCTCCTCGACCACGTCCAGGATGCTGGTGATGATGGAGAGTTCGTGCATGATGTCCCCGTGCGGTGCGCGAATGGGAAGTGGCTGTCCCGGTCCCGAGTCCTTAATTTACCCTGCATGTTCCGTCAATTCCACGCCAATCGAGAAAGCGGCCGCCACCCATGAGCGAAAACTACGACGACACCTACGCCACAGCCGACTGGTTCGGGCCGGACCCGTCGCCCCTGCTGGTCAGGTTCGGCGACATCTTTGAGCCGGGCGATCGGGTGCTGGACATCGGGGTGGGCCAGGGGCGCAATGCTTTGCCGTTGGCGCGGCGTGGCGTGAAAGTCACCGGCATCGACCCGTCGCAGGTGGCCTGTGACACGGTGACCGCGGCGGCCGAAGCGGACGACCTTCCGGTACAGGTCATTCAAACCGGCTACCGCAGCTACGAACCGGATGAGCCCTTCGACGCCGTGCTCTGCTTCGGGCTCATGCAGATGCTGCCCGCGACGGAAATCCAGATCCTGGTCAAAAGGGTGGAAGAGCTGGTTCGCCCCGGGGGGCTGCTCTTCCTTACCGCGTGGCACGCGGGGGATCCCAGGTGCGATAAGCCCGGCGCCGGCTGGTCCCACAGCAGTTCGCGCAGTCTGGTCGACGTGTCCGGGAATAATCACCGGTTCTTCCTCTACCCGGACGAGATCATCGGTCTGTTTCCCTACTGGAAGGTCGTGCACCACTGGGAAGGAATGGGGGAGCCCCATCGCCACGGGGACGGACCCCCAGAGCAGCACGGGAACGTGGATGTGGTGCTGTCGCGGCCCGAGGGCCGGGTGGTGGATGTGCCGACGGTTTTGTATGGGGATGAGAATTTACATGGCTGACTCACCAAAACGCTTGAAATAAGCCGTGCCCTCCATAATTATGCCTGCAACGAAACGCTAAGGGGATAATTTGGGCAGATCTGCCCACGGCCCGCATTCTCAGGTGAATGGGGCCGATCGGCTGAAAGGAAATACAATGAAGACCATCAAACTTCTCACACTCACCCTCCTTCTCCTGGCCCTGGCCACCACCGCCGCGGCCGAAACCAAGGGCTGGGGCCTGGGCGCCGGCGCCCACGACGGCGACTTCGGCGTCCAGATCCGCAAGGATTTCTGGATGGGCGGGGACATCTCCCAGATCACCGGTCAGGGGTCGGTCTACTTTCACGGCAAGACCACCTTCAAGATCGATGCGGACTACCACTTCATCATCAATCCGGAAAGCCCCAGCCGGTTCTATCCGCTCGTCGGTCTGCAGTTCGGGTTCAACTCCGACACGGCCGACCTGGGGCTGAACCTGGGTGGCGGCGCGAACTTCATGCTGACCGACAAGCTCGCGGCCTTCGGTGAAGTGAAGTACGTGGTGGGCGACATGGACGGCCTCACGTTCGCGGCCGGGATCTATTTCTAGACCCTGAGCCGGTTTTTTTGTCCTGAAGGGCGCATCCTCACGGGTGCGCCTTTTCATATGCCCAGCGCCGCAGGCCAATTAACTTCCTGTCTCATTTTCAATTATAAAAACCCTTGATCAAAAACCCCTCTTCTATAATTATCGAATCAGTTAAACGGCTGAGGTTAAATACCTTAAAAACGGTGGGATATCATGACAAGACGACTCCTCATGGCGGGACTGCTCCTGATGGCCCCGCTGACGGTCCGGGCCATCCCGGTGGGTGACGACGCCCACGGCACCCGGTCCTACGATGATTACGAGAAACCGCAGGTCTGCCTGAGCTGCCATGACAACATCTACCAGCAGTGGACCCAGTCCATGATGAGCCAGGCCTTCACGCACCACTGGGACGAAGTGGAATACTTCGAACTGGCCGTGCCTCATGCCGACAAGGACGAGATCGTGGCCGGCGTGCGCCACGGCTGCAACGGGTGCCATGCGCCCACGGCGTTCCTGGCCGGCGACACGCCGCCTCCGCGCCCGGAGGAAGGCAGCCGCGCCAACGAGTCGGTTCACTGCGACCACTGCCATACGGTCACCGGCTTCGAGGGCGATGTGCCCCACAACTTCAACTGGATCAGCGAGCCCGGCCGTGTCAAGACAGGCCCCAAGCCCGGCGTGGTCTCGCCGCATCACGACACGGTGGAAAACGACTTCATCAAGACGGGCGATTTCTGCGGCACCTGCCACAACGAAATGAGCCCCTACGGCATCTGGGTCAAGAGCACGCACCTGGAGTGGAAGGAAGGCCCCTACTACGACCAGGGCGTTCACTGCCAGGACTGCCACATGCCCAAGGCCCAAGGTCGATCGGCTAAAATGGGCGAGGAGGGCATGATTGCGCAGCACCTCTTTCACGGCGCCCACGATGAAGGCAAGCTGAACGGTGCCATCGAAATGCGCATGAATCCGCTGGAGCGGGAAATCGAGTACGACGGCACCGCCGTGATCAACGTGCAGCTCTTCAACGGCAAGTGCGGGCACAAGGTGCCCAGCGGGTCGGTGGAGGACCGCATCATGTGGCTCCACGTGACCGCCACCGACAGCGAGGGCAAGTCATGGCACCTGCCGGTGGACCCCAAGGGGTTCGACGGTGAGGAATTCACCATCGCCGCCGATGTGCTGGCCTACCAGGACATGGCCATCGCCAAGGATATCCCGGACTTCCCCGGCGTGCAGCGCGACGGCGTGCCCGTGGGCGACCGCATCTTCCGCATGGCCTACTTCGACCCCCAGGGCCGCATGACCATCCAGCAATGGAACACCAAAAGCCTGGGCGTGGACTACC
>Ga0209692_10001632_pt1 | contig 29320 bp, 27 predicted proteins | sample tdDd472_FD_187129 | JGI IMG/M metagenome (GOLD analysis project Ga0209692, IMG submission 187129) | Marine sediment microbial communities from the Atlantic coast under amendment with organic carbon and nitrate - tdDd47.2 (SPAdes)... | ecosystem: Environmental > Aquatic > Marine > Coastal >... | reverse complement strand
ACCTTCAAATGTCAAATTGGTATTTTTACTTTTCATAAGCTTCTATCGTTTAGTTGTTACATTGTTTTGAATTCAAAAACTAAATAACATAGAAGCTTATGCTTTTACAATCATAAGGCCTAAAGGGAACCGAGGAACTTCACATGAATGATTTTGAAACAATGAATCAACAACTACCTCAATGAAAAACATTTCTATCCTGGTACCGGAAGCGGCAGTAATGGAAGCTGTGGCCGATCCCCGTTATCTTTTTACCACGGCCAACCAGTTTTTGCAAGCTGCTGGTCAGTCACCGTTGTTCAATGTGCAATTGGTAGCAGTCAACAAAGAAGTAAAGCTCCTCGGTGGTGTTTTTTCTATCAATGCGGACAGAAGTATCCATGATATTACGCAGACGGACCTGATCATCATCCCGGCAGTGTTTGGTGATATGAAAACTGCCGTGACACTCAACCAGGAAGCCATCAAGTGGGTGACCGATCAGTATGAAAAAGGTGCGGAAGTGGCTTCATTGTGTGTTGGTGCTTTTTTGCTTGGTGCAACAGGTTTACTCAATGGTAAAAAATGTTCTACCCATTGGGCGTATTACAATGAATTTAAGGAGACTTACCCCGAAGTGGAAGTAGTCGACGGAAGTATCATTACCGAAGAAACAAGACTGTACTCCAGTGGCGGGGCCAACTCTTATTGGAATTTGCTTTTATATCTTCTGGAAAAATATACGAGCCGAGAGATTGCTATCCTAGCAGCTAAGTACTTTGCCATTGATATTGATCGGGATAGCCAGTCGGCTTTTGCGATATTCAATGGTCAGAAAGATCATAATGACGAGGAGGTGAAGAAAGCCCAGCAATACATTGAGGAACATTACAAAGAAAAAATCACGGTAGATGAGCTTGCGGATATGGTAGCGGTGAGCCGTAGAACATTTGAACGTCGGTTCAAGCAAGCCACAAACAACACTGTGCTGGAGTATGTACAGCGTGTAAAGGTTGAGGCTGCCAAGCGGAGCTTTGAAGCTTCCCGAAAAAATATCTCAGAAGTGATGTTCGGTGTGGGCTATACTGACACCAAAGCATTCCGCTCGGTCTTTAAGAAAATCACTGGCCTCACGCCGGTTGAGTACAGGAATAAGTATCAGAAGGAGGCGGTATGATTACTCAGTCATATGAGGTATCATCAATGTATCTAATAAGAAATCATGCAAATCACCACAAACCGACTGATTTTGGATGAAATATCCTGGGATGATTTTGCGGATATTCATGAACTGTATTCTTATACGGAAGTAGATCAGTACTTTGCTAGGATCTTGAGGGCAACCATTGTTGAATAGATTTAAAGAGTTACATTTGAAGTTTGAAATTCAATGGATTAATGAGCTATATTAAAATTACTCTTCTGTTTGCTTTTAGTGTCATATGCATCAATGGTTTTTCGCAAGAATTTGACGCTTCCAAAATGGTTTTACAATTATCTAGTGCTCGCAGCATGGCGTTTGCTGACTTTGATAAAGATGGAAATATGGATGTTGTTTCCATTGGAGATCTATCGGCCAAGATAGGTTACAATAAAGGTGAAAGTGGGTTTGATGTGATCGATTTAGATACTGAAAATGGTGGAGTAACTGTGATTACGCTTGATTTTGAGAACGATGGTGACATTGATATTGTAACAGGTGATTTTAATCAAATGGTTTATTACAAAAATGAAGGGACAGATGGTTTCTCTTCAAAAGTGATTGAATCGGTCTATAATGTTGACGTATTTGAAAATATTGAAAGACTGGATGTTTTGGATTACAACAATGACGGTTTGGTGGATATTGTTGGGGTTAATTTTACCAGTAGTGGATTATTTGTGATTAAAAACCTTGGAGGGGGAAATTTTGATTCAGGAACTACTGTTTATAACCCGGGAGAACAATTCTCCCATGTGAAATCAGTAGATTTCAATGGTGATGGCTATCAGGATATTGTATCTTCTACCTATACAAATATTATTCTTAGCTTAAATCAAAAAGATGGAACCTTTGAGAGTGATGTGATTATCTCTGATTCTGGTATCAACCCTGAGGCATTTGATGTTGGAGATATTGATTCTGATGGTGATTTTGATATAATTCTTGCTAATACCGGGAAGGATATTTCAGTTTTTTTTAACAATGGAGGCTCATTTAACAATTCCGAAATTGTGTCAGAAACGAATGATCAATTTATGTATGTTACTACTGCTGATATAGATGGAGATGATGATTTGGATATCGCATCAGCTTCCTGGGATGGAAAGGTTACATATTATCTAAACTCCAAAGGAGCCTTTGGTGAACAAGTTGTACTTACAGATCAATTTCAAAACGCCTTTGAAGTAGATTTTTCAGATATCAATAAGGATGGTAAGCCTGATCTTGTTGCCTTGGCTGTAGGATCTGGAGAGATTGATTGGTTTGAGAATATATCCAAACCAGTTGTATTGGGAACTTATCTGCAAAAAATTAGCGTATACCCAACTTTGTTTGATAATAAGATTACACTTACATCAGCTAATAGGGATTTGTCAAACTATAAAATTTATGACTTGAATGGTGTTCTGCATTTGAATGGTGATTTATCATCTAATCAAGCAATCATAGATACTCAAAATCTATTACAGCAGGTTTATATTATTGAGGTATCCTCTTTTCAGCATGCAGAAAGATATGTAGTTGTTAAAAGGGGTAATTGACATGTAGTTAAAGGTATTGTTTTCACATAATGTGTGGATGACAATTATTGATCTTTTTTAGTTGTGCATGTTATATTTAGATGGTTACGTCGAGGTGTGTTTTTAGAAGACTTTTTAATCTCTCTTAAATTTTACCATGCAAATCACCACGGACAGATTGTATTTAAAAGAAATATCTTGGGATGATCTTGCGGATATTCATGAACTGCATTCTTATCCGCAAGTGGATCGATACAATACACTTGGAATCCCGAAAGATATCGAAGCAACCAGAGAAGTGATTCGACCTTTGATTGATGCTCAAAAAACAGACCCCAGAAAGTCATATTTCTGGAAAATAGTATTGAAGGATTCCGATGAATTTATCGGGATTGCAGGGATGAATCTGTCACTGGATAAGTTTAGGTTGGGCGAGATCTATTATAAACTCTTGCCAGCGAGATGGGGAAACGGCTATGCTACTGAAGTAGCTAAAGCATTGATCAAAGCCGGATTTGAGGATTTCAAACTTCACAAAGTGGAAGCCGGCGTGGCTACAGAAAATATCGCTTCTGTGAAAGTTCTGGAAAAGTCGGGAATGATTCGAGAAGGATTACGAAGGAAAATCCTCCCGATCCGTGGTGAATGGAAGGACAATTACCACTATGCTATTGTGGAAGATGATCCGAGAGATTATTGATTATTATAAGCTATAAGCGTTTCTTTCCTTCGCCGCTGTGGAATCCGCCAACAGTCGGACACGAATCTCCAGCAACTTTAGTGCACTTAATGCACTTCATTAGTTTGGTGGTGATAATATCGATAAAGTCGTGGGACAAATTTTGTTGTAACTTTTTTCGAGTAAATTTGACTATGACCTATGCGGATAAACATATTGTTACTGCCTATTCTGAATTATTCAAAAGTTTGAATGATTCGAGTCGATTAGAACTCATCGAGCGGCTGACAACCTCCATAAAATCAGGATCAGAGGAAGAGGATTTTTACAAATCTTATGGAGCTCTTCATTCCGATAAATCTGCCGAGGAGATCACCAGAGAGATCAAATCAAACCGTAAATTCAGGGAAAAGGAAATAGGTTTTTGATGCCCTATTTGTTAGATACCAGCATCTGTGTATTTTTTCTGAGAGGAAAGCTGGATTTAGATATAATCATCAAGGAGAAGGGTAGGAAAAATTGTTATGTATCTGAAATTACTGCATTTGAGCTAAGATTTGGAGCCGAAAACAGTACAAACCCGGACAAATCCCATAAAGCAGTTGATGATTTTCTTAATGGCCTTACCATTATTCCGATCTATGGCTGTATCCGTTTATATGCACAGGAAAAAGTCAGGTTACGGAAAATGGGGACACCAATGCACGACGAGTTTGATTTGCTGATAGGTCTGACTGCTGTCGAAAACAAACTCACCCTGGTAACTGACAATACCAGAGACTTTGTAAATATCGCTACGATTAAGATGGAAAATTGGTTTGAAAATAAGCGTTGACACATCCCTCGCCCTTGTCGGAGTTATCTCCGACAAGTTTAAAGTTACTAATCCCCAAAACTAATTCCCACACCTTTGGCCGCTTTCACCAGATAAGTGTTTTCTACATCCACATAGTGATATGCACCAGTTGCAGCCTGGAGAGGGACTTCTTTGTAGTCGTTGTTTTTGTAAACGACCATTTGCCCAAACTTACCTTCAAGTGCCATTTCGAAGGCTTTCACTCCAAAAGCAGTTGAAAGAATCCTGTCGAAAGCGATTGGTGTTCCGCCACGCTGTAGATGTCCAAGAACCATTTCACGAATGTCAGCTTTACAGCCTGCCTTTTTCATTTCATAACTGAGCTGATAAGCCACTCCGCCCAGACGCTTCATCTGGTAGCCGATTTCGTCACTTTCCCGCTCAAGGGCTTCACCGCCCAGAGGTTTGGCACCTTCGGCAATGATGATGTTGGCAAATCCTTTTCCGTGATGATAGCGATGGTTGATGCGATCAACCACTTTGTTAATATCGTATGGAATTTCAGGAATCAGGCAGACTTCCACTCCCCCGGCAATGGCTGCATGCAGTGCAATCCATCCAGCATCTCGTCCCATTACTTCCATGATCAGCACTCTATGATGACTTTCGGCGGTAGTTACCAGTTTGTCCACCGCTTCTGTAGCCACTTCTACTGCTGTTTGGAAACCAAAGGTGAAGTCCGTGGCGGAGAGGTCATTGTCTATGGTTTTGGGTACCCCGATTACGTTCAGGCCTTTTTCATAAAGCTTTTGAGAAATGCGCTGACTGCCATCGCCACCAATGCTAATTACTGCATCTATTCCCAGGTCTTTGATTCGTGCGATGAGCTCATCCGAACGATCCACGTTTTTGTAGGAACCATCGGGTTGGAGTTCCGGGTAGTTAAAAGGATCGCCTTTGGTAGTGGTTTTGATAATGGTTCCACCCTTTACATGAATTCCAGCGATTCGACTATTGTCGAGTTCAACCACTTCCATGGGATCGCGAAGTACTCCATGATAAGCTTCGATACTGCCGTAAACTTTCCAGTCTTTTTCACGCATTGATCGCTTGACGATTCCACGAATTACAGCATTGAGGCCTGGACAATCACCACCTCCGGTAAGTACGAGTAGTTTTTTCATTTTTTGGATTTACGTTTCTTGGTTTTTACAACATCATAACCGTTGGACTGGGGATTATATTTTGGGATTTTCACCTCTGTTGGGTTTATTTTCCAGATATTATCGCAGTACTCCATGATGGTGCGGTCACTGCTGAATTTACTGGATTTCATCGTATTGATAATCGACATGATGGTCCAGTTTTTCTGATCCTGGTAGGCATGACCAATCCTGGACTGGCACTCTACATAACTCTGGTAATCTGCCAGCACCATATAATCGTCCTGATATTTAAGATGGTTGACCAATGGATGGAACAGATCCGGCTGATCCCATGGTGAGAAATAGCCCATCGCTAACATGTCGAGGCAGCGTTTGAGTTCAGCGTTTCGTTCATAAAGTTCGTATGGATGATAACCATTACGCTTCCATTCTTCTACTTGCTCGGCAGTTAGTCCGAATAAGAAGAAATTCTCCTCCCCAACCTCTTCACGAATCTCAATGTTGGCACCATCCAGCGTACCAATTGTTAGGGCTCCATTCATGGTGAATTTCATATTTCCCGTACCTGATGCTTCTTTGCCAGCAGTGGAGATTTGTTCGGAAATATCGGCTGCAGGGTAAACCTCCTGACTGTGCTTCACATTGTAATCAGGTATGAACACGACCTTGATCTTATCCTTAATGTCAGGATCATGGTTGACCACATCAGCCACCGAGTTGATGAGTTTAATGATGAGCTTAGCCATAAAATATCCCGGAGCGGCTTTTCCTCCAAAGATGAAAGTTCGTGGTGCAATGTTCAGGTTCGGATTATCTTTCAGTCGGTTGTAAAGGGTGATAATGTGCAACACGTTCAAGTGCTGGCGTTTGTATTCGTGGATACGTTTTACCTGAATATCAAAGATGGAATCAGGATTCACATTGATGCCAAGTGTGTTGTTGATTCGTTTGGCCAGTTTCTCTTTGGCCTGTCTTTTAGCCATTTGCCAGGACTTCTGGAATTTTGGAGTTTCTATATGTTTTTCGAGAAGTGACAAATGGATCAGATCCTTAGTCCAGCCATCTCCGATATGATCCGAGATCAGTTTGGTAAGTGCGGGATTGCTAAGCACCATCCATCGGCGTGGAGCTACACCGTTGGTTTTGTTGCTGAATTTTTTTGGCCACATTTCATAGAAATCATGTAGCACATTTTGTGTGAGTAGTTTAGTGTGTAATTCAGCAACTCCATTTACAGCGTAACTTCCCACAATGGCCAGATGTGCCATTCTGATGTGTTTTTCTCCACTTTCATCAATGATACTCATACGCTGTACTCTGGCTTCATCATTGTGAAATCGTTCGCGAACCTCATGAAGAAAGCGATCATTGATTTCAAAAATGATCTGTAAGTGGCGTGGTAGAATTTTTCCAAACATTGGCATGGACCATCGCTCCAGTGCTTCAGGCAGCAATGTGTGATTAGTGTACGCAAAAGTGTTTTTGGTGATATGCCATGCATCGTCCCATTCCAGACCATGTTCATCTACAAGTAGTCTCATCAACTCTGCAACGGCAATGGAAGGGTGAGTGTCATTGAGCTGCAAAGTCATTTTTTTGTGGAAATTCTTAATCGGATTATTCCTGATATCCATGTGGTAGCGTAGACAATCTTGTAAGGTTGCGGATACAAAAAAGTATTGCTGGATCAAGCGAAGTTCTTTGCCTTTAACCTGTTGGTCATTTGGGTACAAGACTTTTGTAATATTTTCAGAGCGAACTTTCTCTTCCACTGCTCCGAAGTAGTCACCCCTGTTAAATGTTTGAAAATCAAAAGACTCAGTAGCTTCTGCTCTCCATAACCTGAGGATTACTGCATTGTCAGTCAAATAGCCGAGTACCGGTGTATCATAAGGAATCGCCAATACTACATGATCCGGATGCCATGTGACATGATACTTGTCGTCTTCCCACCAACTATCCGTATAACCGCCAAACTTCACCTCCACACATGCTTCATTTCTTGGAAGCTCCCATGGATTGCCAAACTTGAGCCATTTGTCTGTCACTTCAGTTTGCCAGCCGTTTTCAATTTTTTGATCAAAAATTCCGAACTCATAGCGAATGCCATAACCTATAGCCGGAATTTCGAGGGTAGCCATTGAATCTAAAAAACAGGCCGCAAGGCGTCCTAAGCCACCATTACCTAACCCTGGTTCTTCTTCCTGATCGATGAGTTCTTCCAGGTCAAATCCAAGTTCTTTCAGACTGGTTCGCATGGTGTCCAGTAACCCAAGGTTGATCAGGTTATTCCCAAGGTGGGGTCCCATCAGAAACTCAGCAGACAAGTAGCCAACAACTCTGGAATCATGATCATGAAAAGCTTTTTGAGAATGCAGCCACCTTTGCATAATCCGGTCACGGACCGTGTAGGCCAAAGCCATGTAGAGGTCATTTTTTGTGGCATTATCTGGTCTTCTTCCCTGAATGTAAAAGAGGTTGTCTAGAAAGGCTCGTTTCAGTGTAGCGTTTTCCAGACCGGTACGATCATCCTCCACCTGTATGGTGGGTACGGATTTTTTTGCAATGGAGGCCATATTTTAGAGGTGTGAAGTGACAAGGCTGATTTTAGTTGATATAAACGTTAAAAACTATGATGTAGGTCAGTGAGAAAGGGAATTTTTTGGATGTGAGCTATTAGAGGCTGGAGGCTGGAAGTTGGAAGCTAGATGCTGAGGGGAACACTCACCATTCACCAATCACCATTCAACCTTTTAACCAATCAACTATTTAACCAATAACTAACTCACCAATTCAATCCTGATCCCAACGCCAAGCATTTTTTCTCCATTGATCCAAAGCACTTTTGCATGAATTTCGGTCTGATTGATGATGGCGGGCAATACCTGTTCGGCGAGCTCTTTTTTCAGATAGCCAATTTGTCTTTTGTTCTTGGAAAGTACTTTAATAGCACTGGGATCAAATTCATTGGTTGGCTCTGGCTCCAGGTAAAGCGGATCATCTTCAGCTACTTCTTCCCGGATGATTTGCTGGCGGGGAGTACCATCCGTGTTATCGTGTGAAACTCCTGCCACTTTGGACTCATAAACGAATGCAGATGGGATTCTGATGATCTTGGCCATGGGATGAAGATTAATAACTCAACATTCTTATCCTAAAAATTAGCGAATCGGATTCATATCCATTAGCATTACTGTGAATTTATAACAAGACAGATTCTTGAGTTCTGAAGATATAAAAGACAAATCAGCTCCTTCTACTGAACAAGGAAAAGGAAGTCTGGGAACATTTGGAGGAGTGTTTACACCATCCATTCTCACTATTCTTGGGGTGATTATGTACTTGCGATTTGGCTGGGTAGTCGGAAACGTGGGACTAATCGGGACATTGATCATTGTCACACTTTCTACTTCCATCACCTTCCTTACGGCACTTTCTATAGCTTCTATTTCTACAGATAAAAAGGTCAAAACAGGAGGAGCCTATTACATGATCAGTCGCTCGCTGGGAATTGAATCCGGAGGAGCTGTTGGAATTCCATTGTTTATCGCTCAGACGCTTTCTATTGCGCTGTATACAGTCGGTTTTGCGGAGAGCTTTGTGGACGTATTTCCTTTTTTTAATGAGAAATATGTCGGACTAATTGTTACAATCATCATCGGTGTAGTGGCTTTGACTTCACCTGGTGTTGCCATCAAGTTTCAGTACTTCATCATGGCTGCCATTGGGCTGTCCCTGATTTCCCTGGTATTTGGTAGTCCATTGGAAACTACCCATGTAGAGATGTGGGGAGTGAAGCGGCAGGAATCAGAAAATTTCTGGAAGGTCTTTGCAATATTCTTCCCGGCAGTGACGGGAATTATGGCTGGTGTGAGCATGTCAGGAGACTTAAAAGATCCTGGAAAGTCTATACCAAAAGGAACTTTGCTGGCTGTAGGTGCCGGTTATCTGATCTATATGATATTGCCGGTGATACTGGCTGGTCGCGCTGATGCGGAGACTTTGATCAACGACCCGCTGATCATGCGAAAAATCTCTTTTTGGGGAGATGCCATTCTTCTTGGCGTTTGGGGAGCAACACTTTCCAGTGCACTTGGAAGCATCCTGGGTGCGCCGCGAGTTTTGCAGGCTTTAGCAAGAGACAATGTTTTGCCAGGTTTTTTGCACTGGCTAGGCAAGGGATCTGGTGCTAATGACTCACCCAGATATGGTACTGTTTTCGTTTTGCTGGTGAGCATGCTGGCGGTGTATTTTGGAAACCTTGACTTGATAGCTCCTGTACTCACCATGTTTTTTCTGGCTACTTATGGGGTGTTGAACATATCTTCAGCAATTGAAAATTTTCTAAAAAACCCTTCATTCAGACCAACTTTTCAGATATCCTGGATCTTTTCTTTTGCGGGTGCTATTGGATGTGTTGTTGTGATGTTGTTGATCAATCCTCTGGCAACAGTAATGGCAGTAGTTTTTGTTTTGCTCACTTATGTGTGGTTGGAGAGCCGCAGGCTCAATTCCAACTGGGGCGATGTTTGGCAAGGGGTCTGGATGGCCCTTTCTCGCGGAGCACTATTGAGACTAAAAGTCACTTCCGAGCCCAAAAACTGGTATCCGCACTTGCTGGTACTTTCTGGTGCACCAACGAAGAGATGGTATCTGATTGCACTTTCTCACGATATTGTCCAAAATAAAGGATTGATGACAGTAGCTTCTGTATTGAAAAAATCGGATGCTGTTGATTTGGATCGACAGAAGAAGATGGAGAACAATGTGAAGGAATTTTTGCTGGATAAAGGAATCAACTGCCTGGTAAGAATCATCTCTGATGCAGATCCTTATGAAGGAGGTAAAAGACTGGTGGAAGTTTATGGTATTGGTAGCCTGTATCCGAACACGGTGGTGTTGGGAATGACCACAGATTGGGACCATATGCCTGACTATAGTGCTATGATTGCTAAGTTTTATGAAGCAAAGCGAAATGTGCTGATTATCCGGGATAATGATCGGTGGAAGTTTGTTTCTAAAACAAGAATTGACATTTGGTGGGCCGGGTTGAAAGGAAATGGTGCGCTGATGATATTGCTGGCTTACCAAATGAAGAAAAGCTACAACTGGCGACAGACAGAGATCATTTTGAATATTGTGACAAAAGATGAGGAAGCTGGAAAAACTGCCGGGCAAAACCTAAAAGAACTCGCTGAATCTATGCGTATTCCAGCCAAAAGTCGGATTCTAACGGCTGAAGGCCGCCCATTTTTTGATCTACTTAAGGAAAAGTCCGCCAGTGCTGACCTGGTTATTTTGGGACTCGCTAAGCCCACGGAAAACTATGATCAGTATCTTGGGGATTTTCTTCAGAAAACCGAAGGACTACCGACCACCATGTATGTGCTGGCTGGAGAAGATATAGCTTTTGACCAGGTGCTGAAGTAAATTCTTTGGAAGGGTTTTTGGCATTTCACTCGTCTATACAAATAGTAGCTTCAAGGATTTTGGAGCGTTTATTAATCAAGTATTGATTCACTAAATTTTCGAACCCGTAAATGCTATCCCCATTGCTAACACTTATACAATACACAGATCCAGGCTATTATATGGAAGAGCAGTTGAGCCCGGAGCAAGCTTCCGATCTGGTCAAAAAGGACTTTGTTAACTGGATTGATGTTGAGATTACCAACCAATTCCTGGTGAAAGAAACTTCACAGCTTTTCAATATTCACCATTTAATTGCAGAAGACATTCTTAATGTGATCCAACTTCCCAAGTTTGAGCTCTTTGAGAATCACCTTTTTTTTACCACCAAGATGCTCAGCTATGATGATGAGCAGGGTGAAATATTAGAAGAACACCTGAGTGTGGTGATGACAAAGGATCTCTTGATCACATTTCAGGAAGGATTACCTGGTGATGCTTTCAATGAGCTGCGAGATCGGATCAAACTAGCCAAAGGACTCATAAGGAAGTATGGAGCTGATTATCTTTTTTATCATATTCTGGATGCAGTGGTAGATCATTATATGGTGATCATGGAGAAACTAAGGAGCAGGATTGAGCAGCTGGAAAATAAATCACTAAAAAATCCATCACTAGATGTGATGAGTCAGGTGCTGGACATTAAAAAGGATATCAATATCCTGAGAAAATACACTATTCCTATGCGAGATGCGCTGAATAAAATGCGAGTAGAAGCGGATCATTTTATTGATAAAACATCGGTGAATTATTTTCAGGATGTGGCAGATCACCTCAACTATCTGGTGAGTTCGTTTGATACCTCTCGTGAAATGCTGCGAGATCTAATGGATCTTCATCATTCCAACCAAAACAATGAGATGAACAGGGTGATGAAGACACTTACAGTCGTCTCAGCTATTTTTATTCCGCTTACTTTTCTGGCAGGGGTTTATGGGATGAACTTTGACAACATGCCGGAGCTACATAGCACATGGGGTTATCCCATGATTATTATGATTATGTGTTTTGTGGCGATTATGATGGCTATCTACATGCGCTTGAAACGGTGGTTTTAGCATGTAAAAAGCTGTTGAATTTCCCTCCCTTAGAAGGTTCTTAAAAGGGAGGGCCAAGATGGGTTATGTTAATGTTTCAAGCTTCCTGAGCCATCGGTACATAAAAGAACTGTTCGCTAATCACTTTACTTTCTTTCACCCGATAAAGACAAATCTCATCCATATCCACGATTCCCGGTACACCTTTCATTCTGATTTTAGTCTTCATAGAACAAGTGAAGTAATCTCCTGCTACGATTGGATCTGAAACTTCTCCAGAGATGAATTCCTCCACCATCTCGTTCCACTTCTTGCCTTTCTCGTGGATAGCATCAATCCCTTGTACGGTGCCCCATTTACTGCCTTCAGGTTCTATGCTGAATACATCCGGTGAGAATAATTCGGAGTAAACCTGATCATATTTTCCTTCTCTGCAAAGAGCGACCAGTTTTGTAGCGATTTCTTGTGTTGTCATGATTTCTTTGGTTTAAAAAATGAATTGATAAGCCAAAGAAAACCTCTTGAGTGACAGCCCTATGTCACTGGTTTTTTGTGATGAAAAATATTTTCAAAAATTGGGTAGGGTTTAAATGTGGCACTCCGTTTGATATGTAAACAAACAAAAACCACTAAGATTATGAACTACTTATTGATTTACTGCTACATCACCAACCAATATCACTTAATTCAGGATAAAGAAATCTCCAGATTCATTGAACCAGAATTACTTTTCGAGTTTGAAGAAGACGAACTTAGAATTGCAAAAAAGGTACTCAAAAATCTGGAAATCGAGCAAGCCTCCCGTCAGCAAAAGGAAACTATGAGAAGAGCTGCTTAAATGATGAGTTTAGTATTTGTTCCATCCATTTTTTTCCAAAATGTTCGTAGCATCCAGGTTTCCTTCTCTGGATGCCATTCTTAACCATTCCAGTCCTTCATTTCGGTGTCCCAGACCTAGATGACACATTCCTAAATAATACATTGGAACTGTGTGCTCTGGGTCAAGGAAATTGGCTCTGCTAAAATCTACAACAGCTAGATGAAAGCGTTTCAAATAAGCTCTGGAAATTCCCCTATTGATTAAAGCTTCAAAATTCTCAGGTTCATTTTTTAGTATCACATTGAGTTTTTCAATGGCTTCTTCAAACTGTCTATTGCTCACTAGGAGCCCTGAGTAGGTTTTTAACGCTTCAATATTCACATAATCTCCAGATGTGATCATTTTTAATTTTTCCAAGGCGATGAGGTTTTTACCCATTTGAATATCATCAAATATCTGTTCATAGATTAGGTCTCCTTCGATTTGTTGCAAGTGAGTGGTAAGAGGGTATTTGCTTTTCCATTCAGAAATTAATTGAAGTGGTATTTCTTTGTTTCCTCCTTTTAAATAGAACCTTACCAACTCTGTGAATACTTCAGAATTGTCAGGGCACATGGATAGGGATTTTTCGAGACCATTTAGTATATCCAAGCTATCTTCTTTGTTCAGAGCATCTGTGGCTAATATTGTACAATTATTTGGATAGTACTTGAGAGCTTTTTTCCTCCACATATTAGAAAACCCAGGACGAAACTCATTTCAATAGTTTGTCTTGAGGACCTAAAAAATGATTCTTTCTCCTCCTTAAACATTAGGAGCAAGTCAAATAGACTAGGAACTTTCAGGCTGTAAGAGGAATTTTGGGTGAATCTAACCGGTCCGACTATCTCAAGAGGTTTTTTGATAACCCTACTGTCAATTTTTAATTCTGAGAGCTTTTCTAAAGTGTTATATGCCTGAAAATATTCTCTAAGTTGATAAAGAACCTTCACCTTTAATTCAAGTGCTTGTTCATCAGTAGAATCAATATCAAGAGAGCGTTTGGTGTACTCCAGAGCCTTATACAAGTCTGAATTGTATTCAAACTCTATTCGGGCCTTTTGATAATATATGTCAGTTGAATGAACTCCTTGAGCTATTAGGTCATTTAATATGTTTTCAAGTTCATCAATTGATCCTTTTTGGGAATATATTTTAATTAATTCGTGTTTTGGCTGAATTAAGTTTGGATTCAGCTTAATAGCTTTTTCCAACATTTTTTCGGCAGTTCTTGGTTTCCAGGAAGCAGTCATATAAGACGCTATGGCCAAGTAAACATATTCATTTTCACTATGTGACTCTTTCATCTGGTTTATTAGAGCCTCAGCTTCTTTAAGACGGTTCATTTTGACCAGTAGTCTGGAGTGCTGATATTTTGCTTCAATGAAATTATCGTTCAACGAGTAGGCCTTTTCATAATTCACTAAAGCTGAATCCATTAATATCATTGATTGTAAAGACAACCCTTTAAACAAATGTGCTATTGGGTTTGATTGGTCTTCTGTTAATATAAGATCGCTTACAATTAACGCACTATCAAATTTACTTGCTTCAATAAGAGCTTTGATCTTGAGTAAATCGGTGGATTGATATTTTTTTTCCAGGTGTAAATCCTTTGTAAACTCTTTAATATGCAGTGCTTCTCGTGAGCTAATTCCTACATATCTGTAATTTTGAGATTGACTTGTGAATGAGGATATTATAAAAAATAACGTGATTATGTGTTTCATATTAATAGAGCAATGACAAATCGCAATATTATTACGTTTTAGGTAAAAATCAGTAATTGGTTACATAGGAATAAAACAATTGATTTATGGGCTGAAGTTTGTGTAAGCTTGTAACATTTTAGAGCAGTAGCTTCTCTATCCAGGAAAAGACTCCTCGATTTATCCATTTATTAAAATTTTTTGCGTGCAATTTTCCTGGATTTGAATACTTCCATTAATTATTAAATAATTGCATTATTAATAGTCTTGAGAGTATTTGAATGATGTTTTTGCATTTTCACATCCTATTTACAATGATGTTTTGATATTTATTCAAATCGCCACATCAACATATCTCCACCAAATATAAACTTACGTCCACCCCTTAAAGTGCAGGTTGGAATAGCTTGGGCTCATTAATCAACTAAAAAACAATAATTGTTATGAGAACATTTAGTAAAGCTATGGCAATCTTCGGATTGGTATTTTTGGGCTTTTCATGCTCAGAAAAAAGTGGAGACCTCACTTCTCCAAATGAACAACCAGATGCCTTTTGGAATCTTTCAGGGAATACTGTTTCGCATGATCCTACCTTAATCAAGGAGTCAAATGGTTTGTGGTGGGCCTTTATGACTGGAACAGGAATCGGGGTGAAGTACTCTTCCGATGGTTTGTACTGGACACAAGGCGCACAAGTGTTTCCATCGGAGCTTTCCTGGTGGCGCAATTATGCTCCCAATATGGGGAGTAACGACGTTTGGGCTCCGGACTGCTATTACTATAGAGGCCGATACTGGTTGTACTATGCGGTGTCAGAATTCGGAACAAATAACTCAGCCATTGGGCTTACTTCCTGTACAAGTATTATTGCTGGTGATTGGAGAGATGATGGCATGGTGGTGCATACCTCGTCTGGTTCCAGCGCAGCTAATTCTATTGATCCTAATGTTTTTCAGGATGCAAGTGGCAAGCCATGGTTAGTTTATGGCTCTTGGTTTGATGGCATCAAGGTGGTACGTCTGGCAGATGCTACCATGAAGCCTACCGGGACTACTTATTCCATTGCCAGGAAAAGTGGAGGTATTGAAAATCCGGATATCGTTTACAATAATGGCTATTATTATCTCTTTGTTTCTACAGGTCTGTGTTGCCAGGGAACCAGCAGTACCTACAAAATAGCTTATGGCCGCTCCACAAGTCTTGCTGGTCCGTACTACGACAAAAATGGTGTGAATATGCTTAATGGAGGAGGTACTATCCTGGATGCGGGTAATTCCCGTTGGGTTGGGCCTGGCGCTTCGGATGTGTACAGACGCAGTGGAAATTATGCTTTAATACGTCATGCGTATGATGCCAGCGACAATGGCACTCCTAAGATGTTGATCAACGACCTGTACTTCTCGGGCGGCTGGCCAACTTATTAAGAAATAATCATTTCTTCAGTATTGAGGTCACCAGGTCAGGTGGCCTCTTTTTAAATTTGGTCATGTGAATTTCCGATTCTTATTATCTGTTTTTTTGATAGGTGTTTTGCTAAATGCCAATGCTCAGGTGAACCAATGGCAAGTTGGTGTGAGTACGGGAATCTCTCAATTCAAATCCACTGATCAACTACTGAACTCCTATACCTACAAGGGAATCATTCCAGCAGTTCAACTGAATGGTGGTTATAAAACAGGGAAAAATCAATTTAGGATTTCGCTATTTTCTTCGATTGGTCAAACGAGTCCCATAGATATCAATCAGCAACTTTATGATTACAATTACCTTCGGGTGAGGAATTTTACTTTGGTACTCAAATATTACCGTGAGGTTTTTCACAGCAACAAGTTGAGGCTTCATTTGGGAATTGGTTATCGATCCAACCTTCATTACCAAACTGAATACTACAAAAACAACCTCTATGATTATGGAAGAGGTTTTAGAAAATCGTTTGCTTTTTCAGCGACAAGTGTCTCCTTCAATTCGGTTTTGACCTACCAACCGAATGGCAAAAATGTGTTTGAGTTACAGGCTTGGTATGCACCGTTGAGTTTTTCAGCCAGGCCAATAGATAATTATGTCAAGCAATTAGGTTACTCCACAAAGCCTAAGTGGGAACTTTTGGGCGGGCAGCATTATGTGGCTTGTCAGTTCAGCTTTATCTATAAGAGAAGAATTGGTGCAACATTAGATTTGAAACTGGAAGGAAAAACCAGGTTCCAATATTACAATTATCAAGACCGGTGCGCTTATTTATCAAACATGATTCTTCTGGGAGTGGAAAAGAGGTTTTGATGATGAAGAAATTACTATTCACATTTTGGTTTTTTTTGATGTTTGGGTGTGAGGATCCCTTTAGCTCGGATCAGCAGCAAACGGATGTTTTCGAATCATTCTGGGAGGAAGTGGATCGGAATTATGCTTTTTTTGATGAATCAGAAATCGATTGGGATTCGATAAAATTAGTTAATCAGCAGCAGATAAATCTGTTATCAAGCGAGCAACAACTGTTTGAAACAATTGATGAAATGCTTAAGGACCTAAATGACCCGCATACCGTTGTTTATGCACCTATGGGCATTGCTGGACCTACCAATTATTTTGATCAATTTCCGATTAATCAGGTGGATGATATGAGTGGCTATTTCGATAATTATACGAGTTTGAACCGTGTTTTCGAATATGGAATGCTGAAAAATGTGAATCTCAGATATATCCGTATCAAAACCTTTGATGGTGAAGCTAACCTGTTTGAACAGTTTGATTCACTGCTCAATATTTTTTCAGGCATCTCAGGGTTGATCATTGATGTGCGTTCTAATCGTGGTGGTTTGATTTCCAACACTGAAGTTGTGATGAAACCTTTGACAGATTCTACCAGGCGAGTAGCCAAATATCGCGCTAGAAATGGCAATTCTCATGCTGACTTTTCAGATTGGATCAATAGTTATATCAAGCCTTCAGGTATGCGAAGCTTTACAAAACCGATTGCTGTCTTAACCAATCGTCAGACTTTCAGTGCTACGGAGTGGTTTGTATTATCGGCAGCTGTTTTGCCTAATGTAACTATAGTCGGTGATACCACTGGAGGAGGAAGTGGGAGGCCAATTCTCAGAGAATTACCAAACGGTTGGCTCCTGCGTGTTTCTAATACTCAAACCCAGCTTCCTTCAGGTAGAGATTTTCAGTTTACAGGTTTATATCCGGATATCCCTATTTGGATTAGCGAAAAAGATCGAATGAATAATGTGGATACGATTTTGGAGCAGGCAATAGCACTGCTCCAAAATCAATAAAGGTTATTCTGAAAGCTGATTACTCGTCTTTCAAACATTCTGAAGGATTGACATGTGCAGCTCGCAGTGCTTGTGAGCTTACGGTCAGCCATGCAATGATCAAAGCAGCAAATGCAGCTCCGATAAAAATCCACACACTTAAGTCAATTTTGTAAGCGAAGTTGTCCAGCCAGCCTTTCATGAAGTAATAAGATACGGGTAACGCTATAATAATAGAAATAATCACTAGTCTGGTGAAATCGCTGCTCAGCATCAGTACAATCTGACTTGTGGTAGCTCCAAGAACCTTTCTGATCCCGATTTCCTTAATCCTGCGCTCAGCTGTAAATGCCGCAAGTCCAAACAGTCCCAGGCAAGAAATTAAAATAGCGAACCCAGCAAAATAGGAAGACAAGGTGCCGATTCTTCGTTCGGATTCATACAGCTTTTGGTAACTCTTATCCAGGAATTCATATTCGAAAATAAAGCCCGGACTAAACGATTCGTAAAGTTCCTGTATGGAAGCCATTGTAGGCACTTCCTTTCCTTTTTCAATTCTTACAGCCACATTCCAGGTGTCTTCTAATCGAAAAAATGCTGGTGATACCGGAGTGTGGATAGACTGATAATGGAAGTCTTTGAGCACACCAATGATTTCCAGATCATGTTCTTCCCAAAGCTTAATGTTCTCACCAATTGCTTCCTCCGGGGTAAAGCCCATTACTTTGGCTGCAGCTTCGTTGATCACCATTTTGGAGCTATCAGCCCCAAACTCTTTGCTAAACCACCGGCCGGCTACCAGGTCCATACCCATGGTTCTCTGGAAGTCATAGTCAGTGCGAATGTTCTCAAACAGGATTCGCTCCTCGGGTGATTTTCCTCGCCATTCCAGTCCACTGGTATTACTCATTTGACTAGTCATTGAGTGGCTGGTTGCACACGCATTCACTACCCCTGGTATCCTTCTTAGTTCATTGAAGAAGGCTTCTTTTTTGTCATAAATGCCTCCGTCTTGCTGAAAAAAGACCAGGTTTTCCCGGTCATAGCCCAGGTTTTTGGTAAAGGCAAATTCCGTTTGTTTATGGATTACAACCACACCTACTATTAGAATAATGGTGATTGTAAACTGAAATACTACCAACCCTTTTCTGGCCCAAACTTCACCGGCGCTTTTCTTAATGTCACCTTTGAGTACTGCCACAGGATTGAAGTGTGTGAGGTACAATGCCGGATAGCTGCCAGCAAGTATTCCTGTAATTACAATAGCCACAACGGAGATCATAAAAAGCTCTGGTGTAATGGTAAGTTCTATGGTTTTCTCAGTGATACTGTTGAACTGTGGCAATAAGATCCAAACCAGCAGATAAGAAAGCAACATGGAAAAGAATGAGATGAGAATAGCCTCTCCGATAAACTGTCTAATGAGTACACTTCGCTCTGCACCAATAGCCTTACGAACTCCGATCTCATGAGCCCGCTTGGAAGCACGGGCTGTGGAGAGGTTCATAAAGTTGATGCAGGCAATAACAAGAATAAATACAGCTATGAGGGAGAATAATCTTACGTAATCAATTCTTCCTCCATCAGGCTGACCGTTGGTGTATTTGCCATAGAGGTATTGATCTGAGTATTTTTTCAGGAAAAGGTCTACATTGGATTCATCTTCTTTGGTTTTGATGTAGCCAGCGATTTTGGCTGTCAATTGTTCCGGGTTAGCACCATCTTCCAGGATGACAAAAGTCTTAGGCCCGTTGTTGCCCCATTGCTTTACCCATTCATTTCTATCCGAGTAATCTTCAAATGGTAGGACAAAATCAAACTGATAAGTTGACTTGGGATTGATGTTTTCAAAAACCCCACTAACCATAAAGTTTCTATCATCTTCGTAGCGCAAATTTTGTCCCATGGCTGCCTCTACCGAACCGAAGAATTTCTCAGCCACTTCCCTGGAAATGCAAATAGAGGTTTTGTCTTTCAAAGCCTCGTCTGGGTTGCCTGCCAGAAGTGGATAAGAGAAAATATTAAAAAAGTCTGCTCCCACATGAAATCCTTCTTCTTTGAAGTAAGAGGTTTCGTGAGTTAATAGCGCTTTGTTGACCCAGGTGGTAGTAGCGGCATATTTGATTTCGGGAAAATCTGCTTTCAGATTTTCTGCCAAAACGCCCGGAGTGGAGGTAGTAGCAAAGGTCTCGTTGGAGTAAGTCTGGAACTCCATCACCTGGAATAGGCGATCGTCTTTTTCGTGGAATTTATTGATCTGGAATTCGTCCTGAACCCACAGGTAAATGATGAAAGCACAAGTCAAACCAGTAGTTAGACCTATAATATTGATAGCTGAAGAGACTCGATGGCGCAACAGATTTCGGAAAAAGATGCGGAAGTAATATTGCATAGTTTGGTAAGGTTTAGAAGAAAGATGCCCTTTGGAGGACATAGGTTGCATATGAAATACTTCTTTCTTCCGGGAAGGTTACAGAAAGTACATGAGTGGTTGAAGGAATTTGATAAAGAGGATTGGCAAAGACCAAGTCAAATCTTCCTGATCCAGAAAATGGATCGACGATTATAAGCCAAATCCGCTAGACTTAACTACATTGCATAAAAAAGCGAGACTAATTGCCTCGCTTCTTTTGATCAAAAAACGCTACCACATTATTGGTGGCACATGATCTGCAAGTTGTTGCAGAACCATGATTGAGCCTACTAGCACCTGCCAAAGTCTTAGTAGGCTTTTTTCATGGATTTCAATCTTAATTGAAATTAACATACCTCAAATATGGATAAATCCAGTCTGAATGACTGCTAACATTACGCACATGTTACTAACAATATATCCTGTGGATAAATTATGGCATCTTGTGGATCATAATTGTTGATAAAAATAAACAGTGTTAATAAGTTTTTTTTAATTCATAATGGTTTGCCGAAACCTCATGCCCTAGATTCCTTCAATTCAATCAATCTTATTCCCTTTAGTACTGGGGTAACAAAAAATGGCTTGGGGATTTGACTGGCATTTAATCAGATTCTACATTATGTGAACAACTCCAACCTGTAATCAATACACTTTGGCAGCTGCTCCTGGTAGTGGGTTACATAAATGATCGCCATCTCAGTCATTTTCCCAACAGTATCAATCACTTCACGAAATTTCCCCTGGTGCTCATGGTCTAGTCCCTGACATGGTTCATCCAGGATCAAAAGTGGAGGAGTTTTTACCAAAGCCCTGGCCAACAGACACAAACGCTGTTTGCTGGCTGAAAGCTGGGCGAGAGGTGTTTGGTAGTCGCCAGAAAGATCGAGCATATCCAACCATTGTTTGGCTAATTCCTGTTCTTCAAAAGTACCTTGTTTGTGAGTGCCTAGCGTATCATAAAACCCGGAAATGACCACTTCATGACATGTGCGATGTGTTGGAAAATATTGGTAGAGCTCGGGCGACATAAAGCCAATTTTCCTTTTGATGTCCCAAATGCTTTCACCAGTACCACGTTTCCGATCAAAAAGTGTAAGATCACAAGCATAAGCTTGCGGATGATCACCGTTAAGCAGACTCAGCAATGTAGACTTTCCTGAGCCATTTGGCCCTGAGAGGGCCCAGTGTTCACCAGCTTTGATGGTCCAATTGACCTTTTCTAAAATGATCTGATTTCCATAGCGAACGGTAGCTTCCTTCAGATGTATAATGGTGTCAAAGCGCTGAATAGGTTTGGTGGTGATCAGTTTTTCCAGCGCTTCATGGTCAATATTGATGCTTTGGGTTGGATAGTCTTTTTTAGCGTTAAAGTCCTTTTTCCTTCCTTGAAAATGAATTTTACACTCATTCAAAACCAAAACATCAGTGACTACAGAAGGGATTTCATCCGGAGTGGTTACCACCATAATGTGTGTTCCATTTTGAGCAACTTCATGAAACACTTCATCAAAGTATTTTCTTGTTTTCACATCCAGTCCGGTAAAAACATTGTCAATCAAAAGTATCAGCGGATGCTGCACCAGGGCTGTTGCCAGTCTCAGGCGCTTACTTTCACCATTCGAAAGTTTGATGAGCGATTGATTCCAAAGATGCTCCAGACCGAGTCGGGTCTTTACCTTTTCCAGGTCCCAGTAAGTATTTCGGGCTGGCTTGATGTGATGATTGCTCAAATGTTCTGCAACAGTTGGAGCATTGTCTGAATCATGTGAATTATAGCGCTGCTGGTAATAGAAATCCCGCATGTTGGAGCGGTTACGAAAATCGTGGCGGATGTCCACCAGCTGCATCAGGTTATGATAGCTGAAAAAAGGGTTTAACGCGGATTCACTTTCGTGATAAGGTGCTGCAAACTGTCGCTCGATGTGGCCACCAAAGGCGAGTAGTTTTCCAGCCAATGTAGCCAAAAATGCACTTTTCCCACTTCCATTCGAGCCAACAACAGTCCAATGCTGGCCCGAAGACCAGGTGAAATCAAGGTGCTCAAAAATGATTTCAGTTCTGGATCTTACAGATACATTGTTGATTGTAATCAGTTCAGACAAATGGAAAGTGTTTTGGTGAATACGCAAACCTAAAGTGCTTGCAGTGAATCATGTAATCACACAAGGTTTTTTGTTGGATAAAAAGGGAAGCAGAATTTATGGACTCACATCTTATCAAATACTGAGGTAAATGTTAAGTTTGTATTTTACCTAACCGATTTTAAAATGAAGAAAACACAAATTCTACTTTTGATTGCCGTATTCATCACCACACAGTTACAAGCTCAGCAAAGGCCAGGTAATAATGCACAATTTGAGGCAGGAACGTATTTAAAGAAATTTTCCAAACAATATTTCACAGGAATAGGATTAATGGCTGGAGGTTATTTTTTAGCAATTGTTGGTACAGCTGCTAGTGTAAATTCAACCAATGGCACCAGCACCAGCACTAGTAATAGTGGCGGAATTATATTGGTAGGGTCGTTAGCTGCTTTAGGAGGAACTATCTTAACTATCGTGAGTCATCGGAATATTGGCAAAGCTGGTGAGCAATTGATGATTTCCAGTCAGTCTTTGGGATTTGAAGGTCAGCGGCTGAATAGTATTGGTTGGGCATTTAACATACACAGCAGGAAGAAAAACAAACGTCTCAGACAGCATTTGATTGCATGGAATTGATGATCAATATTAAAAAACCCCGGTCACTGACCAGGGTTTTTTGGGTTATGAAAAGTATATGTTTCTAATTGTTTATCTGTAATACTGGTTCACTCTGGACCAGCCACCACCATTGACACAGTCAATTCCGGCACTTTTTAGAATACTGGTAGCCTGTCCACTACGCGCTCCGGATGCACAGCAAAGTATCACTGGCTTTTTCATTTTAGCTATTTCTTTCGTTTTACCAGATATATTTTGCAAAGGATAGTTTTTGGACCCTTTTACGTGACCACTTTTGAATTCCATTGGAGTTCGTACATCAATTACAACTGCACCTTTCTCCTTGTATTCCTGTACCTTGTTGACACCTCCGCCTCCGAAGAGTTTACTTAATAATCCCATTGTATATTTTAGTTTTATAAATTCCTGATTCAAATGTACGGGAGGGCTATCCTTAGGTAAGTGACTTTTGTTACATAGGGGGTCTCAATACGCTAACCGCTGATCGCTTTCTTTAAGTCCGTAAACGTCAATACACATTACTCAATATTTTTGGCACTTAGCATTTGGCTCTTGACTTTTATGCATATTGTAACTTGCCTATTGCAAGTTCAGATCACTTCACTTCCGAAGCTGCGCCACCATCTACAAACCACTGAGAAACACCTATTTCCGGATCAATGTGTGCTGCAGGGTAGCTTTGCCAGTTGCCAGACTGATTGAAAATTTCGGCCATTTTTGGTGCTTTGGCCTTACCTGTCACCAGAAATACCACTTCATACGCAGCATTGATCACAGGGCCAGTTAATGTCACACGTTTTTGTCCGGACTCAGGATGTGTGGCCACTTCACATATTTTTTCACTGGACAACAAATCCATCTGATCAGGAAAAATGGAAGCTGTATGACCATCTTCTCCCATCCCCAGAATGATCATATCAAACACAGGCTTACCATCCAATGTCGGTACAAGTTCCAGTAGCTCTTCACTATACCGAATTGCCTCCTGCTCAGGATCATTTTCACCTTTAATACGATGAATATTTTCTTCCGGTATCATAATTCGGTTAAACAGATGCTCTTTCGTCATCTTGTAATTACTTTCCTCATGATCAGGAGGCACACAGCGCTCATCACCCCAGTAGAAGTGAATGCGCTTCCAGATTGCGTCTAGCTTATGTTTTTCAGCCAGATAATCAAATAATAGCTTCGGAGTAGACCCTCCTGAAAGCGCACAATGAAATTTGTCTTTGGTTTCTGCCTGGAGCATCAGGTAGTCTCCAAATGCTTCGGCAGTTAGTTTTGGGTTGTTAAATACGTTTAAGTCTTCTCTTGTCATAGTTCGCAATATATGCCATCATCGGCAAGATTTTTACATGGATATCGCCAAGCCATGTTTTCTCCATCAATTAACTTATCCACACCTTCCGGTCCCCAGGTACCTGCAGGGTATCCATAAATCGGAATATTTGGGTCCTCTTTCCATGCCTTCAGAATAGGATCAATAAACTCCCAGGCAGCCTCAACACTGTCTCCACGTGCATAGAGTGTAGCATCACCCTGCATACAATCCAGAATCAACCGTTCATAAGCATCCGGCACATAAGCATCGGTAAGATCCTTGTAGGAAAAATCCATATTGACATTCTTCACCTGAAAACCTGCTCCAGGAACTTTCATTCCAAACTTCATTAGAATTCCCTCATCTGGCTGAATTCTGATCACCAACATATTCTGGCTGTTTACACCTTCTTCATTCATAAATATATGATGGTGGTTAGGCTTGAAATGAATCACCACCTCAGAAACTCTTGTTGGCAATTTCTTTCCTGTTCGGATATAAAACGGAACACCTCCCCAGCGCCAGTTGTCAATGTAAAACTTCAGAGCTACGAAAGTTTCTGTTCTGGATACCGGATCTACGCCTTCCTCATCACGATAACCTTTTACTTCCTCTCCCCGCACCTTGCTTGCGGTATATTGTCCGCGAATGACATTGGTTTTGATCTCCTCCTCTTTGAGGTGCCTGATGGATTGAAAAACCTTGAGCTTTTCATTTCTGATATTATGTGCGTCTGACTTGACCGGCGGTTCCATCGCCACCAGGGCTATGAGCTGCAGCAAGTGATTCTGAACCATATCACGCATCGCTCCGGATCCGTCATAATAGCCTCCGCGCTTCTCTACGCCAACAGACTCAGCAGAAGTGATCTCTACACGGTGGATATAATTTCTATTCCAAAGTGGCTCAAAAATACTGTTTGAAAAACGAGTGACGAGGAGATTCTGAACCGTTTCCTTACCTAAGTAATGGTCAATCCTGTAGATCTGATCCTCTTTATAATCCTCAAGCAAACTCGCATTGAGTGCTTTAGCTGACTCTAAATCATAACCAAAAGGCTTTTCCACAATCAATCTTGTCCAACCACGATCTTCCTTGTTCAAGCCAACAGATGCCAGGTTTTTGGGAATTACCGGATAGAGACTTGGCGGAACAGAGAGATAGAAAATCACATTGAACCCAGTACCAAAGTATTCATCAACCGCATTGATCCGATCGGCTAGCTTCTTGTAATCCGCCGGATCAGCCGTGTCCATGGCATGATAATGCAGTAATTTGGCAAACTCATCCAGAGTGCCATTCTCTGCCTTCAAATGCGGGTTTTCCAAAACAACCTTCTTACGAAAATCCTCATCATTGTAACTTGTCCTTCCCACACCTATTACAGCGTACTTCTCAGGAAGAAACCCTTTTTTATACAAATTATAAATGGCAGGAATGAGCTTGCGGGCGGTCAGGTCACCGGAAGCACCGAATATGACCAAAATTTGATTATCTGTGGCTATCATCTTGATGATTGATTGATGTAATGTTTATGTGTTTTAGTATTAATAAGATCGAAGAAAAGATTTTGCTTTTGATATTAAGTCCTTCAAAATCAACCCCTAAATCCCCTAAAGGGGACTTTTGATCACCCCTTCAGGGGACGGGGGTGATTGAAAGAATGTGAAAAATCTTTTCTCATTTCATTTAAACGAACCTTTTACTAGTTCCAAATTTTAATTGAACAACAGTTCTTTCTTATTAACTCACAAACGACACAAACTTCTATCATTTTCTGTGTAACAATTAGAATTCCCCAAAGTTTTTATGGAATAACTATCGAAAATTCTATTATCACCACTTATTCAGTGGTATTTTCGCATTATCAGTTCGTAAAATTTTGAAATAAGACAATTAAAAAATAAATACAATGGCAGATCTTTTTGACTTTGGCCTGGTAGGTCTCGGCGTAATGGGTAGAAACTTCATCTTGAATGTAGCCGATCATGGTTTTTCATCAATGGGCCTCGACACAGATCCTGAAAAGGTAGAAGCTCTTAAGTCAGAAGGATCACATGTGAAAGTGGATGGCTCTACTGATGCAGCCACTTTTGTAAAAAGCCTGTCAACTCCCCGAAAGATCATGTTGCTGGTACCAGCAGGAAAACCAGTGGACGCTGTAGCTGAAACTTTGCTTCCTTACCTGGACAAAGGTGACATCATCATCGATGGAGGTAATTCATTCTTTGAAGATACAGAGCGCAGGATCACTTACCTGGCTGAAAAAGGCATTCACTTCTTTGGATCAGGTGTATCCGGAGGAGCAAAAGGTGCTCGACGTGGACCAAGCATTATGCCTGGTGGTGATAAAGAAGCTTACGAGCATGTCCGTAATATTTTTGAAGCAGCTTCCGCCAAAGTGAATGGCGAGCCATGTGTAGAATACATGGGCCGTGGCTCTGCGGGTAACTATGTGAAAATGGTCCACAATGGCATTGAGTATGGTTTGATGCAATTGATTTCAGAAATCTATGACATCTCCAACAAAGGCCTTGGCTACTCCAATGAAAAGCTCGCTGAGATGTTTGGTGAGTGGAACAAAAGAGACTTACAATCCTTCCTGGTAGAAATCACAGCAGAGATCTTCCAGAAAAAAGATGACATGACGGGTAAGCATCTTGTGGATGTGATCCTGGACAAAGCCAAGCAAAAAGGAACTGGCAAGTGGACTTCTCAAAATGCAATGGATCTGGGAATCCCTGTACCAACTATCGATGCTGCGGTGACTATGCGTGAGCTCTCTGCACTCAAAGATCAGCGAGTAGAAGCTGATAAAATGTATCATACTCCTTCGCTTGGCACCAACAAGCCTGACGCTAAAACGCTCGAACATGCTTTGTTATTTGCATTTGTGGTGACCTATGCACAGGGCATGACTCAACTAACCGCAGCTTCTAAAGAATATAACTACGGACTCAACCTGGAAACCATTGCCAAGATCTGGCGTGGTGGCTGCATCATTCGCGCAGGATTGCTGGAAAACATTCGTAAAGCTTATGATAAGAATCCTGAGTTGGCCAACCTGCTACTGGATGAAGACTTTGTGAAGATGATCAAAACCCTGGAAGGTGATGCGAGAATTGTAGTTCAGTTTGCCATCAGAAGTGGCATTCCGGTTTCAGGTCTAGCCTCGGCAGTAAGCTACTTCGATGCTTTCCGCTCCGGCAGCCTGCCACTCAACCTGATCCAGGCGCAGCGTGACCATTTCGGTTCGCACACCTATGAGCGCATCGACAGAGATGGCATTTTCCATACGGAATGGTAGTTTGCCTGCCCGCCTGAAATGAAGGCCAGCCTGCCCCAACACGGAGTGGCAGGGTTGAATGGTGAATGGTAAGCAGTATGTCAAAGACTAATTAAAAGTCTCTTTTTAGAACTGGGCTTATTAATTAAGAGCAAAAGTAAATCCATTTCAAGGAAAGGCAATGGCGTTATACCGATAGAACCTAAGGCGATTTCTCCTTCTTATCAAAATGAAAATTAATAATTGGAGTTTTTCGGAAAGGACGTTTGTTATTACCTGCTTTATTCAGTAACCCAATTTGAACTCCGTGTAAACGAAGTGTTTTATTCCAAAGTCCTATTTGTACTCCATGGACTCTTTTAAACGATAAGTTAATAGGAGCGATAGTCAATCCCCTCATCTCACTCGCTCCAAATAATACTCCATTTATAGATACACCTTTAGTACTTTTAGTTACGGTTGTATATCCACTTATGAAGACTCCTCTGGCAGTATCGATTACGGAAATTCCAAAAGAAAAAAATGCTCCATTGATTACCTTGCTTTTAGTTAAACCGCAGAAACTAACTCCATTTAATCTGGAGGCATCATTTCTAAAACTTACATTGACTCCATTTAGAACTTTATTAAATGAAATAATGGAAGTTAACTGTATACCATTAAGCGTGTCCAAACTGGAAGTGATACCACCAATTGCCAGACCATTCAACTTAGCTGCCTTAGCTTGAATGGCAGCTACCTGCATTCCATTCATGAAAACAGATTTTGAAAACATAGTGAACAAGGCACCATTTAATCTACATGTACGATTCAGTAAGTTAAAATTAAAACCATTGTACTGTTCAAAATTCCCAAGACCTACCCCATATTTTTTAAGCCCCAGCGATAAATGAAACTTCCCATAGTAGCTATTTTCAAAACAAAGCGGACTATACCTTTGACTGGATGCATTGAAATAATTAAGGAAGCTTAAACACAAAAGGACTATCTTAAACTTATTCATCGGAAGTTGTTGCTGGATCACATTTGATACATCGGATAGAAAATGCTGCTTTAGTTCCCAGCACATAACTTATGATTTCGCTATAAGAACTAATTGCGACAGCAACTGGTTTATCTTTTTTGTTTTTGGTTTGTAACCAGTAATAACCACTAATATCCTTATTCATAAATTTGCCAGAGTGGAATGAAATCATTCCTCCTAATGTGGCATTGAATCCGGACTTCCCGTCAGGTCCTAAAAAACTGTAGTACTCCAGAAACTCTTTGCCCTCCACTGTATAGAGTAGGTTGTTTACATCTAGCCAGGCTGGTAATCTCCAACCTTCGGGACATGCCGTGAGTGCAGTCTGATAAGTATAGAGCATGCCATACTTCAAGGCGTTGTATTTATCATCATCATATGTAAATATCCCAGCTGACATATTTTGTCTATAGTAATAATTTGATATATCAGGAGCATATCGTAGATTCTCAGTCATCCAGACCTGATTTCCGATTCTTACTATTTTATACATGTTTCCATCACGTAGATCGGTCATTTGCCATGATAAAGTATCTATTATAGTTCCACAATGAAGTGACGTGTCACTGGAAATTTGTACAAGTGACACGAAATGTTGTTCCTTGTTGCTATTATGATGATTGCCTCCCAGTAGTTTTTTTTCTTCCCCTGGCAATGACAAACGGTATAGGGTAGAGTCCGATTGAACAAAAGTTTTAGGTTGAAGCTTTTCAGGGAAATTCTGGGCAAATCCTTTTGACATTACAAAGTATCCCTTCGGCAGTGAGCCTTAGAGAATAAGTCTGGGAAATTAGGATTTGTCTGAGTGATTTGGTAGCAGCTTGTAGAGCTGGCTAGTTTTAGTCTCTGAGATGATGGTAAGGGTGTGGTTTAGC
>Ga0209692_10001628_pt1 | contig 29357 bp, 26 predicted proteins | sample tdDd472_FD_187129 | JGI IMG/M metagenome (GOLD analysis project Ga0209692, IMG submission 187129) | Marine sediment microbial communities from the Atlantic coast under amendment with organic carbon and nitrate - tdDd47.2 (SPAdes)... | ecosystem: Environmental > Aquatic > Marine > Coastal >... | reverse complement strand
GATATTGTAGGTAATGGAGTAGGTGTTTATTCAACTTTCGATACTAATATTGCTTCTTATAGTTCTCTTAACGGTACATCAATGTCATCACCTAATGTTACAGGTTCATTATTATTATTACAGGAACATTATAATGAATCTTTTGGTTCTTTTATGAAAGCTGCAACATTAAAAGCTGTAGCAATTCATACAACTGATGAATGTGGTGCAGATGAAGGTCCTGATTACAAATTTGGATGGGGATTATTAAACACAGGAACTGCAGCTAACGTTATAACAGAAAGATATGTTAGTTCTTTAATTAGTGAAGAAACATATACCGGATCAGCATATACACTTGATGTTGAAGCTTTGGGTTCAGAACCTTTAATGGTAACTATTGTTTGGTCTGATCCTGCAGGAACACCTGTAGAAGCAGCTTTAGATCCAACGGATATAATGCTTGTTAACGATCTTGATATGACGATTACTGGTACTGGTGGGCCATATTATCCATATAAGTTATCTGCAGCAAGTCCAGCTGATGCAGCAACAAAAGGAGATAATGATGTAGACAATGTAGAGAAAATATACATAGATAGTCCTACTGCGGGAACATATACAATTAATATTACTCATGAAGGATCAATTACCGGTGGGACACAAGATTTTTCAATTATTGTAACAGGTATAGAAGTAACTTCAGAGAAGCCAATTGTAATTACAACTATTCCAAATACAATTGTTGAAACATCTGCTCAAACTGGAGGAAATGTTATTACTGAAGGAGCATCTAGCATTATTCAAAGAGGAATAGTTTGGAGTACATCTGAAAATCCAACAATATCCGATAATGTAGTTGCTGATGGCGGAATAGGAGAAGGCACGTACACTTCTTCAATATCTGGTTTGACTGCTGCCACTAAATGTTATGTTAGAGCTTTTGCAACCAATACAGAAGGTACTAGTTATGGAGATCAACTTTCATTTACTACTACATGTACTCCACCTACTTCACAAGCGTCTGGATTTGTAACATCAAATATTAACGATACTGATTTAACACTTTCGTGGACAAGTGGTGGAGACCATGTGCTTATAATTGCTAAAGAAGGTAGTGCTGTTGATGTAGATCCATTTAGAGGAGAAATTTATGCTGTAAATTCTGATTATTCTTTAGGTGAAGATTTAAATTTTGGTAATGTTGCTGTTTATAATGGAACAGATGAAACAGTTGTTATTACAGGCTTAAATGAATCTACTGAATATCATTTTGCCATTTATAAATACAACGACACTGAAAAATGTTATAATGTAGAATCTCCAGCTACAGCTATGGGAACAACTACAGGGTATTGTACTTCAGTTGGTAGTTGCGAAGAGTATATAAGTAGGGTAGAATTAAATACAATTGATAATTCTTCGGCATGTAGTGATTACCAAGATTTTAAACATATTTCAACTGATTTGGGAGAACAAATGTCTTATGATATAGTAATTACAAATGGAGAAAATTATGATAGCGATAAAATGGGTTGTTGGATAGATTGGAACCAAGATAAAGATTTTAATGATCCACAAGAGAAAATTATTATTACATATTCTACGTCAACAGCACAAGGTACAGGTACGGTTGTTGTTCCATACGGAGCTTTGTTAGGGGAAACAAGAATGAGAGTAAGAATTCAGTATGGAGGAACACCACAAGCATGTGGAGCTTCAGAATATGGAGAGGTTGAAGATTATACGATCAATGTTATTGAATCCGTAAAATATGCTGTTACTCTTAAAGTAATGGACAATAAGAACAATAATATTGAAGATGCGAGAGTTGTAATTAACACTTTTAACATACAAGATTCCGATAGTCAGGGCGAATCACTTTATGATTTTATTCCGGGAACATACGAATACGCCATAACTGCTAGTGATTTTTATAAGCTAACTGGAGAATTTGAAGTAGAAGAAAAAGATTCTACTTATCAGATTGTTATGTTATCAACATCAATTGAAGATGAGTTTGTAAATTCAAATGAGTTTAAGATTTATCCTAATCCAACTTCCGGTATTATTCAGATACAAGGAGAGAAACTAACAAGAGCAAAGATTTCTGTTTATGACATAGTTGGTAAGCAAGTACTGAACAAAGTTTCTGAAAATCCAGAAGTTAGTATAGATATTTCGAAATTTCGTAATGGAATTTATATAATTCAAATTGAAACTGATGAAGGGATATTTAAACAAAAACTAATAAAAGAATAATTAAAAAGGCGACCCTAGGGTCGCCTTTTCTTTTTAAAATTCACTTCTAGCACCTTTTTTAGGATAGTCAATTGTATAATGTAAACCTCGGCTTTCGTGAAGTCCTTGTGCCATTTTTATGATTAGAAAACCAACGTTAATTAAGTTTCTAAGCTCGCAAAGTTTTTGCGAAAGGATAGATTTTTCGTATAACTCTTCAGTTTCTTTATAAATAATCTCCAATCTTCGTAAAGCTCTTTCTAATCTGAGGTTAGACCGAACAATCCCAACATAATTACTCATTATCTGTTGTACTTCTTTGTAATTCTGAGTAATCATAATCATTTCTTCAGGGTAAGTAGCTCCTTGTGTATCCCATTCAGGAATATCTCTGTTTAATTTAGTATGTTTTAATTTTTTTATGGAGTTCTTGGCTGCTCTGTCGGCATAAACAACAGCTTCCGATAATGAATTTGATGCAAGTCTATTTGCTCCATGTAAACCTGTTGAAGAAACTTCTCCTGCAGCATAAAGCCGGTTAATTGTACTACAGCCATTCTCATCAACTTTTATTCCCCCACACATGTAATGGGCTGCAGGTACAACTGGAATAGGATCTTTAGTTATATCAATACTTAAGGACAAACATTTTTCATAAATATTTGGAAAATGATCTTTTAATTTTTCCGAATCAAGATGAGTACAATCTAAATGAACGTAATCGCTACCTGAAATTTTCATCTCGTGGTCAATTGCACGAGCAACAATATCGCGAGGAGCTAAACTTTCTCGCTTATCATATTTTTGCATAAACTCGTTACCATCTGTTGTTTTTAATATTGCACCAAAACCTCGCAAAGCCTCAGTAATTAAAAACGAAGGCTTTTCTCCAGGATTAAAAAGCGAAGTAGGATGGAACTGAATAAATTCCATGTTCTCAATAATTCCTTTTGAACGATAAACCATCGCAACACCATCTCCAGTAGCAATTTTAGGATTTGTTGTTGTATCGTAAAGGTTACCTGTTCCTCCTGTAGCTATTAAAGTTATTTTCGAAAGGAATGTATTTACTTCATCTGTTTTAAGATCTAAAACGTAAGCACCATAACATTCCGTATCGTTATGACTTCGCTTTACCAATTTACCTAAATGGTGTTGTGTAATGATATCAACAGCAAAGTGATTTTCAAAGACTTCAATATTTGGATGATTCTTTACCTTATCAACCAATGAGATTTGGATTTCCTCTCCCGTTTTATCTTTATGGTGTAAAACTCTGTATTCTGAATGTCCTCCTTCTCTACCAAGATCGTAAGCTCCCTTTTCATTTCTATCAAAATTAACACCCCAATCAATAAGTTGCTTTATTTGAGCTGGAGCTTCTTTCACAACCATCTCAACAATTTCTCTATTACAGAATTTATCACCAGCATTTAGAGTATCTTCCACATGCTTTTCAATATTGTCTGGTTCATAAGTAACAGCTGCGATTCCTCCTTGTGCGTATTTAGTATTCGATTCCTCAAGGCAAGTTTTGCTAATTAATATTACTTTGCCATGTTCTGCCACTTTTAGCGCAAAGCTTAATCCGGCAATGCCTGATCCAATAACTAAAAAGTCAGTTTCTTTAATCATACTGAAAGGAGTTTAAATAATAGTTAGCAAAGTTAGAAATTGTTATTGAGAAAATATAGATTTTAAGGTAATTATGAGCTTATAGGTATATTCTAATAATGTTATGATATAAAAAGTATTTCGATTATTTTTGTCTGATTATTAAAAAAGAGATATAAAAGAATAGAATATGGCTCAGGACGATCAATTTAAGAAGCTTATTGCACATGCAAAAGAGTATGGATACATTTTTCAATCAAGTGAAATTTACGATGGATTAAGTGCCGTTTATGATTATGGACAGATGGGTGTTGAATTAAAAAACAACATTAAAAAGTACTGGTGGGACGCAATGGTTAAAATGAACGAAAATATTGTTGGTATTGATGCGGCAATATTTATGCATCCAGAAACTTGGAATGCATCGGGTCATACAAGTGCTTTTAACGATCCTTTAATTGACAATAAAGATTCTAAGAAAAGATATCGTGCTGATGCTTTAATTGAAGATCATATTCAAAAATATCAGGCAAAAATAAATAAGGATGTTCAAAAAGGACGAAAGAAATTTGGAGACTCTTTTGACGAAAAACAGTTTTTGGAAACTAATCCAAATGTACTGCGAAACAAGGCAAAGATTGATGAAATAGAGGACCGCTTAGTAAAAGCATTAGAAGCAGATGATCTTGTTGAACTAAGGCAAATCATTGTTGATTGTGAAATCGCTTGTGTGGTTTCTGGTTCAAAAAACTGGACAGATGTTCGTCAGTTTAACCTTATGTTTGAAACTCAATTGGGTTCTGTAGCAGATGGTGCAAGTAAAATTTATTTACGTCCCGAAACTGCCCAAGGTATTTTTGTAAATTATCTAAATGTGCAAAAAACAGGTCGTATGAAACTTCCTTTTGGAATTGCGCAAATTGGTAAAGCTTTTAGAAATGAAATAGTTGCTCGTCAGTTTATTTTCCGTATGCGTGAATTTGAGCAAATGGAAATGCAATTTTTTATTAAACCAGGAACCGAAATGGAGTGGTTTAATCATTGGAAAGAAGTTAGAATAAACTGGCATAAAGCAATGGGCTTACCTGAAGAAAAATACAGATTCCATAAGCACGATAAATTAGCTCATTACGCAAATGCAGCTTATGATATAGAATTTGAATTCCCATTTGGATTTAAAGAATTGGAAGGAATTCATTCAAGAACTGATTTTGATTTATCTCAACATCAGAAATTTTCTGGAAAGAAATTACAATATTTTGATCCTGAAACGAAAGAAAGTTTTGTTCCTTATGTAGTTGAAACTTCAATTGGATTGGATAGAACTTTCTTAACTATTTTAGCGGCCTGCTTAAAAGAAGAAGAGCTTACAAAAGAAAATGGAGAATCGGATACAAGAGTAGTTTTACAAATTCCACCTGCATTAGCGCCTATTAAGTTAGCTGTTTTACCGTTAATTAAGAAAGATGGTTTACCTGAAAAAGCACGTGAAATTATCGATGAATTAAAGTTTGATTTCACATGTCAGTTCGATGAAAAAGACTCTATTGGTAGACGTTACAGAAGACAAGATGCTATTGGAACTCCATATTGTATAACTATTGATCATCAAACACTTGAAGATAATACAGTTACAATTCGTGATCGCGATACGATGAAACAGGACAGAATTCAGATTACAGAACTGGCTAAGATTGTTGATGATAAAGTGAGTATGAAAAAATTATTGAAAAAGATTTATTAAAATAAATCAGGAATTTGGAAAACTCAGCAAAAAGAAAAGTTTTAATTCTCACATACTATTGGCCTCCGGCTTCAGGTCCGGGGGTTCAACGCTTTTTAAAGATATCAAAATACATTTCAGATTTTGGATGGCAGCCTGTTATTCTAACCGTTGAAAACACAAGTTCTTCTTCTGTTGATCACAGTCTTGGAGATGATGTTAATTCACTTCAGGTGATTAAAACTAAGACCTTTGAGCCTTTTGAAGTTTACAATCGTTTATCAGGAAAAAAGGGAAAACAAGTTGGAACAGGATTAATTGGATTTGAGAATAACAAAGGACTTTTTAAAAAGATCACTTTATTTATTCGCGCTAATTTTTTTATTCCTGATGCAAGAAAAGGCTGGAGCCGTTTTGCACTAAAAGAAGCGACCAGAATTATTGAAGAAAATAAGATAGAGGCTATAATTACCACAGGACCTCCTCATAGTGTTCATTTAATTGGCCTTAAACTAAAGAAGAAATTTGGATTACCCTTAATTGCAGATTTTCGAGATCCTTGGACAAATATTTTTTATAATAAGTTTTTTCCACGAACAAAAAGAACAAAAATTAAGGACAAAAAACTTGAAGACTCTGTTCTTGAAAATGCAGACTTAGTTACTGTTGTTAGTAATGGTCTATCGGAAGAATTTAAAGATAGAGCAAAGAAAATAGAAGTAGTTTATAATGGTTTTGATCCTGCAGATATTCCTGAAACTATACTAGAAAAAACAGAAATATTTAGACTTTCCTATATTGGGAATTTTAAACCAAATCAAAATATAAAGTCATTTTGGGAAGTTATATCAGAACTAAAAAACGAAATTCCTGATTTTAGCACTAATTTTAGAATCAACTTAACAGGGAATTTAAATTCTGGATTATTTGAGTTTATAGAAAAATATGATTTAAAAGATATAGTTGAAACCAATTCCTATGTTGCACACTCAGATGCAGTTAAGCTTATGGTGAATTCCGGGTTGTTGTTATTCATTATTCCAAATACCGATTCGAACCATCTTATAATTACAGGAAAACTATTTGAATATATTGCTTCGGGTTCGCCAGTTTTATCTATTGGTCCTATAGATGGAAATGCTTCAGAAATCCTTAGAGATTCGGGTAGAGATGAAATGATTGGATACTCCGAAAAAGACAAAATAAAAGAACAAATTAAAAAGTATTATTCTCTGTGGCTCGATAACTCAGGTAAATTATTTAAGCATCCTGAAACCGATAATCATAAGTTTTCAAGAATATATCAAGCAAATCAATTTGCAGATCAACTAAATTTACTTTCTAAAAAATGACAGAATATATTGATCTTTCTGAATTTAAAAGAGACATGTCTTTTTATAATGAGTTAAATCTTTTGATTAGCATAAAAAGTTTCGATTTGCAGGCAATAAGAAATCGATATCTTTCAACGAAAGATAAAAAATCAAAACGTACTGGTAGTTTTGTTAGGCGAGAAGTTACTGAAGGTGGAGTTGCTGGCATTCAAATTAAGAATGGAGAGATTGTAAATCAGGAGGTATTTTTGAAAGTTCCTGAACCACGAGGGATCGATATTAAGAATAATGTATTGGCTGTTTCATCGGAGAACAGAGTTTATATTATTCATGAAAATGGGACAGAATTAATTCAGGATCCATGGTTTAGTTTTATTCATACTATTGATATAAGAGGATCAAAAGTTTTAGTAAGTTCTTCGGGTTACGATGCCCTATTTGAATATGATTATTTAACTAAAGAAAAAACATTTGATTGGTTTGCCTGGGAACATGGATTTAATTATGGATTAGACCCTAAAACAGGAGAAAAATTATATTTGACAAGGAATGTTGAAGAATCAATACAATATAAAGCTGAAGGTAAAAAACATCTATTAATCTCTGATCCTGAAAGTCAAACTCTACCAACATCACAAAGAGCTGCATTTATAAATTCAGTTGTTTACGATCCTAACGACGAAAATAAAATCATAGCTACTTTTTTTCACGAAGGCGGTGTTTATTCAATAGACATGAAATCGGGTTTGACCACAAAGATTTTGGATGGTTTAAAAAGTCCACATGGTGGCAAAAGACTGAATAATGATTACGTTGCAACAAGTACAACTGGTGGATCTTTTGTTACTGGAAATTTAAAGAACAATAAGCATTACAAGTTTCAAAATATAGAAGGCAAAAACGAATTGCTTTCTGATTTTGAATGGATACAAAACTCAGTTGTTAAAGGGAATTTGGTTGTGTCAATAGATTCTAACAGAAACTGCTTTATAATTTTCGATACAGAGAAAAAGCTTATTGATATGGTTCCTTTCGATGAGAACTTTGCAATTCAAGATTTAGTTTTTGGGAGTTTAAATTCTGCCCAAAAAGAAAAGCTTAAAAGCATTAAGGAATAACCCATCGAATCACTTCAAAAGCCTCGGCATATTCTTTTGAAATTTGTAGACCACGAAAATTAGCAAGCCCATTAACCATTTTTTCGCTGGCATAAAATCGTTTTGTTTGCGATTCATAATTATTTATTGATTCAATCTTTTTGTCGATCTGTTCTTGATTAACAACAATTGAACAAGCAGAATTGAATGCAAAATTATTCCACATAAACTCATAGCCCAGAATAGAACAATTTTTAAATGCTCTGCGTCCTTCTTCAAAAACTGTTTTGTGATCTTGATGAATATCGAAAGATGAAGGCATAATAACAAGATCGGGCTTAATTTGTCGGTTAAGCTTAACAAGTTCTTCCAAAATTTCCTGTCTGAATTCAGGGAATCGGCGAACTTTAAATTTGTATATAATTAAATTCTCTTTTTTTATTCCAAGAACTGCAGTTGCTTTTTTTACTTCTGTTTCGAGTATATCTTTTGGAAAACCTTCAGGAACAGATTCTTCACAAATTGAGAATGCCGCATAATACACATTCTTTCCTTCGCTAATATATTTAGCTATTGTTGCTCCGCAACCTAATTCGCCATCGTCTGTGTGAGGTGCTAAAACTAAAATATTATTATACATGATACTTTCTATTTATAACAAATATAGTTAGAAAATGATAAAGCTAACTTATTTTAAATTCTTATAATATTCAACAAGCTTTTTTAATCCTTCTGCTAAATTAAATTTAGGACTCCAATTTAATTTCTCTTTTGCGAATGATATGTCTGCAATTACATCAGGAATTTCATTTTTCCTGACATTATCATTTGAAACTACAGCTTTATTTGTATTCGCAATTTTCTGAATCAGATCAATTATTTCTTTTACACTATACGATTCTCCACTTCCTACATTAAAGACATTGAAATTGCCTTCCGAATTCATTGATAACAATATAGCGTCCAATAAATCATCAATATAAACAAAATCTCTTTTTGGGATTAAATCATGAACTTTTATTTCCTCTGAGTTTGATAAAGTTTGTAGAATTATCTCCGGGATTAAAAAGCGATTTGATTGACCTGGTCCATATATATTAAATGGTCTTATGATGTTTACTTTTACATCAAAATTATCAGAATAAAATTTACACACAGATTCTGCAAGTATTTTGCTATGCATGTATGGATTTGCAGGCTTTAACTCATGAGATTCACTAATTGGAAGTGTATTAGGTGCACCATAAACATAAGCACTAATAAATGTTAGACTAATTTTATTTGTTTTGCAGAATTCCAACACATTCACAGTTCCAAGAGTATTCGATTTGTAAAACGAATAAGGTTCGTCCCAGCTTTTTGGAACGAATGTTTGTGCTGCTAAGTGAAATACATGATCAATATTTTGAAGATCAATAGGAGTTATTGAAATGTCTCCATCTTTTTCATCCCAATTATTAACAGTATAGCCTTCACCTTTTAGTCTTGCAACTAATATGGATCCAATAAATCCTTCCGAACCTGTAACTAATACATTTTTATTCATTAGGTAACAATTTACTTTTCATGCTCTCGAAATCTTCAATTGCTTTCATGTAATCATCGGGTCTACCAATGTCCATCCAATAATTAGAAAATTCCTCAACTTTTGGACTTAAATTTTTATCCAAAAGAGCTAACATAAGATCATCGAATCCAAACTTAGTATCTTCAGGAATAAAGTCAAGGGCTTTTTTACTCACCATGTAGATTCCCATACTTACCTGATAATCAACCTTTGGCTTCTCTGTAAATCCAATTAAATTATTCTGTTTATTTGTTTCTAAAACACCATATTCCATTGTATGAGAACGATGATAAGATGAAATAGTGAAAATATTTTTGTTTGCAACGTGGTTTTCGAAAAAATCCTTATAATTTAAGTCTGTTAAGATGTCTCCATTCATAACCAGAAAATCATCAGGGAGATCAGGAATAAGTTTCAATGGAGCCATAGTGCTTAAAGGTTTCTTCTCCAAAGAATAATCTATTTCAACGCCCCATTTACTTCCATCTCCAAAAAATGCTTTAATAATTTCAGCTTGATGATTAACTGCCATTGTAATCTTGTCAAATCCATAATAGGCTAACTGTCGGATAATGATTTCTAAGATTGAATAATCAGAAACCGGCATTAATGGTTTTGGTAAAACAACAGTATATGGCCTTAGTCTTGTTCCTTTACCTCCAGCAAGAATAATTGCACGTTTAGACATTGTAAATATTTGTTTTAAATTTCTTTAAATTTTCTGGTTGAGTATACCAATCAATCGATTCTTTCAAACCCTCTTCAAGAGAGTACATATGTTTGTGTCCTGTTAGTTTTGATATTTTAGTATTATCGCAGCACAACCTAAAAACTTCTGATTTTTCAGGGCGCAATCTTTCTTCTTCCACAATGATGTCTGTGGTGCTATTAGTAAGTTTTTTTATTAAATGAAATAAATCTAAAATAGAAATCTCAGTTCCTGAACCAATATTAATTGTTTCTCCTTCAATATCAGGAGCCTCAGCGAGCGAAATAAGTCCAGCAGCAGTATCTTTTACATAATTGAAATCTCTTGTTGGAGTTGTATTCCCAATTTTAATTTGTTTGTCTCCTTTAACCATCTGACCAATTAAGCTTGGAATAACAGCTCTTAAAGATTGTCGAGGTCCATAAGTATTAAATGGACGTGCAAGAACTAAAGGTAAATCAAAAGAGTTAAAATAACTTAATGCAATGCTATCACCACCAATTTTACTTGCGCTATATGGACTTTGTGGTTGCAGAGGGTGTTTCTCATCAATTGGCACATATTGTGCTGTACCGTACACTTCACTTGTAGAAGTTGAAATTATTCTCTCGCATTTATTTTTTATTGCAGCTTCGCACATGTTTAATGTACCAGTTACATTTGTTTCAACGTAATTTTGTGGAGCTACATATGAATAAGGAATAGCAATTAGGGCTGCTAAATGAAAAATTACATCTACATTTTCCGAAATCTTATTACAAAAGAAAGGATCTCTTACATCACCATTAACAACTTCAATTTCATTAATTATTGAAATATCTTCTAACCATCCCCAATAATTAAATGAGTTGTAATATGAAAGTGCTTTAACGCGTGCTCCTTTTGAGTGTAATAATTCCACAAGATGAGATCCAATAAATCCATCAGCTCCTGTAACTAATACTGTTTTATCTTTCCAATTCATATTTTAATAAATTATAGTATGGATAATTAAGCATCCAAACTGTAAAAATATACTTAATTTTATTTGATATCAATTATTAATTAATTCATTGAAGGCTTTTTCTCTCAGATCTGAATTAAATGTATTCATGATATGTGATCTTGCATCTTTACCAAGATCAGAATTACTCATATTTTTAATAATTTCTTCTTTTATTAACTCTGGATTCCAATCATCAGCTAATATTCCAAATTTATTAATAGCAAAAGGTATTCCTCCAATCTTGATTCCAACAGGAATGCATCCCGAAAGCATTGCCTCACACACTGCACTTGGCAAACCTTCGCTTCTTGAAAGCTGAGCATAAAATTTGGCTCTGCTATACCAATTAGTAAGTTCTTCAAATGGAATATGCGAAACAGTTCTTAAATTTTTTGGTCTATCAGGGATAAACTCAAAAATAGAATCATCGCTACCAATTATTACAAACTCTAATTCAGGAGTAATGTGGGCTAACTCAACAAAACGGTCAAGACCTTTAATTTTAAATCTCTGGAGATTTGAAACTCCTGCAACAGTAATAATTATATTTTCTTTTTTAGTATTGCAATTAAAGGCTACAGAATCGTGTGCTGTAGGAAGAAGTTTATATTTCCCTTTAGGAACTCTTTTTTTAGCTTCATCAATCAGATTTGGAGAAACAGCTAAGTTACATGTTGCTCGTTGAAGTGAATATTTGGTAATAAAACTTCTAAAGGGACTATTAAATGAACCATAATTAATTTCAGGAATATACATTACATCATATCCACCATTAATTATAAAGAATTTTTTCCTGAATATTCGTGAGAATAATGCTGGCAAGAATGAATGATAGTCAGCAAACCAACAAATAATTGCATCTGCTTTTCTTAGATTTTTTAAAAGAAATATCTTTTCTTTCAGTAAAGTGCTAAGAGCAGGAAAAATTTTCTTCTCTATTTTACATTCAAATGGAACAACATTAAATTCTTTTTTTAATGATTCAAAGTCATTCTTTACAAAGGATGAGAATCTCGGATAAATATAGAGGACAGTTTTTTTTGACTCGGCGCTCAATGTCTTTATTTTTTGTGCTTAATATAAAGAGGATAAATATACAAAAACTATCAATTGATAGTGTAGACTGAGTTTTATTAATATCATAATAAACCAATATTGATTGTAAAGTATTAAATTTGCTATTCAAGCTTAGTATTAATAAAATAAGTTTATCTTGATTTTTATTAAGTAAACTAAATATATTTTACTATATAAAAAGAGACTATGAAAATTGCTATAATGCAACCATATATTTTGCCTTACATTGGTTATTTTCAGCTAATAAATGCTGTCGATAAGTTTCTTTTATAAGATATAGTTGCCTTTATTAAAGGTGGTTGGATTAATAGAAATCGGATTATTGCAAATAACAACGACTATATGTTTTCTATTCCGTTTTTAAAGTTAAAAATGAAGACCGTGAGCGGAAAAATGAGCTGGATAAATCAATTGCAAAACAGATATAGCTAAGACAGAAAATCACCCTATAATTGAGAATTACATCTAATTATCAATATAATTTGAAAAGCAATCAAGAATAATGAACTTAATCGATAAATATAAAAAAGTACCAGTAAAAGAATTTCCTAATGAAGTGTTAAATAAGGAAATTCTCGTTTCTGTTTGTATACCGACATATCAGCAAGTTGATTTTATTCGTGAGTGCTTAGATAGTATCTTAAAGCAACAAACAAATTTTAATTTTGAAATTCTATTAGGTGAGGATAACTCAACTGATGGAACACGTGAAATTTGTCTTGAATATGCAAAAATATATCAAGATAAGATTCGCCTTTTTTTACATTCAAGAGAAAATAATATAAGAATTAATGGCAAGCCAACGGGCCGGTTTAGTTTTTTAAATAATTTTTCCGAAGCAAGAGGAAAGTATATCGCCTTCTGTGAAGGTGATGATTCTTGGATAGATGAATTTAAACTTCAGAAACAAGTTAATTTTCTTATTGAAAATAGTGATCACGGACTTGTGTTTTCCTCGTATAAAAGATTTTATGAGAAAAAGAAAATATTTGAGGAGGTAAGTTTTGAAAATCAAAAACATCTTTTTACGGGAAATATTTTCAATTCGTTAATATTGAATAATTGGATATCTACAGTATCGGTAATGGCAAAAATGGATTTGTTAATTCAGCATGCTGATTATGTAAATTATACAGATAATGAATTTCCAATGGCCGATTATCCTGCCTGGCTTGATCTTTCATACCATGCAAAAGTTGGATTAATTGAAGAACCGATGGCTATGCATAGGATTTTGCCTAATTCTGCTAGTCATTCTACTGTAGCAAAAGAAAGGGTAGTATTTGGCGAGGCAACTTACAAAATTCAAAAATATTTTATCGAAAAATATGGTGTTTCAGCTGATATAGAAAATCAAATTAATTTAAAAATAAATAAGAAGCGCATTCGATATGCATTCTTTCTAAATGATAAATCCTTATCTAACAAAGCAAAGAATGAGATAATAGAACTTGGCAGTAAACTAAGTTTTATAGAAAAAATTTATTATTATTCTCTCAAGAATAAGATGGTTTACTTTCTCTTTAAAAAATTATTTATTTCTTTCGGAGTTTGGATTTAAAAATTCAATTAATGGATTTCTGCAGTTATGAAGCAAGTATAACTTCTTTAAAGACTTATAAAATTTCAATGTAATCATTCTCTATATTTCTAACTTTTAATTCATAAGTCACAAAACGTTTATAAAAATTATTTTATTATACCGATAAAAAAATGTCTATGCCTAAATAATATTCTTATTTTTAATGAAATTTTTGAATCTTTGTTCTTCAAATAAATACAATATGCTATGCAGTTAAATCAGAAAATGAAAAAAGTAATTCCTCATGCTATCGCCGTAGTTCTATTTCTTGTGATGTCCTTTGCTTATTTCCCATCATTATTGGAAGGCAAGGTTATTCAACAGCACGATAAAACTACACATCAGGGAATGTCAAAAGAGATTGGTGATTTCAGAAAAGCAACTGGAGAAGAAGCCTTATGGACAAACAGTATGTTTGGTGGAATGCCTGCATATTTAATTTCTGTGCAGAATAAATCAAATCTAATAAAGTATATTGATAACTTTCTGAACTTCCTCCAGCGTCCTGCATCACAATTATTTTTATGCCTTTTGGGCTTTTATATTTCTTTATTGATATTTGGAGTTAATCCTTGGTTAAGCTTTGCCGGAGCAATTGCATTTGCATTTTCATCATACTTTTTCATTATAATTTCAGCTGGACATAATAGCAAGGTTATGGCTATTGCTTATATGTCGCCTATTGTAGCAGGAATTTATCAATCTTATCGTGGAAAAGTATTGTTAGGTGCTGCAATTACATCCCTGTTTTTGGCATTGCAACTTATTTCTAATCACCTGCAAATCACTTATTATACATTAATGATAGTGTTAATTTTTGGTGTTGTAGAGTTTGTTTATACGATTAAAGGAAAAGAATGGATGCAATTTTTAAAGGCTACAGCAGTATTAGTTGTTGTGGCATTATTTGCACTAGCAACAAATCTTGAGAAAACATTGCCTGTACTGGAATATGGGGATTATTCTACTAGAGGTAAATCCGAACTTACTAGTGACAAAGAAAATAAAACATCTGGACTCGATAAAGATTATGCAACAGACTGGAGTTATGGTATTGATGAAACTTTAACATTATTAATTCCAAACTTTAAAGGAGGAGGAAGCTCTGTTAATTTGGGAGAAAACTCATCAGTGTATGAAGTAATTAAAGGAATGCAAGGTGCAAAAAACGCTTCGCAATTTGTTAAACATGCACCATATGTTTATTGGGGAAGTTTACCTTTTACTTCTGGACCGGTTTATTTTGGGGCAATAATTATGTTTTTGTTTGTTCTGAGTATTTTTATTCTCGATCCAAAACTAAAATGGTGGCTAATATCTGCTACTGTACTTTCTATATTTCTTGCTTGGGGTCATAATTTCCCTAGATTAACAAATTTCTTCCTTGATTATATTCCGGGATACAATAAATTCAGAGTTGTTTCAACAACATTAGTAATAGCTGAATTTACAATTCCATTAATGGCAATTCTAGCCTTAAAAGAGGTTTTTGAGAATAAAATTGATAAAATTAAACTTGAAAAAGCATTTAAATATTCATTTTATATTACTGGAGGTTTAACATTGCTTTTTGCTCTCCTTCCAGGTTTGTTTTATAGTTTTACTGCGGCAACCGATGAAAACCTTATAGCACAAGGAGCACAAGCCTTTGTTGATGCTATTAGAGAAGACCGAAAAATGTTATTGCGTGCTGATGCGTTCAGATCATTCATGTTTATTTTACTTTCTGCTATTGTAATTTTTGCATTTATGAAGAATAAGTTGAAAAAGAACTATGCATTTATTGCATTAATAGCTTTAATACTAATTGATATGTGGGCAATAGACAGAAGGTACTTAAACAACGATAATTTTGTAAGTAAAAGGGAAGCAAAAGTGCCTTATCAAATGACACAGGCCAATCAAAGAATTTTACAGGATAGAGATCCAAACTTTAGGGTTTTTAATCTTACAGTTGATCCTTTTAACGATGCAAGCACTTCTTATTATCATAAATCAATTGGTGGTTACCACGGTGCAAAAATGAAAAGATATCAGGAGTTAATTGAGCACCAAATCTCAAAAAACAATATGGATGTATTGAATATGTTAAATACAAAATATTTTATTGTACCTGATAATAACCGACAGCCGGTTGCGCAATACAATCCCGCTGCATTAGGAAATGCATGGTTTGTTGAGGATTATAGAATTGTTCCTGATGCTGATACAGAAATTCAGTCTTTAAGTGAATTTAATCCTTTACAAGAAGCAATTGTTGATCAGCGGTTTGAAGAATTTGTACAAGGTAAAAATTTTATTACCGATACAGCATCTTTTATTAAACTCGAAGATTATAAACCAAATAATTTAACATACGCTGCAAATTGTACAAGTGAAAAACTTGTAGTTTTTTCAGAGATATATTATCCAAAAGGATGGAATGCCTATATTGATGGAAATATCTCTGATCATTTTAGAGTTAATTTTGTTTTAAGATCAATGGTTATTCCTGAAGGTAAACATACTATTGAGTTTAAGTTCGAGCCTGATTCATATAATAAAGGAAGTAAAATTTCACTCGTCGGATCGTTAATTTTAATACTATTTTTATTATCGGTTTTTGGAAGAGAACTCGTATTGTTTTATAATAAAGAAGACAAATAAACAGTTTGTTATTCAGCCATTTTAAGGTCGATCAATAACATAATTATTTGTATCTTTGCACGATTATTAAAAAAGGAATGGGAAAAAAAGAAACTAATAGCACAAAGCGCAGATTAAGAAGTTCTTACTTTACATCTTTAATTAGTATTTCCTTAGTGCTTTTTCTTTTAGGTCTAATGGGTATTCTGGTATTAAATGCTAAGCGTTTATCAGAATATGTAAAAGAAAACATTGGTTTCTCAGTAATTTTAAAAGAGAATGTAAAAGAGGTTGATGTTATTTTATTGCAAAAAAGCCTCGATGCAGCCGAATACGTAAAGTCAACAAAGTACATTACTAAAGAAGAGGCTGCTGAAGAATTGCAAAATGAGCTGGGTGAAGATTTTATAGAGTTTCTTGGTTTTAACCCATTATTAGCTTCAATAGAAGTTCACATGTATGCAGAATATGCAAATCAAGATAGTATAGAGGTAATTGAAAATGAGTTTAAACAATACGAACAGATAAAAGAAGTTTTTTACCAGAAGTCATTAATTAGTTTGGTTAATGAAAATATCAGAAAAATAAGCCTTATAATATTGGTTTTTAGCGGTTTGTTGTTTTTGGTAGCAATAACTTTAATTAATAGCACAATTAGACTTTCGGTATATTCAAAACGATTTGTAATAAATACAATGCAGCTTGTTGGAGCAACGCGAGGATTTGTTCGTAGACCATTTTTATATAAAAGTGCAGGAAATGGCATAATAGCTGCAATACTAGCAATGGGATTTTTAACAGGCTTATTATATGCTGCACAAAAAGAATTCAAAGAGATAATAAGCTTTCAAGATGTAGAAATTATTGGAATGTTATTCTTGGGTGTATTGATTTTTGGTATATTAATAAACTGGGTTTTAACATTTTTTGCAGTATCCAAGTATTTGAGATTGAAAGTAGACAAATTGTATTATTAATTAAAATAATTTAGAAATGTCAAAGAAAAATAAGCCAGAAGAAAAAAAGATTGAATTTGCTCTTGCAAGAGAAAATTACATTCTTTTAATAATTGGTTTTGCTATTATAGTATTTGGTTTTCTTTTAATGATAGGAGGAAAAGCCGAAAATCCAAATGAATTTAACGAGAAAATTTTTAGTTTCAGACGAATTACTCTTGCACCAATTATCGTTTTAATCGGTTTCATTTTTGAGATCTATGCAATAATGAAAAAACCAAAAGAAACGGAAGAGTAAATACTTTACAAATAGATTATGGATTGGATTGAAGCATTAGTCCTTGGAATTATTCAAGGACTTACAGAGTTTTTGCCTGTTAGTAGCAGTGGACATTTGGAATTGGTAAAATCAATTTTTAATAATGAAGCTTTGCCACAAGAAAGTATGTTTATGACAGTTATGCTACATGGGGCAACTGCTTTAAGTACTATAGTTATATTTAGAAAAGAGATTTGGGAAATAATTTCAGGCTTAATACAGTTTAAATGGAACGAACAAACCATTTTTTCTTTAAAAATAATTTTATCAATGATTCCTGCAGCAATTGTTGGAGTTGTTTTTAACGATCAAATTGAATCTCTGTTCGATGGCAATATTATTCTTGTAGCTTGTATGTTATTGGTTACAGGAGGATTATTATTCTTAGCAGATAAAGCAAAAACAACTAAAAAGGGAGTATCATATGTTGATGCATTAATTATTGGAATATCACAAGCCATAGCTATAATGCCTGGAATATCTCGTTCAGGAGCAACAATTTCCACATCCGTATTACTAGGAATAGATCGTACAAAAGCAACACGCTTTTCTTTTTTAATGGTTGTTCCGCTTATATTGGGTAAAATGGCACAAGACTTATTGTCATCCGATTTTACTTTATCATCCGATATGGTATTTCCAACAACGATTGGATTTATAGCAGCCTTTTTAACTGGATTGGTAGCATGTAGCTGGATGATAAAACTCGTTAAGAACAGTAAGCTTACTTATTTTGCCATATATTGTTTTATAGTAGGAATAGTTGCAATAATATATTCAGTTGTATAGATGAAGGTTGAGGTTAGCAACATAGAAGAGTTTCAAACAGGCAAGATTATTCCAGTTAATAAACCTTACGAGTGGACATCTTTTGATATAGTAAAAAAGATGAAAAATTTAATTTGGAAGAAACTTCGTCCTGTTGTCGAAATAAAACAAAAAAATTTCAAGGTAGGGCATGCAGGAACTCTTGATCCGCTAGCAGAAGGACTTGTTATTGTTTGCACAGGAAAGGCAACAAAAAAAATTAGTGAATTAATGGCTGATGAGAAAGAGTATGTTGCAACTATTGAGCTCGGAAAAACAACTCCTTCGTATGATTTGGAAACTGATTATGACAAATCTTTTCCAATAGATCATATTTCGGAAGAGTTGGTTAATGAGGCATTAAAAACCTTTATTGGTGAACAAGATCAGATACCTCCTGTTTATTCTGCAAAGAATGTTAATGGGAAAAGAGCATATGAATATGCACGAAAAGGAGAAGAGCTTGAACTTAAGGCAAATACAATAACAATATCTGAAATAGAATTAGTAAATTTTGATTTGCCAAAAATTACATTGAGAATAGTGTGTGGTAAAGGAACATATATTCGTTCTCTTGCTCACGATTTAGGAAAAAAATTAGAATCGGGGGCACATTTAGTAAAATTAATAAGAACTCGCATCGGAAGCTATAAATTAGAATCTTCCGTGACAATCGAGGAAATAGAAGAAATTTTAACAAATTTGTAACTAATTGAATATTCCTGCGTATAAGCAGGTCACTTATGTATAATCTTATAATAATTTAAATTAATGAAATTATCACAGTTTAAATTTAACCTCCCAAAAGAACTTATTGCAAAATTTCCAACAGAGAACAGAGATGAAGCGCGATTGTTGGTAGTGCATAAAGATACAGGGAAATTGGAACATAAAGTATTTAAGGATATTGTTAATTATATTGATGATCAGGATGTTATGGTATTTAATAATACTAAGGTTTTTCCTGCTCGTTTATATGGTAATAAAGAAAAAACAGGAGCAAAGATTGAGGTGTTTCTTTTACGCGAATTAAATCGCGAGCAAAGATTATGGGATGTTTTAGTTGATCCTGCACGTAAAATCAGAATTGGTAATAAACTGTATTTTGGAGAAGATGATTCATTAGTTGCTGAGGTAATTGATAATACTACTTCCAGAGGAAGAACCTTAAGGTTTTTATATGACGGTTCGTACGAAGAGTTTAAAAAGACATTGTATGAATTAGGAGAAACTCCTTTGCCAAGATTTATTAACAGAGAGGTTGAGCCAGAAGATAAAGATCGTTATCAAACAATATATGCAAAGCACGAAGGAGCAGTTGCAGCACCAACAGCAGGAATGCATTTTAGTCGTGAGTTAATGAAGCGATTAGAAATTAAAGGTGTTGATTTTGCAGAGATTACTTTGCATGTTGGTTTAGGCAACTTCAGAAGCGTTGATGTTGAGGACCTTACGAAACATAAAATGGATTCTGAAAAAATTCATATTTCAGATGAAGCTGTTGAAAAGGTTAACAAAGCAAAAGATAATAAGAGCAATATTATCGCTGTTGGGACAACGGTTCTTAGAACCCTTGAATCTTCTGTTTCTACACAAGGACATCTAAAACCTTACGATGGATGGACAAATAAATTCATTTTTCCACCATACCAGGTAAGAGTCCCAAATATGATGATTTCAAACTTTCATCTTCCATATTCAACCTTACTTATGATGGTAAGTGCTTTTGGCGGTTATGATGCAACTATGGCTGCGTATAAAGCTGCTATAAAGGAGGAATATAGATTTGGAACATACGGCGATGCAATGTTGATACTGTAAAATTGTATTTTAAGATATAGAAAAAGAGTTTGTATTTTACAAGCTCTTTTTTATTCTAACAATGTTGCGAATAATGATCTGTGTTTACTAGTTCTCGATATTTTGAAACTACTTTCTTAAAATCTTCCCACGCTAGGCGTTTTAATTTCTCATTTCGTAATAATGCCGATGGGTGAAATGTTGGCATTACTGCAATATCATTCCATTCCATCCATTCACCACGCACCTTTGTAATTTTGGCATTCGGATCAATAAGTCCTTTTAATGCAGTTGCTCCTAATAAAATAATTATTTTAGGATTAATTAATTCAATTTGTTTATAAAGATATGGAATACAGGTTTTTCTTTCTTCCGGTAGAGGGTCTCTGTTATTAGGTGGACGACATTTTACAATATTTCCAATAAAAACATGCTCCTTACGTGTAAATCCACAAACTTCTAAAATTTTATCTAGTAGATGTCCTGATTTTCCAACAAAAGGAATTCCTTGTTGATCTTCATAATAACCAGGTCCTTCACCAATGCACATAATATCTGCATTTCTGTTACCTTCGCCAAAAACAACATTTGTTCTTGTTTTGCTTAACACACATTTATTGCACTGTTGAACCGACTGTTTTAATAATTCAAATTCGTCCATGCATAATGATTATTAATTCATTACATTCTGTGGATTTCCTTTAATCCATTTCTCAATATTTTCCATAACAATATCTCTGCGCAATTCTATAGCTTCTTTGGTAGCATAACCAATATGTGGAAGTAAAATGGTGTTAGGAGCATCAAACAAAGCATAATCTTTTTCTAATGGAGGTTCTTTCTCGTAAACATCAATAGCAGCTCCCGCAATACCTCCTTTTTTAAGTATTTTGGAAAGTGCTACATTGTCAACGATTGCACCTCTTGCTGTATTAATTAATAATGATGTTGGTTTTAATAAATTTAATTCTTTTTCGCCAATTAAATGCTTTGTTTCATTTGTTAGAGGAGCATGAATAGAAACAATATCACTTTCCTTTAATACCTGCTCCAAATCCGAAAATTCAACATTATTAATATCTTTTTTGGTTCTTGTATAAGCAAGCACTTTACAGCCGAAGGCATTTGCAATATTTGCTATATGTGTACCAATTTCTCCCAATCCAATTATTCCAAATGTTTTTCCGTATAATTCAGATCCTAAGTATCCTTCACGTGTACCAGATTTCCTTGTTTGAGAATCACACCAATTTATTTTTCTATACAGATTAAGTGCCGATCCAATAACTAATTCGGCAACCGCATGGTTTGAGTATCCTGCAGCATTTGAAACAATAATGTTTTTTTCTCTGCATAAATCTATTGGAATATGATCAACACCTGCAAATGCAACAGAAATCATTTTTAAGCTTGCACATTGACTAATTACATTTTCTGATATCGGAAGGTTACTTAAGATAATAACATCCGCATTTTGTGCTCTTTTTATTATCTCAGCATCATTATTGGGTCTATTGTCATGTGTATTAAACTCATGACCTGAAGATTCAAAATTGATTTTTATATTTGCTAGAGAATCAGATGAAATTCCAATTGGTTCAAGTAGTGTAATGTTCATTATAATTTAATTTTACCATAAAATTAAATAAAAAAAGGGAGTTCATTTTAAACTCCCAGCATAAAACTCGAATATAAAATTTAGTAAATGCTAAAAGCTTATTCCAGCAATTAAGCAAAACTGTTGTTTATCTAAGTAATCTCCACTTTTCAAACCATTTGTCCATAAAAACTCAATAAAAGTATATTGTCTATGATTAAGAGTAAATTGAATACCAGTTCCTAAAGCAATGCCATACATTTTATCAGAGATAATCTTATTTTCCGTCAACATGTTGTTTGTTGTGTTATTTATTACGGTAGACTCATTTTTTAAGTGCCGTATATAAACACCTCCTCCGTTTAAATAGAATTGTTTTTTTAACGTGGGGAATGTATAACGAACCATAAACGGAATATTGATAGCTGAAGTTTTAATGTCCAAATTTGTACTATAAGTATTATAACTTTTAGTATAATTCATCTTGTTTTGCGAATAGAATAATTTAAAATTTAATGATGTATTACTTGAGGCAATTGGACGGTCAATAAAAAAACCAAGTGATAGTCCGCTATTATAGTTCATATCAACGTCCTGAATATATGACAGGTTTGAGTTTTTAGATTTTGTGAATTTAGTGAAAGTTAAACCTCCAAAAACACCAAATCTAGTGATTGGAAATTGTCTTGAGGAACAATCATTATATTGATTAATCAAAAATCGCAAAGAATTTCTATTATACTTAGCAAGTTTACTAGATTTATTAGCAGGCTCACAGTCAGCTGTAATAGTGTCTAGAATTTTATGGAATTCAGCCAGTTCATTTCTTGTTGGCAACTGAGTTAATTTTAATTTGTTTGTTTCAACGAAAAAACTTTTTTGGCTTTTATCAATGTAGTAATAAAGGTTTAAGCTTCCTTTCGATAAAACTTCTAGAAAGACTTTTTTTATTGAGTCTTCGACTTGAATTTCTCTAGCAACATACTCTGCTTTGTCTTTAATACCATACGCTGTAATTTCATAAGGTCCGTATTTAATAACTTGCGAATCTTTTTGAATATGACAGAACTTTGCATTTTCAGCACTTCCATAATTTATTACATTGACTCCAACTTTTGAAATACTATCGTTTGCATAAAATGAATTTTGTGAAAAAGATGATTTTACGAAAAATAATAAAGCAAGGCAAAAGGTAAGTTTTCTCATCGTTTTGTCAATTAAATTTTTATAAACACGAAGGTAATAAAAAAAGGGAGTTCAAAATGAACTCCCTTGACAACTTTATATAAAAAAGATTATTGCTTAATTGAAAATCTTTTGAATTCAGTAACAGTTAAATCTTTATCTGCTTGTTGTAAATACTGCTCAACAGACATTTTACCTTCTTTAATGAAAGCTTGGTTTAACAAAGTGCTTTCTTTAAAGAATTTCCCTAATTTACCTTGAGCAATTTTGTCAACTAAGTTTTCAGGTTTTCCTTCAGCGATAGCTTGATTTCTTCCAATCTCAAGTTCTTTTTCAATAGCTTCTGGAGAAACTTGATCTTTATTAACAGCAACAGGGTCCATTGCAGCAACTTGCATTGCAATATCTTTACCAATTTGTTCTTCAACGTCAGCTTTATTTAAGCCAACAAGAGTAGCTAATTTTTTGTCGCTATGAATGTATGCTGAAACTTGTTCTGCTTCAACTTTTTCAAAGTACGCAAGATCTATTTTCTCACCAATAACACCTGTTTGCTCGATAATCTTATCAGAAATCTTAGTTCCTTCAATTTCCATATTAACAAGACTTTCAAGATCTGCAGGAGAATTTGCAACTGCAGTTTCAAGAATGTTTTCTGCTAATTTTACGAAATCTACGTTTTTAGCAACGAAATCAGTTTCACAATTTAATGCTATAATAGCACCTTTATTTCCTTTAGCTTTTGCTAAAACAACACCTTCAGTTGCTTCTCTGTCAGAACGTTTGTTAGCAACAGCCATTCCTTTTTCGCGAATAATTTGTTGTGCTTTATCGAAATCACCTTCAGCTTCAACCAATGCTTTTTTACAATCCATCATTCCGGCACCGGTCATTTTTCTTAGCTTGTTTACTTCAGCTGCAGTTATTTGAGCCATTTTATATAATTTTTTACGTTTTAACTTTATTCTTTTATTTCTTTTTTATCTTCTGCTTTTTCTTCTTCTTTCTTAACAGATTTTTTAACTGGTTTCTTTTCTTCAGCAGCAGTTTCTGTTTTTACTTTTTCAGCAGGAGTTTCTTCTTTTCTTGCGCTTGTCTTTTTAGCATCAGAATTTTGGGCTTTAGCACCCTTTTTAGCTTCTTTTGCTGCTCCTTCTTTTTCTTTTTCCATCTTTCTTTCTGACAAACCTTCTTTAATAGAATCTGTAATTTTATCCATAATTAAAGAAATTGATTTTGATGCATCATCGTTTGCAGGAATTGGAAAATCAATTGCACTTGGATCAGAGTTAGTATCAACAATTCCAAATAAAGGAATGTTTAATCTTTGTGCTTCTCTAACCGCAATATGTTCTTTTGAAACGTCAACGATAAACATTGCAGCAGGTAGTCTTGTCATATCAGAAATACTACCTAACATTTTTTCAAGTTTAGCTCTTTGACGAGTAATTTGTAATTTTTCTCTTTTTGCAAGATTCTTGAAAGTACCATCTGTTTCCATTTTATCAATAGATGACATTTTCTTAACAGCTCTACGAATAGTTGGGAAGTTAGTTAACATTCCTCCTGGCCATCTTTCAGTTACATATGGCATTTGAGTACTTTGAACTTTTTCAGATACTATATCTTTAGCTTGTTTTTTTGTGGCAACAAATAAAATTTTACGACCCGATTTAGCAATTTGTTTAATTGCATTACATGCTTCGTTTAATTTTACTTCTGTTTTTTGAAGATCAATAATGTGAATTCCATTACGTTCCATAAAAATATAAGGAGCCATAGCTGGATTCCACTTTCTTTTCAGGTGACCAAAATGTACACCTGCTTCTAATAATTCATTAAAACTTGTTTTTGACATTTACTTAATTTTTAAACGTTTACATTCTTTTAATCAATCAATTGCTGAGTAGCTCCTCGCGGGACGTCTCAACAATTTAGATACTAAACGGAATATTATCCAACAGAATATTATCCTATCTTTTACTAAATTGGAATTTCTTACGCGCTTTTGGTTGACCAGGTTTTTTACGTTCTACAACTCGTGAATCTCTTGTTAAAAATCCTTCTTTCTTTAAAGCATCACGATATTCTGGATCAACTTCAAGTAAAGCTCTTGAGATTCCTAAACGAACTGCTTCAGCTTGTCCTTTTACTCCACCACCGAAAATGTTAACTTTGATGTCGAATTTACCGACAACTTCAACTACTTCTAATGGTTGATTAACAATGTACTGAAGTGGTTTTGTAGGGAAAAAAGTTTCTAAATCACGACCGTTGATTGTAATTTTACCTTTTCCTTCGCTTAAATAAACCCGTGCAACAGACGCCTTTCTTCTTCCTAAAGTGTTTATTACTTCCATACTAATTATTTAATTGAATTTAATTCTACTTTCTTTGGTTTTTGTGCTTCTTGAGCATGCTCAGCTCCTTCATAAACATAAAGGTTTCTGAATAATTCTCTACCAAGACGATTTTTTGGTAGCATTCCTTTAACAGCTTTTTCAACAACAGCAATAGGTTTCTTTGCTAGTAATGCTTCTGGTGTAATGAATTTTTGTCCACCTGGATAACCTGAATGACTTACATATTGTTTGTCTGTCATTTTGTTTCCTGTTAATTTAATTTGGCTTGCATTAATAACAATTACATTATCACCACAGTCAACGTGTGGAGTAAAAGAAGCTTTGTTTTTACCTCTTAAAATCATTGCTACCTTAGAAGCTAACCGGCCTAAAATTTCGTCTTTCGCGTCAACAAGTATCCATTCCTTTTGAACAGTTGCCTTGTTTGCTGATACTGTTTTGTAACTTAATGTATCCACTTTTAAAACTCCTAACTTTTTAATTAATACCTAAATACGTTAATTACCCGTATTTTACGGATTGCAAAAATACAATTATTTTTTATAAATCAAGAAAATTATTAACAAATAATTTGTTAATAACTTGACCTACAAATAATCGCATGTATTGCTTACTAAAAATCCTTTAAAACAGGCGCAAAGATAGTTATTTTTTTAAATTGAAAAGTCAATAAATGATTAAAACAGATTAAATTGCAAATTTATTTTTGGAAAAAATCACTTATTTTTATCTCCACTATCTTTAATTATCTTTGAAGCATTTGATTTGAATAAAAAATGAGGATTTTTAATTTATCACTTAATCATTTTAAGTTATATTATTTTGGGCTGATTTTGGTTGCAATTTGCCTTCCAATATCAAAGTTTGCTTTAAGCATTTCCATGTTATTTTTATTATCGAACTGGATTTTAGAGTTTAATTTCAAAGAAAAATGGAATAGACTTAAAAGTAATAAGTCAATTTTGATATTTTCAGGGGTCTTTATTGTACATATTCTCTGGCTTGTAAATACCAAAAACTTTGGATATGCCTTTCATGATATTGGTAACAAAGCAATTCTATTATTATTTCCTATTATTATTGGCACCTCAGAAAAAATAAGTAAACATCAGATAAATGTAATTCTAACCTGGTTTTCAATTGTGGTTGTTATTTCAGCTTTAATAAGTACATCTATTTTAACGGGGATTATAAATTATCCGATTCAAGATATTCGTGAGATTTCCGTTTTTATGTCTCATATTCGACTTAGTTTGCTCATTAACTTCAGTATTTTTTCACTAGCTTATATTCTGATTTCGAAAGAGCATAGTCTTAAAAGAATAGAAAGTATTTCTTATATATTAATGATTTTGTGGCTTTCAGTTTTTCTTTTTTTATTAAAATCTTTTACTGGAATTATTATTTTTCTTCTATTAGTATTAATCGTATCAGGATATTACTCATTTAAAATAAAAGAGATAGTTCCGAAACTATTTTTACAAGTAGGTTTAATAACTATATTTTTACTTTCAGCATCTTATTTAACTCATTCTATTTCGAAATTTTATTCTATAAAGAAAGTTGACATTGATAAACTTGAAACACACACTCTCTCAGGTAACAAATATTCTAATACATTCGAACAAGGACAGATTGAAAATGGGAATTATGTATGGATCTATTTTTGTCAGAAGGAGCTAATTAAAGAATGGAATAGCAGAAGTTCAATCAAATACAACGAAAAAGATCAGCAAGATCACGTACTAAAAAACACTTTAATAAGATATTTAACTTCAAAAGGATATAGAAAAGACTCGATTGGAGTTTCAAAATTAACTGAAGTTGATATTCAAAATATAGAAGCGGGAATTTCTAACTACATATTTGCTAATAAATACAAATTATATCCAAAGATTTATGAAGCTATTTGGGAAATAGATGCTTATAAAAAAGGTTTTAATAATTATGGAAGCTCGATAACCCAACGATTTGAATTTCTAAAAACGGCTTCAGAAATTATAAAGGACAATTTATGGATTGGAGTAGGCATTGGAGATGTTCAGGATTCATTTAACAAATACTATGAAAAAGGAGATAGTCCATTACCAATAAAGAATAGGCTAAGAGCACATAATCAATACGTAACATTTTTGCTCACTTTTGGAATAATTGGATTCATAATAATCATGTTTTCATTATTTTATCCAGTCTTTATTTTAAATCAACACAATAAATATTTTGTTATAGTTCTTATGGCAATTGTTCTCTTGTCATTTTTAAATGAAGATACTCTCGAAACACAAATTGGAATCACTTTTTTTTCGTATTTTTACTCGCTTTTTTTGTTTGGATATAAAAAGGAAATAAAAATTAAAGAAGGATGTTAAAGAAAGAAGAAGATTTTATGAGAGAGGCTATTGGTCTTTCGGTTGAAAATATTGATAACAACGGAGGACCATTTGGAGCAGTTATAGTAAAAGATGGAAAAATTATTGCTAAAGGAGTAAACAGAGTTACTACAAACAATGATCCCACAGCACATGCCGAAGTAAATGCCATTAGAAAAGCAGCCGAAATTCTTGGTACATATGATTTAAAAGGATGCGAAATTTATTCGTCATGTGAACCTTGTCCGATGTGTTTAGGTGCAATTTATTGGGCACGACTTGATAAGTTGTATTATGCAAATACAAAACAAGATGCGAAAAATATTGATTTTGATGATTCATTTATTTACGAAGAACTTGATTTGCCAATTGAAAAAAGAAAAATTCCTACTATTCAAATGTTGAGTAAAGAAGCAATTCAGGCTTTTAATAAGTGGAGAGAGAAAGAAGACAAAATTGAATATTAATGAACAGGCTTCAACACGATTTTTTTACTCGTGATGTTTTGGAAGTTGCTCCAGAATTATTAGGAAAAAACCTTGTTAGAAAAGTCGATTATCAAATTGAAAAATATTTGATTACAGAAGTTGAAGCATATCGTGGCGAAAAAGATCTTGCTTGCCACGCCAGCAAAGGACGTACTCCAAGAACAGAAATTATGTATCATAATGGTGGTTTGGTATACGTTTATCTTATTTACGGAATGTATTGGATGTTGAATGTTGTAACATCAATTAATGACATTCCACAAGCAGTTTTAATTCGTGGAACAAAGGGTATTGATGGTCCAGGAAAGCTAACCAAAAAACTAAAAATTGATAAATCTTTTTACGGTGAAGATCTTATTAATTCTGATCGTATTTGGATTGAATCAAACGAAGATTTCAAAGATTCAAAAATAGAAACTACACCAAGAATTGGGATTGATTATGCCGGAGAGTGGAAACACAAACCCTGGAGGTTCATTATCTCAGAAAAAAACGTTCATTAATTACAATAAGAATTCCCCAAGTGTATTCCATATTTACATTTAAAATATCGTAATAAGATTCGAATCTTACACTTAAATTAATTCCTTTAAAAATATCTTTTTGATAACTTAACTTACTTGTAATTAATTGCCGAACAGGCTCTTCTACAAAGAACTTTGTTCGCGAATATGTTTCAAATACGGGATTGCCTAAGGGCGCGACAAATTGATTTCCGTACCAATATCCTACAAGAAAATCAAAGCTATTATTTTCTAATTCAATGCTTGGATAAAAACCGGTACCGTCAATATAAAGTTGTTGCTTGGTTGGCGATAGATCTTGATAATTAACAATATATGATGAAAAAATTATTTTGTTGAGATACTTATTGTGAATTGTTTTTTCAAATGATAATCCGGTTGCATTATTAAATATCGTTTTCAGCAATTCATCATTA
>Ga0209692_10001627_pt1 | contig 29386 bp, 33 predicted proteins | sample tdDd472_FD_187129 | JGI IMG/M metagenome (GOLD analysis project Ga0209692, IMG submission 187129) | Marine sediment microbial communities from the Atlantic coast under amendment with organic carbon and nitrate - tdDd47.2 (SPAdes)... | ecosystem: Environmental > Aquatic > Marine > Coastal >... | reverse complement strand
CCATACTTTACAATTTTTTCTGATAATATGGATCAGGAATAACTATTCCTCTTAAAAACAGATCATTAATTTGTTCAATTTTAATTGGAATAGCTGTAAATATTATAGGAGAATCATATCTGGAAAAAAATAATGAAAAGGGATATAAATCAAATGATTTTTATGGAAGGAGATATATTTTCCATTTTCTAGAAAATGTTGAATATGATAATATACCAAAAGTATTATATGAAATAAGTGCAGATTTTATAGGAAATAATAATGCAAAAAAAAAAATTAGTTACACAATTTATAGATGAATTAATAATATTATTAAATAATAAAAAGGACCAAAAAAAGGTATTTTTATTAGGATCTAATAAATACAAGGTTGTTCCGCATCCATATATTTATAATTATGAAGAATCTGATGATATGTACAATTATCAATCTATATCAAAAAAAAGTATGAATGAAGAGTTTGTAGCAACTATTGAAAAAGATATTAGTGATGCAATAATATCTAATGTTCAAATTGCTAGAGTTTATATAACAGATAATATGTATATTGATATATTAAACATACATAACAGATATATGCAAAAATATACATATATCTACAATATATTAAAGTATATATTAAGTAAAGGAACAAATGGATTTATTATAATGGGTGATTACAATAATTTTGATTATGATAAACAGATTGAATTTAGTAAAATGGTTGATATAATTTCTCGTAATGAATTTAATATGGAAAATGTTTATCCAGCATATATAAAATCTGTTACATGTTCAAATCAACCTATAAAACACATAAATCTTAACATATTTACAAGATTTACTGCTAATACATACAACAAAGTTAATATATCACAAACAAATTGTAATATTTATAACAAAGCATCTGCACATATTCCATTAGTTATAAATTTAACAACAGATAACACTATAAAAAAATTACAGGATAAAATTAGTAAATATGAAGGTCTCCTTCAATCAGTTCAATCAATTCAAATAGATAATGATTACAATGATAACAATGATGATGGGATAAAATATAAAATATTCTTGATAGACTAAAAAATATAATGGATAATTATGATAAAATTGATCAAAATAAATAAAATCTATCTTCTAGTTACTATTAATTTCGGATTCATCATCCTTTAATCCATTTTCCTCTAATAATTCCAATATTCTTCTTTTATTATATTTGATTATATTTATGTCATTACTATAATAATATTTCATACGTGCATAATATATATATGAAGCTCCATGGACACGATAATTTATATTTATCCCTGTTGATAATATACTTTTAACAATATTATAATGGCCGTATTTACATGCTTTTGCAAGCAATTCTGCTGTATAAAAATCATATTTACATAACTTTTTCTGTTGAACAGCTCTATCAAATAACTCTTCCATAAATTCTATCTTTTGAGTATCAAATGGGGAATTGTATTCTTTATCAATAATATCCATAATAGATGTGTTACTTAACACTTTTGACATCTTATCTTATAGTTGGATAGCACATTATTTAAGATAAGATGCCATACATTATAAATTTCAATTTTTATTAATAAAAAAAATAAGACATTAGTCCACAAGATTTGCAAAAAATAATATTTTGAGATTGTTATTACCAAAAGGAAATCCATGTGATTTCAACAAAGAAACAATTTGTTTTTTTTCAGAAAGATTTTCTTGTGCATTATATATTAATGCCTGAATAATCATATCTACATCACTAACAGATATATTACCAACATCTATGTTGTTAACAAGAAATTGTGCAACATAGTAATGACCATGTGCACATGCAGACATAAGATATTCTACTATATTTAAATTATTAAGTATACCTCTTGAAAGAGCTGTTCGAAGTATCTTTAACATATAATTTTCATCATCTTCTTCTTCATATAAATATTTTTTTAGTATCTTTTCTAAATCAGCTGGTATGAATACCTTAGACATTGTTTTTGTTTTTAATTGGCAAGTCCAGCCAGGACCCATATAGTTTACTATATTCAATTTTATTTATAATTTATGCTAAAAATTGAACAAAATACATTATATTCTGCTATAATTATCTACTATACCATACAACAAACATATGGATAGTAAAGTAGACACATTAATAAAATTAATAAAATATGACAAAGATTTTAGACAAGATGATTTTAGTATGGAACAGTACAGGAGTATAACTAATAAGAGGATGGAAAAGATTATATTTAACAAAATAATTAATGTGCATTATATTTATGAAAATCCAGAATATTTCTTAGAAATAATGAATATATTGCATGAATATGACCTTTCTCTTGCTGTTAAAATAGGAGTTAATTTTGGATTATTTGGAACTGGGTTACTTAATCTAGGGAATCCAAATGATGTTAATATATATGTAGATTTGCTAATTAAAGGTAAGATTAAAGGATGTTTGGCGATGACAGAAATCGGACATGGTTCCAATTTGAAATTATTAGAAACAGTTGTACTATCTAATTCAAGTACTGATATTATGTTATTAAATTCTCCTACTAATACTTCTATAAAATGTTGGATAGGTAATGTATTAGTAGCTTCATATGCCATAGTTTTTGCAAATCTGATACATAATGACGTTAATATGGGATTACATCCATTTCTAGTAAAATTAAGGGATAGTAATGGTGTTATGCCAGGGATTAAAATTTGTGATTTAGGGCAAAAGAAAGGTCTTAATGGATTAGATAATGGAACTATACAATTTAGAAATGTCAAACTACTAAGATCATCTATACTAAAAAAATATGGTTATGTAGACAATAATGGAGACTATGTAGATTGTGGCATGGATGACAGATTTTCTGAACTTTTATCAACACTAACAGGAGGAAGGTTTACATTATCATCTGGCGCTAATACGATAGCAAAAAAGGCATTATCAATAGCAATAAATTATTCTATGGCTAGGAAACAATTTGGAATCCCTAATCAACCTGAAACACAGTTAATAAATTATCAAACACATTATATCAAATTAGTTACTCTGGCAACAAAAACTATAATATATGATAAAATTATACCATATATAGTTAATATATCTATTGATAAATACGAAGATAATAATATGCTATCATCTTTATTAAAAATATTAATGAGTGAGCATGCTGAAATATCTTGTAGATATTCCTCAATATTATGTGGAGGAAATGGATATCTAATGAAAAATGAATTATGCAAACTTCATAATGATATATTCGCATGGCAAACTTTTGAAGGAGATAATAATGTATTAAGACAAGAGATGTGCAAAAATATATTAAAAATAATGTTTACTGATGATGTAACAAATTTTGGGAAAATGTTACAAATATTAAAAAAAAAATTAATAATAAACCTTAATTCAATCCAATATACTATAGGCGGAACAGAAGATATAGGTACTCCAGATAATATGTGTATCATATTAGGTTATATTGAACTTCGACTTAAAATAAATCTTGTAGAAAATATTCTAAAAGATGTATTAATAAAAAAATTACATCCTGTGGCTTCATGGAATGAACAATTGGTAAATATTATGAATATATCAAATGTGTATATGGACAAAAAAATAACAAAAATATTAGCAAACACTTATATTGGTACAAGTGTAAATTATGATTTCATAACAATATATATATGCACACTTATTAAAAAATATTCATTTTACCTTCTTAATTATAATATAATTAGTATCGGACAGATTAAAAATATGTACAGATTACATATTAAATTGTGTAAGCATTACACAAAAAGCAATATTTTACATTGCATATTATCTAGCCTTACTACTATCAACATACCAACCATAGAGAATATACCTATGATTAAATTGCAAAGTAAATTGTAGCATAATCATAGAGACCTATATACCTCTATAATTAGACCGCAAGTAAATTGTAGCATAATCATAGAGACCTATATACCTCTATAATTAGACCGCAAGTAAATTGTAATCTAACCACAAACAACTAGCAAAAAAAATTGATTTATTAATATTATGGATATATTTGATACATATACAAATAATATAGCATGATATTAGATAAATATAATCCATATAAAAATGCAACTATCGTAAAAGATTCTTCTGGTAAATATTATGATTGCACACTAAACCAGACAGATATTAAGTCAAACAAGAACAAATTTTATATTATGCAACTTGTCAAAAATAATTCTGATTATATTGTTTTTATCAGATATGGTAGAGTAGGAGTCAAGGGAACAGTTAATAGTATACCTTATACTGATAAATGTTTAGCGGAACGTTATTTTAATAAACAATTTAGATCAAAAACAGGAAATATGTGGGGATCCAAATTTTCTGAGAAAAAAGGTAAATACTTTCTAGCAGATATATCATATGATAAGGAATTGGAAAAAATAGATATACCAAAAACAATAAAAATTCCAAAATCAAAGTTGCACAAAAAAGTATTTGATTTTATCCAGATGATAAGTGATATAAATATGGTTAAAAATGCTCTAATTGAATTAGATATTGACCCTAAAAAGATGCCTTTAGGGAAGATAACAGAATCTCAATTATCAAAAGCAAAAAGCATATTGGATGTATTGAGCAAAACAGTTGATAATAATATGGTATGTGAGTATTCTAGTAAATATTATACTTACATACCTATATCATGTGGTAGAACAGCACCACCACTTATTAATAATCCTGATATTATTGCAAAATATAGAGATTTAATTGATGAATTATCAAATATCGCTGTAGGGATTAATATAATCAAAAAGTCGGATAATAACTATGATAAAAATCCTATTGATAATATTTATGATGATATAAATACAAAGTTATCACCACTTAGAAAAAATACATCCATATACAAAAATATTAATAAATTTATAATAAATACACATGGATGTACACATGGATGTAAATTGGAACTATTGGATATTTTTAAAGTTGCACAGGAAGGTAAAGAGGAGGCATATATGAATCATTCAGAAAATATAAGTAATAAAATGTTATTATTCCATGGAACACCGCAAAGTTGTGTTTTAAGTATTTTCAAGAAAGATTTCTATCTAGATCCATCAAAATTAGGAGTGCAAATAGCAGGTAAAATGTTTGGATATGGTGTTTATTTCGCAGACTGTGCTACAAAATCATTCAATTATACAAGAGCAAACAGTACACAAGATGTAGGGTGTTTACTTGTTGCAGAAGTTGCACTTGGGAATATGTATGAATGTGATGGTGCAAATCCATCTATAGATAAGGCATTTTTAGGGAAATTTAATTGTAGTTCAACAAAAGGGTTAGGAAAATGGGCTCCATCAAGTAGTACTACATTACCTGATGGAACTGGTATACCAAATGGTATGATAGAAGAAGTAAATAATAAAGCATATCTTAGATATAATGAATATATAGTTTATGATATTAATCAGATATTAATAAAATATGTATGTGTTGTGAAAAATAGTGGGTCTTATGGAGGTTGGTAGTTTTTATTTATTATACTCAAAAAATTGAATATTTTATAATTTGTTGAGTATGTAACTATATTATGTTCCTATACGATATTGTAATGTATAAAAGTGCTAATAACTGTAGTATTTGCCATAAAAATCCAATAAATCCTGAATTTTCAGGAAGTATGTGTGATGTTTGTGCATTATATTATGAAGAGGATAATGATATGCCAATTATTTCTAATGATATGAATGTGAGCATAAGTATTTGTAAAGAGTGTAAATGTGAAACTGAGCAAATCAGTGAAAATAATTTGTGCATTTATTGTGATATAATTATGCATAATAATTCGTTATGTAACACATTGGAAGATGGTAATGATGATCAACTAGAACAATTTTTGGAAGATAAATTATCAACTGATAATTTTGCAGAATATAATAACAATAATACTAACAATGAGATATTATCTAATCATAATATGATATATGATAATATGGAAGATGATGATGTTATTATGCCTAATAATCTTTTAGTAGATAATATTGGAATAAATATGCAAGAATGTTGTAATAATGAGCAAATTGATGATGATAAAATAAAATGTATTGAATGTGGAAGAAAAATTGATTATGTTGATGATTTTGGATTATGTGAATTTTGTAACTATTTATTGCAGAATCAAATAAATAATATAAATCCATCAATAGTTGATATATCCGAATGTGAAGAAAAAACAGGCCAGTGTGCACAGTGTTATAAAATTTGTAATATCAATTTATATAATTTATGTGTTCACTGTGATAGTAAATATAACAAAGAGATACTGGATTCTATTGATAATGCAAAAGATGTTAGTAAAACTGATGATATAGTATGTGTTGAATGTGGAAATGCAGATTATACAGTAAATGATTTTGGATTATGTGAATATTGTAACTATAAAATGTCAAAAGTTATGAAACAATTAGACCAAGCATAAAATAATTTTTATTATTTTTTTATTTTTTAATAATATCATAAAAATTGATAAATTTGATACATAATTATATATTATGGACCTATTAGAAAAGTTATTAGAGAGTAAGTATAAAATTTCCAAAAAAAATTATAATAAAAAATTCACAAAAGAAAATCCAGAATTATATTTATTTTTCTTTGATATAATGAATGTGTATCCACTATTTCCAACACCGTTAACATTTGATATCAGAATAGGTATAAATAATTCACCAAATGATATAGAAAAGATAATATCATTAAATAATAATAAATCTGATGAAGATCACAAATTTAAGAAATTAGGTGATAGGATATCCTCAAAAATAAATGAATTTGAATCTATACCAAGAGATATAGTTAAGAATAGAGCAAGGCCATTTATTAGGAAATTATTTTCCTATGAAATAATCGATGAAATATCAAATAATTATGGAGGAGAACACGTGACTGTTGCATGGCTAAAATGTTACGAAATAATTACATATTATGATATGATTGATAATTTTGTAAGCCATGATACTATTAATTATTTTGGTATATGTGAGCAACCGGGAGCATTTGTATATGCTATAAATCACTATATTAAAACAAAGCTGGATAAAAAATTTAATTTTATTATAGAAAGTCTTGTAGATCCGAATAACAAAAAGATATTTAGGCCAGCCAAAGAATTATATGAAAAATACAAGAATAATTATGATTATGGATATGATGGTACTGGAGATGTGACAAATGTGGATAATATTATATATTACAGGAATAAATATAAAAATACAAAATTTAATATAATAACTGCTGATTGTGGCCTTGATTGCTCAGATGATTTTTCAAAACAAGAGAGTAATATGTTTAGAGTAATAATGGGACAATTATTATTAGCAATATCAATTAGTTCAGAAGGGACTAATTATTTTTTTAAATTATTTACCACATACGAAAAATCCACACATAATTTATTATACCTCGCAGGATTATTTTTTGAAGATGTAAAATTATGTAGGACATTAACAACTAAACCTGAAAGTGGGGAAATATATTGCATATGCAAAAAATTCAAAAAAATAGATAATATTGATAATATTCTTGGTAAATTATATGATTGGTATAACAGTGATACTGATATATTATTTACAAAAAATACATTATCTGACGATTATATTAAAAATATACATAAAATATCTAGAATATTAACAATAAGGAGAGAAATTAGTATTAACTTTTTGATCTGGAGATTATACAATAGTCATTATGCGAAAAATAATCAATCAGTGCACCAATATATTAAAAAATTGGTATCGCATTACATGAGTTATTTTATAGATTTTTTTGCAGTATCTAAATTACAAAATAACAAAAAATTAACATGTTAATATATACAATGGAAATCAATAATGTTATAATTCCAACACCATGTAGAGTAACATTTGATACTAGTACAAATAATACATACAAATATTTTTATATTTATGAATTTTTTAATAGGGATAAATTATACATACAGGATTTTTTAAGTCAGTTAATTATTAAAAATGGGAAAACAAATCTACAGGGAATAGATATATTTACAGCTGAAGGGAAAAATAATATATTATATGTATATTCACATGATAGAGATGTTGAAATCAAACAAGCTGAAAATTCAGAATTTTGTTATTTGACAAAAAATACAATAAATAATATTATTTCGAAAACTCCAATCGACAATTATTATAGGAGATTTTGGCTAGATTTATTGTTTTCTAGCGATAGTAGCGAGATCATAAAATTTAAAAATGCCAATTTATACTGTGAAACTGATGATATGATTATGATCCCTGATACAAACTTGTATTATATTAACAAACAGATTTATGGTAAAATTAAGAAATATATGAATAAGAAAAAGAATTATGTTAATAAAATGGATGATATATTGACAATTATGAAAGATATTGTATTTACAGTTATAGTCAAGCCAGACAATTATGAAGAATTAAAGCCATATTATCCAGATAATATTCATTATATAAAAGAGGAACTAATAAAAAGTGAATTCAAAAATATGTTATTTATTAAAGATTATGAAAAATTATTAAGGGTTAAAAATAGTATTAATAAGTACTATTATGACAATTATGGCATATATCCTGAGCAATTACATATAAGTTGTCAAGATAGTTTCACAAATAATTTTTGGATAAATATTAAAGTGGCTTACAGAAATATATATGATGGAGAGTATTTATATTACCGATTGACTTATATACACAGACACATAGAATTAAATGATTTAATAAAAAATATTAAAGTTGGAAAATCACTTGATAATATGTTCCAAAGGTCTTTTAATTATACATTAATAGACGAGTATAATATTGAAAATTGTATACCAAATAGTGGCAATAAAAAACGAGATTTACATCTAAAATATTATGGAAAGTTTGATAATGAGCTATCAAAAAAATATAATATTATCAATAATAATAAATTAAGACAGTTCACTGTTGATAGGGTATTTTATAATAGAATATCAAAAATGTCAACCATGTGTGCAATAAGTGCGTGTTGTACAATAAATAATGAACATTACTTGGTAAATATAATACCAAGAACAGTAGCATTTGTAAGTAATTTATGGAAATACAATAAACCACTCCTTAATAAATATATATTTGATTATGAAAATAACAATGATTTTGTATGTTATAAAAATTCAGTATGTTTAGACTATGTTACAAAACATAATTTAAAATATAATTTAGAAGTTGTTAATTTGGGATGCTATGATTGTGACGGCATTAAGAATCACAATGATTGTATTAATAATAAATATATTAAAAATCTGGTAGAATTTTCGGTCAAAAAACAAAAATATTTAGAGTTGAAGGAAAATGGAGAATTAGCTGAAAAATATATAGATAATGTGTATGAAAATTTTAAAGTTGGTATATATATTATATTTTATTCTATTATAGCATCTTTATTTAGGATAAATACGATTTCATTAAATCAAAAGGAGGATATACTTAACAAAATAATTAGTATTGAAGAATATTATAATTTAGAACTACATAAATTAGTAAATGAGCATACAATAGAAGATAATGATGTATTTATGTATAGTAATTTTGGAAAAAAAGAAACATTTTTCTATAAAAAAATATTAGGATATAATTCCATCGAAGATTTATTTAATAATAAACATTTTATAAAATATTTTGGGAATGATTATATATTTGTTCCATCTCCTGAATACATATCTTCCTTTACAGAAAACGATGATGATAATGTATACGATGCGACTAACTCCAAGTTTAAATATTTAATGTGGTATATACATTTTAAATTTAGTGACATATCTGCTATAAATAATACAGTTGATATTCTTGCTAATATAGTGGCAAATAAAATTAATTATTATAGGGATAATATTGATGTGTTGAAACGTGATAAGCATAGAGTAACACTGGATTATGTTTTTGTAAATAAAGATAATTTAGAGAAAATGTATGATATATCCAACCTTAGACACACATATAATTTTAATATAATATCTCTGTTTGATAATAATAAAAAAAATACCGAAAAATATAATTCAGTGCTAAATAACATTGAATTATTTAAGAAAAATATAAATGTACAGTATTTATACACTTTTTTTCACTATCCCATACAACCACAATATAATACTCTTCATATCCATATATATACAAGATATACTATAGGAAGTACAAGAAGGAGAAGGTTTTATTATGGCAGTAATTATGTATATGAAACTGTAAAATATGAAATGCAAGATTTATTAAGATTAAGTAATCCATATTATAATGATCATATTATTGGTATTGATATATCAGAGTATAGCAATAATACATTAAAATCTTACAATATTAACCAATTTGTTAATATAATCAAAAACAAGATGAAAAATTATATTTATAATGACTATATAACAGATCTTATAGAATATAATAAAGAATATATTCATAATTATTTTGAAAGAATCATATCATAAGTATGTTTGGTATAACTTTTATAAAATTCTAATTTTTTAATAATCATACCATAATTATCCTTATTTATTTTTTTAATTTCAAACAAGCTAATAAATATATTTGCTCTATTATTGTACTGCTCTTGTATATTTCCTATAAATTCTTTATACTGTTTAGAAAAATTGTTATTATATATTCTATATAGGTCTGGTTTTTTTATTATAAAATTGTTCCATTGTTTTCTATTTAGTAAAATTATAGAATATCTCCTGTGAAAATAAAGATATTTCGACGAATGTAATTTACACTTCTCAAAATCTTGAGAAAGGTTTTGCAACAAATCCCATGTTAGATAAGGAGTGTATGATGGTGGTTGAGATGCGATTATTAGATTTTGTGATTTTATATTATTTGCCAATTCATATATTTTTTGTTGGTAATAATAAAATATATTCGCATTTATATCATATATTTTTCCCACAAATCTTATAACTGTATTTACACTTGTAATATTTTTATCAATATTATTTTTTTTAAGAGTATCAGTATCATATTTTTTGAATTTAACACTTATATTTAGTATGTCACACACCTCTTTGACAGTATTTATTGAATTTTTAAGAAGCGAATCTCGAAATGTGGGTGATATATAAATATATGTTAATGTTGTACCACTATCAAAACTTTTAAGCAGACTATAATTATAAAAAAATTCTGTATAATTTTGGTAAATATTTATTACCCGGCTATTTTTCTTATAATTTTCAAACATTCTATTTTTAAGATTATAATATTTAACTGATTTATCAGTTAGTTCATAATAGTCTTCTTGAAATTTAGTAATAAATTGTTTTTTTTGATATACTTCTTTTATTTTTAATTTTTTAGGTATATCAAAATCAACAATTATATCTCTTCCAATAATATATTCAATAAATATATCATTATAAAATGGTAAATATTCTGGTTTTATAATGGCTTCAAATTCTTCTGCAAATTTTTTTTCTATATCACGTATATCACCCATATATTTAATAATATCATAAAAATTGATAAATTAGGTATATATTTAATAATATCATAAAAAATTGATAAATTAGGTATATAATTATATATTATACTAATTATACATATATGCATTATAAATTATTAGTAATAGTTCCCACTAAAGTGTATAACAATAGTGAAAATATACATGATATTATAGATTATGCAAGAAATTTAGCATCCAAATATTCATCATACAACAATGATATTAATATCACTTTATCATTGAATGATGCTTATCAAACATATCAAAAATTCTCAAATAATAAAAAATATAATTTTGAAGATTTTTGTAAGGATATAGGTATAGATAAAAAAGATATAAAAAGTAAAGATATTAATATATTTCCTATTTATGATTATTGCAGAATACATACTGATAGTACTGTATATGATATAATTGGGAAGAAACCTTATTATAAAGAAGATATACATGATACAGATAACACCCAAATATCAGACGTTAAAAGCACAAATGATACATCATTTTGGAATATAGTAATAAAATATATAACATTCGGTCTATATAATATATCTGATTCAAAATCAGATGATATTGGAAGGTATTATATTACTTCCAATGAGGATAAATTTGTGATAGGGAAAAATATAGCTTATGTGGAAGAATTTTTAGAAGAAGAAATTTATATTAATTATTATCCTCCAATTATAGATAAAGAAGGAATTTTACATATTAAAGGAGATAGTGAATATAATATGGAGTTTATATGTAATAAAGATACATTTTATAATGTATTAGAAAACAATAAGGATGATATGATAATAGTTATTGATTGCCATAATTAATTACAGTTGTTCTGATAATTAAGAATATATGTAAATAATCTTATGTTTGTATATAAATAGATATATAGGATGTCTAAAGATTATATAACAAAAAAATATCAGAGACTCTCACCTATAGAACATATCCTTAAACGTCCGGGTATGTATATTGGTGGTGTAGATGAAGTTATGGGAAATGTATGGGTTTTAGAAAATAATAAAATTATTGAAAAATCAATAAATTATTCTCCTGGGTTATACAAAATATTTGATGAATTAATCGTAAATGCATATGATCAGTATATTAGGGATAAGACACTGAAAACTATAAAAGTATCAATTAAAGATGATACTATTGAAGTATATAATGATGGAATCGGGATAGATGTTACTATGCATCCAAAAGAAAAAATATATGTCCCAGAATTAATATTTGGCCATTTAAGAACTTCCACATCATTTGCAGATGATAAGCCAAGGATAACTGGAGGTATACATGGATTAGGTGCAAAATTAACAGCTATATTTTCCACATATTTTAAAATTGAAGTTGGAGATCCAAAACATAAAAAAAGTTTCAGTCAATATTACAAAGATAATCTATCTTTCAGATCCAAACCTATAATCAAAAAATATACCGAAAAAAATGGATATGTAAAAATTACATTTAAACCAGATTTAAAATATTTTAATTTAAAAGAAATAAGTACAGATCTTGCAAATCTTATGAATAGAAGAGTGTATGATCTTGTAGCATTGACTAACAATATTAATATATATCTTAATGATAAAAGATTACCTATCAAGAGTATTGACCAATATATCAGTATGTATACCGATACAGATTACATTAAAATAGATTGTGATAGTCCAAGATGGAATGTATATTTAATGAAAAGTAAAGGTAATTTCAAACACATATCATTTGTTAATGGAATATATACTAGAAATGGAGGAAGGCATATAGATCACATTACAGGGAAAATTATAGGTGAACTTAAAACATATATTAATAAGAAATACAAGACTAACATAAAATCATCATTTATAAAAGATCAATTTTGGATATTTTTATCATCAGTTATTGAAAATCCATCATTTAGTTCTCAATCAAAGGATGAAATGTTAACACCTGTTAATAAATTTGGATCAGTATGTAACTTAAATAATTTATTTATTAAAAAAGTGTTCAAAAAATTCGCTATTGATGATATTATTAAGGCTCATATCAAATTCACACATTCTGTTGAATTGAGTAAACAGGATGCAAAAAAGAAAAAGACAATAAAAGGAATTAAAAAATTATATGATGCTAATTATGCTGGTACTCGGAAATCTATGGAATGTACATTAATATTAACAGAAGGGGATTCTGCTAAGGCTATGGCTATATCAGGATTAGGTGCTATAAATAAAGGAAATAATATATATGGTGTATTTCCCTTAAAAGGGAAACTTATTAATGTAAGAGATGCCAAACATTCAAAAATTATAAATAATGAGGAATTTAAAAATATAAAACAGATATTAGGATTAAAAACAGGAAAGGTATATAACAGCGAAAATATTAATGAATTAAGGTATGGAAAAGTGTTACTAATGATGGATGCTGATGTTGATGGATCACATATTAAGGGATTATTTATTAATATATTACATTATTATTGGCCATCTTTATTACATATTAAAGGATTTTTGCAGATGTTTATAACACCAGTTGTCAAAGTCACTAAAGACAAAAAATCTATTAGTTTTTATTCTCTTAGTGAATATAACAAATGGCAAAATACAAAACCAAAAAATTGGACGATAAAGTATTACAAAGGGTTAGGTACTAACACAGCTGAAGAAGCTAAAGAATATTTTAAAAATTTACAAATTCATGTGATAGATTTTGAGTGGATTAGCAGTTCTGATGATTCTATTACACTTGCTTTTGCAAAAGCAAGGGCAAATGATAGGAAAAAGTGGTTAAGTAAATATGATAGAGATTGTATATTAGATTATACAAAAGACAGTGTAACATATAAAGATTTTATTAACAAAGAATTGAAACATTTCTCAAATTATGATAATGTACGATCAATACCTTCTATGATTGATGGTTTAAAACCATCTCAAAGGAAGGTTTTATACGCAAGTTTTAAAAGAAATTTAACAGAAGATATTAAAGTATCACAGTTTGTGGGTTATGTTAGCGAACATACATCATATCATCATGGTGAAATGAGTCTTACAAATACTATTATAGGTATGGCCCAAAATTTTGTTGGATCTAACAATGTGAATTTATTAGCACCAAAAGGTCAATTCGGAACTAGAATCTTAGGAGGTAAAGACCATTCCAGCTCAAGATATATTTTTACAAAATTAGAAAATGTGGCCAGATTAATATTTCATAAAGATGATGATTATTTACTTAATTATTTAAGTGATGATGGGTTTAAAATAGAACCGGAATTTTATGTTCCTATAATTCCACTTGTTCTTGTAAATGGTGCTGAGGGTATAGGTACTGGGTATAGCACTAATATACCAAAATATAATATTATTGATATTATTAAAAATATTAAACTAAAGATTGAAGGAAAAAATTTTACAGATATGACACCTTATTATAATAATTATTATGGATTAATAAGTAAAAAAGATAGGGAGACATACATAACAAACGGAGTTTATACCATAAAAGATAATCATATCCACATAACAGAATTACCTATTACCACATGGACTGAACATTATAAACACTATTTAGAAGATGTAGTATCCAAATATCCTTTTGTAAGAAATATAGTAAATAACAGTACAGAATCAATTATTGATTTTACAATAAAGATTAATAAGGATAACTTACCAAAAAAAGAGGAATTAGATAAAATATTAAAACTAGCAAGAGTGATAAATATATCCAATATGCATTTATATGATATTGATAACAATATTAAGCTTTATAAATCTCCAAAAGATATACTCGCTGAATTTTATAGTTTAAGACTTAATATGTATCAAAAGAGGAAAGACTATATTTTGGCAAAATTAGAAACACAAATTAAAATACTAAAATCAAAAGTTAAATTTATTGATATGGTTATTAGCAAAAAATTAAATCTTTACAATAAAAAAAAAGATGTTATTATCGATATTCTCAAAAAGAACAAATTTCATATAATAAGTGATGAACCAATATATAATTATCTGCTTAAAATGTCATTTTATTCAATGACAACAGAAAAAATAGTGGAATTAAACAATATCCTAAAAAATACACTTGTTGAATATAATAAATTAAAAAATACTACACCCAAACAGATATGGATATATGATCTAGATAATTTGCTTAGTCATATATCTAAGCAAATTGAGCAAGTGAACCGGACCTAAAGGACCCCATTTTATCAACTTTCCATTTATTGTTCAAATAAATATAATCAAATCTTCTATAATCCATACCTTTTTTAGCCCCTTCATATTGATACCTTATATCACATTGTTTTGTTTTATCTCCTTGAGACACCTTAATTATAGCATTAGGTGTCATAGTATATGTGCCGGCAAATTGACCTTCATTGTCATAAAAAACTTTAGCTAATTGACCTTCAAAATCTCCACAATTATAATTTATATTGGAGGGTTGAGGTTGTGGTTGAGGTTGAGGTTGGGGTTGTGGCTGAGGTTGTGGCTGAGGTTGTGGTTGGGGTTGTGGTTGAGGCTGAGGTTGGGGTTGTGGTTGTGGTTGTGGCTGTGGTTGGGGTTGTGGTTGTGGCTGTGGTTGGGGTTGTGGTTGTGGTTCAGCATCAATAACCATATATTTGTCATACGCAAACACTCCACCAATAAATAAACTTGAGCTACAACAACATAATATTATTATAATAACTATTGTTACGATAACATATGTATTCATGATTATATAATTATATTGCACATAATTATTATAATAAAGTAATAATTATGTACGTATATCATAATGTTATGTATATAATATAAAGCTGAATAATGGGAAATTGCCTATATGTTGATATAAAACAGGAAAAACAGGAAAATATAATAAAAGGTATGGTAGATGGAAATATGACAGACAGAAATATGGTAAATAGAGATATATATGTATATAAACCTTACCAACCGATGAGATCAGCTGCGATAAAAATCCCTTATATTAAAAAAGAAAAGAGGAAAAGATATGGATTAATATGTGAGGAATGTGATGAGATATTTTATAGTGTAAATACAGAGGCTAAATATTGTACTAGTGTATGTAGGGATAAGAACAAAAAGATATGTGTAAATTGCGGGAAGATATATTATTCAGATTTGTTAGGGAATAAATGTAGTTCAATATGTAAAAAAGATGATATTATAATTAAGAAAATATGTAACAGATGTGGCAGAACATTTTTTGCAAGTGATAACATAACAAAATTTTGTGGAATACAAAATTGCTATTATGGTACGAATTGTATAGATAAAGTTATAATTTGGTTAAATTATATAGCTAGTACAAATAACATATATATTCAACATGCTAGAAATGGTGGTGAACATAAGGATGTTATAGATGGTAATATATATTTTTTTAATGGATATGATATGAACAATAAAACAGTATATGAATTTTATACAAATAACGGCCATGGTAATATTAAATTACATGACAGTGATAAGATAGATTTGAGAACAGGAAAGACATATGGTGAATTATATAATGACACTATAATTCGAGAGCAGATAATAAATAAGAAATATAAAGTAATTAGTATATGGGAAGATACTTATGACAAATTATTTGAAAAAAATTGACATAATATAAGTTAATTAGATATTATGTCATATAAAGTAAATAATATACATAAATATGGATACAATGTTAATAGTTGTTGATGCACAAAATGATTTTTTTGAAGATGGGTCATTACCAGTCCCAGATGCATCCGAAATTATTCCTGTAATAAATAATTTACAATATGAAAATATCATATATACAAAAGACTGCCATCCACCTAATCATTCATCATTTAAGGAATTTGGTGGCATATGGCCATCACATTGTGTTAAAGGATCACATGGATATTTATTGCACAATGATATTATTAAAAAAGATAATTGTCACATTATACATAAAGGGTATAATAAGGACAAGGATTCTTATTCAGCATTTTATATAGATGGGGAAAAAGAAACACCATTGAATCAATTATTACAAAAATTAGGAGTTAAAAATATTTATTTTTGTGGTTTAGCATATGAATATTGTGTATATGAGACTGTAATGGATGCTGTTAAATTTGGTTATAATTGTTATCTTATTGAAAATGCTACAAGAGGTATTTGTCCTGAAACTATATTAGATAGGAGAAATATTATGGTTGAGAATGGAGTTGTTATGGTATAATGGCTTTACATAGTTTATTTTTTTCAAACATAAACAGATATCCATCACCAAGAAACATAATTATGCCAATTATGCATATGATAATATTTATTGATTTATATTTTTGCATTAGATATAATCCTGATATAGTTGCTAACAATTGTACTAGTTTATTTCCTGAGCGGATTGATAGATTATATACAGGATTTTGAACATATTTACAATTTTCTGTTCTAAATAATAGGATAGAATCTCTATATACTATTGTTATCCCGATAAGGAACAATGTTATATCTTTGTATAAATATGCATAATATGAAAGTATTAATCCACTAATAATAGCATATAATTGAATAAATTTATTCCCAGACTGTATCATATAATCTGGCTAAGTATAGTATTATACTAGATATAATTACAAATTTTATGCTTCTCAAAAAAGCATAAATAACCATCTCCAAGTATCATTATTATTGCTATAAGGCGCAATATAGGTGAATTATAATTGTATATAATATAAATTCCAAATATCACAGCCATAAATTGTATAATTTTATTCCCAGATCTGATAGTCAAATCATATATAGGCTCGTCCGTATATACACATTTTTCATCCCATATAATTAATGGTATATCTACAGTAAGTATAGCAATTGCACCTCCGATTAGCAATATATCTTTATTATAGATACCATATATAAGGATAATAGTAGCTACTAGGACGGCCCATATCTGTATAATATTATTTCCTGACTTAAGCATTAGTATATATTATGGTATTATTATAATATATGGATTTGTTATGTGTAATATGTTTAGAGCCTCCTAAAAATAAAATTAGTCTTTCATGCTCACACATATTCTGTTATTTATGTATCAAGCAGTTATACATATCATGCAATAAAAAATGTCCATTATGTAGGGAAGATATTGATAATAATGTATATGAAAATGCAAAAGAGGATGAGGATAAAATATTAGAAAATGGATATTATTGGTTATATAGTGGAAGAAACAAAGGATGGTGGATATATGATGATGCTACTTGTGAAATTATTGAGGATGCATATACAAAATTTATAAATGATAATAATGAATCATCTATTGATATAACTATAATTGGAAAAGAATATATAATAGATTTTGTTAACATGTTACAAATTAACAAAATACATAATAATAGAACAAGAAAAATTAGGAAGGTATTTATTGATAAAGATTCTTGTGATAAAAATATCAAAGGGATATCTGGACTGTTTGAAAAATTGATAATAAATTAATAACTTATTTATATGAGTGATAATATTCTTGCAATCCATCACATACACCATATTTTTCAAACAAACTGTTCATCAGATCAATATGATTATCAATTGATATTATATTGTACTCTATTACATTGCATTTATTCCAGAAGGATGTATTATATATTTCATCAAAATCATATCTATTTATTTTTCTTCGATCTAATAGATATTTATTTATAATATCTGGGCATATATCTTTTGAAATTGTAATTTGTAAGTCTAATTTTTTTTCTCTATCTAATTGTTTTTTTCTTATTGATTCTAAATTAAAAAAACATGCCATAATGTGATAAATAACACAGATATATGGCTGTGATTATATATATATTTTCATTTTTTTTGTTATTAATTTATATATAAGATGAGATTGCCATATTTATGCACACCGATAAAAGTATATTTAGTATTAGCTATATTAATAGCTCTGGTAAGTTTAGCATTAGGACTTTTTTTCAAAGGATTAGCACAATCATTAATTAGTATGTTAGCAAATATTGTTTGGATGTTAATATGTTGTGTTATTTTGTGGTTGATATGTAGATTTGCAGGAAATATTTTTGCATGGATAGTTGTTATAATTATAGCTATATTACAATTATTAGCATTAGCTGGATATATGATAGGTCCAACATTATAAATAAAAAATTGATATATTTTTTGTAAATTCTACATATATGATATTATGTATTATTTTGCACATTATCTTATATGGTAGAGTATATTGATAATATATTTACAAGCGGTTATGTAAATCCATATGTAATATTGCTATTTACAATATATAGTTACATTTGCATAATACTAGGCAAAATAATAATAAATTATGCTAATGATATTTTTAGTATTATATATCATATTTTATGCAATATATACGATATATTTATGATAATATTCAGTAATGGAACATATCCTCAATTATTTGAATAAAAAAATTGATTTATTAATAGAATAGGACAGTTGTTAATATACATATATTATATAAAATAATCAATTGATATAATATAAATAGGCATACATTGTATGTATTTGGAAGAATATGTTATAAGATGGGATTTTAAGAGATTTAATGTTATGGCGATAGAGAATCAAAAGATATCATCTTATTATCTGGATGGTTTTAACAAATTTTTTAATAAACTAGATAATAATAGTTACATGTTACTTCCAGGATATAATGAACCATATGGAGATATTCAATATAGTGGTGTTACAGGTACAAGTATATACGGTGAACAACCAAAACATACTGCAAGGCGAGAAATATATGAAGAACTAGGTCTTAAAATAAATTATAAGAAAATACATTTTTTAGGAAAATTTGTATATAATCCAAAAAAAAAGTGTAATAAAAAAACTGCAAACTATTTTTATTATGTAAATATAAATGATTGCAAACCTATAACTAAAAATGATATAACAAGTTATAGAGGAAATGATAACAAAGATAATAAAAGAGTAAAAGTAAACGTATTTGTTATAGGAAATTTTAGTGATATGTGTTCTATAATAAAGGATATAAAGCAAAAGATTGATGATGGTGATGATATATCATATTTTGCGATGGTAACTGTTAATACTTTAGGAAAAATACATCAATATAATACATCAATAATAAAAAAAAAGAGTAATAATATATTTACAATAAATACTTTTTGCGATGTATTATAAATTGATTTATATTATATCTATTGATTATTTTATAAAATACTGCTACTTAAACATTTGATTATTAAGTAAATATATTAAAATGTCATTTGAGTATATATGGATCGATAATAATAATAAATTACGTTCAAAAACAAAAAGAGATGCTAGAATTAATCCATTACGCAAAGATCCTATAACAAATAAAACATGGTTATCAAAAGCAGGATTACCTGAATGGAATTGTGATGGATCTAGTTGTGGATTAGCTGGTAATGATGCTACAGATGTAATTTTGAAACCTCAAGCTGTTTTTAAAGACCCATTTAGAAGAGATGGTGAGAGTTATTTAGTATTGTGTGATTGTTATGATGCCAATAATAAACCAGTAGATTCTAATACTAGATATAGAGCATGTGGTATTTTTTATAACAAACAAGTAAGATATGCTAAACCTTGGTTTGGTTTGGAGCAAGAGTATGTTATATATGATAATAAGACTGGTAGACCATATGGTTGGGATAAATACGATCCTAAAGAACAAGGACAATATTATTGTGGTGTAGGGTCACAGAATAGTTTTGGCAGAAAAATTGTTGATAAACATTATGAATATTGTTTATATGCTGGAGTTAAGATATCTGGAATTAATTCTGAGGTAATGCCATCACAATGGGAATTTCAAGTAGGTCCTTGTGAAGGGATTGAGTTAGGTGATCATATGTGGATAGCAAGGTATATTTATGAGAGAATATCAGAAAAATATGATGTAACAATATCATATGATCCTAAACCAGAAGAAGGATGGAATGGATCTGGTTGTCATACTAATTTCAGTACTTTATTAATGAGAAGAGATATTAAACACATACATGATGGTATAGCAAAATTAGCAGATAAACATAAAGAGCATTTAGCAGTATATGGTAATAATGAGAAACGTTTATCAGGAAAATATGAAACATCTGATCCAAACACATTTACATGGGGAGTATCTGATAGATCTGCTTCTATTAGAATACCTATTAATGTTGACAAAGGTGGAAAAGGATATTTAGAAGATCGAAGACCAGCATCAGATTGTGATCCTTATGTTGTATCAAGTATTATTGCTCAAACTGTCATTTTATAGTTTTATCAAAACCAATTTATAGTCCAAAATCTATGGATTATAAAATGTTATTATTATGTATTATTATATAGTCAACTATATCTGTTGGTACTCTATAATTAAATTGTAATTTGTACCTTAACATAGGCACTGTATGTATTTTATTATTGGAAATGTAATTTATAATTTTATGTAGTGTGATGCCATAATATTTTTTCATAAATATTTTGAAATGTGTTGCCATATTTCTTTTGCATTCTATAGGTAGGTGGACTGTTATTCCATTATATTGATATATGGAATATTTTGTGAATTTAGGATCCACGATTATTTTATTATTTTCTGGATTTATTGACCATATATATTTATCAAAACTTTTATGGTGTAATTTATTGAGTAATATACCATTTGAAATATTATTATCTTTTGATACATGATATGGAATTATATGACAAGCATCACATTCTTCTGGTGTAATTCCTGTGATAATACATCCAGCATCTCTTACAATAAGCAAATTTCTGAATTTGCTCTGTCCACTTCTCATTTATCCTTCTATATATTGCTATAAATTAATTATTAATTGATTAATATGATCTTAATTTTATGTTAGTTACATATATATCATCTTTATACCTTATTATCTTGCAACCTTCTTGTCTTAATTTGGAAAATAATTCTGCTCTTGTTAGAGGCTCAGCATCATTTTCTGTATAATATAATCTCATATTATCTGATATAATTGCTAATCTTTCTCTTGGTTTTTTGCTTTTTGTTATGGTATACATATCACCAATAAAACATTCAAACAAATCCATTTCAGCACAAACACAATCATTTGAATCACAAACATTACAATAATCTAACTCCTCATCATTATCGTTCAGATCACAATCATCTGGAATATCACAATCATCTGGAAGATCACATGTACATGTGATATTGTAGCATATATCACATATTGTGATATAATTTTTATAAACATAGTCAAATATATTTGATATTTTTTCAAAATTGTTTTTAGTTTTGGCAACTGATATCCCATCTTGTGCACATTGTTTATGCATACTATTTATTATATTTATGAGTTTGTCACATAATATTTTATCAAAATTGAAATTTTCAAATTTTAGTGAAATTTTGTAAATATAAACATAAATGATATTTATATTTATTCCATTTGCTACTTTTGGATTATTAAGTATATTTATACTTAGTAATGGATCTAAATAGGATCTAATATCACTAATTTTTTTATCAATGTTTATGATTTCCATATTTTTCATAGTTTTCTTCTTATTTATATGTTCCAATCCATTGTCATGGATGTATAGTAAATCCATTAGAACACTATTTTCTCCATTTCGCGCTCTATCACTATATCTAAATTTTTTGAGTAATTTCTTTATGCTGTCTCTGTATATGATAAATGTTCTTGTATATTTATTATTTTTGATTAGAGCAACAACTTTTTCACTATTTACTAGTGGTACACTACTTTGTATTGACAGAAATACATCTCTTTCTGCGTCAAAATTAAGGTTGTTATAATATACCACATTGATAGATATAGTATCTAATTTTTTCTTTTCTTTCGGAGTTAGATCATTGTAATACTTATTTTTATTAATTATGATAGCCTTATATCCGTTATCATAATAATTTTTAATAGAAGTTAGTCTTTGTTTGCCATCTATACAATTAACTATATTATCTATCTTATTGAAACTAATATGATGTGAAATTATACCTCTACAAAGAGATTCTATGAAATATTTCCCTAAATCTGAATCCCATACAAGTTTTCGCTGATAATCTGGATTTAGGTTGATTCTACATTTATCTGATCGCAATTCATTAATGATTGTTTTTAATGACGTTTCTTTGACTACTGCTTCGTATGGTTGCATATATATATGTAAATATATATATACAATGACTATATATGTATATTTTTTCAATTTTTGGCTAATAAAAAAAATATTATTTTTGATGGTTTTTTAATAATTTGGCTATTTCATTATGTCCAAACGCATTTGCTAATGTTAGTGCTGTTGCACCATAAAGAGAACTATCTATATCAATATTCATACCTCCTTTTTCTAGTAATAGTTTTACTATTTCAGTATATCCGCGAAAGGATGCTAAGATTAACAATGTATGGCCATGTTCATCTTGTGTGTTAACATCTTCTAATGGCAATCTTTCCATCAAATTAATTAATTTATCCATGTCTTGACTATCTCTACTTTTTCCAAATTCTTCAAATATTTGTTCAATAATCGGCTTATCATAGAATACCTTTGTCATTCCTCTAATACAGCTACTTATATGGCAATAATTATATGATTATATTAATTATTGATTATAAATCAATTTTTTTGGTGATTTTTTAATAATTTGACTATTTCAGTATTTTTATATGCATCTGCAATTCTTAATGCTGGTACACCATAAATAGGACTACATATATCAATATTAATATCTTCTTTTTCTAATAATAACTCTACTATTTCAGTATATCCACGAGAAGATGCTAACATTAACAATGTATGGCCATCAATATTTTTATTATTAACATCTTTTGATGGTAATCTATTAACCAAATTAATTAATTTACCTACATCTTGGCTATCCATATCCTTATCAAATTCTTCAAATAATTGTTCAATAATTGGTTTATCATAGAATACCTTTGACATTCCTCTAATATAGCTACTTATATGGCAATAATTATATGATTATGTTAATTACTAATTATAAATCAATTTTTTGATGGTTTTTTAATAGGTTGGCTATTTCAGGACAAGCATATCTTAATGCTGTATATCTGCTATAATCTTGTATATTAATATCTATATCATCTTTTTCTAACAACAATTTAACTATTTCAATACGAGATCTAACAGATGCTTGTATCAATGCAGTATCTCCGGACATATTCTGTATATTGACATCAATTTCTTCTTTTTTTGATAGTAATTTAACAATTTCAGTGTAATTATATATAGTAGCACATATCAATACTGTATTACCATATTTATTTTTCTTATTAACATCTTCTGGTGGCAATCTATTAACCAAATTAATTAATTTATCCTCATCTTGGCTATCCATATCCTTATAAAATTCTTCAAATATTTGTTCAATAATTGGCTTATCATAGAATACCTTTGACATTCCTCTAATATAGCTATTTATATGGTAATAATTATATGATTATGTTAATTATTGATTATAAATCAATTTTTTTGGTGATTTTTTAATAGGTTGGCTATTTCAGGATTCGCATAACTTAATGCTGTTTTTCCATTACTTTTTTGTATATTAATATCTATATCATCTTGTTCTAACAACAATTTAACTATTTCAATTTCTTTTTCAGAAGTTGCATATATTAATGCAGTGCCTCCATAAAAATTTTGTATATTAACATCTATATTTTCCTTTTCTAATAGTAGTTTTACTATTTCTGTGTATCCACCAATAGATGCGAATATTAATAATGTTTGACTAAAATAATTTTTCTTATTTACATCTTCTGATGGCAATCTTTCTACCAATATTTTTAATTTATATGGACATGGGCCGTCAACATCATTATCAAATTCTTCAAATATTTGTTCAATAATTGGCTTATCATAGAATACCTTTGACATTCCTCTAATATAGCTACTTATATGGCAATAATTATATGATTATGTTAATTACTAATTATAAATCAATTTTTTTGGTAATTTTTAATAGATTGGCTATTTCTGGATTTGCATAATTTAATGCTGTACATCCATGATAATTTGGTATATTAATATCTATGTTATCCTTTTCTAGTAATAATTTAACTATTGCAATTTCATTCCCAAGAGTTGCACATATTAATGCAGTGTTTCCGTAATAGTCCCGCATATTAACATTAATATCTTCTTTTTCCAATAATAATTTAACTATTTCAATATTATCATTACAAGATGCACTTATTAATACTGTTTTATCACAATAATTTTTTGCATAAATATTAATACCATCTTTTTCAAGTAATAGTTTTACTATTACTGCATATCCATTCAGAGATGCTAACATTAACGGTGTGCAAATATTATCATTACGTTTATTTACATCTTCTGGTGGCAATCTTTCTATTAAATTTATTAATTTATTCTCATCTTGGCTATGCATATTCTTATCAAATTCTTCAAATATTTGTTCAATAATTGGCTTATCATAGAATACCTTTGACATTCCTATAATATGCCAACAGTATAGTAGTAGGTTAATTACTAATTATAAATCAATTTTTTGATAGTTTTTCAATAATTTAATTATTTCAGTATAGCCATTATAAGTAGCTATATCTATTGCAGTGGTATTAAAGATAGTACGAATATTTATATCAGTATTGCCATTTCCTAACAATAATTTAACTATATTTACATAACCTCGTGATGTAGCCCATATAAGTGCTGTAGCTCCAGTAGAATCACGTATATTAATATCTATATTTTTTCTTTTTAATAATGCCTCAATAAGATAATAATATCCTCTTCTAGAAGCTAATATTAATGCAGTACGACCTGAAAGAGCTTTTTTTTTATTTATATTTTTTGATTGTACACGTTCTAATATTGATAGTAATTCATTTACATCACATGTATTATTAAGACAATTCAGTAAAATATCAATAGGTAAATTTTTATTTAATATTTTTGACATTGCATATCATATATGTATAGTATTCATTATATTATGTGTTAAATATTCAATTTTTTTATTATTATACATAAAATTGAACATTCAACGCACAAATAACATCACAATAATGTATAATAACAACGATACAATCATAATGAAAATAATATTATTAATAATAAATATATTCCTTATATCCTCACTACTAATTTTGTATGTGCAAAGTCTATATAGTAGTATAGATCCATCAAATATATATTATACTATGTATACCATATCAGCATATGTTATAGTAATACTTATTGAAGGATGTATTTTTGTAGGTATGGTGTACAACTACATATCAACAAATAAAAAAATAAAAAATGATAGTGTTAAAATGGAAAGTGTGGTATGTCATGTATAAGAGTATCTTTTGTTTATAAAAAAAATGAAACCATAAATATTAGGTAAATAATGTATTTATATATATTATCCTATATCCAGATATGAGTAAAGTGCCACAATATGATAATAAATTATTATTTGTATCAGAGATCCTTTCACAGGAGCCTGATTATGATAAATTAAAAAATTTGTTAAAAAGTATGGAATTATCAGACATAACAAACAAATATCTGTGCCGATGTAACGGACACGGATTGTCAATACTACAACTAATAGTACTGCATAACAATACAGATCTTATAAATTATACGAATGAAAATATATGTGCTATAAATGCAGGTAGACTGCATATATTTCCGCTAGATTCTTTTGATACTTTATCAGCACAACTTGGTATAATAAGAAAAAAAAGTATTAAAATGTTATCGCTGGTAAATAATCCTAGTATTGAGTTGTGCAAAGCATTAATTCCAGAATATAAAGCGGATGTCTTAAAATATATTAAAAACCCAACAGAAGAGATTTGCTTAGAAATATTAAGGTATGATGGGATGGCTTTAGCATATATACAATTACAGACAGAAAATATGTGTCTAGAAGCTGTAAAACAAAATGGAATGGCTCTTAAATATGCTCATTACAAAACAGATAAAATAATACAAGAGGCCACAAAACAGGATATATTAGCTACAGCTTACGCTGATGCAAGCAATCAATACATATATTCTTTGCTAAATAATAAACAAAGTAATTAATTTATTTGTCTGAATACAGCAAACCATAATTTTATGGAGTAATTTATAAATATAATATATAAAAGTCAAAAAATAAAAAAAAGTATATTGGTTATATTAGTTATTGTTGTTATTATTACCATTTTGTAATGGAATGTGCGTATTTGGGATACAGTTTTCACACCATCTATCTCCATTATTGGGGATAAGCAATCTTATTATTTCAGCTTCTGGTGTGTCATTGTTTTCATCACTTACAATATGTAAAATAGCTGGAATATAGTGTGAAAACAATAAAAGTATGCAGGATATTCCTCTTGCTCGTCTACAGCTTCTACAAGCACACATGCTACAATACAATTGATCTCTGTTTTCAACCCCAGGATTGAAGGCAGGAAACCCACCATTTTGAACATGTAAAAGTGAAAAACTGCAACTACATGTTGTGCACGATGCACAGTATCTAGTGTTTTCTTCAGCTGGAGCTAGTTTACATCTACTACATAAGTGCCAAGCACAACAAGCAAATGTTCTACTACCATTAACGGCCAACCCGTTAAGGCAGTTATACCTAGAGCATGTATGTTCGCGACAAAAGTCACCATGAGTGAGGCGTTTTGCCAAGCAGTTCCCAAAGGAACAGATGCATGAAGGACATGCATCGATGAAATATCCATCGATTAGCTGCCCCGGTCTGTTTCCACATCCCCTACAAAGATGGAATTTACAGGAGCATCTAACTCCGTTATGGCTTCTTGAATAACAACCTGGAATACCACAAGTATGGTTTACACAGTAGTCACTGCCTTCGATCTGTGGTAATTGGCATCTTCCTGAGGAACATTCACAGGCTCCACAAACATTTGCATCAGGGTGTTTATAATACCCACAATTAACACAAAGGTGATCGGGACAGTAATCATTATCACCTTTTTTGTTTACGCAGTCTCCACTAGAGCAAACACATTCTTTACAAATGTAGTTGATGGTGTTTCCACAATCATGTGTCATTGGGGACACCATTCTGCCACACCCACCAACACATTGTAACGGTTCCATATGCTCAGGACATACAGGATTGTCCTCATCACATATACCATCTTTATCAACAAGTTGGTATATGAATTCTGGACAGAATTCACATTTGTGAAAACGGCAATATTTATTGCCAAATTGTGTGTCTCTTCCACAAAAGGTGCATTTTGTTTGTTTACACTCGCTGCAGGAAACCCTATCATCACAGATAATAGGAAGTTTTCCACAACAACAAAATCTTTTGTGGCATTTACATACCCAATAACCATTGCCGATATTGCATCTACCTTTATATTGACATTCAGGGATGTCACATATATGGTCGATGCAATAGTTCACACCGGCTTTTGGAAATCGGCAATCCTTGGAAACACATTGTGGGTTATAGATATCACTTAGTGATGTTACTGGGGGACGGTAAACAAAATTACCGTCAAAAAGAGATTGATTTTGGTTGTTGTTGTTGTTTTCTTTGTTTTTTCCGCAGGTTTTATTGTGTTTACACATTTTTTTTAGTTTTTCTAACAAATAGGTTTGAATTGTTGTAAATATGTATCAATAAAGGTTTAATAATATAGGTCTGAATTAAAGGACCTATATAAGACTATAATTTTCAATTTTTTTTTGTAAGATGTAGATCACTACAAGATAAATTTTTAGAAGATGAATATAAAAGAGAGTTATATAGGAGATTAAAGTGGTATAGTTATATAAATAAGCAAAAGAGTGAGCAAAAAATGATAAATAATTTTAGGAAAGAATTTGGAAATCAAAAAGAAACAATAGTATGTATAGGAAATTGGTCAGAAAATAGTCCAAAAAAATA
>Ga0209692_10001624_pt1 | contig 29495 bp, 31 predicted proteins | sample tdDd472_FD_187129 | JGI IMG/M metagenome (GOLD analysis project Ga0209692, IMG submission 187129) | Marine sediment microbial communities from the Atlantic coast under amendment with organic carbon and nitrate - tdDd47.2 (SPAdes)... | ecosystem: Environmental > Aquatic > Marine > Coastal >... | reverse complement strand
AAGCACCGGAGCTTTTTTGCTTTGCCGGAGCTTCAACCGGCCATAAGCTTCACTGTCTTTTGCCGGCATGAGCCAAAGCACCGTAGCTTTTTGGTTTTGCCGGAGCTACGACCGCCCATAAGCTTCATCGTCTTTTGCTGGCATGAGCCAAAGCACCGGAGCTTTTTTGTTTTGCCGGAGCTTCAACCGTCCATAAGCTTCACCGTCTTTTGCCGGCATGTGCTGCAGGCCGGGGAGCAAAGCATCGAAGCTTTTATACTTTGTTGTAAAGTACTTAATTCCCTTTATCGTTATGTTTTTGCTGTAATAAAAGCTTGATGTCGAGGTAATTGTTCATAGCAGCTACGTCTAAAGGTGTATTTTCATCTTTATTTTTTAAATTAATTTTTGCCCCTTTAGAGATTAAATATTTCACTAGTAAATAATTGTTGTTTAATACTGCATGGTGGAGCGGTGTATTTTTATTTGTTAAATATCCTTTTGTGTTTATGTTTGCTCCTTTTTTTAGATATCTTTTTACCATTTTAACGTTATTATTTCTTGCAGATAATATTAAATTTATATTAACAATATTTTCATTCAATATGTTGTCATTGACTCCATGATCTAACAAGATTTCTATAATATTCAATTTGTGAGAAGATTCTGCATAGTATAACATTGAATATTCGGATTCATTTTTATTATCATTTATATCGGCACCTTGATTAACTAAAAATTTAACAGCTTTAAATTGTTTATTGTAAATTGCAAAATACAAAGGAATAAACCCATGTGTACCTCTGGAATTTACATCAATACCTTTGTTTATTAAAAATTTCATCATTTCGACGTCACCATTGCCTGCGGCAATATGCAATAGATTTCTTCTCCAATCTTTAGCGTAGATGTTTCCGCCATCCTTTATCAATTGCTTTAATTTATAAAGATTTTTTTGTCTGGCACAAGCAAGAAGTTCTTTTTCATGTTTTGCATATAGTGTATTGCTTTGAGAAAAAATTATTGCTAAGAAAAATATGATAATTCTATTCATGTTAAATCTTCCAAAGGGAAAAAGTTAAATATTACGCAATTAGAATTTAGCCGCCCATAAGCTTCACCGGCCTAGGCTGCTACATTTAAAATTAGTTTTTAATGCAAGAAATATTATTTAGTAAAATAAACTCTTCATATTTTTGCCATTTATCGTTCCCAATTATTTGAAGACCATTTATTGCATTTTTTAAATATTTTAATGAAACGCAATTATCTTTTTTTGGTAGATAAAGCAAAATTCCAAGTTCTCCTTCTATGCGATTATAAGCTATGCTGTTTGTTTTTAGTTTGTTATTTAATGATTGTTTTTCATGCTCTAGAAATGATATTGCCTTTTTGTAATCATTATTTTTTAAGTATATTTTAATAATTTTATCAACTAATAGGTAGTGTCTTTCTTCGCCTGAAGAATTTGATATTCCAAGATTGGAAATATCATTTATGTGTTTGATGATTCGTTGTTTATCTGTAATTATAATGTTTTTTTTAAATAAATTTTTTATCTCAAAATAACCAGGAATCCATGCAATTATTAAAACTGGGATTATAGCTATTGAAAAAAATATTTTGTTTGATGTTATTGGTTCTGTCCATGAGTAGTGGCACTCTCTACATTTCCATATACGTTTTCTTAATATTAAGGGTATAAATAAAAATGGAATAGCTAAGATTTTCCGATACATGTTAGCTGGTTGAACGTGAACTTTTCTGGAATTACATTTTGCGCATGGTTCAATACCTAAATTGTCATCTTTGTTGAATGTTTTGAATTCATAATTATTATTTTTTAAAATTTCGATCGCAGAAGTTATGTCTTGGTTCTTTACTTGAAGTTTGATTCTTCCAACTGCATTTGAATAGAGTGGGTTAACACTGATTAAATTTTCATCAGCTAGAAAACAATAAATATTATTTTCTTCTATAATAGTTTTTGCCATGTTGGCATCGATAGAATTATCGAATTGTATTATTGTTGTAAGGGACTTTTTCAAATTTTAACTCCATAATTTTAATCATTTTAAAGCCGGCATGCGCCCCAGGCCGGGGAGTATCGCTACGAAGCTAAAATGTCTTCTAAGGCTTAGCTCTTACTTTTTACTAATTTTACTAACCTCAAATTTTCCTGTATTTGTATTAAAATTGAATAAAATTTTTTGTTTAATAGCTTTCTCCAACTGCTCTATCATTATTAATTCTTTTTCTGTTATTTGATCCTTGAAAGAACCAGGGAAACCTGGACCAATTGAAAGAATGATATTTGTTCCATATCGTGGCAATTTGTAATATTTCCAAATAACTGAAGTTTTACTTTTATTTATCTTCCTAATTGCTTCTAGAGTTTTTTTGTTAAATTGACCTGAAACTACGTCATCAATACTCACCTCTGGCAAAATGGTACTTGTTATTTCCTTCATTCTGCTGTTTTTAAATTCGTACAAAATTATTTCATCACTACCATAAAGTCCACTTCCTGATGTAGTGACAAAACAAACAATTTTTTTATTAGTTTTACTTTTAAATAATGCTGTTTGAGAAACATAAGGTCCATCACCCATTTCAATTTCAATATTTATGTATCCATTTTTTAGATCAACTGTTAAATTATGTAAGGTTCCAAATTCACCTTTATCCACAATCCATTTGTTATTCTTTTTAAGAATTTTGTATGAACTGTTAATGTTGTTATGATAATCTACTACCGTAATTGGACTTGAAACCATCAGTTTGTCTTTTGTTGTTTCGCTGTCAGTGTTTTTGCTGGGATCAGGTTTGTTGCATGATATTCCGATTGATAGGACTAGAATAAACATGATTATAGATTTAATTGAAGTTTTCAGGTTTTGCCTCAAGTTACTAAAAGATTATAGTGTTTATTGTTTTAATATATCATAAACTTCACCGGCCTTTTGCCGGTATGAGCCGCAGGGCAGGAAGCGAAGCGATGAAGCTGAGATTTAGTTTCAATTGAAATAGCAATATAAGAAGTTAATCGGAAATAATATCGCATTGGTTGTTTGTGCAAACTGGAGTCATTGATTCAGGGCATACGTAAACCGTTGCACAGACTGTATCTTTACATTTTTCAGCAAGATTCTTCATCCAATATTCTTGATATTCTTTATTTATGCTGAAATTCTCTCCGCCGGCACTACAACCGCAACAATCTTTTTTGACGATCATACAATCAGAATTATTTTCACAATATGCCAATTGATCAAGATCAAATTCTACATTATCACATGTAACAAAACATAATGATGATATTAAAATAATGGCAAAAAACAATTTATACATAATTCCTCCAAAAATGAAAGATTTAATTTAGTATCATGCTAAAATAGTGTCAAGGAAAATTTTAATGTCAGCCTACAAGTTTATCGAAATCTTTCCTGCGCTCTCTGGTGTGCTTTTTTCACTTCATCAAAATCTATTTGCTTATTGTTGTTCCAGGTGCTGGCTAGCAGTATAGCTGCCAGAATAAGCACCGACCAAAAAATAATCTCAAATTTTTTAAATTCTTTTTTATTCATTGTAGCTTCAACCGCCCATAAGCTTCACCGTCTTTTGCCGTCATGAGCCAAAGCAGCGAAGCTTTTCTGTTTTGCCGAAGCTTCAACCGCCCATAAGCTTCACCGTCTTTTGCCGCATGAGCCAGAGCGCCGGAGCTTTTTTGTTTTGCCGAAGCTTCAATCGCTCATAAGCTTCACCGTCTTTTGTCGCTTTGAGCCAAAGCACCGGAGCTTTTATGCTTTGACGTTGCTAATGATATGTAAAAGCATCTAGCTACTGAACAGTAAAGTGCAAAATATATTGAACATCCATTGATGTTGCTTTTCCATTTTTTAAACCTGGTTTAAATGTCTCATTAAATAATATAATTTTTGCAGCTTTTATGAATTCATTTGCAATTATTTTATCCATTTTCAATGAAATAGAATATCCGAGTTCGTCAATCTCAAAGTAAACTGCAGATTTCTTGTTTGCAGATTCACTGTAAGATTTATCAGTTATTCTACCATTCTTTAAAATTGTAAAACTAGAAATTACTTTAGCGCTCATGCCATATTTTAATGCAATTTTTGGGTACAATTGTTTTAACTTTTCAGGTCCTCTTGGTGCGGTAATATTCTTATTTAGTCCAAGGACTCCTGTAATATTGCCATAGATTTTGTGCTTCAAGGATTTATTGTCTTTCTTTGTTGTATTACTTGTCGGATATGAATTAGACAGATTGCCACCATAAACATATCCAAATGCATCTTTATGTTTAACTCGCCAAAATCTATATGTTTCATTGGCTGATTGAATAACACTACAAATGTCAATTGATAATACTTCAACTTTTTCAGGAAAGGGGATCGTTTGAGCTGCTTTAATGTTTTTTGATATATTTCTGTCGCAGGCATCAATCGGAATAGAATTGAATAACTTAGCGCCTTCTTTTTTGTTTATGTACCAATATTTTGGGGTAACTGTTTTTACTTCACAAAAAATTTCATTTTTTGAGCAGCTAAATGGTAATAGCGCAAGGCATATTATAGCAATTTTGTATTTCATTTTTAATTACCAAAAATGGATTTGGTCATCATAGTATTTCACCTTCAACCGATTATAAACTTCACCGTCTTTTGCTGTCATGAGCCAAAGCACCGAAGCTATTCTGCTTTGCCGAAGCTTCAACCGATCATAAGCCTCACCAGCCTTTTACCGCGATATACTACGTTTTAGAAAGCAAAGCAAATTTAACGACATGTTCTATGCGATTCTAGTCGTTTATTTCTGTTTATATAATTTAAGATATTCTTCAGCCGTTAAGACTGAAATTTGAGCTGACTTATAATCTTTAATGTTTCTGGTGATCAAATAATTTATATTATTTTCAATTGCTGTATAATATTGAATTGCATCTTCGAAATCTGAAAAATCAGATGCTAAAGCCAGTTCGATAATTTTTTCATCTACAGGCAGTATTTTGAGCAGGGTAGTCAGTTTATGAATGTTTTTTATGGCCTGTTTCTTTCCAAGTAGTTTGCTTAATATGTAGTGTATATTGGTGACAATAATAGGGGAGGTACTGGCTTTTATTTTTCCCTGGTCCACTAATGAGAAGAGTTCGGCAGAGAATTCATAGAATGGTTCTCTTTTTGCTAACAGGTCTAAGGTTATATCTGCGTCGATAAATATTTTTTTCACTATTTATATTTCTCGATAAGATGTTCTGTGTATTCGTCTCTTGGGTTTGCAGAGTCTTTCAGGTCAATGATGCCGGATAATTCTTTCACCAGCTTTGTTGTATTTTTGCCTTTTGTATTGTCATCGGTAAGAGATTTGAAATATTTTTCGACCATTTTCGACAGGCTCAAGTTTTTCTTTTTAGCATAAATTTTCGCTTGTTCGATTGTTTCCTGGTCAAGTTTCAGGGTTAATTTAGTTTCCATTATTGATTTCCTTTGATACGTGTATAATATATTTATTTTGTACGTATTTGTCAAGTGGGATTATTGTTTTTGCGGTTAAACGGTATATTTTGCCGTCATGAGCCAAAGCACCGAAGCTTTTATGTTTTGCCGGAGCTTCAACCAACCATAAGCTTCACCGGCTTTTTGCCGTCATGAGCCAAAGCACCGAAGCTTTTCTGCTTTGCGAAAGCTTCAACCGATCATAAATTTCACCGTCTTATTGCCGTCATAAGCCAAAGCACCGAAGCTTTTGTGCTTACCCCATCTGTCATCATCCGCCAACAACTGCAACAAAAAAAGAGCACTCACCCCTCAAAAACACAACAAAAACACATTAACCTGAAAAACCTAAAACCGGAAGAAAACCACAAACAAAATCGGGGAAGTAGGGGCCCGCAGGCCCGCGAGAACACTAAAAAAGCCCCCTTAAAAATTCAGAAAACTTCCAATGAGCGGGTAACGGGAACCAAACCCACATAGCCAGCATGGAAGGCTGAACCTCTACCACTGAACTACATCCCCATTCTAAATTGAAATGCAATTAACCCTGCATTTTCTTACTAATTTACCACTTAAATTTGAAACATCAACATGCAAACAATATCTTAGTATTATATGAAATACTGAAATACTGAGCGTGGCATAGATATGTGTAGTTGAATTTTAACGTTCTGGAGGAGCAATAAACCATGAATCAACTAAGTCAAAAAGAGTGTGTTCCCTGTAAAGCAGGAGCTGATCCATTAACACACGAATCAATAAAACCCATGCTGTTTCAAATACAGGGATGGGCGATATTCGGAAACCACCACATCCACAGGGATTTCAAATTCAAAGATTTCAAGTCGGCCCTGGATTTTGTTAACATTATCGGCCAAATAGCTGAACGTGAGGGTCATCATCCCGACATCGAATTGATCTGGGGCAGGGTAGGGGTAACTTTTTATACTCATAAAATCAATGGTCTGCATGAAAATGATTTTATCATGGCTGCAAAAATAGATGAAGCCTAGAACTCAAGAGGCATTAGAATTATTTTTTGAAAGAGTATCTTCTTTGCGGTATCTTATTTCAAAAGGAGGGAATAATGGAAGGACAAGAATACATCTGCACCGTATGTAAAGCAAAGGTTGCAGCTATTGGAGAAGAGATTCCACAACATTGTGGTAAAGAAATGAAGACCTTTATGCCTCTCGAACCATGCACCGGTGTCGATGCGGAAATGGCAAGAGACGGAGAAATGAGTGAGCCCTGTGATGATGGCAGAGGGCAGGGTTCTCAGTAGATAATGAATACGGTGAATTAATTTATATCTCATATGGATAGGTGTGAGATGTAACTGTACCTGTTTTTTGTTCACTTTTCTAAGTTAAGGAAGAGAGTGATACTGATGACGGTAGTCAACCTGGTGGAATACAGTGTGAACGATAATGAAATGTAACGTGATATTTGATTCCCGCCATGATATACACTTATGTCTATCAGTTGAGGAGTATCTTTTGAACACTATTGAAAAGAATAGTGTTCTTTTATTTTTATGGCAAAGCAATAACAGCGTGGTAATCGGAAGAAATCAGAATCCATGGAAGGAAGTGAATATCGAGTATGCTGAAGAAAATGATATACAACTGGCAAGACGTATCTCCGGAGGCGGCGCGGTATATCACGACCTGGGAAATCTAAATTTTTCATTTATTTCTTCTATTGAGAACCATTCGCTGGAAAATAATTTTTCTATTATCCTCGAAGCCTTAAAGGCATTTAATATTACTGTAAGCCGAACGAATACCCATGATTTGTTATTTCAGGGGAAAAAGTTTTCCGGGACAGCATTGGCCATAAAGAAAACCGCTGTACTGCATCATGGAACATTACTGATGGATTCAAACCTGAAAATGATGGAGTCTCTTGATTCAGGGGCGAACATTTTTCGAGCCAGGGGAACCGGGTCGCGAAAAAGTGATGTTGTAAATCTTGTCCATGCAAATGGAACAATATCAATCCAGAATTTAAAGTCTATCTTAGTAGCAGAATTCATCAAACATTATAACTGCGATAATGCACCACTGGACGCTTCAGTATATACCAGCCTTCCTCCTGTTAAGGAACTGTATGATAAAAATATCTCATGGGACTGGTTATTCGGAAAAACCCCTCAGTTTTTTGCTGAATACTGGCACAATGAACAGGGAGTGCAGTTTGAAATTATCGATGGCCTTGTTGGAAAAAGTAAAATATTGCCCAAAGGTGAATATAGAAACCATGACGGAGGACGAAAGCGATTTACCAGGACGAATGTCACAAGATTGTTGAAGGAAGAAAATATCTTTGGAGAACAGCAGACACTGGTTGGCTAACATAATGAGGAGAACACGGGTATGGATAAACATGAAGTCATTTTAGAAATACAAAATTTGATCGAAGAAACCAAAACCGCTGTTTTATCCACCATTGATGAAAAGGGGAAGCCCCACCTGCGCTGGATGAGTCCGGTGATTTTTGATGGAGCGGTCGACCTTATCTATGCTGTCACCGCTCCCGAATCTGAAAAGATAAAAAATATCACAGGGCAGCCCGGGGTGGAGTGGATGTTCCAGGATAAAACATTGAATACTGTGATCACTGTAAAAGGGATAATTAATATTGTCGATAATCCTTCTCTGAAATCAAATATATTAGAAGTCATCTCCAGACGGCTGCAGGTATTCTGGAAGGTAAATCAAAACCTGACGGATTTTATAATACTGGAAACGATTATCGAAGAGGCTGTTTATTTTAAACCAATGAAGGGTGAATATCATTACGTCCAATGGTGACGGAGAGTACAATGAAAGATCTGAAAAAATATGACAGAGAATTCCTTGTTGGCCTGCTGAAACAAATGATTTTAATACGGCGGTTTGAAGAAAAAGCATCACAGTTATACGGTATACGAAAGATAGGGGGGTTTCTTCATCTTTACATCGGTCAGGAGGCTGTTGCAACCGGGGCTCTTGCCGCTCTGGATCTTGCCGAAGATTATGTGCTCACTGCATACCGGGACCACGGGCATGCTATCGCGTGCCGGATGGATCCGGGGCAGCTTATGGCTGAGTTGTACGGCAAAGCAACCGGAGTATCGAAGGGAAAGGGCGGGTCAATGCATTTTTTCAGTAAAGAACAGCACATGCTGGGAGGAAACGGAATAGTCGGCGCTCATCTGCCGGTGGCAACCGGTGTGGCGTTAAAGCTGAAATATAAGAAAGAAAAAGGAGCAGTGCTGGTCTTTTTTGGAGATGGTGCCATACATCAGGGAACTTTTCATGAAAGTCTTAATCTTGCCCGTATCTGGAATTTGCCAATCATCTATATCTGTGAAAACAACCAGTATGGCATGGGGACCGATTTTCGAAGAGTATCATCAGTCCATGATTTTTCTGTAATGGCCGCATCTTATAATATCGAAGGTGAGCAGGTTGACGGGATGAATGTTTTATCGGTTTATGAAGCGGTTAAGAATTCTCTTGTAAAAGCTAAAGAAGGCAACCCGGCTTTTCTTGAAATAAAAACCTACCGGTACAAAGGGCACTCGGCAAGTGATCCTGCAAAATATAGAACCAAAGAAGAGCTGGCCGCCTATAAGAAAAGTGATCCAATAATTATTTTGAAAGATGAACTGACTGATAACAGCGTCATTGGTGAAGAGGATTTTACGGGATTCGATGCGGAGGCCCGTGAAATTGTTGAGAAGGCTGTTCTGTTTGCAGAAGAAAGCAACGATCCGCCGGCAGAAGAATTATATAGCGATATCTATATGTAATAGCGAGGGATGTCATGGAGATGACGGTAAGGGAAGCTATACGGGAAGCAATCATAGAAGAGATGGATCGTGATGAAAACATTATTATTCTCGGTGAAGAAGTCGCTGAATACAACGGGCCCTATAAGGTTACCCAGGGACTCCTGGACAAGTATGGATCTGAAAGGATTATCGATACCCCAATTACAGAAGAAAGTTTTGCCGGTGTAGGAATCGGTGCGGCAATGGCGGGTTTGCGTCCTATTGTCGAATTTATGACATTTAATTTTTCTCTTCAGGCCTTCGATCAGATTGTCAATAATGCTGCAAAGATGCTGTATATGTCCGGAGGACAATTTTCGGTTCCCATTGTATTTCGCGGGCCTAATGGTCCGGCTGAATATCTCGGGTCTCAGCATTCTCAGGCAGTGCAGACTTTTTTTGCCCATGTGCCGGGCCTTAAAGTTGTTGCCTGCTCAAATTCAGCTGACTGCAAAGGATTGCTGAAGTCATCAATTCGCGATAATAATCCGGTAATTTTTTTAGAAGCAGAAATGATGTACCAGTGGAAAGGAGACGTACCCAAAGGGGAGTATGTGATTCCTATCGGGAAAGCCGATGTGAAGCTGGCGGGAAATGATGTGACTCTTATTTCTTATGGTAAACTTATGAAAATGGTTTCTGTGGCAGCAGATCAATTGAAAACTGAAGGTGTTGATGCAGAGGTTATTGACCTGAGATCTATCCGGCCTTTTGACAGGGAATGTATTATTGAATCGGTAAAAAAGACCAACAGAGTGGTCATTGTTGATGAGTCGTGGCCGATGATGAGTGTCGCATCTCATCTCGGATGGTTTATCTCACGCCACTGTTTTGATTATCTTGATGCTCCGGTAGAACTGGTTACTTCTGAAGATGTTCCCTATCCTTATAATCATACGCTGGAACTGGCGGCACAACCTTCGGTGGAAAAGATAATCGCAGCGGCGAAAAAGGTATTATACATGAAATAAGATACGGCAGGGGAAGTTCAATGGCAGAAAAACTGGTTATGACAGCACTTTCTCCCACCATGGAAGAAGGAACCATTGTAGAATGGAAAATTGAGGAAGGTGAAAAATTTTCTGAAGGTGATGTGATCTGCGAAGTTGAGACCGACAAGGCGACAATGGAATATGAGGCTCCCTTTGAGGGGACTCTCTTGAAAATTGTAGCTCCCGCTGGAACTTCACTGCAGATTGGCGCCGTAATAGGGATTGCAGGGGAAGTTGGAGAAGATATTGCCGAGCTGTTATCTTCAAGTAGTGACATAGATTCATCGCCTGTTTCTCTGTCACTGGAAGAAAAAGATGAAAAACCAGATGCCCATGACGAAGAAAATATTTCGAATGAAAATTCACTTAAAACATTACGGATTAAAGCATCTCCCTTGGCACGGAAGATTGCCCAAATAAATGATGTCAGCCTGGAGAATGTTGTCGGTACAGGTCCCGGTGGCAGGATTGTGAAGCGGGATATAGAATCAGCTGCTGTGCATGCAGGAAAGGCTGAGACACTTGAGAAACGAGAAGGGGCTGTTTTAGAACCGGCAGACAGTGTTGTAAAGGTATCTCAAAAACGGAAAATAATTGCGCGTCGTATATCCGAGTCAAAATATTCAGCCCCTCATTATTACCTGACAGTTGAGGTTCAGCTTGATAAACTGATAGAAGCTAGAGAGTCCTTGAATAGAAGAAGTAAAGATTCGAAAGTTTCCATGAATGCCTTTTTGATTAAAATGACATCAGAAGCATTAAAGCGACATCCTGAAATAAATGCTACATGGAATGAGGAAGCAATTATTTATCATGGAGTTATTGATATCGGCCTGGCAGTTGCGCAAAAAGATGGTTTGATAACACCTGTTTTCCATAATTGTGAAGCCAGGGGTATTTTAGTAATAAATAACGAAATGAATGAGCTTATAGATAAGGCACGAAACAATAAACTGGCTCCCGAAGAATATAGCGGTGCTACTTTTACAATCAGCAATCTTGGGTCTTTTGGTATTGATGAGTTCACCGCTATAATAAATCCTCCCGGTTCAGCCATACTTGCAGTTGGTCGCGGAAAAAAACAACCGGTAGTAATAGATGATGAAATCGAAATTCGAACGATTATGAAGATGACCCTGTCGTGTGATCATCGTGTCATAGACGGGGCAGTAGGGGCAGCATTTCTTGATGAACTGAGAAGTATAATTGAAGATCCGGTACGGGTATTATATTAAGGGTACGGGAGGAAGTTGATGGAAGCATATGATGTATTGATATTAGGGGCCGGCCCGGGAGGTTATGTCGCTGCTATTCGAGCTTCTCAACTTGGTTTAAAAGCTGCAGTAATTGAAAAAGAAAATGTCGGTGGGGTCTGTTTAAATATCGGCTGTATTCCCTCTAAATCACTTATCCATCAGGCCTCCCTGTATGCATCAATACCTTCACTGAAATACATGGGCGTTACTATTGATGAAACAACTTTAGACTATAAAAAAGTATATGAAAGTTCGCGGATTGCCTCTGATACCCTGACCAGGGGAGTCCAGTTTCTGTTGAAAAAAAATAATGTTGATCTGATAAAGGGAGAAGGTGTTTTTAAAGACAGTACATCTATTCTTGTAAATGGTAAAGATATTTATAAAGGGAAGAATATTATTATTGCAACTGGTTCCCGACCTGCCCGGATACCCGGTTTTGAAATTAATGAAAAAAATATACTTTCCTCCACAGGGGCCCTTTATCTTCAATCTCTGCCGTCTTCAATGCTGATTTTGGGGAGCGGAGCTATTGGAATAGAGTTTGCATATATTTTTAACACCTTTGGTGTTGAGATAACTGTAGTTGAACTGATGGACAGGATTATACCCCTGGAGGATGAAGAGATTTCAAAAAAATTGCGGAACGTTTTGAAAAAAAAAGGAATCACAATACATGCCAGTACTAAAGCAATATCATTGAAGAATACTAAGGCAGGTATGCTTACACAGTGTCAAAAAGGTGCTGATGAAATTTTAGAACTGGAATCGGAAATGATTCTTGTTGCTGTCGGGCGAAAACCAAATACCGAAAACCTGAACCTTAAGGAAATCGGGATCACCCTTAATGACCGAGGTTTTATCGAGTATAATGATTATTATCAGACTTCAGTCCCGGGTATTTATGCAATAGGTGATGTTATTGCCACACCAATGCTGGCACATGTCGCATCAAAAGAGGGCGAAATTGCTGTATCACATATGGCGGGCCAGACTGGTGAACCGGTGATTGATGAGCAGCTGATACCCCGGGCAATATACAGTAATCCCCAGATCGCCAGTATCGGAATGCCGGAATGGGAAGCTCGGCAAAAAAAAATGAAATATAAAACCGCATCATTTACTTATAAGGGCGTGGGTAAGGCAGTAGCCATCGGTGAGCCCGATGGTCTTGCTAAAGTGCTCTATGATCCTGGAACCCATGAAATACTGGGGGTTCATATCATTGGTGTCGATGCAACGGAAGTGATCCATGAAATGCTGCTGGCGAAACAATGGGAGTTGTTGCCTGCAGAAATTTCTGATATGATTCATGCCCACCCGACAATATCCGAATTAATTATGGAATTGTCAAAGTCTGTCGAAGGAAGGGCAATTCATAATTAAAGAGCAACTTCAGTCTTCCAGTAACCGTGAATATTACAGTTTTCTACAATGGTGACTTTCCCGGTTTCTACTTTCAGATGAAAAGCCGTTGCTGGATTAACGCCATTGGCTGACAGTTGTGCTCTTGCCGCATACTTGTCATCGATATAGCAATCGATAAACTGGATGAAATGTTTTTCTTCCATGGGATGAAGTGTTTCTCCAATACGCACATGAATATCGACGCACCCTGCTTCGGGAATCAAACCGCATTTCTTTTCTACAACTATAGCTGGAATATGTTTTATAGATGCTTCCGGGCTCTTTTCTTCTGATTCTTTGAAGATGTTATTGTTATTAACAAACTTTTCTTTCGGTGCCGTGCACACCGGGCATGTTTCGGCTGCTTCATGAAATTCAATATGACCGCAGATTTGACAGATAAATGCTTTCATGATGATGGGCTCCTTTTTTATTCAAATTTGATCACTTCTACCGGACAGCTGATGGCTGCTTCTTTTATTTCGTCTTCAAAGGCATTGAGATCAACACCTTCCTTTACAACCGCTATATCCGGCATTTCAAAAACTTCTGGGCATGTGTCTTCACAAAGACTGCATGAAGTGCATCCCTCCTCAATCCAGATTTTTGATATGGCCATGGTAATTCCTCCTGTTAGGCGAGATTTGTTATTGTAGTTGATGTTTATTGTTTTTCAAGCAGTAAAAGCTGGAGGTTGCCAAATAATGTGTGTTTTGTTTTGCGCGATTTTCTTGGTAAACCATCGACAGTAATTTGAAAATTGAGTTGCTGCTGAAACAGTGATTTGTTGTCGTAAAATTTATTTGTGTCGTAAGTCTTAGCGTTGTTGTGACCATTAAAGTTAAAATTTTCGAATTGTCCTAAAGTGGGTAGGTGACGGTCTGGAGTGTTGAGAAATTGAAAATTACATATTTGCACACAAAAAAGCCCCCTGAAAATTCAGGGGGCTTTCAATGAGCGGGTGATGGGAATCGAACCCACGTAGTCAGCTTGGAAGGCTGAAGTTCTACCACTGAACTACACCCGCGTCAGTGATGAGAACATAGATAATCGCACTGCCAGCAGTGTCAAGAGAAAATTTCCAAATTTTTTTGATTTTCAGGAAGACACTCGTAGTATTTCCCGAAAATAAAGCCCCTGAATGCCTCCAGCCCCCTCTTCTCCCCCTCTCCCTGCAAAAGTATTGTAAAAATCATAAATAATTATTCGGGAGAGGGGTTAGGGGTGAGGGCAGGTCCGGTTCCATAAAGGCAGCAAAAAGCAACCCTCGGCATCCAGCCCCTCTTCCTCCCCCTCTCCTTTTTTCAATTCTTAATGGGAGAGGGCGCGCCGGAGGCGGGGTGAGGGCACACTGTCCCCTTCGGGTAGCTTCCGGGGGAAGGCACAAAAACAGTGCTTTTTTCCTTGACAATTATGTCGCTTTAGTTAATAAGTGGGGAGTAGTGGGGAAAAATGTTAAATAGTCCCTGTTTGTGGGGAATCCAGGAAAAATCCTATGTTTATGGGTGAATATCATCCTACGCTTGATGAGAAGGGGCGGATAGCCATACCGGCCCGGCTTCGGCGTGCCCTGGGAGACGACCTGGAGATACAGAAGCTCGTGGTGACCTACGGATTTGACCGGTGCCTCATGGCATTTCCTGAGCGGGACTGGAAGCAGTTCGTCGAAGAGAAGATTGTCCCTCTCTCACAGGGTGACCCTGCAAACCGAATGCGCGTCAGGTTTCTTTTAGGCGGCGCCGCCGAATGCGAGCTCGACCGCCAGGGACGCATTGTCGTACCGGCGTACCTGCAGGAATACGGCGAGATATCCCGTGACGTCACCATACTGGGGGTCTATGACCGCATCGAGATCTGGTCAACCGAAGTATACGCCCGCTACCGTCCCGACGGAGAGTCCCTGGATGATTTTGCCCGAGACCTGGGGTTTTAAATATTTGGGTAAGGAAGTAAAGGCGGCCTTATGGTCGCAGACGAAATAAAGTGAAAGGTACTAAACCCCCACCGGGGGCCCGTTTTTCTCCCCCTCTCCTTTTCTTTAATTAAATGGGAGACGCCAGTCAGGATGACTCAGTGCCGGGGATGGACAGGAAGTCCAAAAAATGCCCGGCTGGGGCCGGGGGGTGAGGGTGTTAAGCATAGTCCCTCGACCGGGGATTCGGGAACTTTAGGGGCCGGGAAGGAAGTACCGGCCGGCGGCCGGAAGCAAACAACTTTCTGGTTGCCCTCTCAAACCTTTTTCTTTTAATGGCAGATGCAGACTTTATACATATACAATGCAGGAGAAGTGCAGCAGCTTATGAGACATAATCGCAACATGGAAGAGGTTCTCAACGACACCTACGTGCACATCCCTGTCTTCTGGCGGGAAGTTCTTCAGTACGTAGAAGAGGGGCCCCTCGGCGCTGCCGGTACTTTTGTTGACTGTACCCTCGGAGAAGGGGGCCACAGTGAGCTGATATTAAAGCACTATGACAAGATGACCGTCCGGGCCTTTGAGCGTGATGCTGAAATCTTGGATGTGGCCAAAAAGCGCCTTGCCCCCTTTGGTGACCGGGCTTTGTTTGTGAATGATAACTTCAGCAACGCCGCTTCATGGCTTGAGAATAAAGGAGACGCAATCAATTATATACTCTATGACTTCGGCATATCTTCCTTTCACTTTGATGTGAGCGGTCGGGGCTTCTCCTTTCAGGATGATGAGCCCCTTGACATGCGCTTAGATCATTCCGGTGAGAGCGCCGCAGATATCGTCAATACCTGGCGTGAAGAAGACCTGGGGCGGATATTTCGGGAATACGGCGAAGAGCGCTACTGGCGCCGTGTTGCTGACAAGATTGTCTATCGCCGCGGTGAAAAGAAAATCACCGGGACTCAGGAACTGGCCGACATCGTGAAGGCTGCTATCCCTCATAAGCCGGGGGCGGGGCCGAATATCCATCCCGCAACCCGGGTGTTCCAGGCCCTGCGCATTGAAGTGAATGATGAACTCGGTGCCATCGACAAGACCCTGCGTGAAACCTATAAGCTCCTTGAACCGGGTGGAAGAATCATGGCCATTTCTTTTCACTCCCTTGAAGACCGAATTGTGAAAAACCGTTTCAGGCGCCTTTCAAAGGGCTGCACCTGTGACCTTGAGGCGAAGCACTGCCAGTGCAGTGATGATCCCTTTATAAAACTGGTGACCCGAAAGCCCCTGGTGCCTTTAGATGATGAGACAGGTGTAAACCGGCGATCCCGCAGTGCAAAGCTGCGTGTTGTGGAGAAACTGGGGGAGCGATGAAATATTTCAGTATCGCATTTCTGCTCACCGTGTTTGTGATTCTTTACGTGTGGCAGAATGTTGAAGTGATGAAAATTCGAATGGATTTTCGGCGTCTTAATAAAACAAAGCAGGAGCTGGTCATGAAAAATGACCGAATCAGGTATGATATAGAGCGTTACCGGCACCTTGATATTATTGCACAGAGGGCCGAAAAACAGGGACGTGAAACAATGAAACCGACTGATGTTGTCGTTCTTGTTGCAAAGGAGAAGAAATAAAGTGAAAAAGGAAGCATCCCCCATGGGGCTTTCAGAAATTATTGAATCGAGCGGCATCGATGTGGTTCCCTTCGGGGGCTCCATGGCTGACATTGAAATTGTCAGTGTCGAATACGATTCAAGAAATATTCGTAAAGGAAGTTTATTCGTTGCCGTTGAAGGCTTTGTTGCCGACGGCCATGACTTTATAGCTCAAGCTGTTGAAGCGGGTGCCGCTGCTGTTGCGGTAAATGAAAAACGCCTCGATGAGTTTTCTTCCCTTGCTGAAAATAAAGTTATTCTCTTCGGTGTGAAAGATACACGGGTTGCCCTTTCTGGTCTTTCAGCTGCCTTCTTTCGTCATCCGAGCCGTGAGATGCTGGTTCTTGGTATTACCGGTACCAATGGAAAAACTTCCATCACCTATATGCTTGAGTCAATCCTTGAGGTCGCCGGCATGACAACCGGTGTTGTCGGTACGGTCAACTACCGGTGGGGGGGAAGTGAACTTCCTGCCCCCAATACTACTCCCGAGTCAAAGGATCTCCACCAGCTTCTCTATTCCATGAAAGAAGACGGGGTCACCGCCGCAGTGATGGAAATTTCTTCCCATGCCCTTGATCTTTCCCGGGCCGATCACATTGCCTTTGACGGGGCCATCTTTACCAACCTGACTCGTGATCATCTTGATTTTCATAGAGACTTTGAATCATATTTTACAGCCAAGGTGAAGCTCTTTGATATTCTCGAGATGAGCCCCAAGGAGAAAAAAGCCGGTGTCGTTAACGGTGACGATGAATACGGGCAGCGGCTTATTGCCCATTGTAAAAAATTCAAGATGCCTGTTATCGCCTTTGGTACTGATGAGGCTGCCGACTACCGGGCCGACGCAGAATCGATTGTCAATAAAATTACCGGTCTCGCCTACGGGGTGGTAAAACCTGAGCCTGCAGTTGATGTGAACCTTCAGCTTGCCGGAACCTTTCATGTCTATAACAGCCTCGGGGCTCTGACCCTCTGCAGCGCCCTCGGCGTTGAAACCGCTGCCATTGTCAGGGGCCTTGAAAAACTTAAAACCGTACCGGGACGTTTTGACGTGGTGCGGTCTCCTGAAGGCTTTGCTGTTGTGGTTGACTATGCTCATACCAGTGACGCCCTTGAGAAGCTCTTGACCTCTCTTCAGGATCTTGAGCATAACCGCATCATCACCGTGTTCGGATGCGGAGGCGACCGTGACCGAACCAAGCGCCCCATCATGGGAAAAATCGCCCTTGATAATTCAGATCTTGCAATCGTCACCAGTGACAATCCCCGAACCGAAGATCCGCAGCAGATACTTGATGATGTTGTCGCAGGCATGACAGGAGACAACTTCAGGGTTGTCATAGACCGCGAAGAGGCGATTGCCCGGGCCGTCGGTATGGGCACCCCCGGCGATATAATCGTTATTGCCGGCAAGGGGCACGAAGACTATCAGATTATTGGTACTGAAAAGATACACTTTGATGATCGTGAAATGGCCCGCATACATATCGAAAGGAGAAACGCTTGAAGGAAGTCTACTTAAAGAGCGCCGGTGAAATTGCCCGGATAACCGGGGGGCGTCTTACTGCCGGTTCTGAAAATCAGAAAATATCGGTGATCTCTTCAGATTCCCGTGACCTGGGGTCTGGGGCGCTGTTTATCCCTCTGGTCGGTGAGCGTTTTGACGGTCATAATTTTCTCGCCGACCTGATCTCTGAGAAAAAGATAGCCGCGGCCCTGACATCAGTTGAGGGCTTTGAAGAAGCTGCCAAAAAGCAGGGCGTGACCCTGATCCGCTGTGATGATACCCTTGCCGCCCTGGGGCGTATCGGTGCGGCGCATCGGGCCTCACTGAATACCGAGATTATCGGTATAACCGGTACCAATGGAAAAACAACCACCAAGGAGCTGCTTCATACCGTGCTTTCCGGTTCTTTTTCCGCCTTTAAAAACGAAAAGAATTATAATAATGAAATAGGCGTTCCCTTTTCACTCCTGGCTCTGAGCCGACTTCATGAAAAGGGAGTGGTTGAAATGGGCATGAATCATCCCGGTGAAATTGAGCGTTTGTCCCGCATTGTAAAGCCTGATCTTTCCCTTATTACCAATGTCGGTGAAGGGCATCTCGAATTTCTCGGTTCTCTCGAGGGAGTGGCTGCCGCAAAGTCAGAGATACTGGCGGGCATGAAGCCCGGGGCTCTTCTCCTGGTCAACGGTGAAACCCTCTGCTTTGACCTGGTTGCCCGTGCCGCCGAAGAAGCCGGCATGAAACTGAAAACCTACGGTGCTGGTGAAGGCTTTGATTATTCACCTGAAAGCTACCGCCTCAGCCGTGAGGGAATAGAACTTCAATGGAAAGGAAGTGATTTTTCTGTTCCCCTCTATGGCGTGCATAATGTCTATAATATCATGGCGGTCATTGCCGCGGCGTCTGAAATGGGGCTCACTTCTGATGAAATAAAAAAATCCCTTGCGGGTGTTAATAATGTTGACGGACGCAGTCAGATCATGGAAATGGGATACATCGTTGTCAACGATACCTATAACTCCAATCCCCTTTCGTCACGCTTTGCCCTTCGCTCTGTCAGCGAAATTTTTCCTGAAAGACGAAAATTTGCCGTACTTGCTGATATGAAAGAACTGGGAGAAACCGCGCCTCAGTGCCACCGGGACATCGGCAGAGAGGCCGCTGATTTGAATTTTGATTTTCTCCTGGTATGGGGCGAAATGGGAAAGGAATATCTCGAAGGAGCCGCGGGTGGCAGTGACGCTCTCACTGCTCTTCATTTTGATACCAAGCAGGAGCTTATTGCCTCTCTGCAGTCTGAGCTTGTTGATGGTGATGTTGTCCTGGTAAAGGGGTCACGTTCAACCAGGATGGAAGAAGTCGTTAAGGCCCTGGAAAAATAAGAGGTTTCGGCATTCGATGAAGGGGTGAAAGCGCTTTCGCCCCTTCATCAAATGCCGGGAAAAGGAACTATTACAAAGAGGTTACCATGTTTTATCACTTAATACTGCCGTTACAGGAATATGTTTCATTTTTGAGACTCTTTCAGTATATTACCTTCCGGTCGGCCTATGCCGCCCTGACAGCCATGGTTCTGGTGCTGGTCTTCGGTAAAATGATGATCAGGTGGCTTCAGAACCTGAAGCTTCGTGAAGAAATTCGTGAACTGGGACCTGAAAGTCACCAGGCCAAGGCGGGGACACCCACCATGGGAGGCATTATAATTCTCGGGGCGGTAATGATTTCAATGCTTCTCTGGGGAAATTTTTCAAACCACTATGTGCTGATTCTCCTGACGGCAACCATTGCACTGGGGGCCCTCGGGTTTGTTGATGACTATATCAAGACCGTGCGAAAGCAAAAGGATGGCGTACCGCCAAAGGGAAAACTTTTTTTTCAGATTGTCATTGCCCTTGGTGTTGCCTTTGCGGTCTATTTTTTCCCTTCAAATGAGAAACATGTTACTGATCTTTTTCTTCCTTTTTTTAATGAAGCGGTTGTGGAGATGGGATGGATCTGGCTGGTCTTTTCAGTGATTGTGATTATCGGCACTTCGAACGCCGTCAATCTTACCGACGGCCTTGACGGCCTGGCAACAGGAACCGTGGCCATTACCGCGTCAGTGCTTGCCATTATGACATATATTTCAGGCCATGTGAAAATTGCCGCCTATCTTCGAATACCCTATATTCCCCACAGCGCCGAGCTGACCGTTGTGCTTGCCGCCCTGGCCGGGGCGCTTCTCGGGTTTCTCTGGTTCAACAGCAACCCGGCTTCAGTTTTTATGGGAGATACCGGTTCACTGGCCCTGGGGGGCATCATCGGTATCGTGGCGGTGATGATTAAAAAGGAAGTTTTTCTTTTCATAGTAGGGGGCGTCTTTGTTCTCGAGGCCCTCTCGGTCATTATCCAGGTCGCATCATTCAAGATCAGGGGCAAGCGGGTATTTAAAATGGCGCCGATACATCACCACTTTGAGCTCTCGGGATGGCCCGAGCAGAAGGTCGTGGTGCGCATGTGGATCATCGGAATCATTTTGGCAATCATGGGATTGAGCTCATTGAAGATATTATAGTTTGAAGGCGCGGAACCGTTTCCGCGCATGACACATTTTAAAGCGGGCATGTTGCCGGCATGAAAAAATTGAAGGCGCGAAAGCGCTTTCGCGCCTTCAATTTTTTCGCATTGGAATCATTTGAGAAAGCTTATGAAACTATACGATAAAGACATACAAAAAGCATTAGTCGTCGGCCTCGGCTTTCGTTCGGGACTCGCGGCGGCAAACTTTATGGCGCGGCGCGGCGTGGCGGTCACTGTTTCAGATATGAAATCTGAAGAAGAACTCTCAGAAATAATAGCTCAGCTCGAGCCGGGAGTAAAGACCGAAACAGGACACCAGGATGTGAGTATTCTCGACGGGGGCTTTGATCTTCTGGTTCTGAGTCCCGGGGTACCGGTTCGGATTCCCCTGGTTCAGGAAGCTTTTAACCGGGGCATTCAGGTTGTCTCGGAAATTGAACTTGCCTACGCCTTTATCCGCGGCGGGATTATTGCCATCACGGGAACCGATGGTAAGTCGACGACCACCAGCCTGGTGGGACATATACTTGAGCAGCTCGGGCATCATACCATCGTGGGAGGAAATATCGGTATCCCCCTTATCAGTCTCGTCGAAGAGACCAGTGATGAGTCAGTTGCGGTGATTGAACTTTCTTCCTTTCAGCTTGAAACCATTGACCGGTTCAGGCCCGATGTGGCGGCCATCTTAAACCTTTCGCCTGATCACCAGGACCGGTACAGCGGCATGGAAGATTACTTTGCCGCCAAAAAGCGTATTGCCGCCAGCCAGACGAAAGAAGATACCTTTGTCTATAACCTCGATGACGCGCGGCTCGCTGCAGGCCTTGATGAAATTCCCGGGGCCCTGACTTCCTTCTCCATAAATAATGAAAGTGCCGATGCTTTTTACCGTGACGGTATGATTTACCTGTCTGATGATAAAAAAAATCCTGTGATTGATCCCTCAAAGATGAAAGTTGTGGGGCTTCATAATGTTCAAAACGCAATGGCAGCCCTTCTGATGGTAAAGGCCTGTCTTGTGAAAAAGGGAATTGTGCCTGATTATGTAGAAATCGCCGAAGCCTGTTACAGCTTTGTGGGCCTCGAACACCGTATGGAAGACGCGGGCATTTTTGAAGGCCGAAAATTTATAAATGATTCCAAGGCAACCACTGTGGGCGCCGTAACGATGGCGGTCAAAGGGCTTTCCGGTAACGGCATACTGATTATCGGCGGAAAAACCAAGGGCGATGATTACTCCCGGCTTGCCGATGAGCTGAAAGGGCGGGTCAGGGCGGTTGTGCTCATTGGTGAATCGAGTGAACTTTTTGCCGAGATACTTGCGGGCTTTAAAACGGTCCGGGCTGGTTCCATGGATGACGCCCTGGTGCAGGCCATGAGGCAGAGCCGTGAAGGTGATATGATTCTTCTTTCTCCCGCCTGTGCCAGTTTTGATATGTATACAAGCTACGATGAACGGGGAAAGATCTTTAAGAAAGGCGTTGATAAACTGAGGGAGGGAACACTGGAGTGGACCTGAAAACAGTCATAGATACCAGGCGCAAGGGTGAGCCGGATATTCTTCTGTTCATCCTGATCTTTGTCCTCGCGGGTATCGGTATCGCCATGTGTTACAGTGCCAGTGCCGTGTCTGCCCTGAAAACTATGGGCGACAGCTTTTTCTATTTGAAGAAGCAGCTCATCTGGTTCGGTGTCAGTTTCATGGCCCTCCTTGTTGTTCAGGAAATAGACTACCGGGTGTACCGAAAGTATACCACGGTGATGCTTCTGGCTTCCCTGGTTCTTCTTGTGGTGGTTCTTGTTCCCGGGATCGGTCACGAGGCAAAGGGCTCAGCCCGGTGGATAAACTTCGGGTTCGCCCGCCTGCAGCCTTCAGAGTTCGTGAAAATATTCATGGTTCTCTATCTCGTGAAGGTCTTTTCGTCAGATGCTGACACGGTGGGAAGCCCTGTGATGCAGATGTTTATTCCCCTGCTGATAATAGCTTTGATGTTTGTTCTCATCATGCTGCAGCCCGATTTTGGTACCGGTGTTGATCTTTTGATCGTATCAGTTGTCATTCTTTTTGTTTCCGGTTTTCCCCTCAGGTACATTCTGACCCTGATGGTTCTATCGCTTCCCATGTTTTATCTTCTGGTCTACCAGGTCGATTATCGCCGTGAGCGGATTCTCGCCTATCTTGATCCGTGGAAGGATCGTTTCGGCAACGGCTATCATATTATACAGTCCTTTATTGCATTTAAAAAAGGCGGCATCCTCGGCGTGGGTCTCGGGTACGGGACCCAGAAGATTGTTCGTCTTCCTGAGCCCCACACGGATTTTATTTTTGCCGTCATTGCCGAAGAGGTGGGAATCTTCGGCACGGCTTTTATTGTAGTTTTGTACCTTCTGCTTTTTATGCGGGCCATTACCATATCCATCAACGCCCCTGATGAGTTCGGCAGACTGCTGGCCATCGGACTCGGGCTGCTGCTGGTGGTACAGGCCTATATCAATATGGGTGTGGTAACGGGAAGTCTTCCCACAACGGGAATTCCTCTTCCCTTTATCAGCTACGGGGGATCTTCGCTGCTGTCGAGTATGATTGCGGCGGGAATTCTTCTTAATATTTCAAGATACCGGGAAGCCGCGGCAACCAGGGCTCCCCTTGGAGAAGAGGTGTGGCAGTGAAAAATATAACGATAATGATAACCGGGGGCGGAACCGGGGGACATATCAGTCCCGGTGTGGCCCTCTATGAAGAAATAAAGGGAAGGGGAGAAAAAGCCATCTTTCTTGCGGGAAAAAATGACCGGCGCTTTTCCACCTTTGACGGCATGGAAGAAGGAGACGCGATTTTTTACGGGGCACCGACCTTTACCATGAATCCGGTTAAACTTCCTTTTTTTATGATAAAATTTCTTTTTGCCATGCTGAAAGCCCGACGGGTCATACGCCGCCATGCAGTATCAGCGGTAGTCGGCATGGGGGGCTATGTTTCTGCTCCCGCCCTTCTGGCGGCTCGAACATTGAAGGTGCCGGTTTTTCTCTGCGAACAGAACAGCGTACCGGGACGGGTAACCCGGCTTTTCGAAAAATCTGCCATGAGAATCTATGGAACCCTTGAGAGTTCAACCGGGTACCTGAAGAACGCCGCTGCCTTTCTTCATGCGGGAAATCCCATCAGAAAGGAAGTTATCCGCAACGAATCAAAAGAAGAAGCAAAGAAGGCCTTTCACCTTGAGCACTGCAGCCAGGTGATTTTGATTATAGGGGGAAGTCAGGGAGCCCTCAACCTTAATAAACTGACCTTTGACCTGAAAAAAGAATTCTCAAAAGAACTGAAAGATGTAGGAATCATCTGGAGCACCGGGGCGTACTCCTATGATACCTTTAAAGAACAGGTACAGAATGAAATGGACGGCGGCTCGATTTATCTTTCGCCATACATTGACCGTGTCGGCCTCGCCTACCGGGCCAGTGATATAGCCATCAGCAGATCGGGGGCCGGAGTCATGATGGAGCTCGCAGCCACGGGAATACCGTCTTTGCTGATTCCCTATCCCTACGCGGCGGACAATCACCAGGATAAAAATGCCGATGACTTTGTACGTGCCGGTGCGGCGGTCAAGATACCCGATGCCGACGCGGCAGCTGAAAAGGTCGCCCCGATTATTTTTGATCTTCTCGGGAATCCCCGTAATCTTGAGAAAATGTCACGCATGGCTCTCGAGGCAGCGCGTCCCGAAGCCGCGGCGACCATTATTGATGACATGATGCAGCTTTTATAATAAGAATGGTCCGGATTGCCTTGCCTTGAAGGCGCGAAAGCGCTTTCGCGCCTTCAAGGCAAGGCAACCCGGCTTTACAAGGAGAAACGTTTTGTTTAGAAATTCAAAGAAACTTCACTTTATCGGTATCGGCGGCATCGGCATGAGCGGTATCGCCGAGATACTGCTTAATATGGGATATGAAATCTCAGGTTCAGACCTGAACGAGTCTGAACAGACCCGCCGCCTCAAAGAGCTGGGCGCTCAGGTCTTCCAGGGGCATTTCCCCTCGAACATTAAGGATTACCATGTTGTGGTAACCTCAACGGCAATAGACCCGAACAACCCTGAGCTTATCGAGGCTCGCAAGCGGAATATACCGATTATTCACCGGAGTGAAATGCTCGCTGAACTGGTACGGCTCAAGCACGGAATCGGCGTCGCGGGAACCCATGGTAAGACAACCACCTCATCAATGCTCGCCTATCTTCTTTTTCACGGCGGCGTCAATCCCACGGCAGTAATCGGCGGCAAGGTGCTTAACTTCGGGTCAAACGCCCGGGTCGGTGAAGGAAAATATATTGTATTTGAGGCCGATGAATCTGATGGATCTTTTATCAAACTTTTACCCAGCATCGGCATTGTCACCAATATAGACGCTGATCACCTTGATCACTACAAGTACTTTAACAATGTAAAAGAAGCCTTTATCGAATATATAAATAATATTCCCTTCTACGGCTATTCGGTTCTCTGTATCGATGATCCCGTGGTGCGGGAGATACTTCCCCGGATTGAACGTCCCTATGTGACCTACGGTTTTACCGATGACGCTGACCTCCGGGCTGTTAATGTCCGCCTTGAAGAATCGTGCATGAAGTTCGAGGCGGTCCAGGGAGAGGGTTCCCTCGGGGAGTTCAGTATAACTTCCCTCGGTAATCACAATGTTCTTAACGCCCTTTCGGTTATTGCCGTTGCCCTTGATCTCCAGGTACCATTAGAGCAGATTCGTGAAGGCCTCGCTGCCTTCCAGGGTGTGGGGCGCCGTTTTGAGCGTATCGGTGAAGAAAAGGGTGTTCTGGTGATCGATGATTACGGTCACCATCCCACAGAGATCCGGGCGACCCTTGCGGCACTGAAAAAGCTTGACCGTCGTCTCCTGGTGATTTTTCAGCCTCACCGCTACAGCCGAACCGAGCTTCTCTGGGATGAGTTCGGCCAGAGCTTTGCCAATGCCGATGAGATCTTCCTGGCGGAGATTTACCCGGCGGGAGAAAAGCCCGTTGAAGGCATCAGCTCTTCCCTCATTGCCGAATCAATTGAGAAGCATGAGAACCGAAAAGCGACGGTAATTGAAAAATTTGAAGATATTCCTGATGTTATTGCCAAAAGTGCCCAAAAAGGTGACGTAATTGTTACCCTTGGGGCTGGAGATATTTACAAATCAGGTCGATTAATAATAGAGAAGATAAAGGAAGTTCTCTGAATATGAAAAGAATCGCCGCGATATGTACATTCCTCCTTCTGATGGTTCCGGTAACCGGCAGGGGAGAAAGTATGAAAGAATTCGGGGCAGTTCTCTTTAAGGGGCTCACAAATCTCTCGAAATATGAAATTATAGAGGGAGTACCCCTTAAGCGAAAAGCGGGAGCGATTCTTATTGATACAGATTCTTTGAAATCACGCCTTTCCGCCATGAGCCTCATCGAAGAGTTTTCTCTCTCTTCAAAGGGCGGAAAGCTCATTATTGAGATACGCGAGAAAAGTCCCTTCTGTACTCTTGCGGTGAAAAACCGCCGTGAAACGGTGTTTCTTGAAGTCGATCGGCGTTTTAAAATTATTGCCCGGAGCCGTCTCCTTGGAGGCAGCCGGCCCCTTATTTTTTGTGAAAGGAAGGATCTCGAAGGGGGAAAATTCTCTACCCGGGTCATGGGACTGATGGGTAACCTGGCGTACCTTCGTGAAAAGCAGAAAAAGCTTTTTCGTGAAATTGAGTCTTTCTCCTTTGTTTCGGTGGGGAAGATTACTGTCAGGCTGAGGGGCAGGGGCACCCGGTTTCTCATTGAGCCCCGGAGGGTGAACTTCAGGCGCCTTGAGATCATCGGGGGATACTGTGACAGTGAAAAAAAGTACCCAAAAGAAATAATAATCGAAAGCAGCAGGATCGTAGTACGGTAATAAACCGGAGAGGAAACATGGAAGAAATTATAGTCGGTCTTGACATAGGGACAACAAAAACATGCGCGGTTATCGGCCGGCAGGATGAAAATAACCAGATTGAGGTTTCCGGTGTCGGTGTGGCTCAGTCTACGGGTCTTAAAAACGGCATAATTGTTAATATAGATAATACAGCGGCGGCCATTCAAAAGGCCATCGAAGACGCTGAGCTGATGGCGGGATACGAGGTAAGCGGAGTATTTGTCGGCATCAGCGGGCAGCATGTGAAGGGGCAGAACAGCCGCGGAGTTGTTGCCATTACCAACAGAAACCGGACTATCAGTCATACCGAAGTGAAGCGGGTCGTTGAGGCCGCCCAGGCAATTGTAATCCCTGTTGACCGGGAAATCATGCATGTTCTCTCCCGCGAGTTCAGTGTTGATGACCAGATGGGCATAAAAGATCCCATCGGCATGAGCGGTGTCCGTCTCGAGGCAGAGGTGCATATCATTACCGGAGCAACGGCGAGCATTCAGAATATGATGAAGGCAGTCGACCGTGCCGGTTTTCTCTACCATGATGTAGTTTTTAATCCCCTTGCTTCAGCCGATGCGGTAATCGGACAGGATGAAAAGGAGCTCGGGGTAGTCCTGGTTGATATCGGTGGAGGAACCACAGACATCGTCGTCTATATGGAGGGAGGGGTAACCTATTCTTCTGTATTATCTGTCGGCGGCATCCATGTGACTAATGATATATCAATCGGCCTGCGGACCCCTCTTGAATCGGCAGAGATGATCAAGCGAAAATACGGCTGTGCCGTCCTTGACCTGGTCGATCCCAATGAAACGGTTGAAGTACCTTCGGTGGGAGGACGGGCTCCCCGTCGTCTCTTCAGGCAGGAGCTGACTCAGATCATTGAGCCCCGGATGACCGAAATAATGGAAATGGTTGAACTTGAGCTGGTCAAAAGCGGCAAAAAAGATATGATAGCTGCCGGAGTCGTGCTCACCGGCGGCGGCGCCATGATTGACGGGGCCATTGAAGCGGGTGAGCGGGTATTCAATATGCCGGTTCGTATCGGTACGCCTCAGAGCATTGTGGGGCTCAAGGATGTGGTGGGAACTCCCCAGTATGCCAATGGCGTCGGCCTCCTGAAGTACGGTATCAGGATGAACCGGTTCCGGGGAAAGACCCGATACCAGAAGAAGAAAGGCGGAATGTTTGAGCGCATGAAGCGGTGGTTTGAGGAGTATCTGTAGGAAAAAGATTAACACTATATACGCTTTTGTTTCGTTATTTAAGCCTTTTGTTGTAATTATAGTGTCTTATGTGGGTCTCGATAGCTTTTATAGGGCATACTTTTACTGAAAGATTAATGTGTCTAATTAATGGTTATATTACATTAATTAGACATAATTAACAAAAGATATTAATTAAATTTTATAACAGTAATTAATATTTTTACCATAAAAATTAATCTTTATATTATTTTTTGCTTGCCTAATGAGACATAATAATCTAGTCTGCGACATAACATCAGGTTATGGGGGAGGACAAATGTTTAAGTTAGAGGAAGAAAGGCCGTTGAATACCAGTATAAAAGTCATTGGTGTCGGCGGTGCGGGTACCAATGCGGTTAATCGCATGATTGCTACAAGAATGGATGGTGTTGATTTTATTGTGGCCAATACTGATGCCCAGCAGCTTCAACAAAGCCTGGCCCCGGAAAAAATTCAGCTCGGGAATAAACTGACCCGCGGCCTCGGCGCCGGCGCTGATCCTGAAGTTGGCCGTGAAGCCGCCAACGAAGACCGTGATAAAATTGAAAAAGCCCTTCAGGGTGCTGATATGGTCTTCATTACTGCAGGCATGGGAGGCGGAACCGGTACCGGGGCAGCCCCCATTGTGGCGGAAATCGCCAGGGAACAGGGAGCCCTTGTTGTGGGAGTCGTTACCAAGCCCTTCAAGGTAGAAGGAAAGCGGCGAATGACCCGGGCAGAAGAAGGGATCCAGAACCTGAAAGGCATGGTGGACACCTTGATAACCATCCCCAATGACCTCCTCCTTAAAATAATTGATAAAAAAACACCCATTGATGACGCCTTTAAGCTTGCTGATGATATCCTTCGTCAGGGTGTTCAGGGTATAGCTGACCTTATTATGGTTACCGGTATTGTTAATGTGGACTTTGCTGATGTTAAGACCGTTATGAAAGAGACGGGAGACGCTCTTATGGGTGTCGGTATCGGAACCGGAGAGAACAAGGCAATGGAAGCCATTACCATGGCGGTCAACAGTCCTCTTCTTGAAGAGACCAACATTCAGGGAGCCCGTGCGGTACTGATAAACATCGCCGGGGGCAATGATCTTTCCCTTCATGAAGTAAATGAAGTTACTGAAGTGATAACCAGCCAGGTTGATCCCGATGCAAACATAATATTCGGAACCACCGTAGACCCGGCACTTGACGAACGTATTCGGGTAACGGTAATCGCAACAGGCTTTGACCGCAAAAAGAATATGCTCGCCACTCCGCCTAAAACTTTTTCAGACCTTGACCAGAAGACCGGAACTTCCCTCACTCTTATCGAAGGAAGCCAGGAAAATACGCCGAAAAAGGAAGCTGCGGGAGCAAAAACTTTTTCTATTAACTACGAACAGCGGCGCCGCAGGGATGTCTCACAGGAAGACCTGGAGATTCCCGCCTTTCTCAGGCGCGGAGCTGAATAATTCAACCGGGGGGATGGGCATAAGGCTTCATCCCCTTTATGTTTCTAAACGTTACCAGAAATGGATATCGAAAATAATACCGCAGCAGCCTTCCTTAAGAAAAACTTCCTTTCAGAAAAAAATCTTTTTCGCCTCGGTGGCGATGCCTCCACGAGAAGTTACTTTCGGGTTCACGACACTGACCGGACCGCCATTCTCTGCATTGATGAAAACCTTCGGGGTGTGAAAGAGGCGACCTATCCATTTTTTATTC
>Ga0209692_10001620_pt1 | contig 29547 bp, 21 predicted proteins | sample tdDd472_FD_187129 | JGI IMG/M metagenome (GOLD analysis project Ga0209692, IMG submission 187129) | Marine sediment microbial communities from the Atlantic coast under amendment with organic carbon and nitrate - tdDd47.2 (SPAdes)... | ecosystem: Environmental > Aquatic > Marine > Coastal >... | reverse complement strand
GCATGATGACGGGTTTGGTCACGGCGGGCCTCCTTGCCTGGAATGAACTGCAATGAATCGGCGGCAAGGGTTGCACCGGCGGCGGGGCGCTGCAAGCGGACTGGCTGACCGCCTCGCGCTCGGCTAGTCTCCGGCGCATGAGCACGCTCGACGACATGGACCGGAAGATTCTCGCCATCCTGCAGAAGGAGGCGGATATCCCCATCGCCCAACTGGCGGAACGGGTCGGCATGTCGCAAAGCCCGTGCTGGCGGCGGGTGAAGAAATTGCGGGACGAGGGGGTGATCATCGGCCAGGTGGCGCTGGTCGATCCCAAACGCGCGGGGCTCAGCCTGACGGTGCTGGCCACGGTTTCCCTGAACGACCATCACGACGACACGGTCGCGGCTTTCGAACGCGCGGTGGAACTCTGGCCGGAAGTGCTGGAATGCCATGCGGTGTCGGGCGACCGGGACTATCACCTGCGCATCGTCGCGGCCGATATGGAGGATTACGAGCGCTTCCTTTCCGGCCGGCTGCTGAAACTGAAGCAGGTCGCCTCGGTCAATTCGCGGTTCTCGCTGCGCCGCGTGAAATACGCGACCGCCCTGCCGGTTTAGCCATCGGTCCCGCTACTCCGCGGCGAAGCGGAAGGCTGTTTCCGGCGGGTTGCGGTAGGTTTCCTCCAGGGCGTCCCATTGCGGCAGAACCGTGCCGAGCGCGCGCTCCTTCACCGGGCCGAAGCCGCGGATTTCCATCGGCAGGGCCAGCAGCGCCAGGGCGGCATCCCGGTTCCGGTCGGTCAGGCTGCGGGCGATTTCGTCCACCATCGCCTCGAACCGGGCGCACAGCGCGCGTTCGGTTCGGCGGTCCGGCAGGTAGCCGAAGGGATCGGCCCAGCTTCCGCGCAGGCCCTTCATCCGCGCCAGGGCTTTCATCGCCGGGCGGATCCACGGGCCGAAACGGCGCTTGCGGGGGCTGGAAAACATCGGCGGGGCAAGGTGATAGGCGATGCTGTAATCGCCCTCGAACTGGTCGGCGAGGCGGCTTTCGAAATCGCTTTGCGTGAACAGGCGCGCGACCTCGTATTCGTCCTTATACGCCATCAGCTTGAACAGCGACCGGGCTGCCGCGTCGGTCAATTCCGACCTTCCGTTCAAAGACTTCTCTGCGCCGCGCAGGCGCGCGATCCGAGCGGCGAAGCGGTTTGCATAGGCGCCGTCCTGATAATCGGTGAGAAATTCCACGCGGCGGGCGATGACATCGTCCAGGCTTTCGGCGGGTTTGAACCGCGTCGGCGCACCGTCATCGGCCAGCAGGTCCGCGACCGCGGCGGGATCGGCGGCCAGCAGCCGGCCCCAGCCGAAGATCCGTTTGTTCGCCGCCACCGCAACGCCGTTCAATTCGATCGCACGGGTGAGGGCGTCGAGCGAAACCGGGATTTCGCCCTTCTGCCAGGCATGACCCAGCATCAAGATATTCGCGCCGATGCTGTCGCCCATCAGGGTCAAGGCGGCCTGGGTCGCGTTCAGGCTGTCGACCCGGGACTCCCCCAAAACATGATACAGAATATCCAGCATCATGTCCGGTTTCTGTATCGCTTTCGGGTCCTTCAGGAAGGCGGCCGTATGGATCGTCTGACTGTTGGCGATGACCCGCGAGCGTCCCGGTTTGAGAACTGCGAGAGCCTCCGGCGAGGTCGCGACGACGAGGTCGCAGGCCAGCAGCAGATCGGCCTGTTCCGGTTCGATCCGCACCTGGTTCAGTGTGACGCCCGGCGCGCCGAGGCGCACATGGCTCAACACCGCGCCGCCCTTCTGCGCGAAACCCATGAAATCGAGCACGCTGGCGGGCCGCCCTTCCAGATGCGCCGCCATGGTGATCAGCGCGCCGACCGTGACGACGCCGGTGCCGCCGACCCCGGCGACCAGGATTTCGGCCGGTTTTGCCGATCTCCTGAGTTCCGGCAAGGGCAGGCCGGCGAGTCGCGCGGCGAAATCGGCGTCTGACAGGTCCGCCCCGGTCCGATGCCGCAAACGCCCGCCCTCGACCGTCACGAAGCTGGGGCAGAAGCCGTTCTGGCAGGAAAAGTCCTTGTTGCAGCTGGATTGGTCGATCGCGCGTTTGGTGCCGAATTCGGTTTCCAGCGGCGCGATCGAGAGGCAGTTGGATTTCACCCCGCAATCGCCGCAGCCTTCGCAGACCAAATCGTTGATGACGACGCGTTTCGGCGGGTCCGGATAGTCGCCCTTCTTGCGGCGGCGGCGTTTTTCCGTGGCGCAGGTCTGGTCGTAGACGAGGGCGGAGACGCCTTGCACTTCCCGCAAGCCGCGCTGCACGGCGTCGAGTTCGTCCCTGTGATGCGCCGAAACGCCCAATTTGCGATATTTCGCCGGATCGTCCGTCACCAATTCGATGCGCGTCACGCCCTCGGCGCGCAACTGATCGATGATCCGCGGCACGGTCAGCGTGCCGTCCACGGGCTGGCCGCCGGTCATCGCGACGGCGTCGTTGTAGAGGATCTTGTAGGTGATGTTGGCCTTGGCGGCGACGGCCTGGCGGATCGCCAGGATGCCGGAATGGAAATAGGTGCCGTCGCCCAGATTCTGGAAGACATGCTTGGTCTTGGTGAAGGGCGCGAGGCCGATCCAGTTCACGCCCTCACCGCCCATCTGGGTCAGGCCGCTGGTTTCCCGGTCCATCCAGTTCGCCATGAAATGGCAGCCGATCCCGGCGAAGGCCTTCGATCCCTCAGGCACCTTGGTGGAGGTATTGTGCGGGCAGCCGGAACAGAAATAGGGCATCCGCTTGGCGGCGCCGGAAATACCGGCCAGCGAGGCCGCTTCCGGGCCTTTCGGGGCCAGATCTGCAGGGGCAAGTCCGGCGCGCACCAGCCGCGCGCCCGCCTGCAGGGCAGGGGCGGCCGCGTCGAGAAATTCGGCAAGCGGCCGGGCGAGGCGCGCCGGGCGCATCTCCCCGCAGCCGGGCAGGAAGGCGGCGCCGTCGGGGTCTGTCTTGCCCCATAGGCGCGGGCGGCGGCCGGCCGGTGCGTTGTAGAAGCGGTCCTTGATCTGGCTTTCGACGACGGGACCCTTTTCCTCCACCACCAGCAGGTCGGACAGCCCGGTGCAGAAACCTTCCATCGCGACCGGCTCGATGGGGTAGGTCAGCCCCAGCTTGCGGACCCTTACGCCGGCCTGTTTCAGGGCTTTTTCGTCCAAGCCCATCAGGCGCAGCGCTTCCATCAGGTCGAGATGCGCCTTGCCGGCCGTGACGATGCCGAGTGTGGCATCCGGCGACGCGACGATCGCGCGGTCGATGGGGAAGACATCCCGGTTGGTGCGGGCGAAGGCGCGCACGGCGTCCAGCTTGAAACGCAGGCGTTCCTCGATCGCCAGGCTCGGCAGGTCGCCGTTCCGGTAATGCAACCCGCCGGGCGGCGGCGTGAAATCTTCAGGCGTCACGAAGGCGGGGAAACCCTCGGGCAAGGCGACGGAGGCGGCGCTTTCGACGGTTTCGGAGATCGCCTTGAACCCGATCCAGGCGCCCGAGAACCGGCTCAATGCCCAGCCGTAGAGGCCGAAGCCCAGATATTCCTCGATGCTTGCCGGGTTCAGGACAGGCATCGACCAGGCCATCAGCGCCTGCTCGCTTTGATGCGGCATGGAGGAGGAGACGACGCCGTGATCGTCGCCGCAGACGACCAGCACGCCGCCATGGGGCGAGGACCCGAAGGCGTTGCCGTGTTTCAGCGCATCACCCGACCGGTCGACTCCCGGCCCCTTGCCGTACCAAAGGCCGAAGACGCCGTCGACGGTGGCCGACCCTTCCGTCTCCACCTGTTGCGTGCCCAGGATGGCCGTGGCGGCCAGATCCTCGTTGATCGCCGGCTGGAACCGGATGTTCAGCGGGTCGAGATGGTCTTTCGCCTGCCACAGCGCCTGGTCGACCATGCCGAGCGGCGAGCCCCGGTAACCGGAAACGAAGCCGGCGGTGTTCAGCCCCTTCGCCCTGTCGGCCTGCGCCTGCATCATCGGCAGACGCACCAGCGCCTGCGTTCCGGTCAGGAAGACGCGCCCCGACCGGGCTGCGTACCGGTCATCCAGGGAATAGTCATGGTCAATGTCCGGCGTTTCGGGGGTGTCGCGGTCGGGCATGGGAAGGGGCACGAAAATTCTCCCGGTCTGATGCGGAGTTCTTCCTGCGAAACATGACCGGAAAACGGGGAAATTTCTTTTCTCTGCAGGCGAAAATGACGGTAAATGAGGAGAAAATTACCGGAAATATAGCATCCAAAGAAAAAATTCACCGATCCTGCCTCGGCTTGCCAAAATCCCCGCCCGCGGGTTTCCTGCCGTGAGCGTTGATACAGAAGCGGGGCGGCGGGGCAATGAGGGCAAGGCTGGGTAGGCGGATCGGCATCGGTCTGGCGGTGATCCTCGTGCTCGCCGGGGGGCTGGCCGTCGCCTCACGCGTGTTGGACCCGGTCAATGTCCTCTACAAACGCATGAAGGCCTCTTCCCCCTATATCTACGAAGAGATCGATCCGGCCCTGACCGGGACGGATCCGTCCGGCCTGATCACGCTCCGCTCGGCCGAGGATATCTCGGCGGCGCGACACGCCCTGCTGGGCTGGGTTTACGGAACCCTGCCGCCCGCGCGGCGCAAGGCGAAACTGCACAACCCCTATGCCGGCTGGTCCCACGCGCCGGAAATCGCGGATTGGAAGGGGCTCGGCAGCGTCGGGCAGTATTACATCAATGTCCGCCCGGACGTGATTTCCTACGCCTATCTGCTGAGGCCCCTGGACGGCGCGGGCGGCCCGGGCGACGGCAAGGCGGTCATCTATCACAACGGTATGGCGTCGACCTTCACGGCGGCGCGCGATTGGCTGGAACCCTTGCTCGCGGCGGGATGGACGGTGCTGGCCTTCGACCAGTTGGGATATGGCGAAAACACACGGGAAGTGACTTGCGACAGACAAGCGGACGGGTCGCCTATCGCCGCCGGCACGCGCTGCCTTGCCAATCTTCACAGCGACCTGGCGCTGATCGACAATCCGGTCGCGCTGCATGTGGAGCCTGTCCTGGCGGGTCTGGACCTGCTCGAATCGCTCGGCTTCGATGAGGTGGACGCTCTCGGCTTCTCGGCCGGCGCGGCGACCGTCACCCTCGCCGCGGCGATCGACACCCGGCTGCGCCGGACCGTCGCGGCGGCGGGTATCCTGCCGCCCTATCTGCGCGAAGGGCAGGACCAGCTGTTCGGCATCGCCAGGGAACTGGCGGAGAACGGGCCGGTGTCTTTCCTGGACCTTTTCATCCTGGCCGGCAGCGGCGAGGGACGCCTGTACCAGCAGCTGTTCAACCGGTACGACCGGTGCTGTTTCCGAAATGTCAAAGGCAGACATTACGAGGGTGCGGTAAAAGAAGCTCTCGACGGGACCGGAGCAGGCGGCGGGTTCGCCGTAACCATCGACGAAAGCCATGCCCGCCACGCAATCTCCGCCGCCGGCGCGGCGACGGTCCTGGACGTGCTGTCCAACTGATCGGACAGACGCTTGCCGCAAGCGGACAGGATGGCCGGACGGCTTTGACCGATCCAGCGCACCTGATCTTTTATATTAAATAACAGAGATATTTAATGCTACGGTAGTGTACTGCGTCTGCCGCACTTCTTCTCGGCGGGGGCAATGGTGAAGCGGCAAGGGGATCCCGGATGCGCAACCTCAGTATCCTGAAGCAGGTTTTGATGATCGTGGGTATCGCGGTTTTTGGGTTTTTGGTGATTGGCGGCGTGTATTTCTGGAGCGACGGCAAGGTGAGCGCCGAGCGCGCGGCCGCGGCGGCAGCCGCCGAACGCATGTCGGTTGTTCAGGAAGTGCAATACTTGTTCCTGAACGCGAGGCGCCGGGAAAAGGACTTCCTGCTGAGGCGGGACGAAAAATACATCGGGCAATTGGACGGCACCGTCGGAGAGATCCACGGTAATCTGAAGCATCTGGAAGAGCTCGGCGTCCCGTCAACCGTCGCATCGGATATCGCCGCCGTGGATGACGGCATTTCCGCCTATCACGGGCAGTTCAAGCTGGTCGCCGCCGATGTCGTCGCCATCGGTTTGACGGAAGAAATGGGGTTGAGGGGCAAGCTGCGCGCTGCGGTGCATAACGTTGAAGAGAAGCTGAACGAATTCGGCACCCCCGAAATGCTGGTCAAGATGCTGATGATGCGCCGGCACGAGAAGGACTTCCTGCTTCGCGTCGATCCGAAATATATCGGGCGTATCGACGACCGCCGGACTGAATTGCAGTCCCTGATGGACGCATCCGGGATGAAAGCGGGCACGCGGTCGGAGATCGAGGAATTGATGACCGTCTATGTCACCTCTTTCAAGGAATTGGCGGCGTTGATTCTGGACCTTGATGAGAAGACGGGCGCTCTCTCCGATATCTTCGCCGAGATCGAACCGGTCATGCGGCGCGTTGCCGAGGAGATCGAAGGCAACGGGAAGGCCGCGATCGCGGCCGCGGATGCGGTGACGAGCCAGACGAAGGCGATCATTCCCTCGACGATCGCGGCGGTTACGCTCGTCGCCGCCCTGGCCGGTTTCGGTGTGGCGCGCGCCATCAACGGGCCGGTTCTGGCAATGACCGCAACCATGGGGGAGTTGGCCGGCGGCCGCCGGGACGTGGAGGTTCCGGCAACCGATTACGGCAATGAAATCGGGCGCATGGCCAAATCCGTCCTCAGTTTCCGGGATTCGTTGATGGAAGCCGACCGCCTCGCCGAGGAACAGCGGCAGGCGCAGCAGGTGCAGGTCGAGCGGGCCAAACGGTTGATGGACCGAACGCAGCAATTCGACTCACTCATCCAGGGCATCTTGGCCGAAGTGGAGTCGGCCGTGACGCTCATGGGCTCGACGGCGGGCCAGATGGACAAGGCCTCGGCGGATGTCCAGTCACAGGCTGCGGCCGTCGCGGCGGCGTCGTCCGAAAGCGCGATGAACGTGCAGACCGTCGCGTCGGCGACGGAGGAACTTTCAGCGTCCATCGTCGAGATCGGCAGCCAGATTCAGAATGCGGCCCACATTACGCGTTCGGCCGTGGATCAAGCTGACTCCTCCGTGAAAACGGTCACCGAACTTGAGAAGGCGGTGTCGCAAATCAGCGAGGTCGTGGATCTGATCAAGGACATCGCGGAACAAACGAACCTCCTTGCCTTGAACGCGACCATCGAGGCGGCCCGCGCCGGAGACGCCGGCAAGGGCTTCGCGGTCGTCGCGTCGGAAGTGAAGTCGCTTTCCGCCGAAACGGCAAAGGCGACAGAGCAGATCGAACGTCAGATCGCCTCGGTTCAATCGGCGACGGGTACCACGGTGTCCGGCATCACGGCGGTGTCGAAGACCATCAACGAGGTGAGCCAGATATCCTCGGCCATCGCGGCGGCCATCGAGGAACAGACCGCGGCGACGAACGAGATTTCCCGAAACGTGGAAGAGGCGGCCGTGGCGGTCGAAGATGTCAGCAAGAACATCCAATATGTCAGCGAAAGCGCCGAGGTCACGAAAACCGCCGCGGCGGATGTCAGACAGGCATCGGACAAGATCGGCCGGCAATCCGATCAGATGACGAGTTCAGTCGCCTCTTTCCTGAAGGATGTGCGCACTATCTGACGGCGGTTTTAAAGGCGCTGCCCAGGTGATTGGAAAGAAACCGGGTTGTTACCGGTAGAGGCGGGTGCGCTGGTTGAGGCGCCCCCGCCCCGGCGGTCGATCAAGCGGTTCGTACACGATTTGCCAAGTCGACGACCTGTTGCCGCAGGTCAGTCGAATCCTGGTCCATCCTTTCCGACGCGGAAAGGAGTTCCCGTGCCTGGGCGCCGGTATCCGTCACGGATTGTGCCACACCCGCAATATTGGACGATACTTCCTGGGTTCCTGCCGCGGCTTCTTCCACATTTCGAGCGATCTCCCGCGTTGCCGCGCCCTGTTCTTCGACGGCTGCGGCGATGCCGGTGGTCGTATCGTTGATCTCGTCGATTACCTTGCCGATCGCCAGGATCGCCTGGATCGCCTCATTCGTCGCCGACTGAATCTCGGCCACTTGCGCGGAAATTTCGCCGGTCGCGTTGGCGGTTTGGCCGGCGAGGCTCTTTACCTCCGATGCGACGACGGCGAATCCCTTGCCAGCCTCGCCTGCACGCGCCGCTTCGATGGTGGCGTTCAGGGCAAGCAGATTGGTCTGCTCGGCGATATCGCTGATAAGGGCAACGACCGTGCCGATCTGGCTTGCGGCGCGGGTCAGGCTTTGGACCTTGGCGTTTGTCGTCTCGACCTCCCGCACGGCGCGGTTGGTTATCTCCGTGGAATGGCTGACTTGACGGGTAATCTCGGAGACGGAAGCCGCAAGCTCCTCCGCAGCCGAAGAGACCGTCTGCACATTCGTCGATGCCTCTTCGGAGGCGCTGGCGACTGCGCTGGACTGGCTCGACGCCTGATCCGCGTTCCCGCTCAGTTGCTGTGCGGCGCCCTTGACCTGGGTCGCACCCGCCGCCATGCGCTGGGCGATGCTGCCAATGTTGTTCTCGATCTGGGCGGCGACATCGGCGAGCATCTTGGCGCGTTCCTCGGCGGCCTTGCGGTCCGCCTCTTCCTGCAATGCCTTCAGGCGTTTCACCTCGATGGCGTTGTCGCGGAACACCTGGACGGCGCGGGCCATCGCACCCACTTCGTCCCGGTTTTCAGTGTAGTCGATCCGGACCTCGGTATCGTCTTGGGCCAAGCGGCCCATGACTTCGGTGATCTGCGTGACCGGCGTGGCGATGGACCGGCCGATGACGAAGGCGGCGGCGAGGCTGATCAACAGGCCGGCGACCGTGCTGCCGATGAGCAGTTGGATGCCCAGTCTTTCGTCTTGCTCCGCTTTCCTGGCCGCGGCGGCGGTGAACCGCTCCAACTGGGACAGTGCCTCTACCAACTCCTTGTCCAGCTTTTCCTGCTCACGTTCCGTTGTCGCGGCAATACTCTTCGCGCCTTCCACATCACCGGACGAGAGCAGCGCAAGGGCTTCCTCGCCATGCTTCTCATAGCTAAGGTGCTCTTCTGCAATCCGGGCCAGCGTGTCCGTCAGCTTCTCCAGTTCCAGCCGTGACTCAGGCGTCGGGGCATGCAGGACGGCGGTTTTCGCCATCTCGACAGCCTGTTTCAGTTCAGCGTCCACCTGATGGCCCAGTTCCGTGAACTTCCGCGCAAGGTCCTGAACATTCGCGGGGTTGAGGTGCCCGGTACCCTTGGACAATAGAATGGCCTGTTCAAGCTGATGTACGGTCACCTTGGTGACGATTTCGGTCAATGGAAGGTCGCGTTCGGCGATTTCGGTGATTTCGGCACCGATCTTGTGCATCTTCCAGATGCCGGTGCCCGCAACCGAAGCGAGAAGCACCATAAGCATGGCCGCCAGTGCGAAGATTCGACTGGAAACACGGAAGTTGGAGAGTTTCATCTGCGTCGTCTCCTGGGTTGGTGGGGCTATTGCGAGTTCTATTCGGGTGAATTGGGGGAGCGCCGAAAAAGCGGCGCTGCATTTGCCAAAGAACGAGGTCCGCCTAGCGAGGTTGCAGACCTGATAGCCGTTGCACGGCCTTGTGCATGATCCAATCCGCCATTCGTCGCTTGGCCGTCTTTTCCGCTGGACAAACCATCCATACGGCGCCGCATCGGGATTGGATCATCCGGGGATTGAATCCGGGTTTGAGGCATGGCCGGACCGATCAATCCGCTTGCCCTCAGCACAGCAGACCGATCGGTTCGGGATTTCCATTCGCCCCCTGCAATGTTGCGATGGCTTCGATACGGCCGGCATGTCGAAGCCGGCAACTGCCACGGGGCTTTCGCTTCGGACTGTGACATGGCGACCCTGCGAATTCCGGCGTTCGAGCGTTTACGCTATTTTGTGTTGGCTTCGAGGAAGTCGTTCACGCGACCGCGCAGCGTTTCCGCCTGAACCGACAACTCGCCCGCCGCGGCATTGGTTTGCGACGCAGCCGAACCGGACTCCGCCGAAGCCTCCGTGACATTCGCGATGTTCTGGCTGACCTCGTTGGTCGCGGCGTTTTGTTCTTCGACCGCGCTTGCGATGGCGGCCGCCATTTGGGCGATTTCGTTCACCAGTTCAATGATGCCGGCAATGGCACTGACGGCGTCCTTGGTCTCGGCCTGAATTTGCCTGATCTCGGACGAAATCTCTTCGGTCGCTTTGGCCGTCTGGGTCGACAGGGACTTGACCTCGTTGGCGACCACGGCGAAGCCCTTGCCCGCTTCGCCGGCGCGCGCGGCCTCGATCGTGGCGTTCAAGGCCAGCAGATTGGTCTGGCTGGCGATCTCGCTGATCACGCTGATGATGTTGCCGATGTCTTCGGCCTTCCGCTGCAATGTGGCGACGCGCATATTCGACTGCTTGGCGGCATCCACGGCGCGCTCCACCGAGGCATTCGTCCGCTGGGTTTGGGAAGAGATTTCCTTGATCGACGAGCTCAATTCTTCGGCGGAAGCGGCGACGGCCTGGGCCTGGGCATTCGTTTCCTCGGCCGAGGACGCCATGGACTGGGAGGTGCTGAGAAGTTCGGTCGCCGCCGAAGACACCGTATCTGCGACATGTTCGAGGTCGGCGGCCAAGGTCTGCTGGGCTTCCATGCTCGCGGTAATGTCGACCGCGTTCTTCACCACTTTGTACGGTTTGCCATCAAGACCCAGAACCGGATTGTAGGCAGCCTGAATCCAGACGATCTTGCCTTGCTTGTTCGCGCGGGGGAATTTTCCGGCCTGGAAATTTCCGGCCCGGAGATTGTCCCAGAAGGCCGCGTATTCACGGCTTTTGGCGAATTCCGGCGATGCGAACATGCTGTGATGCCTGCCTTGCACTTCCGGAAGCTGATACCCGACCACGTTCAGAAAGTTCCGGTTGGCGTTTCTGATGGTGCCGTCCATATCGAACTCGATGATGCCTTGCGATGTGCCGATGCCGTCGAGCGTCGCCATGCTGTCCAGGGCGGCAAGCTTTTGCGCCGTGATATCAATCGCATTCTTGACGACCTTGATCACCTTGCCGCTTCCGTCGCGGACCGGGTTGTAGGCAGCCTGAAGCCAGATGGTCTCCCCCTTCTTGTTCACACGTGGGAACTCTCCGGCCTGAAACCGGCCGGCCCGAAGATTGGCCCAGAATTCCCGGTATTCCGCGCTCTTGGCGAATTCCGGGTCCGCGAACAGGCTGTGGTGCTTGCCCTGAACCTCGGAAAGCGCGTAGCCGACGACCTTCAGGAAATTCTCATTCGCGGTGATGATCGTCCCATCCAACTCAAACTGGATGAGTCCTTGGGAGGCGCCGATTGCGTCGAGCAGGGCTTGGGAGTCGCGGCCAGATGCCCGCGCGGTAGCGCTTTTTCTTCCGAACAATTTTTTGTCCTCGACAAGTGTGAAGTTTGAAAAGGTGTGCTTTCGATGACGTCCTTATTTCCCTTTTTCTGGAATCTAGGAATCCTCAATTGGGGGTGAAATAAAGGCTGTTTCTGTCGGTTCTGGCTGGTTGGGTCTTTCCGGTGTCCCCGTTGGGTCGAGCAAGGCTTGGGAGTTGCAGCCCGCGCGGTGGCGCTTTTTTTTCGAACAATCCTGTTTCCTCATCAACGGGGCGTACCAAAGTGTTACGTTGATCATCGGCTTTCAGATCAGCCGACATGCAGATTCGTCGATGAATCATGCTTTCCTACCATCGTAGTCAATTTATTAACAAAGTATTAATTTTTGGATTCGTGCTGTCATATCGAATGTTTTGATCAAATAAGATATGAAATATATGCGATGAATGGCCCGTGGAGGGCGCGTCAGGAACAATGTGGGGCCGGCAGGTTCTCGTCCCTTTTGAGGGCGGAAGCGAAACGAAACGGGGACTGCAGAAAATTACCCTTTAGTGCTATCTCACGGAAAAGGGCATTCCGTCAGGAATCGCAAGGGGGCGGCATTCGGCGGGCCGGGAAAATCAAACTGTCGGCGGGAAAATCGCGTAGAAGACGGAAATCGTGGCGACCGAGGCGATCGTGCTGATCAGGATGACGGACGAGGTCCGCTGCACATAGAGGCCGTAGGAAAGCGACAGAACGAAACTGCCGGCGCCCGTCGGCAGGGTCGCCATCAGGACGGCGACCTTGCCCCAGAGCGGATCCACAGGGAACAGCCAGAACATGAAGACGGCGGTCACCAGCGGTTGGACCGCGAGTTTCACGACGGTCATCACGGTGACCTCGCCCAACCCTTCCCGCAGCGGCTTGCCGACCAGGAACAGGCCGATGGCGAACAGGGCGCAGGGCCCGGCGGCGGCGCCGAGGATGGATGAGAATGTCTCGACCGGAACGGGAAGTGGAATGCCCGACGCCGCCCAGGCCAGTCCCAGCACCGGGGCGATGAGCATCGGGTTGCGGATCAGGGCGGTGAAAACCTTGCGCAGGACAGGGCCCAACCCGTCCGCCTTGCCGGCCCCGATTTCGATCATGATGATCGCGGCGCCGACGATAAGCGCCGTGTAGATCACGGTGATGAAGATCGCCGGAAAGACCGCTTCCGCTCCATAGGTCGCCAAGGCGAGGGGGATGCCCATATAGCCGGCATTGCCGTAGACCGTGTTCATGCCGTGCATGGTCGCTTCGGCGAGGCCCCGGCCGAAGGCGAGTTTCGCCAGCAGCATGGCTGCCGCCCAGACAACGGCGAGGGACAGCATGAAACCGGCCAGAAAGTCGAACCGGACGACGTTTTCCACATCGACCGTCGCCATGGCCTTGAACAGCAGCACCGGAAGGGCGACCCAATAGACGAACCGGTTCAGTGCCTCGCTGCTGGCGTCGCCCAACAGGCCGCGCCGGCCGGAGATATAGCCGGCGGCGATGATCCCGAACACGGGCAGCACGACGTTGAAGATCGGTTCCATGGGTCCACGAGACAGAAGCATTGACGCGTTGCGGCGCAACATAACGGTAAGGCCGCCGAACTCAACTCAAAGATCAGGACAGCTATTGTGCCGGATCGCAAGGCAAGCGGCTCAACAGCAGCCAAGCGAGGCCGAGGCCGACCAACACGCCGACCGTGTTCGCGACGATGTCCCAGCCGCTCATCACCCGCCCGGGGATAAAGGACTGGGCGATTTCCAAGGCGATGCCGTAGGCGACGATCGCCACGCCGAGGCGCCAGGGCGGGACCATGTGTGTGTAGCCGATGCGGCAGGCCGCGGCGAGCGCGGCATAGCCGGCGAAATGCTCGATCTTGTCGGACAGGCCCGACTGCACCGCGAATTGCAGCGGCAGCAGGGACAAACCGGTGATGGCCGAGAGGAGGAGCCAGAAGCCCCATCGCGCGGCACGGGTGAACCAGACCAAGACGCGCCTTTCCGAAGTCGAGGGAGGTGTGGCGGCAGTCTGCGTCAGCCGGGTTTCGAGGACAAGGTGCTGCGCACCGCGGCGCGCCACAGGCCGTATCTGCGCAACCGCTCGCCTTCAGCCATGGCCGGTTCGAAGCGGCGCTCCAGCGCCCAGCTTTCCGCGAAGACGTCCGGCGCCGGATAGAAGCCGGCCTGAAGCCCGGCCAGATATCCCGCGCCCAGCGCCGTCGTTTCCAATACCGAGGGGCGGTCGACCGGGGCGTCCAGCATGTCGGCCAGGCGCTGCATGGTCCAGTCGGAGGCGACCATGCCGCCGTCGACGCGCAATACCGTCTCGGCGGAAGCGGCCCAGTCGCCGCGCATGGCGTCGATCAGGTCGCGGGTCTGGAAACACACGCTTTCCAGCGCGGCCTGGGCCATTTCGGCCGGGCCGGTGCCGCGCGTCAGTCCGAAGATCGCGCCGCGGCAATCCGCGTCCCAATAGGGGGCGCCCATGCCGGTGAAGGCGGGCACCAGGATGACATCCTGTTCCGGATCCGCATGGGCGGCGAGCGCGCCGGATTCGGGGGCGGTCTTGAACAGGCCCAAGCCGTCGCGCAGCCACTGCACCGCCGCGCCCGCGACGAAGATCGACCCTTCCAGCGCATAGGTCGTTTCCCCGTTCAGCCGGTAGGCGATGGTGGTCAGCAGGCGGTTTTTCGACGCGACCGGGTCCGCGCCGGTATTCAGCAAGGCGAAACAGCCGGTGCCGTAGGTGGATTTCGCCATGCCGGGCTTGAAACAGGCCTGGCCGACGGTCGCGGCCTGCTGGTCGCCCGCAATGCCCAGAATGGGGATCGGGCCGCCGAACAGGTCCGGCAGGGCGGCGCCGAAATCGGCCGCGGAATCCTTTACCTCCGGCAACAGCGCGCGCGGCACGCGGATCAGGTCCAGCAGCGCGTCGTCCCAGCGGTTTTCCCGGATATTGTAGAGCATGGTGCGGCTGGCATTGGTGGCGTCGGTCGCATGAACCTTGCCGCCGGTCAGCCGCCACAGCAGGTAGGTATCGACGGTGCCGAAGGCGAGTTCCCCGCGCTCTGCCGCGTCCCGGGCGCCCGGCGTATGGTCCAGAATCCAGGCCGCCTTGGTGCCGGAAAAATAGGGGTCGAGCAGCAGGCCGGTCTTTTCCGTCACCATGGGCTCGTGGCCCGCCGCCTTCAGCGCGGCGCAGGTATCGGCCGTGCGCCGATCCTGCCAGACGATCGCGCGGTGGATGGCCTTGCCCGTCACGCGGTTCCAGACGACGGTCGTCTCGCGCTGGTTGGTGATGCCGATGGCGGCGATGTCGCGCGCCGTCGCGCCGGCCTTTTTCAGGGCGCCGCGGCAGGTGGCCAGAGTCGTGGCCCACAGGTCTTCGGCCTCATGCTCGACCCAGCCCGACCGCGGGAAATGCTGTTCGAATTCCTCTTGGGCGACGGCGGCGATCGCAAGTTTTTCGTCGAACAGGATCGCCCGGCTGGAGGTCGTCCCCTGATCGATGGCCAATACGTATTTTCCCACCTGTCTTCCTCCCTCGATACGGCCCCTTGCCGCGGCGCTTGTTTGAGCGGGTCGGGTCAGACGGTAGCGGCCCGGCGGCTCTTCATCCAGTTCGAAACGGCGGTGCGTTCCGCCTCGGTCATGCGCAGACCCAGCTTGGACCGCCGCCACAGGACGTCGTCGCCGGCGACCGCCCATTCATTGTCCATCAGATAGGCCAGTTCGCACTCGTACAGATCGGCGCCGAAATGCGCGCCGAGATCCTCGAACGAGGCGGCCCCGCCCAGCATCTTCTCGGCCAATGTGCCATAGGCATGGATATACCGTTCCGCCGTCTTCATGGGCAGGAAGGGATATTTTTCGTGCAAGGCGTCGGTCAGCGCCGGATGCGCCCCGACCGGGAAGTCGCCGCCGGGCAGGGCGGCGCCGGCGGTCCAGGCACCGGCCATCGAGGGCAGGCTGGGTTTCAGCTTGGCCAATGCCTCCTCGGCCAGATGGCGGTAGGTGGTGATCTTGCCGCCGAAGATGTTCAGCAATGCCGGCTCGCCGCCCTGGCCGTGCAGGTCGAGCACGAAGTCCCGGGTCGCGGCCTGGGCGGCGCCGGCGCCGTCGTCGTAGAGCGGGCGGACGCCGGAATAGGTCCAGACCACGTCCTCCGGCTTCACCGGATCGGCGAAATAGCCGCTGGCGGCGGCGCAGAGATAGGCGATCTCCTCGTCCGATATGCGGACGTCCTTCGGGTCGTCCTGGTAATCGACATCCGTCGTGCCGATCAGGGTGAAATCCTGCTCGTAGGGAATGGCGAAGATGATCCGCGCGTCGGCGTTCTGGAAGATATAGGCGCGGTCGTGATCGAATTTGCGCGGGATGACGATATGGCTGCCCTTGACCAGGCGGACCGAGGCCTTGCTGTTGACGCCGAGCCCGCGGGAGAGCACGTCGGCGACCCAGGGGCCGGCGGCGTTCACCAGGGTCTTCGCCCGGATCGAATGGTCCGCGCCGGTCGCTTCGTCGCGCAGGGATACGACCCACGCCCCGCCCGCCCGCTTGGCGCCGGTCACGCTCGTGCGGGTGCGGATGTCGGCGCCGCGCGCCGCGGCGTCCATCGCGTTCAGCACGACCAGTCGGGCGTCGTCGACCCAGCAATCGGAATATTCGAACGCCTTGGTGAAGCTGCCGCGCAGGGGGCGGCCGGCCGCGTCCTTGCGCAAATCCAGCGTCCGGCAGCCGGGCAGGATCTTTCTGCCGCCCAGATGGTCGTACAGGAACAGGCCGAGGCGGATCAGCCAGGCGGGCCGCAAGCCGCTGTGATGCGGCAGGATGAAGCGCAGCGGCCAGGCGATATGCGGCGCCATGGAGAGCAGCACCTCGCGCTCCTTCAGCGACTCGCGCACCAGGCCGAATTCGTAATGTTCCAGATAGCGCAGCCCGCCATGGATCAGCTTGGTGGAGGCGGACGAGGTGCCGATGGCCAAGTCGCGCTGTTCCGCCAGCATCACCTTCAGGCCCCGGCCGGCGGCGTCACGGGCGATGCCGCAGCCGTTCACGCCGCCGCCGATGATCGCGATATCGTAGACTTGCTCGATCAACTGGGAATCCCCGCCGAAACATCGCGCGGCACCGCATGGTCGATGCGAGCGTTTGCGAAAGAAAACGAAAGTGAAATGAATATAACGTCGCCCGGCTTCGGATTTCAAGCGTCCCGCGCCACCAAAATCTGCACGCCGGCCTCCTTGCACATGGCCCGGATCGGCTCGGGCGGGGGCGTGTCGGTGACGAAGGTGTTGATATGGGAAATATGGCCGATGCGCACCGACGCCGACCGCCCGAACTTGCTGCCGTCGGCGACCAGAATGGTGTGGCGGGCATTCTCGATGATCGCCTGGGCGACCTTCACCTCGCGGTAGTCGTAGTCCAGCAGGGTCCCGTCCGCGTCGATGGCCGACACGCCGATGACCGCGAAATCGACCTTGAACTGGCGGATGAAATCGACCGCGGCCTCGCCGACGATGCCGCCGTCCGAATGCCTCACGACACCGCCCGCGACGATGATTTCGCAGTCGGGGCTTACGCTTAAGATATTGACCACATTTATATTATTGGTGATCACCATCAGTCGGCGCTTGTCGCGCAATGCATGGGCGACCTGTTCCGTCGTGGTGCCGATATTGATCAGGATGGTGCAGTCGTCCGGGATGATGGATGCGGTCATGACGCCGATCCGCTGCTTTTCATCGACCGCCAGGCGCCGCCTGGCGTCGTAACCGAAGTTGGAAACGCCCGCGGCGACGACCGCCCCGCCATGCACCCGTCCCAGCAGCCCCTGGACGCACAAATCGTTCAGGTCCTTGCGGATGGTTTGCGGCGTGACGTCGAATGTCGCGGCCAGGTCCTCGACCATCACCCGGCCGGAACTGCGCGCCAGCGAAAGGATGTCGATCTGTCGGGGCGTCAAAGGATCCATTTCTTCCTACCTATCTGTCATCCTGGCCTCATCGCGGTAACACAGGATGGAAATGTTACAGTTTTGTGACAGAAGATCACATCAGTGTTTTCGGTTGACGTTCGTTTTCTTTCGCATGAATATTAGTTTTGCACGTTACATAAAAAGTTTCTCGGGAGGAAACCAATGAAGAAGCAACTCTTGACCGCGGTCGCCGCGGTCGCGATTTGCGCTTTCGGCAATGCCGCTTTCGCGGGCATGGACGAAGCAAAAAAATGGATCGATTCGGAATTCCAGCCATCCGCCCTTTCCAAGGACGAACAACTTTCGGAAATGGAATGGTTCATCAAGGCGGCGGAACCGTTCAAGGGCATGGAAATCAACGTCCTGTCCGAGACGATCCCGACGCATGAATACGAATCCAAGGTTCTCACCAAGGCGTTCGAGGAAATCACCGGCATCAAGGTGAACCATCAGCTGCTGGGTGAAGGCGAAGTCGTGCAGGCGGTGCAAACCCAAATGCAGACGAACCGGAACCTGTACGACGCCTATGTCAACGACAGCGATCTGATCGGGACGCATTCGCGGCTGCAGCTGGCAGTCAACCTGACCGACTTCATGGCCGGCGACGGCAAGGACGTGACCAACCCGATGCTCGACCTCGAGGATTTCATGGGCCGGTCCTTCACCACGGGGCCGGACGGCAAGCTGTACCAGCTGCCCGACCAGCAATTCGCGAACCTGTACTGGTTCCGCAAGGACTGGTTCGACAATCCCGACCTGAAGGCCCGTTTCAAGGCGAAATACGGCTACGATCTGGGCGTTCCGGTGAACTGGTCGGCCTATGAGGACATCGCCGAATTCTTCACCAACGACGTCAAGGAAATCGACGGCGTCCGCGTCTACGGCCATATGGATTACGGCAAGCGCGCGCCGGATCTGGGCTGGCGCATGACCGATGCGTGGCTTTCCATGGCCGGCGCCGGTTCCAAGGGCCTGCCGAACGGCGTGCCGATCGACGAATGGGGCATCCGCATGGAAGCGGGCAGCTGCAACCCGGCCGGCGCTTCGGTCAGCCGCGGCGGCGGCACCAACGGCCCGGCGGCGGTCTATGCGATCCGCAAATGGGACGAATGGCTGCGCAACTACGCCCCTCCGGGTGCGGCGGATTACGACTTCTATCAGTCGCTGCCGGCCTTGAGCCAGGGCAACGTCGCCCAGCAGATCTTCTGGTACACGGCGTTCACCGCCTCCATGGTCGCGCCGAAATCCGAAGGCAACAATACGGTCGACGACGCCGGCAATCCGCAATGGCGGATGGCGCCCTCGCCGCACGGCCCGTATTGGGAAGAAGGCCAGAAGCTCGGCTATCAGGATGCCGGGTCCTGGACGCTCTTCAAATCCACCCCGGTGGACCGGCAGAAGGCGGCCTGGCTCTATGCCCAGTTCGTCGTCTCCAAGACCGTGGATGTGAAGAAGAGCCATGTCGGCCTGACCTTCATCCGCGACACCACCGTCCGGCACCAGAGCTTCACCGACCGTGCGCCCAAGCTGGGCGGTTTGGTCGAGTTCTATCGCTCACCGGACCGCGTGCTGTGGAGCCCGACCGGCGTGAACGTGCCCGACTATCCGAAGCTGGCCCAGTTGTGGTGGCAGAATATCGGTGACGTCAATTCCGGCACCTTCACCCCGCAGGAAGCCATGGACCGGCTCGCCGGCGAAATGGACCAGGTCATGTCCCGCATGGAACGCGCGGACAAGGCGAACAGCACCTATGGCGGCTGCGGCCCGCGCCTGAACGACGAAAAGGATCCGTCGGAATGGCTCGGCAAGGGCGGCGCGAAGGCGAAGCTCGGCAATGAAAAGCCGAAGGGCGAGACCGTCTCCTATGACGAACTCGTCAAGCGCTGGGCCCAGAACTGATCGGGCGAGCGTTCAGACCTCCCAGTGCCGGATGCGCCGATGCTCCTTCGGGAAGGCGCATCCGGTCGGTCCGAAGGGCCGCAAGGCCCGAAACGACCGTCAGTGCAGTAACGGTCCGGTGCGGTTGATCCGGATCGAAGGTTAGAGGACCCCCCGTCAGCCGGCCCGGATCGGGACACCCGTTCCGGGCCGGTTTGACAAGGTCGAAGTTTCCGCCGGGCAAGGCCCTGCGGAGAGATGTAAAGAGTGCCGCCAGCGATGACGCTCGAACTCCGACAGATTGAAAAGACCGTGGGGATGGACGTGCATATCCATCCCACCGACCTCGTCCTGGAAGCGGGCGGATTCAACATCCTGCTGGGCACGACGCTGTCGGGGAAGACGACCCTGATGCAGTTGATGGCGGGCCTCGACCGGCCGACCGGCGGCAGGCTGTATTTCGACGGCAAGGACGTGACGGGGATGCGGGTGCAGAACCGCAACGTCTCCATGGTCTACCAGCAGTTCATCAACTACCCGAATTTCACCGTGTTCGAGAATATCGCCTCCCCCCTGCGGGTCGCGCGGATGGGCGACGCGGAAATCAAGAAGCGCGTCGGCGCGATGGCCGACCTGCTGCGCCTGTCGCCGATGCTGGACCGCAAGCCGGCCGAGCTGTCCGGTGGGCAGCAGCAGCGCACGGCGCTGGCGCGCGCGCTGGTGAAGGATTCGGATCTCGTCCTGCTCGACGAGCCGCTCGCCAACCTGGATTTCAAACTGCGCGAGGAATTGCGCGAGGAACTGCCGAAGCTGTTCGCCGACCGGAACTGCATCGTCGTCTATGCGACGACGGAACCGATCGAGGCGCTGCTGCTGGGCGGGCGGACCGCCACCCTGCACGAGGGGCGCGTCACCCAGTTCGGACCGACCGGCGACGTCTATCGCAACCCGAAGGACGTGATCAGCGCCAAGGTGTTCTCCGAACCGCCGATCAACACGGCGGTGATCCGCAAGACCGGCGACCGGGTCGCGCTGGGCAGCGTCGCGCATTGGGCCTGTCCCGCGGTTCTGTCGGACAAGCCGGACGGGGACTACCGGATCGGCCTGCGCCCGCATCACGTGACGCCGATCGCCGGTGGCGCGGAAGACGGCCGGGTGAAGATATCGGGCGAAGTGCTGGTCACGGAACTGAGCGGGTCGGAAAGCACGGTCCATTTCAAGGTGGGATCGGAAACCTGGGTGTCGCTGGCCCACGGGATTCATTCCTTCGGCGTGGGGGAGGTGGCGGAACTCTATGCCGACCTTTCGCGCGCCTTCTATTTCGGGGCCGACGGCGCCCTGATCGCGGCCCAGGAAATCGGGGAATAGGGGAAAAGCGGCATGGCCAGGATCACCCTAGACAAGCTTCGGCATTCCTATATGGAAACGCCCGCCGCGGATGCGGACTGGGCGCTGAAACAGGTGGACATCACCTGGGACGACGGCGGCGCCTATGCATTGCTGGGGCCAAGCGGCTGCGGCAAGACGACCCTGCTCAACATCATCTCCGGCCTGCTGCGGCCGTCGCAGGGAAGAATCCTGTTCGACGACCGCGACGTCACGGCCTTCGCCCCCGATCAGCGCCATATCGCCCAGGTGTTCCAGTTCCCGGTCGTCTACGACACGATGACCGTCTATGAGAACCTGGCCTTCCCGCTGCGCAACCGCGGCGTGGACAAGGCCACCACCGACAAGCGAGTCCGCGAAGTGGCCGACTTCATCGACATGACCCACCGGCTCGACGAACGCGCCAAGGGGCTCACGGCGGACGGCAAGCAGAAGATTTCGCTGGGCCGCGGCCTGGTGCGCACCGACGTCAACGTCATCATGTTCGACGAACCGCTGACGGTGATCGACCCGCATCTGAAATGGGAATTACGCTCGAAGCTGAAGGAACTGCACCAGCGCGTCCGCCTGACCATGATCTACGTGACCCATGACCAGACCGAGGCGCTGACCTTCGCCGACAAGGTCGTGGTGATGAACGAGGGGGAGGTCGTGCAGATCGGCACGCCGGTCGACCTGTTCGAACGCCCGCAGCATACTTTCGTCGGCCATTTCATCGGCTCGCCCGGCATGAACGTGCTGCCCTGCACGGTCGATAACGGGACGGTCTATCTGGGCGGCGATGCGGTCGCCGTGGCGAACGACGCGGCGGGCGCGGCCGGCGGCAGTCTGGAAATCGGCATCCGGCCGGAATTCGTCCGCTTCGCCGAGAGCGGCCTGCCCGCGCATGTTGTGAAGGTCAGCGATGCCGGCCGCCACAGGATCGTCGAGACGCGCTGCGCCGACCAGACGGTGCGCATGCTGATCGCCGAGGGCGTCGAGATCCCGGCCGACGGCGTGCAACTGGCCTTCGACCGGGCCAATACGCGGCTCTATGCGGATGGCTGGATGGTTGGGGGCAATTCAGTCGCGGGAGGGGCGCAATGAACAAGACCGTCAATCAAAAGGCCTGGCTCTTCGTCCTGCCGGTTTTCATCCTGGTCGCCTTCAACGCGATCATCCCGCTGATGACGGTGGTGAACTATTCGGTTCAGGAAACCTTCGGCGACAATACCTTCTTCTGGTCCGGCGTGCTGTGGTTCACGGAGGTTCTGCAGTCGGAACGCTTCCATGACAGCCTCGTCCGGCAAATGATCTTCACCTTTTCGATCCTCGCGATCGAGGTGCCCTTGGGCGTCGCCATTGCGCTGACGATGCCGCGCAAGGGGCCATGGGTGCCTGTTTGCCTCGTCTTGATGGCCTTGCCGCTGCTGATTCCGTGGAACGTGGTCGGCGCCATGTGGAACATTTTCGCGCTGCCGGATATCGGCCTGCTGGGATACGGGCTGAACGCGCTCGGCTTCGACTACAATTTCACGCGCCAGATCGGCGATGCCTGGTTCACGCTGATCCTTATGGATGTCTGGCATTGGACCTCGCTGGTCGTGCTGCTGGCCTATGCCGGCCTGGTCTCGATCCCGGACGCCTATTATCAGGCGGCGAAGATCGACGGCGCCGGGGCCTTCGCGATCTTCCGCTATATCCAATTGCCGAAGATGAAGCGGGTGCTGACCATCGCGGTGCTGCTGCGCTTCATGGACAGTTTCATGGTCTATACCGAAGCGGTCGTGCTGACCGGCGGCGGGCCGGGGAATTCCACGACCCTGCTGTCGATCGATCTGGTGAAGATCGCGCTCGGCCAGTTCGACCTGGGGCCGGCGGCGGCGATGTCGATTATCTACTTCCTGATCATCCTGGCGCTCAGCTGGGTGTTCTACACGCTGATGATGCGGAACGAAGAAAGCTAGGGGATCAGAGTTATGAAACGCACCGCCCTCGTCCCCGCGCTCTATATCGCCTTCCTGATGCTGCCGATCTATTGGCTGGTCTCCATGTCGTTCAAGACGACGAACGAGATCCTGGGCGGGTTCAGCCTGTATCCGCGTGAGTTCACGCTGGAAAACTACATCGTCATCTTCACCGACCCGACCTGGTATACGGGCTATATCAATTCGCTCGCCTATGTGTCGATCAACACGGTGCTCTCGGTCGCCTGCGCCCTGCCGGCGGCCTATGCCTTCAGCCGCTATCGCTTCATCGGCGACAAGCACCTGTTCTTCTGGCTGCTGACCAACCGGATGGCGCCGCCGGCGGTCTTCGCGCTGCCCTTCTTCCAGCTTTACTCCGCTGTGGGATTGTTCGACACGCATATCGCCGTCGCCCTCAGCCATACCTTGTTCAACATTCCGCTGGCGGTCTGGATCCTGGAAGGCTTCATGTCCGGGGTGCCGAAGGAATTGGATGAGACCGCCTATGTCGACGGCCATTCCTTCTGGAGCTTCTTCCTGAAGATCTTCATTCCGACCATCGCGGCGGGGATCGGCGTGGCCTGTTTCTTCTGCTTCATGTTCAGCTGGGTCGAATTGCTGCTGGCCAAGACCTTGACGGCGGTGGAAGCGAAACCGATCGCGGCGACCATGACGCGAACGGCCAGTACGTCCGGCTACGAGTTGGGCCTGCTGGCGGCGGCGGGCACGCTGACCATCGTGCCGGGCGCCTTCGTGATCTATTTCGTCCGCAACTACATCGCCAAGGGCTTCGCCCTGGGCCGCGTCTAGACCGAGAGAAGGGGAGACGGAAAATGCTCGACCTGACCTGGATGGCCTGGACCTGGCCGACGGCGATCTTCTTCGTCGTGATCGCCATATTCCTCACCTGCATGACGGTCTGGGAGCTGAAATCCCCCGGCGGCGGCCAGCGCCGCGGCATCCTGACGTTGGAGACCACACGCGGCGACCGCCTGTTCATCTCTCTCCTGGGCAGCGCCTTCATCCACCTCGCCTGGCTCGGCCTCGTCGGGGACCCGCTCTGGGTGGCGACGATCATTTCGGTCGTATATGCGGGGGCCGTGTTTCGGTGGGTTTGATGGCAGACACATGAGGTTCTCGTAAATAGTATTCAGTGTAACGAGTTGTTATCAGGCTCTATACCTTTAGCGCATCTTAATTGACTTGATTTTCAACCAAACGAATATACGATCTGGATTCTCTTAGCTGGGTATTTCGTTGAAATGCTCTATGCCGGGCGATTGGCCAGGCTGAAATTGATTGAACGACATTGGGCGCCGACTTCGAATCGTTTCGTCGGTCCCGGTCGTGGACTCGGCACCGCCGAAACGATTCGAAGTCGGACGCTCTAGTAAGAGATAAGCATGGATCATCCCCTACGCAGTGACGAATACTTATCGCTGCGTAGGGATATCTACGAGTTGCTCAAAAACGGATACAGCATTCCCCGGCAGAGTAACATTGTCTTCGTTTGTGGTGGAAATAAGCCAAGGAGCCTTCGTAGACAGTTCCAAAGAAAATTCCCAAAACTGCTTCCAGAGTTTGAATTCTTTGAACCAGAGTTCGCCATGAAAATGTATTGGACGCTGGGTGATACTGAACCTTTTGATATTACAACTTTTGAAGAACTAATAGCGGCGCTTTCGCATTCGATTGTCATTTTTCCGGAAGCTCCTGGATCGATCGCAGAAACCGGATACTTCTCGGCAAAACCTGATTTGGCGAACAATGTACTACTTGTTTTAGATACAGAACATTTGAAGAAGGACAGCTTTATCTCGGTGGGGCCTGCGAAACGGATAGATGATAGTTCGAAATTTGGTTCTCATATTGAGTTCTCTTTCAAAAAGCCTGATTTTCAAAGAGTGGCGCAGCGACTTAAAGATCGAAGACCGCCTCATGCAAAACTTAGAACTTTTGAGATCAAAGAGTTCTCAGAAATGTCGAGCTTTGAACTTTTTGCTCTGATTCAAGTGGTGGTATACTGGCTCAATATTGCGACGATTGAAGACATAGAATTTATACTTCGAGGGCTGTTCAAAGGCACAATGTCGCCCTCAAAAGTGAAGCAAATTTCTTCTATCCTTGTTGGATCCAAGAGGCTTAAAGAAGTAAGCGCATTTGGCCACTTGCAAGTAAATCCGTCGTTACCATTGATACTCAATGTTAAAGATGGAGCCAAAACACGCATCGACGTTGTGAAAATCAATTTGTCGTCGGTCTTTTTAGAGGCCGATGAAGATTTCCGTTTGTTGCTAGGTGGTTGATATGTTGATCGAGCTCCTAAGTGGCACCGCTAATATATCGAAGTCTAAACTGCTCAGTTTGTCTGCAACTGCCAGTAAACGTTACAAAGTTTACATGATCCCAAAGAGGTCGGGTGGCGAACGCAAGATCGAACACCCAAGCAGGGAGATAAAGGCAATTCAGCGGTGGATCGTGAAAGCGTTGATTTCACGTTTCCCCGTCCATGAAGCGGCGACTGCATATCGTAAAGGAATGGGTATTCGCAAGAATGCAGAACGTCATCGCGGCTCTAAGTTCACAAATCGCTATGACTTCCATAATTTTTTTCCATCCTTTTCTCAGGAAAGAGTAGAAGCATTTGTTCGGCAAAGAGCGACAACTTTTGGAATTGATTTGACCGAAGAGGACGTAGAGTTTGTTGGCAATATAGTTTGCCGTAACGGTCGCCTAACGATTGGAGCTCCTAGTTCGCCAGCGATTACAAACGCGATGATGTTTGAATTCGATTGCGCAATGTTTGAAAAGTGCAGTTCCTCAAACTTGATTTACACTAGGTATGCGGACGATATCTTTGTTTCTTCCCATGGGCCCGGAGAAATGGATCATGTCGGAAATCTGATAGTGCGTACAAAGCGCGAAATTGAATACCTGAACCTTCGCCTAAACCATAAGAAGACAGCCTACCTTTCACGAAAATACAGGAGAGTAGTGACTGGAGTTGTCCTTACTCCGCAAGGAAGTTTGTCTATAGGGAGGCATCGAAAAAATGAGATAAAGTCATTGGTATACTCATGGACGAAGGGAGAACTGCCGGAAGACAAATTGTACTATCTGAAAGGTCTTCTAGCTTTTGCGTCAGACGTTGAACCAGCGTTCAAATTCCGCCTAGAGAAAAAGTATGGGTGGGATAAAATTCGGCTGCTGCAATCTAGTGAGGACTATCACCAAGCGGCTATTCTGGATGACGAGCTGTATTAACCTGTTCACTTGTACTCTAGGCGGCAGGCATATTCAGAGAACCTAAAGGCTATGACCGAACAGAATAATGTTACGGTTTTAGTTCTGTTTCCTTCCCAGGCATCCAGCGTCGCGATCTTGTAAGCCTCCACCAGCGTCGGGTAGTTGAAGGTGTTTTCAACGAAATATTCCAACGTTCCTTTCAGGTTCAGGACGGCCTGACCGATATGGATCAGTTTGGTCGCGCCCTCGCCGATGACAGGGACGCCTAGCAGCGGGTTGCGCCGTGATTGTGACGATCGTTTTCATCCGGCGGCGTTTCTCCTCATTTTCTCCATCATGAAGAAGGCTGGAGAGATCGGCTTCGGAAATTTGGGTGCAGGCCGCGCAATCGGTTACCGCCCCAGGATCACCTTGGCGAGCGCCGCCTGGAACTCGGCGCTGCCCGCCATCGCGTCGTTCAGGGTGTGGCTGGCGCCGGGCAGTTCGACGAAATCGGCGTCGAGGCCGGCGGCCTGCGCCGTTGCCGTGTAGTCGACGGCGAGTCTGGTTCGGGTGTTGGTGTCCTTCGATCCGGTCAGCAGACGGATCACGGTTCCGGCGGGAATGCGGTCGATATGGTCGATCGGGTTTTCGGCGTTGGGCAGGGGGTCGCGGCCCCGCATCCGGCGCCAGGTGGGGATGTCGCAGGGGCAGGAGACCAGCAGCGCGCGTTGGACCAGGCCGGGATGGCGCCCCAGGATGACGCCGGCCATCACCGCGCCGCCGCTATGTCCGACCATGACGATTTCCGCCGCGCCGTGATGGTCCTTCAGGCGGGCGGCCGCCGCCGCGATCTCGTCCATCTCGTCGGGCGTGTAGATTTGCGCGCGCTTCTCCTTGCGGCTGGCGATCCCGGTCGAGGATCGGCCGCCGCCGGGATAGCCGGGCCGCATCATCGCGACGCCTATGGCGCCCGCCGCCGCGGCCTGTTCGGCGACCGGAAAGATGTAATCCGCCGGTCCGCCGCTGCTCAAATCGCCATGCAGCACGATGACCAGCGTCTTGCCCGGAGCCCCATCGCTCGGTAGCCCGCCGCCCGGCGCGAAGGTCTGGAGGGCGAGGCACTCGTCGACGCCCTGTACATAGGTCAGGTTGTCGGCGGGCCGGCAGTCGTCAGCGCCGGCGGCGGCGCCCGGACCGAGCCCGAAAGCGGCGAAAAGGAAGGCCAGGACGGCGGAAATGGTCTGTCGCATGTTCTCTCCTCCCGGTCGGTTCCCGTTCTATCCTTTTTTGATCTTCGGCATCCGGTTCCAGGCATCCAAGGCGGCGATCTTGTAGGCTTCCGCCAGCGTCGGGTAATTGAACGTGTTTTCGACGAAATATTCCAGCGTGCCTTTCAGGTTCAGCACCGCCTGGCCGATATGGATCAGTTCGGTGGCGCCCTCGCCGACGATATGCACGCCGAGCAGCCGGTGCGTCTTGATCGAGAAGATCATCTTCATCATGCCGCTGTCCAAGCCCATGATATGGCCGCGCGACGTTTCCCGGAACCGGGCGACGCCGCATTCATAGGGAATCCCGCGGGCCTCGACCTCTTCCTCCGTCATGCCGACGGTTGAGATTTCCGGCACGGAATAAATGCCGTAGGGGAAGTATTCGGGCGGCTTCTGCGCGGCTTCGCCGAGCGCGTGACAGGCGGCGATCCGGCCCTGCTCCATCGAGGTGGAGGCGAGGCTGGGAAAGCCGATGACGTCGCCGGCGGCGAAGATATGCGGGACCTCGGTGCGGAACGTGTCCGGGTCGACCTTGATGCGCCCGCGATGGTCGACCGTCAGGCCGACCGATTCCAGGTTCAAATTGCCGGTCGCCCCGACCCGGCCGGCCGCGAACAGCACCATGTCCGACTTGCAGACCCGGCCGCCCTTCAAATGGGTGATGCATTGGCCGTCCACCCGTTCGACCTTCTCGACGGCTTTGCCCATCCGCAAGGTGATGCCGCGGTCGCGGAGATTGTGGACGAAATCCTCGATCAGTTCCCGGTCGATGAAGTCCAGCATTGTCTCCCGCGGCTCGATCAGGGTGGCGGGAACGTCGAGCGCGGAAAAGATCGTGGCGTATTCCACGCCGATGACGCCGGCGCCGATCACCACGATGGAGCGCGGGATCCGGTTGACGTCGAGGACGTCGTCGCTGTCCAGCACGTTTTCGCCGTCGAAGGGGACCCAGTCCGGCCGGAACGGGTTGGTGCCGACACAGAGCAGGAAGGATTTTCCCGTGAACAGTATCCGTTCCCCGTCCTCGCCCGTCACTTCGATTGTGTGGGGATCGGTGAAGCGGGCTTCGCCCATCACGGTGTCGACATGGTTGCGGGCGAATTGATGCTCCAGCACCTCGACCTCGTGGTCCAGCGTCTTCAGCAGGCGGTGGCGCAGATCTTCCGAGGATATGTCCTGCTTGACCCGATAGGCGCGGCCGTAGAATCCGCGTTCGCGCCAGCCCGACAGGTTCAGGACCGTCTCGCGCAATGTCTTGGACGGGATCGTGCCGGTATGAACCGACACGCCGCCGACGCGGCGGCCTTTCTCCACAACCAGCGCATTGCGGCCGAACTTGGCGGCCTGAATGGCCGCCCGGCGCCCGGCGGGGCCGCTGCCAACGACTATCAAATCGTATTCGGTCACTGTCATCTCCCCCGAAAAACGTCGCGATCGGCGCCGCCGCCGGATGCTTTTACCCGAACATCGTAGTCGGTGACTTTCCAAATTGCGTCGGTTTTCTTCGCCGCGCCATTCCTGATTTAAAACTATCGGGTTGCTTTGCCGCCAACCGGCGCCACCGTTCCGCCGCGGATGAACCGAAGCGCAGTTGACAGGATGCGCCGTCATGTCATGCTGGTTCCTGAATTCGGGCGAAAAGATCCGGATCGTCTTTGCGGGTTAATGGTAACATCTGAAACACGCATCGGGGGCGGCGCTAAGACCGCACCCGGGTTGAGGGGCATGGTACTCGCGAAAGCTTTCGATGAAATGACACTTGCGGACGGCGCATGCCGCGACGCCTACAAGGGTCTTTCTCAATGGCTCCAATGGACGCCGACCGATTTTCTTCGGATGAAGCGCCAGGAGGCCGATGTCCTATTCCGCAGGTTGGGAATTACATTCGCCGTCTATGGCGAAGGCGGCGATCCCGAGCGGCTGATCCCGTTCGACATCATTCCGCGGGTTCTCTCGGCATCGGAATGGCAATTGATGGAAGACGGCCTGCGGCAGCGCGTCAAAACCCTGAACATGTTCCTGAACGACGTCTATCACGATCAGGAAATCCTGAAGGCCGGGGTGATTCCGGAAAGACTGGTCCTGAACAACAGTTCCTACCTGCCGGAAATGCAGGGCGTTAAGGTTCCCGGCAATGTCTACAGCCATATCGCCGGGATCGACATGGTTCGCGTCGGCGAGGACGAGTTCTACGTCCTGGAAGACAATTGCCGCACGCCGTCCGGCGTTTCCTACATGCTGGAGAACCGGGAAGTCATGATGCGGCTGTTCCCGGCGCTCTTCGCCGAGCATCGGATCGCGCCGGTCGACAATTACGCGGACTATCTTCTCGAATCCCTCAAGGAATGCGCGCCGCCGAAGACCACAGGCGACCCGACGGTCGTGGTCCTGACGCCCGGCATCTTCAACAGCGCCTATTTCGAACATTCCTTCCTGGCCGACCAGATGGGCGTGGACCTG